>OBLV0100000362.1_pt1 | contig 14242 bp, 13 predicted proteins | sample 1520071 | NCBI WGS metagenome assembly OBLV01 (sample SAMEA3888446, study PRJEB22518) | metagenome | reverse complement strand
AGCGCATCTTCAAACTCTTCCGGCAGGACTCCATGCGCCAGGTGTACGACTTCGAAAAGCATGTTGAACTGAGTGAGAGCCTTGAGAGATGCCAGGAGTGCGGCCATATCCACATCGGCGACAGGAAGTGTGGGCAGTGTGAATGCAAGATCGCCGGCAGCCGCCTACCGGCCACCTTCATGCTCCTCCAGCCGCAGAGTTGGAATGAAGACGTGTGGACGGATGTCGCGAGAATGCGAACCTTGAATTGCAATCAGGCAGCAGGGAATCGGGAGATGCACGTTTGCCCGCTTCAGTTCGATATCTGCGATCGCGTTATCAACCAATTCTCAATGAAGGGCGAGTTAGTCTTCGACCCCTTCTCGGGGCTCGGGACGGTCCCCATGAGAGCCGTGATGCTTGGCCGCAGAGGCCTCGGTGTGGAGTTGTCTCCCGACTACTACCGGGACTCCCTGTTCTATATGCGGGAAGCAGAGAGAAAGCGCAATACGCCATCGCTGTTCTATCTGCTGGAGGCTGAAGAGAAGGTTGAGACTGTCGTAGAGACTGCTGACATGGAGTTCTAGTCAACCTTCTGCGGCGTCACATCCTTCTCTAGATCAAACTTGTAGGGGAGAAGGATGCCCTGTCTCGTGGTCCCGTCGTTCATTGTGAAGGTGACGATGCGACCCTTCGATCCTGGCTTCAACTGGCCGTAGGCACCAAGCAGATTTCCAGTGATGATCTTGCATCTCTGGCGAGTATCGCTCAAGTAGTCTTGAAACAACTCCGCAGGACTCGCGTTGCGGCCGAGATTCGCAATGGTGATCTTTCTGATCTGCGATCCCGGTACCCGCACCTCTCTCAGTGGTCCATTGACGGCGATATAGAACTTGAGCGAACTCGGAGCGTATGGATTCCCTGATACCTTCTTTCGCTCATCGATACGGTAGATGATCCCGTTGTATGTGTCTCCATTGATCTCAACTCTCAATCCAACTCCTACCCTGAACTCATTGAGAATTGAGCGGCCGTGCTCCCGAATCTTTGAGGCTCGCTCGATGATGTGTGGTGCCTCGAGGTTTGCGAAGTAGGGTTTGAATAACTCCTCGAGATTATGGCTTAGAACTCTCGCGTGAAGCGTGTCCCGCTCGTTTGGACGTCTGGCCATATCCAGGCCAAAGGTTTCTTCGAGCAGCGTCTCCACTTCCGCAGGAGTATAAGACTTGCCTTGACGCTTGATCGAATATTCACCGTAAATGGCGTCCTGCCCGAAAGGCGATTTCTCATCGCTGCCGCAGTAGATGACCCGAGAGGTTTTCTGCTCTGCGTCGAAGTCGTAGGTCTTCGGCTCTAGATCGTTCTGGCTGGTTTCGTCCAGGTAAGCAATGTAGTCCGTGTAGGACTCGGTAATCGTCTCCATGAACTCACGCTGCTCTTTGATGGGCAGTAGCGCTGACCGTCCCGTGGCAATCCTTGCCAGGTCATCCTCTGGCACTCCCCCTTCATCTGTCGACTGGTCCATTGACAGGCTCATCATCTTTGCCGTTTGCGGATTCTCGTGCAACCATTCCGCAACGATATTGTCTCCGTACTTGTTCATCATGTCCGGTGCTTCGATGCTGAGGGCTGAGCGGGTATTTGAAGAGGTATTGGCGTTCAGAGACTTCAGCTTTCTAGACAGGCTCATGGCAGGGCGGATTTCAGCCGGCACGGCCACGGAGAGCATTGTGTAGCGTGGCAGGACTACCTGGCCGGTCCTGTTGCTGCGGCCGAGTTGCTGGACAAAGACGTTGATGTCTCCTGCGGGCTGTGCCACGATCATGTGCCGGATCCGCTGGTCTTTGAACTTCTCTGAGGCGTGGAGGCTTATTCCAGTCGACCCCGCTTGATTCAGGATTAGGCAATCAATTCCCCCGTTATTGAAGAGGATCCCTGTCTTTACGCGATCTCCCCGCTCATCGGCTGGGACCTGAGATAGAACGGGCACAGGACCCGAATAGTTAATGCGCCAGGAGCGGCCGGTAATCTCCGCGATCGTGTGTCCTGCGGACGCGATCCGATGCCGGATCCAGTCGATGGGCGAGACGGGAAGCGTCACTGCTAAAGCATCCAGCAACTTCTCCGCATCCTCGTACAAGAGGTTCGTAGCCACGCACAGTTTCTCTCTTCCGATTTCGACGCGTGTCGACTTGCCGTAGTCCTTATAGGTGTAGTGGAGGGTCCTGCCGAGCGCTCTGCGCAGGCCTGTAGACCAAGACAGATCCTCGAGCAGAGATCCCTCTCCCAGATTCATCACCGATACGTAGGAGTCTAGAAACGCTCCCATCGTACTCTCTAGAGCAATGATCGGCTTCTCATTCTTCTTGTCCATGCTCTCAATGGCGCAGTCCGCGGCGGCATCGCATTTCAAGGCCAGCAGGAATTGTTTCACGATGTTGTGGACAATCCATGAGAACTTCGCATGGTAGATCTTCTGATTGAAATGCTTCTTTCTGAAGAGGCGGATACTTTCAAAGTCGTTCTCGTGGAAGGCGAAGTCGGCCTTCATAATCCCGCGCAGGACTTCCGTCACCTGATCTGAGATCGCCTCATGCTGCTCCCTGTTCCGCTCATCAATGAAATTGAGAATCGAGATACCTTCAAAGGACCTCTCTCTCCGCACCAACTGCCCACTCTCTGCGAGTTGATTCGACACAACCGTCTGTAACGGTGCACCGCCAGCTCTGATCGCGTCAGAGACCCTCGAGATCTCAGGAATAGCTATTGAGATGTCCGTCTTTGTGGCATAGAGAGGAAGGTTATCGGGACGCTTCGCCCAGGTAGCCGACAGGAAGATGACGCCTTTGGCGAGTCTCAAACAGTCTTGAAAGAAGAGTCCCGTGTGTGAATCGTCTCCTCCTGCATTATGCGACTCGTCTAGGATGAATATCGCATTGCCGGCGAGCCTCTGGAGCGCCAACTGTTGGATATTTTCGGTATTGATCTGAGAGTAGGTCAGATAGACGGCATTTCTGCCTCTAGGCAATTCCCCAGTGTCGACAATCCATTGAAGCGTTCCTTTCATGGATCCCTTGTTCGCGAAGATCTTGCGTCCTGTTGCCTGTTCGGTGATGGAGGCGCCGGCATTGAAGAGAAGTGGCCAGACTCCTGATCCGAACTCGATATCGTCCAGGTCTCGCTGGAAGTCGGTAAACAGTGTATCGGAGTAGGTTACGAAGATCGGAAGCATTCTGTTGATGATGGACCAGCGACAGATGCCGGCCGCGATCCTGCCCTTCCCTAACCCCGTCTGCCCGCTCTCAATCAGCGACTTGCTGCTGCGGATCTGCCATATTGCCATGGCAATCGCATCTACCTGTAACCCCATAAAGAACTGCTGCATGTGCTCGATAGAGTTGTACTGGAGCTCTCTCGCAACAAAGGCGTCAAGGTCGCCAACCTCCGCTTGGACCTTTTCCATTGCCGCACGCATCGGAGCCTTCATGGTCCTGGGAACCATGACGTTGGGATCCTTTTTGGAGGAGACAGGCTCATAGGAATCCTGATAGCGGTTGGTTGCTTGCGCAGGACTCGAGGAGATTCTGGTCCTGCGGCCCATGATGAGGAGGCGCGTGGCTAGCTCCATCCGCGGATTATAAATTAATTCCGATGTCAATTGCGGATAATTACGGTGGAATTACAGCAAAAAGAAACGGCCCACCCGAAGATGGACCGCTTCTTTTGCCTTTTGATTTGTCATTTAGTAGCTCTGGCGACTGTCCGCGACCTCCTTTCCTCACCTTAGATTTAGGGGTTTTACGCTTTAGCTCTCGCGATCCAGCCTGACAGGTTGTCAGTCGCAGCAGGATCAGCGGCTACAATCTGCTCGTAATAGGCTATTCTCGCCGCCCTGAAGGCTTCCAATATCTTGTCTGCAGGGTACTTGTTCGCTGCGGCTACGGTGATCGGCCCCATGGCTCCATCTACATGAATCGGCCAGTCTTGAAGGGATATCTCAAACGATGGCCGTGGCTCAATCATCTGTGCGACTGAATTGATCGCCTGCTGGAAGAGGGTAATGCCCATTTTGGGACCGTTGTTCACGGATGCATCCATTACCCGATCAGCCAAGTCCTGCGAGTCGAGTGCCTCAATCCAGCGGTTCCAAAAGTGCTGCTCATAGAAGGCAGCTACCGGCTCCGCACGCTGGTCCTGCGGAAGAGATGAGATCTGAGCAAACTCCGATGGCCAAGCCTTTGAGTTGACTCCAGAAACGGCAAAGCCGCCTGCGTCGGGTACGATCGCGTACTGGCGCAGACGGTCTTCGTTGTTCAGGACAAAGTTAAGTGCTGGTGCGAATAAGGCCATGCTGCTCCTAAATGTCCGCGCGGGTAGCAGGACCTTGCTTACGAAGCTGGTGGCGTTGCCGGTGCCGATGTGATGCTCTTCAGATTCAGGACCGAAGCCGCGTTATAGGCTGCGGTAAAGAGTGTAGTCAATCCGCCTTCGCTAATCACGAGTCCCGCCTGTGCTGCGATGGCGAGAACGCCGCCGCCGCCGATGGCGATCGCTTCAGCTACCTTCACGCCAAAGGGAACGTCAGACTGCCCAAGCGCGGCATATTTCGCATCTGCGGCCGCAACCTGCTGCGCTGCTGCGCTGAGTACGGTCGTGAACTGTGCCCCGATAGCGGGGGGCAGCAACGGCGTGATAACGGGCGCTTCCTGCTGCGCAATGTTGACTGCGGCATTGGCGATGTTTTCGAGCGCTTTGCCGAAGTTGGTCAGGAACGATTCGAACTGATTGGGGGCTGGGCTGGGTGTTGCGGGGGCTGTTGCCATTGAGGGTTCCTCTATTCTTTTGGTTGCGCCGGGCTGACCGGCTGGGTAGGGGTTTGCGAGTTGATCGCACTGGCATGGCCAGCAAAGGCTCCTAGTGCTCCTGAGACAAGATTTGAAGCAATCGCCAGGACTGCCAGTGTCACGTTGACAGGCGACGGGCGGAACAGGCAGGCAAGCGCAATGAATGTGCCTTGCAGCGCCAGCAGGACTGCCCAGAATGGTTGTGGCCACCTTGTCATAGATGTGCCTCAATTTTACCCAGAATCGTATCAGGTTTCGTAAGCAGATCGACCGGCTGCTTTGCCTTTTCTGCTTCGGCATAGGCGTTTGCATATGCTTCCTGCTTCACAGCCTGCATCGTCGTTCCCTTGGTCGCTGCCACCTGCGAGCACAGATCGTTGATCATCTGGCCTTGCACGCCAAGCATCTGCCAGTAGAGATCGGCTTGATTGGGAGTAATGGCCATGAAATCAGAACCTCGGGCGTCCATTCTCGCGGCATTCAAGAAGAATCGATACGAGGACCGCTATCGCGCCAAAGCCGATAACAAGATAGGCGAAAAGAAAGACGTCCATTACCGCCGCCTCCAAAACTCCCGATGCCACGGCTCGTGCCGGTAGCGCCTCTGCTGCTCCCGGTACGCTTCCATGGATGGATCAATTGCAGCCCAAGACTTGAACGCTTGGACGAACTGCGCCGTGCCTGAGCTCGATTGCGCATAGGCCTGGGCTGCGAGTTCGGTACAAATCGGGTCCTGCAACTTCATCAGCCGCACCATCTCACTCTTGTCCGATGTGTGCTCAATCTGCTGTTGAAGCGTGTCAAACTGGGCTTCTAACTGCGCAACAGTGGGAGCCTGTGCGGGCAGAAGTGATCCGGCGAGGAGAATGAGGGCTAATAGTCTCATTGCACGGTCTCCGTTTCTTCTATCTTTGCCCGCAACTGCGCGATGTTCGCTAGAGTCCTGTCTCGTTCGGCAATGAATCGAGCGCGTTGCTCATCAAAATCCGCAATCGCAGCATCGATCTGAAGTATTCCCGCCTCCAAGGTTTTAATACCTGCGAGGATCAATTGCCTCCGAGGATCATTCACAGATTCATCCCTTCCGCTAGCAGAACCAAACCCACGACAAGAAGTGCGGAACATGGCAGCAGGGAACAGTAGGATATCCATGCGCATATCCTCTCGATACCCAGCCGCTCAATCCAGGCGAGTCCCCTGCAAGAACTCAGCCAGATGAGCCAAGCAGGACCCTTACGTGCAGTGATCCACGCAATTGCTCCGAACACACATGCGAGAATCAGACAAAATCCGCCAGCAATCCTCACATCGATCGCGAATAGGGAGAAGAGATACATTGACTCTTCCTTTTGCTCGCCAAATGCGCCTTAGTTGAGAAAAGAATACTCTTTCATAAATTCGATGTCATTAAAAAATCACTCTTGCTTTTCTGGTGCACCGAAGGTTGCCTCCGGTTGCAACGGCTTCGGATTGGCATAGAGATACGCCTGAATCTCTTTGACAGCACGTTCCAGCATCGTCAACCGGTCCGAGACCCCTTGCGTGTACTGCCCAATCCAAAGCGCAGCGCCGAAGATCGCAAAGCAAATCGGCACCCACCCTGGAAGCCACTCATACCATGCCTTTGATTTCTCCTGCGCCATTGCCGTAAATCCCTCCCCGGTATTTAATTAAAAGACCCGCGTCAATGCGGTAGAAAGCGAAGTTTGATATTCGTAGGCGCCAACACTCCACGCCGTGCTGGAGGGTCGCGCTGCGGCTGTCTGGGCCGGGCATGCGACAGAGTGAGTGGTCGAATTGTAACTGCAGGCGTAGGTGGTTTCGTTGACGCAGGCCGCTCCCGCCGCGCGCATATAGGCGTCGCTGCTGGCGGCCAAGTTGGCACAGAAGCGCCGGTCGCCTGAATTCTCATTAGTGCCAGCCGCCACGGTAGGCGAGGACAGCAGCGTGGGTGCATACGCGAATGTTTGCGAAGCCGTGTACCCATCGCTGGTGGCTGTGGTGGGGGTCATCTGCAACTCTGTTTTGAACGCCCCTTGCCCCGAGGTGGTGCAGTAGGACGCGTACTGCGAGCCGCTCGAGCCTGTGACCACGTAGTGATTGTTGGCAAACACGAACGGGTACGCGAACCCAGCGTTGGAGCAGTCCATGATCGGTTCCCCATCCGCGCTGACCATCGTGTTGTTGAACACGTAGAGCGTTCCCTGGTTCCCGTCGTTCGCGTTCTGGCCAACATTGAAGTAGTTGCCGCCACCGTAATAGTCGTACATCACATTGTTGAAGTAGTAGTCAGCCGTTCCGGTGGACATCTGCGGCCAGATGCCGACGTTCCCCGCCGTCTGCGAAGTGGTGTCGGAATAGATATGCCGGAAGACGTTGTTGTACACCGCGTTGATAGGCCCGTCCCACTCTTCGTCCGCCTCGAACATGTTGCCGTGTCCTGCGTTACTGGGTGTGGAGTACCAGTACTCGACGAGATTGTCATGGAAGACGTGCAGGAGAGTGAAGACGTTCTGAGAAACGTACCGAAACACCGAGTACTGCACCGCATACCACCCATCGAACTGGTTGCAAAAAGCGCCGGCAGGATCCGAATCAGAGCCATCGACAACCATGTACTGCCACAGCATACCGACCTGCGTGTCCGGCCCTGCGCCAGCGCTCCCTCCTTCAATGGCCTTGACATTCACTACTGCCGAGGAGGTGTGCGACCAGCCGTGAATGTAGATATTTTCATAGGTCGCATTCGATGACCCATTGTCATTGAGATAGTCATCTTGATCGTTCGGCTGGTTCGTATCGTTGTTGCACACGCCCACCAACTCCATGTTGTCCAGAGTGTAGTAGCTGACCTCCACAGCCTCCCATATGTTGTTGCTGGTGCCGGTTTGATGGGCGCATGAGGCGACGGAATCTCCGCGCACCCCTGGATTGGGAGTCAGTGGATTGTCACCAGTGAGGACCGGGCGCACCCAGGATGATCCCGCGTACCAAGTCAGGTCCACGCCCACGTAGATAGGGTTGCCGCTCGATCCGCTCCACTGCCAGTTCCAGGTCCCGCCTGTATACGGAGAACTACCGCTGCTGCCGAAGTGCCACGTGTCGCCGCCCCGCAGAATGATAGAATCGCCAGCCGCTGGGTTGTACGACGCGCAAGTGCCGGAGCAGCTGGGCATCCCTGGAGCGTGCAACCAAGTTGCGGTCTTGCTGGTGCCGGCGTTTGAATCCGAGGCATTACATGGACTTCCTGTGGCCGCGCAGACGTAGTGCGTGGCTGCTTCGCACTGAAGAGGCAGCGTCAGCATCGACACGACTAGCAACATTCGGATCATGTTACCCCTCATTGCTGTTCGTGGGCAGAGGGCAGGCAAGGCAACGGTTGCCTACTGAGCCCATGCTTGCCACCCTTGACCATGATGCATATACTGCCTATTCTCCCGTTGTCGAGATAGGTGAAGCGCATCCAACCGAGCCACTCATGATCGCCAGCACCTTCGTTGCGCGTGGCATCAAAACCCGTCCCGTCGATGGTGAAGACTTGGGACGACTCGCCTGGAGAAAGTGAGAAGCCGTTCGGGTCGGGTCCAGCGTCATTCGCCGTCGAAGCAAAGTCCGCACCACCGTTTTGAGCGCGGAAATACTTGCCCGTGCTCGAGGTCACGCGGATCTGACTTGCGGTCGAGCCTCCGGTGTTGCGGATGCGGAACGTAGCTAGCGTCGGGTAGCCGCTCCCGTTTGTCGGATCAGGTTGCTTGAACGTGAGCCCATAATCTTCCACCTGAAGGTGAGCGGGCGCAGTCTGTGCTGCAGTACATATTGAAAGCAAGAGAATCCAAAAATATTTCATGTTCCTCCTCATTTGAACGCCGCCGCTGAACTGCAGAATCCGTTCGTTCCTGTTCCACCTTCTCCAGCAAATGCATAACTCCCTGATCCGGCAATCAACGCGCCGCTGCCGTCCCCGTCAGAGTAGACGGCACCGTCGTAACCCCAGACATTCCCGCTCGCAGGCACGCCCTGAAGGCCGGTCGCCGCATCAATCACAATGTTCGAGACCGCTATACTGGGCGATCCGCTTAATGTGATCGAAGGCCCTGTGTAGATTCCAGCCACCCCCGCGCCGTTATTGAGCGCCGCGCTGGAGTCGAGTGTAGTGATGTTGCGAATTTCTAAAACCTTCAACTCGCTATTGCTGATGGTCCCTGAGATGGTGGCTTCTACCGCAGTCACTCCAGCGGCGTGGCCCATGAGGTACCATATCTCGCCCTCATTACCTAGAGCCGAGTCTGTGCAAGTGGCACCGGTCACTTTTGTGAATGAATTGCCAGTGCCGCACGTCGTGCCGTCTGTACAGACCTTGGTGACAGTCCGGCTTCCTGCTTGATTGCCGATCACCGCAACAAGAACCGTTCCAGACTGAGAAGCTACGAGGGTGTCGGTGAGTGTGGTTCCTGAAGTGGCTTGAACGTAGGGACTCTGCAAGATGCTCGGTCCTGAGAATGACCCAGCGGCAGCCATGAAGCATTCTGCTTCGCCGCCCCACGCCCCTACGCCCGTGCCCACACTAGCCGTGTATCCATACTCCCAGGCTTGAGCAGACGCTAGCGAATTAGCTAAAATCGCGTCTCCTTCATTCTGGAAAGGGTAGCTTGGGCCGTTGGTAGATTGGCCGCCCCAAGTGGTGGCCACGAATTGTGCCCCGCTCGGAGACAGCACGGCGGATGCAGTGCCGTTAGCCCAATTCGCGTTGCCTATGCACCATCCAGTCGTCATTCCGGGTAGGAAGCTAGATAGGTAGGTTAGATTGCTGACCGCTGTCTGGCCATTACCGCCTGCGGTCTGCCGGTTTGCCAGCGGAACTGTGGCCGCCCCGACCCAATCCCGCAAAATGATCGTGAGGTCTCCGGGGTGAGTTGTGTTGATAGCAAAAGTAAGATCGCCAGCGCCATCAGCGACGGCGGCTGGAGCATAGAATAAGCCCGACATCGGGTAGAGGGTACCGGCAGTCTCGTCCTGGAAGGACGTGACCCCCACAGAACGCCAAGTGTTGCCCGTATCGGTGACCCCGGTTACAGCGGGACCGGCGCCATTTGAATTCATAGTCAGCAAATTCCCCGCGCTCGGGAACTGGCACTTCTGCGTGCTTCCGGCAGTGGCCGGCGTGTAGCAAGGAGCCTGGTATCTTGGATACATTCCACTTGGATCGGTGCCGTTATTGCTGGTTTTGAACGCTGCCGTGACGCCTATAAAAGTGGATGAAAGTATCGTGATTGCCGGATTGAGCGCAGAAGTCAGGCTATAAACGCCCCACTCCTGCGCGCCTCCATAGTTGTAGTCCGTACCAGTGAATGCCCAGGTAATTCCGGTCTGCCCCGTTCCTGCTGTGTAGCAGGGAAGCGCGGTGCAGAGAGGCGTACCAGCCTTGAAGACCGTTCCCACGATGAGGTCGTTTGCCTGGGTTGGCGTCACTGAGCCGAGACTTGGTGTTGTGGTTGCAGAACCCACATTGGAGTTTGAAGTGTCCAGGCAACCTGTCGCAGGAACACCTGCTAACTGTCCGCCGAGCACGTCGTAGATTATCGTGCCCGTAGTCTCGGCGATAAGCGCTTGCGAAGCTCCTGTGGTAGGGGCGCAGATATAGCACAACTGAGCGACCTTGGAGCTTTCGGCAGCAGTGGCCGCCCCGCAATTGAAGGAATCACCTTTGTCGTCCGTAGCCGAAAGCGTTGTTGCAGTGCTGGCCAGTTCCACGACGAAGAAAAGACCATTCCCGGGAAGTACAGGCAGTGGAGAGAGTGTCATACAATACTTGAGATTCGGACACGGACCATTGATCGTCCCGCCTTGCGTGCCGAGGGCGGTATTGGTAGACCCGTTGATCGTTGTGCCGCTGAGAGCGCCGGAGACGAACATCGGAGTTACAGGAATCATCTGAGGCACGAAAACCGAAGGCGCGAATATGCCGATTTGCGAGGCCAAGAGCAGGACGAAAAAGATCATCGCACCACTCTCCAGTTGAGCGTCAGAGATCCGGGAGGGATGCTGCTCGCCGTTGAGTTGCATACTTTGAAGTTGACGTTGTTCGCAGTGGGATAGGTGTAAACGGTCAACACGGCGCCGGTCGCCGATGCGCCATACCCCGTTACCGCCGTAGGATCGCCGTTGAATCCGACCCCAACGGTATCTGTCGTAGCTACGCCCGAAGCCGAAACCGTCACCACCGTCGCGCATGCTCCCGAAGCAATCGCGCTCGTCCCCATCGCCGCCGTGCCTGAAGCGATAGTCTGCGTACCAGGGCTGCTTGAAGCCGTGCAACTTGTGCTGTTCGCGCAAGTCACAGCATAGGTTCCCGCCGATGGGCCGCCCAGAAAAGCTGCCAGCGATGCGGCAACGGAGGTTTGCCCTGTTCCGCCACTGGCCACCGGAACGGTTGAGAACGTCGCTGTAGGCGCAGCACCCGCGCCGCCGCCTAAAACGAAGTCTCCTGCAGGCAGCAGCGCTGAGGACGCAAGTTGCGTAGTGCTTGATCCATAAAGAATGCCGCCCGAGGTAAGCGAAGCCGGATACAGGATCGAAGAGAATGCCGGATCAGCCGAGGCTCCCCCTCCCAGCAATGGCGCATTCGCCGCGCCAGGCCCTACGCCGAGCATGGTTGTGGAACTTGCAAACACACCTACCTCGTGAGCAGCGGGGGTACCAGATGTGCTCATGTTTCCGCCTGGTGCGCAAGCCGCAACATATGCACCGGTAGCAATATCTGTATTACTCGCACAGCTTTGCGTTGGAGCGGTTGGCGTCCCGGTGAGAGATGGAGAAGCGAGAGGTGCGAGCGAAGAAAGCAAGGTCCCTGAGTCCTGAATCTGACCCGCCGTTCCTTGCTCTGTCACGATGTGGCCAGCCGTCGTACCGCTCGTTGGTCCGGTTACAAGTCCAGCGCCTGCGCCTGCGACAGTGTAACTGGAACCCCACCCAGATCCCGTAGAATTCGGGACTCCTATGCCTGGGTATGAAAACGGTGTGGTAACGGCAAACGATACTCCGCTGGCGCTTGGGGTAGCCGTCAATCCGGTACCAGCCATCACCTGGCCTGAGGAGCAGCGGGCAATGTAATTTGTGTTGTCCGGCGAGTTGATGGCGCAGTTCTGGCCTTCCGCGACAGCGAGCGATGAATTCCCGTTTATTGTGCCTGCACCTGGAGTTAGTGTCGCAGTTCCAGCATTCTCGTTGTAAATAGCGAAGTCGAAGTTACTGCCTAAAGTCGCAGCGCTTGCGAGTGTCACCGCTACTGCTGAGGCGTTGTTCTCGACTATCACCGATCCGCGGTCGGTAGCAGCGATAGTGTCTGTAGATCCAGTGTTGGTCCTGCCGCCGATGCCGGCGAGTGCCCATACAGGCGCTTGCGCGACACCGCCAGACGGTGTGGAAGTCAACGTATACGGGACGCTTCCGGAAGTCGGTCCCGCGAGTCGCGCTGCGGCTGGTACCGAGTTCTCGTACAGCATGTCCCCAAGAGTCGTCATAGGATTCGTGAGCGCCGTGGAACTGATGACGCCTCCGCTGATCGTGATCGTGCTTCCATCTGGCTTCATGCAGCCGAGTTGACCTGTCGTCGCAGTCGTGCAACTCAGGACACCCGCGGTAAGAGTCACAGTCGAACCGTCGCCTTCTACCGCGCCGAATGCCGACGCTGTAGCCTTGGGAAGAATCGCTGCGGCAAGCAGGCCTGCACTCAACTGGGGTATATCCGTGCCGGAATTTCCAATCGTGATTCCGCTGGTGATTGTCGTGGAACTTCCGAAGATGGCGATTTGTCCTAATGTGCCGCCTGAAATGCCTGAACTGCTGCTGATGTTCTCGCATTGCCCGTCATGGGGAACGTAGGCATATCCAGGATTCCCGCAACCCGTGAGCCCCGAGAGGAAGGAGGCAAGATTGGCTGTAGTGGCAGCCACAACTTGATTGCTCGAATTTGTGCCAGCAAAGAGAGCCGAAGTTGGAACTGTTGTGCCGTTGATTTCGGTCGCGTTGATCGTGAGTCCCGCGTACCACGTCGCGAGGTCGAGTGCTACAGGATCTATCGCGCTCCCAGACGGTTGCCACGCATACACGAAGGTGTGACCGCTGGTTGTGGGACTCGCAATGAATGCTGTCGCATTCGCTCCGCTCTGGTAGGGCGCCGATCCAACCGCGCCACCGCTTAAGCTTGCGATCGAGGTTGCGAGTTGAAGGGTCCCGTTGTTGTCGTAGAGCACTCCCGTTGAGGCTGCAAGTGTCGGCAGGGCAATGTTTTCCAACTTGCCGACAGTCGTAGTGAGAGAGCCTCCGGTATTCGTCACGTCACCCAGAAGGGCAGGGAAGGACGCCGCAGGTACTAAGCCGCTTGAGAGTTGCAGGCAGTCAGAACCCGAAGTGCCGGGAGTGCAATTGGCTGGCGTGTATCCTAGGCCAGTCGTCACCTGAGAAGAAGAGATCGTGCCGGAATACGTGCCCGTAATTTCCATCCGCTCATTGCCGGTGGTCGCAGGATTCACAGGAGTGATAGTCAGCCCAACCGAATTGACGGAGCTCGTGATGAAGTTCAGCGTTGACTGACTCGCATTGCTTGATCCATTGGTTTCGATTGTGGGACCGCTACCAGAGACCATAGATAGAACCCATGCGCTTCCATTCCAGTTGAGGTAGCCAGTCGTCAAAGAGGGTAGCGCGTGATTGAGCAACCCGATTACTTCGGTGGCACCGCCAGTGCTCGTGCTGGTAGCATCGCCGGTGAGGGCATTGAAAGTTCCTGATCCACCAACGAGAGCCCACGTGGTCGATACGCTTCCTGTCGAACCGGAAAGGCTGTACTGCTGTGGCGTATCGGTTCGCACGAAGATTGTTGGCACGACGCCGGGACCCGTTGGCACTCCAACCCCCGAAACGATGCCGGGGCCGATGGGACTTTGCGGAACGGAACTCTGCCACACGAGTTGCCCATTCTGGACGACGCAGTTCCAGAGAGTATTGGCGGGAACCGAGTTCGACTGTGTGTACTGAGAGCCAATTTGACAGCCGAGATAGGGAGTCCCGTATCCGGAGAAGGTCGTACCGTATGGAATCGTGTAGTTGTCCCATACAAACGGCAGACTTCCGATTGTCACGTTTGAGACGGAGAGGATCGTTACCGAAGATGCGTTGACGACCGTCACAGTGCTCGTTGCAGCCGTCACATTCCCGCTGAATACACCGTTGGTGACGGTAAGACAGGTTGAATTGAAGCACCACTGGCCAGAGGTGAGAGGGTTGCCGCTCCCATCCTGCACGAGATTCCCGGAGACGGCCGTGGTAGCGAACGCAGGAAGAGTATAAAGAGCTAAGCATATCAGTGCTAGATCGGAAGAGCACACGTCTAACTCCAGTCACATCACGATCTCGTATGC
>OBLV0100000361.1_pt1 | contig 14252 bp, 12 predicted proteins | sample 1520071 | NCBI WGS metagenome assembly OBLV01 (sample SAMEA3888446, study PRJEB22518) | metagenome | reverse complement strand
ATGAGCGTGTCCGCGTGGTGCCTGCGCAGCGACAGCGCCGTGGTGACGACCAGCTCCCGCCAGCTCGGCAGGTGCTGGAAATCGTCGTTGGGCCGCATCCACTTCCACAGCATGAGACCGACGTCCTCCGGGTCATACACGACCGCGTCCGGGAGCCGCCGGTGCAGCTCCTCCGCCAGCGTCGTCTTCCCCGCTCCGAACCCGCCGTTAAGCCAGATGATCACCGTCACAAAGTACCCGGGCAATCTGCGCGCGGCCGCGACGCGCACTACGCCACGTTCCGCCGGGCGTTCCTGGAGCAGGAACAGGCGTTGAAGGTGGCGGGAGTGTTGCGTGCGTACTACAACCCGGAGCACCCGGAGGTGACACAGGAGGTCCTCTACAGCTTTCGGTACCGGGACCGCCCCGAGCCGCACTGACATTTCGTTGCGCGACTCACTGACAGAGTTTCTGCGCCACCGCTGACATCATGCTGCGCGTCCAGTGCCATTTCGCCTGCGCTGGGTAACCGTGGCTGGTCGCCAAGATCTCTTGGAGTAGCCGCACGGTGACCTCACGATCCACGCCGCTGAGTGTTCCACCGAACGCAGCGGAACGGCCCCGTCCCGGGGTTCCAGGCGGGGCCGTTCCCGGATTAGGTCGTCAGTCGAATTCACCGGCGCGGATGCCGGTGGTGAATGCGGACCACTCGGTCGCGGTGAAGCTCAGTACCGCACCGGTGGGGTTCTTCGAGTCCCGGACGGCGCGGGTGCCGTGGGTAAGGCCGGCCACCTCAACGCAGGCGCCCGTGTTGTTGCTAAAGGTAGACTTCCGCCATACAGCGGGAGCCAGATCATCCCGTCATTGATGCCCCTCCTCGCACTACTCGTGTCTGAGATTGGCGAGCTGCGCGATCATGGCCAGGCTCTCGTCTGCATCGAGAGACTGGCCGCGTAGCTCGTCAAACAGCCTAGCTAGCCGGGCGACTATCGATTGATCATCGATGATGTGGCCGCCGACTGCATATTCCTGGTAGGCGGCGTCGGGCAGCAGTTGATCAGGAAAGGTCAGTAGGGTGAAGGGCCCGGTGCCGACATGCAGCCCGAGATCGAAGGGCAGCACCCGCAGTTCGACGTTCGGCAGGACGGTCCCGGTCAGGAAGATCACCGGGGTATCGGAAGGGCGCACCCGATGACCCTGCACCCGCAGACCGAGACGTGCCCAGGGTGCGGGCAGACAGACGGTGTTGAGCCGACCCACTCCACAGCCCGCGTGCGGGCGTGGACCTGCCCGTGCGGGATGTCCTGGGCGGTCTCGGTGGTCAACCAGCACCTGTACCGGCCACCCTCGCTGCGGCGGTGGAAGAACTCACCACCGCCGCGACGGTGCTGCGACAGGTGCTCACCTTGGCTGAGCAGGCACGGACGATCAGCGATGCACAGTTCCGGGCCCGACTGCTCACGCTAGCTGAGTGTGCCCGGTGACCCGTGTCGCCCGGTGGTGGGCGTACTCACCGCTGGACCGGGAGGTGCCTGCGCTGGTGGCGTAGGACGCGCTCACGGCCCGCTGCGGGCACCTCCTACCCCCCGATATCCAACGGTATGACCAGCCACCACCAGGCCCACCGTGCGAGACTGCCGATGCTTGTTCCTCACCGACTTCACCACTCCACAGGCGTGCTTCCGGCGACTCGGAAGCAACGTGAGTTGGTGGCGCAGCTCACCGCGGTCAGGCGGAACCTGGAAACGATCAACCAACATGTCGGTGAGTTGCAGCGGGGCCGCTTGCCGGCAAACCTGCTCTGTTGCAAAAGCTAGATTCTCTTCAGTCGGAGTTGCTAGGGCTTTGCTATCCCCTTGCCGCCCGCGCCGAGACACGGCGATGGGCACTGTGAAACCTGATAGCGTGCGATGGCCAACCTCTATTGATCGACTTTGAGCGGTTCACTTGGGGTCAGCCGGAGTGGGGTCTTGCCATGACGGCGACTGAGTTTCTGACGGCGAAGTGGTGGACCGAGGAGGAATACGGTCAGTCCATTCGGATTTCATTTGCTGGCCCGGACGAACAGCCCGGTTGAGGCGGTACGCCCCGACGTTAGCCCGATTACGGTGATCGTGTAAGCCCCCGGAGGGTCAGCCTCCACAATTCCTCCGTGCGTCGTATTGCCATCCGAACCTGCCGGAAAATCTCCTATTATTCCACTGGTCGGGCCATTCCAGGAAAACTGGAGATCCTCTCCGGGCGAGAACCCCAAGGCAGTAGCCGAATAAGTACCGCCGATTTTCACTTGGGTAGCCGACAGCGCCACGCGTGGGGGCGCGGCATTAGCCTGTGGTCCAGCTGCTGCGACTCCACGACCCAGAACAAGTCCGATCACCACGGTGGCCAGAACCAAGCAACCAAACACAATTGCCATACCGGGCATAACGACTTCCGCATTTCGCCGGTACCGATCGACGAGTCGGGAAGACTGCGGGGCACCTGATCCTTCATCTTCAGGGTCGGCATCCTTATCGGCGTTCTCGTGGATGTAAAGCGCTCTGGCAATTATTTGTCCATACTCTCCTACGGCGGATCTGACCGAGAGCTTGCCGAATTCAACATCTGCACGCAGGGTTTCCAGTGCCGCATCACAGGCCTCTGCTATGTTGATACGCTCAGTTGGGTCATTGGACTTGTTCAACCTGGCGGAAACCGCCGCCACAAGGTAAACAATCAGAGAGGCCAAGCACAGCAGGCGCCACACACTCGAATCTCTTTCCCAGCCCAGACCTGCTCGTACGGTCGCGGCAAACGTTTCCCCGCCTACCGTGGGTCCAACCGCTAGAGCTGCCGCGATGGCGCTGCTAACAACGCTAATATTAGTCACCAGATTGCGACGAGCCCTCATTCTACGCACGTAATTTTTGATATTAATCTGGTGTTTCAGAATCCGCCTCAGTAGTTCTTGTCTCCGCGCATCAGCATCCTGTACCATAGTCGCCTCTAACATCGACCCGTCGCATGGCCTGTCGCAGAAAACTAATTCCAGCGCTCGTTAACTACGACCTCAGGTGCTCGCCGTGTCGACATTTTTTCCCAGACATCTGGACATCCTCTCCGCCCGAGGGCCTGCAGCTCAGGTCAACAACCACCCCTGTAACGAGGCTGCACGCTAGTCGACAAATACAACCATCCAGCTCCTGATCGGGTGAATACTAGCGGCGAGAGATATCGCGGGCCGCGCGCCTGCTGGAGTCTCGATCGGGCGCGCTTACCCACCTCATGCACGTCTAGACGTTTTGGGAGTATCGCGAGCTTTGACGAGAAGCAATCATTGACGCGGGGTGTCAACTCGGCGGTTCTCACTAGTACACGTCCATATCAGATGTCTGAGAGCTTTGTCCAGGCGTGATACCAGCTGTGAGCCCGGGAGCGACCTGGCGTTCTCCTCGACGAACACCTGCCCCGTCGCCGGCGAAGCGAATCGATCTCGTCGTAGTCCACAGCTGCGCCTTCGGGGGTCTGATGTCGGTCGGAGGCCTAAGGGAGCGCCATGTTAGGGACAGGGACTGACAGTCTTGAGTTCCTCTCCCCTTCAGCACTCCAACGCCAAGATCGTGAAGAGCTCGGCCCAACGCCGAGTTCGACGTGACTGTCGGGTGAAGTCGACGCCCGCCAGGCCTGGCGGCTCAGGAGTTGATGCCGCGAACATCTCGGACCTTGCCCATTGCGTTAGGGGCCAGATCCGACACACCTTGAGCACGGTCCGTGTCATGGCACCAGCGAAACCGGCACACCGGCCTCATCCACGCCCCCGCGAGAGCGGCGGATCAGGACTACCCACCGCTGGCCGGGCAGCGACAGCGATCAGCGAGGTGACAACGCCACCGACATCCTCATTCGCCGGACGCGTTTACTCGCCGCCCGCGCCGACGATCACGACTCACCCCTCCTCGAGCCCACCTTGGCCGGGACTCCCGACATGATCGGATCACTGCCCGACCAGCCGTGCCTGCACCTGTACCGCGGCTACGACTCGGCATCTGCTCGACATCGTGAGCTACAACGCCGACATCGCGATCAAAGGCACAGCCGCCCCGATCCAAGCCGGCAAGCGCCGGCCCGCCGCGTCGACCGCCCAGAGTCCCTGTTCCGGCGCCCGGGAACTCCCGTGACCAAAGCCCGGTCCGGGATTTGATACGGTGCCCGGCGGGGAGGATGCACATGCATTGGTACGTACGCAGCCTGGCCGACCGGGACACGCACCGCGGCGAGCTGTCACTGATCACTCACAGCGTGCAGGCTGTGTGCGGTGCTGAGTTCGTTCCGCTGAAGGCACTACGCAACCGTGGCCCGGAGCTGCCCGGGCAGCCGCCCGACCCCGAGCAAATCTGCCCAGCCTGCATCCCGACCCAGTGATCTGCATTTCAGCCGGAAAGCAGATCAGAAGGCCGACTATCCTGCTTCAAACGTTACCAAACGGCAGCAGAAACGAAACCAGTGACTTGTACGGTTTCGGCATCGAACCTCACGCCGTCGGCCGCATCATCAAGCAGGATCACAGCCACGATCCGATCAATTTCCTCAACCGGATCGTGGCCGTGCTCGTGTGCCTCATCGTGGGCGCCTTCATGTTCTCGCTCGTGTTCGTCTTCTAACCATTTTCGCAGCGAACCAGGTCTCTGAATTAGCGCGGACGGCGAACCATGGTCGCAGCGGTGCATCGACAGGGCGGTGGCCGCTGCGGTGCCAGTCCGCCAGACCGCGCGCCAACGCGTCGCTCCTAGCCATGGTCGAGCCTGCGGCCGACTGGGCCATGTGCGTCGAGCCTGCGGCCGACTGGGCCATTTGCGTCGAGCCTGCGGCCGACTGGGTGATCTGCCAGCCCTCGGGTATCAGCGCAGGGGGGCGCGGGCTCCGAGATCAGGCGATAGGTAACTCCTAGACACCTCGGGGGTTGGAGGGGCGCCGCGCCGGGAGTGGACACTCACGGTGTGAAGGGGCACCACCCGGATCAAACGATCTTACTGGGGGCCGGATGGATGACCGCGCAGTGGAAATGGGGCAACGGCAGCGGGCGGTGGTGGCCAGTACGGTCGGTACGGCGATCGAGTTCTGCGATTTTTTCCTGTACGCGACCGCGGCGGCGCTGGTGTTTCCCCGATTGTTCTTCCCCGGGGAGTCGGCATTTGTAGGGGGGTTGGCGGCTTTCGGGACGCTGTTCGTCGGGTTCGCCGCCCGGCCGGTCGGGGCGGTGATCTTCGGGCACTTCGGGGACCGGTTGGGACGCAAGTCCACGTTGATCGTGACACTGATGCTGATGGGGATTGGGACGTTTCTGATCGGGTGCCTGCCCACCTACGCCACGATCGGGATCGCCGCGCCGGTGCTGCTGACCCTTTTGCGGGTAGTCCAGGGCATCGGCGTGGGCGGTGAGTGGGGTGGAGCGGTGCTGCTGTCGATGGAATGGGGATCAAGCCGGCGCCGGGGGCTAATGGCCAGCTGGCCGCAGCTGGGCGTGCCGATCGGGCTACTGCTGTCCACCGGCATGGTCACGCTGACGTCCTGGGCCACCGGGGCCAGCTTTGTGACCTGGGGTTGGCGCGTGCCGTTTCTGACCAGCGTGGTGTTGGTCGCCGTGGGCCTGTATGTGCGGTTGCGGGTCCCCGAGACCCCGGAATTCACCCAGCTCACCCGGCGTGCGGCGGTCGTCCGGAACCCGGTGTCCGACGCCATCCGCAACTACCCCCGCGAGATCCTCACCTCTGCCTTCGTACGAATCTCGGAGCAGGCGCCGTTTAACCTGTTCATCACCTTCGTGTTGACCTACGGTACCCAACACTTGGGCCTGCCCCGCGACGAGCTGCTCAACGACACCCTGATCGCCGCCGGGATCGGCCTGGTCAGCGTGCCGTTGTTCGGGTATCTGTCCGATCTGATCGGGCGCAGGGTGGTGTACGGGATCGGCATCGTGGCCACCGGCGCGTACGCGTTTCCCTACTTCACCCTGCTCGACACCAGGATCCACGGGCTGGTGCTGCTCGGCATCATCGTCTCGCTGCTCTGCCACGACTTGCAGTACGGACCGCAGGGTGCGCTGATCGCCGAAAGCTTCGCCACCAACGTGCGCTACTCCGGAGCCGGGCTGGGCTACCAGCTCGCCTCGGTGATCGCCGGCGGCCCTGCTGTGCTGATCGCCGCCACGATCTTGGCCTCCACCGGGTCCAGCACCTACATCAGCTACTACATCCTCGGCTGCGCTGCACTGTCGCTGACCGCGCTACTACTCATGCCGCAGCACCCGACCCCGACCGAACCGGCAGAACCCCCCTGGATCAAGGTCAGCAGCCCCCCGTAACAGCCCCACGATCACATCCACGCAGCCGGCTCTGGTCCCTCTCGTTACGAGTCAGGCCCAGCCCCGTGGACGAGCCAACCCTTCCCGACCGCCCCGCCTCTGACGTCACGTCGACCTCCGGTTCAGACCGTTACCGAACACCAGCGGCCCCCGGGAAGTTCCTGGGTGAGGTGCGTTCTTATCCCACCACGGGGGGTGGCAGGGTGAGAATTGTGACGAGCAGTTCCAGTGATCGAGATCAGCAGGCTGTCCCGCCCGATGTGGAACGCCCGGATCGGGCAGGCGGCGACGCTGCTGAGCGCGGCGAGACTACCCAGCACGCCCTGCATGCGCTCGCCGCAGTGCGCGAGCAGCTTGTGGCGCTGGAACAAACGCTGTGCGCCGGCCGCCATCCCATCGCCGGCCCGGCGGCCCGGCTGACGCGCAGCACACCCCAAGACATCGCCCGGTTCCGCGAGGCGACACAGCATGTGCACCTGCCAGCCTGGCTGCGTCGCACCGAGGGCGAACGGCGCTGGCCAGTGGCCGTCGCGATTCTGGTCGCCATCGCCCTGCAGGTCGCACTCCCCGATCAGTTGGTATTGCAGTCCCGGTGGCTGCTGCCCAGCCTGGAACTAACGCTGGTGATCGCACTACTGGTAGCCAGCCCGAAGCGCTTCGATCGAGAATCCCGCAAACAGCGCGCGGCCAGCCTCACCCTGACTGGGTTGATCAGCCTGGCCAACGCCTGGTCAGCGGTCCTGCTGGTGCTCGGCCTCCTGCACGGTCGAGAAGGTCAAGATGCGGCCCCGTTGCTGGCCAGCGGCGTGGCGATCTGGTTGACGAACATCATCGCCTTCGGCCTGTGGTACTGGCAGTTCGACCGCGGCGGACCCGCCGCCCGGGCCAACGCCCGCAAGCTCGTACCAGACTTCCAGTTCGTCCAGATGCAAAGCCCCGAGCTCGCCCCACCAGACTGGGAACCGGAGTTCGTGGACTACCTGTACCTGTCGTTCACCAACGCCACCGCGTTCAGCCCCACCGACGTGATGCCGCTGTCACGGTGGGCCAAACTGACCATGCTCGCCCAATCGCTGGTCTCGCTGGTCACCGTGGCATTGATCATCGCCCGCGCCGTCAACATCCTGAAATAATCTCTGTCGGTGGGAAGCCCGGATGGGGTCCGTGGAGAAGTGGCTCAATCCGCCAACACTGCCCCCGCTCACCGGAGTTGCATGCCGTGGCCGGTTCACTGAGCCGATGGCGTTGTCGGGGATGATGTCGAGCCTGCCCCGGGTGGTGGTGGTCTGGTCCCTCAGGCTGCTGGTCCTAGTTCTGCTGACCGCCGGGTGTACCTCCGCGGGTCAAGCGCCCTCGGAAAGTCAGGGGCGTGGCGGGAACGACTTCGTCACGCTTCCGGTGGGTGCCGACCTGCCTTCAGGGCAGGAATGCACTGAAAGGGTCCGGCAGGACCAGCGTGACCAAGGGGAACCGCGGCCGGAGAACGCCTCAGCCAATCAGTTCGTCCCTGGCCGGGTGTCGATGCCATTCTGGAACGACTTCACCGAGCAGGCCAACCAGCAACTCGTCCCCCGCATCGACGGCGACTTCACCGGCACCACGGGGGAGATCCTCAGCTGGGGGGCCTGCAAGTGGGGCCTGGACGCCGAGGTCCTCAAGGCGGTCGCGGTCCAGGAAAGCGACTGGCGACAGAGCACCGTCTCCGACAAGTCGAACAACCCCCGCGACTGCGTCGACGGCGCCACGCCGCCCTGCCCGACCAGCTTCGGGATCATGCAGCTCAAGGACATCGCGCTGCCCGGCTCCTACCCGCTCTCACGGCAAAGTACCGCGTTCAACGTCGACTATTACGGTGCCCGCATCCGTGCCTGCTACGAAGGCTGGGTCACCTACCTCCACGGCGATTACGGGCCCGGCGACCTCCGGGACTGCGTGGGCTGGCACTGGTCTGGCCGCTGGAAAGACGCCGGCTCCCGGCGCTACCTCCAGCGGGTCGACCGCTACCTCGACAGCAAACCCTGGCTGGACTGGACCAACGAGCACTAGCTGGTCGACACAGCCCGGCATCAGGTAGCTGGCGAGGCCCGCGTGACTGAGGTTCGCGCGCTGATGCCAGTCCAGCCGCGCTGCATCTGGTCGGTCTCGATGTGCCCGTCGCGTAGGCGCACGATCCGCTTGGCGAACTGGGCGACTTCCTTTTCGTGCGTGATGATGACGACCGTACGGCCGGCATCGTGGAGCGCAGCGAGCAACTTCAAGATCTCGGTGCTGGTGGCGGTGTCGAGGTTGCCAGTGGGTTCGTCGGCCAGCAAGATCGCGGGATCGTTGATCAGCGCTCGGGCGATGGCGACCCGCTGCTGCTGGCCGCCGGAGAGCTCAGTGGGCAGGTGCTTGCCCCGATCGCCCAGCCCGACCTGCTCCAGCGCCCGCCGGGCCCGGTGACGCCGATCCGGCAACCTTGCATAGACCAAGGGAAGCTCGACGTTGCGGATCGCGCTGGTGCGGGAGACCAGGTTGTACGACTGGAACACGAATCCGATCTTGCGGCTGCGGATCCTGGCCAGTTGCCTGCTGGATAGCCGGCTGACGTCGGTGCCATCGAGCAGGTAGCGCCCGCTGGTCGGGACATCCAGACAGCCCAGGATGTTCATCAGGGTGGTTTTACCCGATCCGGACGGCCCCATGATCGCGACCAGTTCACCATCGCTTATGGCCAGGTTGACACCGTCCAGGGCCTGCACGTCGACCTCACCCATACGGTAAACCTTGGCGAGGTCCTCGATCTGGATCATTCCACTCCCCCCACCCGGGGTCATGGCCCGTCTATTCACCAAGTGTCCTCTGTCGACGACCGCCCAGCTACAGTCAGCTCGGGTCACGACAGGGGGATTCAGGGGGCTACGGCCAGTCCCGCGGAGCTTTGAGTTGCGGCCAAACCGACAACCACACTGTCGAACTCGGCGCATCGAGAGCACGAAGATCCGCGGGACGCCACCTGGGCACGTTGGAGACCCGTTTGCATTCCACCTGGGCGCAGATGCTCTCGGTCGTCGCCGAAATCGATTCGCGGGGGATGGCTGATGGATTGGGATACGGCAGCACTGTGCAGCTGGTGCGAGCGGTCGCGCGGGTATCGCGGGGTGAGGCACGGGCCCGGGTCGCCGCCGCGGCCGATGTGCTTCCAGGCCGCGGGTTGGGCGGGGTGCCGGTGGAACCGAAGCTCCCGGCGACTGCGACGGCGGTGGCCGAGCACGTGATCGGCGACGTGGATGCCGCGGTGATCCGCTCGGTGCTGGCCGGCGGACGTCCACGCCGCAATCCCCTCCACACAGCAGCTGATCATGGGACGGCCTCGGCGTGGAGGCGGCCGCGGGCGACGGCGACCAGGAAGGCCTGGTAGTCACGCTCGGTTTGTTCGGCGTAGCTGTGGGCGAACCGGCAGAGGGCTCGGTCGACTTTGTCGCTGCTGCCGAGGTAGCCGGCGATCATGGAGGCGCCGCTGGTGCGGGCGTGGCCCTTGGCCAGCAGTAGGCCGCAGATCCCGGCATAGTCGGCCAGGGCGCTCGCGTCGATCCCGTCGATCGTGATGGCGCCCTTCATGTTCCGAAACTGCCGGACGTAGTACTGGTGGTCTCCGACGGTGGTCCATCCCAGCAGCGGATCGCTGACGGTCTGCAGCGCCTGCTGGTATTCCACCACGCGCTGGCCCTGGTGGGCGTGCCAGGCTGAATCGCCGTGCACGAACGGTGCGATCACCGAACGACGGGCTTGTTTGAGTTGGAGAAACACCACATCGTCGGGGCTGCTGCCCTCGCAGAGCGCGATATAGGCACGCAGACCCACCGAGCCGACCCCGACGACCTTGTGCGCGATGTCGATGATGCGGTATCCGGCCAGGATGCGCGCCCAGTGCGGAGGCAGCGTTTGCAGGTAGGAGTCCAGCGCCTGGGCGACTTGATCGGCTTGCGCCGGGTCCAGGCGGGTGATGAGTGGGGGCTCCTCGACCAGACGGCGGGTGCCGTCGCGTTGTTGGCTGAATCGTGGTAGGGCACGGTCGCTGGTGCGCTGGCGCGCCCGTTGTGCGGCCCGCTTGATCTGCTGGCGCAGCCTGCTCCGGGTCGCGGTCGTCCGCAGCTGGTCCAGGTCGAGTCGCTCATAGGAGCGGGCCAGCAGCGGCTGCGCTGCCAGATACGCCATGTGCTCGCGGTAGGCGGCAACGCAACGCGCAGCCGCCGCCTCGCACGCCTGCTCGGAGGAACCATTCTGCCGGCCCGCGACCCAGACGCTGCTCACCAGCCGGCGCAGATCCCACTCCCAGGCCCCCGGGTGCGCCTCGTCGAAGTCGTTGAGGTCGAAGACGAGATCGCGCTCGGGAGAGGCGTAGAAGCCGAAGTTGCCCAGGTGCGCGTCGCCGCAGATGACCGGGGTGATCCCGGTGGAAGGCAGGTGAGCGAAGTCCTGGGCCATGATCGCGGCAGTGCCGCGGAGGAAGGCGTAGGGGGAGGCGGCCATTCGGCCGACCCGAACCGGGATCAGCCGGTCCAGCCGGCCGTGGTGGGTGGTGATGATCTGTTGCACTGGGTCTGCGCGGCCCTCGGGCACCCTCCAGTCGCCCAGCGTTGACCGGGGTACCTGCTTGCGCAGCGACCGCCCGATGGCATACCGCTCGCGTCGGGGAGTCGCCGCCTGGCGCAGCGAAACGAAACCCTGGCTATCCGCCGAGGCGAGCACGACATGCTGATCACGAGCTCGGCCGTTGCCGCCGACCCCACCGGAGGTCATCAAACAGCCCCACCGCCTCCCTCGATCCGCCGCGCTCAGTAAAGGGTAGGTGGATCAGCCCGGGCTGAGGAAGCCGAGCAGGGTTTGCCCGACCAGCAGCAGGGACATGCCGGCGACCGCGGTGACCGCGATGGTGGCGGCGGCGCGGAAGAGCGGTCCGTTGGTTGCCGGACCGAGGACGCTGCGCCGGTTGGTCAGGATGAGGATGTAGGTCAGCACGATCGGGGCCACGATGCCCTGCAGGACCTGGGTGCCGATCAGCAGTTTGATCAGGTTGACCGGGGTGAGTGCGATGGCCGCGCCGAGGATGACTTGCAGGGTGAACAGGCCCAGGAACAAGGGGGCTTCCCGGAACCGGCGGGACACCGAGCGCTCCACGCCGATGGCTTCGCTGATGGCGTAGGAGGTGGACAGCGGGACCACGGCGCCGGCCAGCGCGCTGGCGCCGAGCAGCCCGAAGGCGAACAGCAGCTCGGCGCCAGGACCGGCTACCGGGCGCAGGGCTTCGGCGGCTTGCTTGGCCGAGTCCAAGGGCCCTTGGCCGCCGATGGTGGCCCCGGTGGCGATGATGATCGTGATGGAGATGAGGCAGGCGAACACCGCTCCGCTGATGGCATCCAGCCGGGTGGCGCGGTAGTCGTCGGGGGCGGCGCCCCGGTCGACGACGCCGGCGGCGGCGTAGAGCTGCATGTAGGGGCTGACCGTGGTACCGATCAGCGCGACCCCGAGCAGGATGAAGTCGCGGCTGGCGATGAAGTGGGGCAGCACCAGGTTGGCGCCGACCTCGCCCCAGTTCGGGTGGCCGAGTACCGCGGCAACCGGGTAGGCGAGGAAGGCCAGGGAGAACACCAGGAAGATCCGCTCGGCGTAGCGGTAGGAGCCGAAGAGCACCAGCGCCCAGATCAGCACCGCGAAGACCGGGATGACGAGGTAGCGGGTGATCCCGACCAGCTCGAACGCGGCCCCGATGCCGGCGAACTCGCTGACCACCAGCCCGGTATTGGCCAGCAGGACGCAGAACAGCGCCAGGCCGGTCAGCCGCAGGCTGAACTGTTCGCGGATCAGCGCTGCGAGGCCCTTGCCGGTGTAGGTACCCAGCCGGACCGCCATCTCCTGGACCAGGACCAGGGCGATGGTGACCAGCACCATGAAGAACAGCGTGCGGTAGACGAACTGGGAACCGGCTGAGGAGTAGGTGGCGATGCCCGCGGCATCGTTGCCGGCGTTCGCCGCGATCAATCCGGGCCCGGCGATGGCGAGGTAGCCGAAGATCCGGTGGCGGCGCAGCCGCTGCCACCCTCGGTGCAGCGAGCCGGCTGGTTCGGTGCGGGTGCCTGCCGGGTCGACCGACCCGGGGTGGTCATGGTCAGGGCGGCTCATCGCAGCAACCTGGGGAAATGCAGGCGACCGGTCTCCGGCGTCAGCGCGTCCAGGACGTCATCGGCCAGGATGCGACCCAGCGGGTGGCAGTCCTCATCGACGACCAGCAGGGAGGAGCGGCGGGATTCCACCAGCGCTGCGGCGACCTCGCCCACATCGGCTTGCGGTCCGACTAGCGCCGGGGAGGTATGCGCCCCCTCGTGCAGCAGCTCGCCGAGGCGCTGCTCGCTGGGAGCGACGAGCAGGTCGAACAGCGGGATGTCGGCGAGCACCCGGCGCTGGGCATCGCAGACCGCCACCGCGTCGATTTCGTTACGGTGCTCGGCCTGCTCGGCCAGCCGGGCGCGGATCTCGCCGACCGTGTCTTCCTCGCCGGCCGTGACCAGCAGTGTCGTCATGAACCCGCCGGCCCGATCCTCGGGGTAGTACAGCAGCCCAGAGAGCCGCTGGCGGACTGATGGCGCCATCCGCTCCAGCAGCTCCTCACGTTCCTGCGCGCTCAGATCGCGGAGCGCGTCCACTGCCTCGTCGGGTTCCATCGCCGCGACCAGCTCAGCGGCCCGCTGCGGGGTCGACTCCCGGAGCAGTCCTTCCAGCTCGTCGGGGTCCATCTCCTCCAACGCATCTGCCGCGGTCTGCCGCTCCAGGCTGGCCAGCAACTCCTGGCGTCCGGGCCGGCCCAGGTCCTCCAACAGGTCGGCCAGCTCACCCGGACGCAGCCGGTGCAGCGCCTCCTGCCGGGCCCGCAGCCGCACCGTCGCTGGTCCGTCGGTGGACTCTTCGCCGAAGGGCGCCACCGCGTCCCAGTCGATCACCTTGTCCGGGGTCGGGTGAGCGCGGAACCGTTTCGGACCCAGCCGCCGCAGCAGCGACTGCACGCTGACGTCCACACCCACCAGGCGCACCTGCCCGGCGACCGGGGCCAGGTACAGATCCGCCGCCCGGATCACCTGCACCCCGTCCACGTCCACCAACTGGTGATCCAGCACGTCCCGGGCCAGCAACACCTCACCGGGTCGCCGGACGTAATCGCGCAGATCCAACCGGGCCGTCCGTAGCGTGACTCCGCGATGCTCGACCGCCGCGATGGCAGCCGCATCGAGGAACGCGCGGCGGCGTCCCACCCGCACCACCAGTCCGGTCACCGGTGGGTAGCGCTCCTCGCCATACAGGCGAGCCACCACATCCACCACCCGGCCGACCTCCTGGCCGGCCTGATTGAGCACCGGCTCACCGAGCAGCCCAGCCAGCGAGACGATCGCCGCTCGCACCGCCCGCGTCGCCGTCACCCGCTGCGAGCGGGTCGCGCGGCGCAGCGCCTCGGCCGGAAGCAGCTCCGAACGCGGCAGTGAGCGACGAGCACCGGGCATGACGACCTCCGAAGGGAAAGCCCGCCCGGGCAGAACTGTTATCGCGGGGCGGCAGCCGGGCGGGAAGCAGGAACGGGCACCCGCGGCGCGGCGAGCAGGCCACTGATCATGACCGCAGCGGCCGCGCCGCTACTACTAGGAGGCTCACCACACATGGCGCCCCACCTCCCCACCCTCACTCCGGCCCAGCCACCTCGACTCACACCCACGCCAGAAACCCTGACGCCGGATTTTACCCATCACCTCCGCTCCGCCGCCCGCGATGACGGCGGCTCATCGATCTAGCCTCGCGCGCATACCCGAATCATGATCGATGGGGTGGCGCGAGAGCGGGATGGCCAGCAGTATCAGGGCGGCGCCCTCGACGATCACGCTGATCAGGGCCTGGGGAGCGGGTTGCA
>OBLV0100000360.1_pt1 | contig 14254 bp, 13 predicted proteins | sample 1520071 | NCBI WGS metagenome assembly OBLV01 (sample SAMEA3888446, study PRJEB22518) | metagenome | reverse complement strand
ACATCTACTGGTGCGACGGCTCGGATGAGGAGTACGACCAGCTCGCCCAGACGCTGATCGAAGCCGGCACGTTCGAGAAGCTCTCGCACTCCAAACGACCGGGCTCCTACCTGGCGCTCTCGGACCCCGCCGACGTGGCCCGCGTGGAGGACCGGACGTTCATCTGCTCGGCGACGGAGGAGCAGGCCGGCCCAACCAACAACTGGACCGACCCCGAGGAGATGCGGCAGGCGCTCACCGAGCTGTTCCGCGGGTCGATGCGCGGCAGGACGATGTACGTCGTCCCGTTCTCGATGGGGCCGATCGGCTCACCGATCTCCTACATCGGCGTGCAGCTGACCGACTCTCCGTACGTGGTCGCATCGATGCGGATCATGACCCGCATGGGGCAGGAGGCGCTCGACGAGCTCGGCGACGACGGCGATTTCGTCCCCTGCCTGCACTCGGTGGGCGCGCCGTTGCTCGACGGGGCCGAGGACGTCCCGTGGCCGTGCAACGCTGACAACAAGTACATCGTGCACTTCCCCGAAACCCGCGAGATCTGGTCGTTCGGGTCGGGCTACGGCGGCAACGCGCTGCTCGGCAAGAAGTGCTTCGCGCTGCGGATCGCCTCGGTGATGGCGCGCGACGAGGGCTGGCTCGCCGAGCACATGCTGATCCTCAAGATGACCTCGCCCGAGGGCGTCAGCAAGTACATCGCCGGCGCCTTCCCGAGCGCCTGCGGCAAGACCAACCTGTCGATGATGATCCCGACGCTGCCCGGCTGGAAGGTCGAGACGATCGGCGACGACATCGCGTGGATGAAGTTCGGCGAGGACGGCAAGCTGTACGCGGTCAATCCGGAGGCCGGGTTCTTCGGGGTCGCGCCGGGGACGAGTAAGAAGACGAACCCGAACGCGCTGAAGATGCTCGAGCAGGACGTGGTGTTCACGAACTGTGCCAAGACGGACGACGGCGACATCTGGTGGGAGGGGATGGGCGACGCCCCTGACCACCTCACCGATTGGCGCGGCGACGAGTGGACTCCGGGGTCGGACAAGACCGCGGCCCATCCGAACGCGCGCTTCACGGTCCGGATCGCGCAGTGCCCGGCGATCGACCCGAAGTGGGACTCGCCCGCCGGCGTGCCGATCGACGCGATGCTCTTCGGCGGCCGGCGCGCCACCGTGGTGCCACTCATTTATGAGGCTCGCGACTGGGAGCACGGCGTGTTCCTCGGCTCGACGATGTCCTCGGAGAAAACCGCCGCGGCCACCGGAAATGTCGGTGAGCTGCGCTTCGATCCGATGGCCATGCTGCCGTTCTGCGGCTACAACATGGCCGACTATTTCCAGCACTGGCTCGACATCGGCCGGCGCGATGGAGCCGAGCTGCCGCGGATCTTCTACGTCAACTGGTTCCGCAAGGACGACGACGGCAAGTTCCTGTGGCCGGGATTCGGCGAGAACTGCCGCCCGCTCGCGTGGATATTCCGCCGCCTCGAAGGCAAGGCGGAGGCGAACGAGACGGCGATCGGGCTGGTGCCGCCGGTCGGAGAGGGCGGCATCGACACGAGCGGGCTCGACATCGATCGCGAGGCGGTGGAGAAGCTGCTCGAGGTCGATCCGGACGCGTGGATCGAGCAGCTCCCGCAGATGCACGAGCACTACGGGAAGTTCGCCGACAGGCTGCCGGGCGAGCTGCGGGCGCACCTAGAGGAGCTCGAGCGGCGTCTGCGCGCCGCCGCGTAAGAGACATTCTTCAGAACGCCACGTACTCTCACGGGCGTGGCTCTGCCGTTCATACCGTCTGACGCCGCCATGCTTGCGGTGCAGGCCGGCGTGGTCGCGGCGCCGCGGCCGATCGAGCGGGTCAAGTGGCTCGAGCGCTTCCGCGGACGCGGCTGGGCGCTTGTGCCGATCGGCTCGATCGTGCTCGTGATCTTCGCGATCCGGTACGTGTCCGACACCGCCACGGGCCTGACGGACCTGGCGCTTGTCGCGGTGCCGATCCTCGCTGCGGTGGCGCTCGGATGGGCGATGCGCGGGGCCAAGCCGCTCGCGGCGCTCGCGGCGATACCGCTGTTCGTGCTCGCATGGAGGAGCCAGAACACGCTCGCGGGCGAGGCGGCCGGCACGCTGCTGTCCGCGCTCAGCTGCGTGACGCTCGGCGTGCTGCTCTCGGCCGTAACCCCGCCGCGCTGGCTCAAGGCCGGAATCGTGCTTATGGCGGCGGCAGATATCTGGCTTGTCGCCTCCGATCTGCTCCAGTCCCCGAACAACGCGCTCGTCGCGGCGCAGCCGCCCGCGGGGCTGCCGCAGCTCCAGGCCGAGATCTTTGGAAGCGTGTCGATGGGCTACGGCGACCTGTTCGTGGCCGCGCTGCTCGGCGCGGTACTCGCGTCACAGTGGCGTCGGCAATGGCAGGCGGCGGTGCTCACGCTGGTGATCGCAGGGTGTTTCGACCTGCTGTTCTTCTTCATCAACGAGCTCCCGGCCACGGTGCCCGTCGCGCTCGCGCTGCTCGTCACCGAGGGGTGGCAGTGGCGCCGGCAGCGGGTCAGTGTTGCCCGTCGCCGCCCGTCGATGCGGGCGGACGCGATTCCTCGGCAAGCGAGGTGATGGCCAGCGTGCCGCGGGCGGCGGCCTCGAGCACCTCGGTGGCCTCCTCGGCCGAGCGCGCGTAGAGCTCGACCAATAGGTGGACGACGATCCGGTCGTCGTCATGCTTGTGAAAGCGCACGTGTGTGAAGAACTCACGCGTGCCGTGATCGCCGAACGCCGCGTACGAGAGAGCGTCCCCGGCCTCGGGGCCGGAGCATGTCTCGACGTCGTCGGCATCGACCGTGACCGTGCACGAGGCGACCCACGGGGTCCCGGCGATCATCCGCTCCCAGCGGTCCTCGATCGGCTCGACCCGGCCGTTGTGGAAGCCGAGGTGCGGCTGGTCGTGCATGCACTCGAGGCATTGCACGACCGCCTCCTGCATCTCGTCGACGACTTCGCCTCGCTCGCCGGTCTCTGGATCGATCCGGTGGATCCCCTCGTAGTGGACCTGGACCTCGAGATTCTGCGACCAACAGCGGTAACAACGGAGCCAACTCCGTACAGACGTTGAGCCCTCCATCGCCTTGATTCTACGATGGCGCTGTGAACGAGCACCGCAAGGGGGGCTGATGCGGGTCAGGACGAGGGCCGTAGGCGCGATTCTGGCCGGCGGTGGCGGTCGCCGGATCGGCGGCGACAAGGCGATCGTGGAGCTACACGGGCGTCCGTTGATCTCCTACCCGCTGGAGTCTGTTCGTCAGGCACTCGGGCGGGTCGCGATTCTCGCCAAGCCGGACACCAAGCTTCCGTACGTGTCGGGCGTCACCGTGTGGATCGAGCCCGAGACCCGCCGGCACCCGGTGTTCGGGATCATGCAGGCCCTCGCGCTCGCCGACGGCCGTCCGGTGGTGGTGTGCGGCGCCGATCTGCCGTTCGTCAGCGTCGGCCTGGTCAAGCGATTGGCGAAGGCCAATCCGGGGCGGTCGCCGGCCGTGATCGCGTGCGCGCGGGGGGAGATGCAGCCGCTGCTCGGCTGCTATCAGCGGCGCGCGCTGCCGCTGCTCCGAGCGGCGGCGCAGTCAGCCGAGAGCTGCCCGATGCGGGAGACCGTCATGGCGCTCAATCCCGTCATGTTCGAGGTCGACGACCCCGACGAGCTATTCGACGTCGACTCGCCCGACGATCTGCTTCAGGCGGCCGCGATGCTGGACCAGCGGCGGCCGCTCCCGCCTTACTAACCAAACGTGAAGTCGTAGGCGCTCACGCCGGGCGGGAGCTCGACGGTGAATGTGAAGTCCTGCGCGGTCGGGAACGAGACGAGCGAGTACAGCCGCTGGCCGGTGATCGTCACGATTCCGTTCTTGACGTCCGTGCCGGCGTGGGCGTTCGGGATCGGCTTGCCGTCGAGCAGCACCCGGCCCTGGCGTGGAACGTTCCCGTTTGAGGTCAGCACAAGGTAGACCTTGGCCGCTTGGACGCCACCGGTGATCGACGCGGTGCCGCCGACCGGCATCAGCGACTCCTGCGTGGCCCACCAGATGCCCTTCAGGGAGAACTGGTTCAGTCCGACGTTCGTGGAGCCGCGGTAGGTCCGTACACCGGACATGATCGGGGTCAGGAAGCCCTGCTGGCGCTGGTCGTCGAGGTACGTCTCCGGGGTGCCGAGCCCAGCCGAGGCCATGATCGCGGTGGCGGTCATCGGCGGCGGCAGGCTGGTGGCCCCGGCGTCGGCCAACAGCGCGCGGACCGCCGCCTCATCCTCCTTGTAGTTGCCCTCGCCGAACTGGACGTGGCGCACCTGTCCCTTCGCATCGATCAGGTACTCGGCCGGCCAGTACTGGTTCTGGTAGGCGTTCCAGGTCCCGTACTTGTTGTCCTGGACGACGGGGTACTTGATCCCGTCTGAGCTGATCGCCTGCCTGACGTTGCCCGCCTCCTGCTCGAACGTGAACTCGGGAGTCTCGACGCCGACGATCTCAAGCCCGTACTTGTGGTACTGGGCGTAAAGGCCTTTCAGGAACGGCAGCGTGCGCAGGCAGTTGATGCACGTGTACGTCCAGAAGTCGACCAACACGACGTGCCCGCGGAGCCCGGCCAGCGTCAACGGCTTGTCGCCGGGGGTGTTGAACCAATCCTGGTTGTCGGTGAAGTCGGGCGCGGTGCCAAGGTCCTTTAGGGAGGGGGTCTTGACGCCGGGGATCGCCACCTCGCGCTCGGCGGCGGTCGACACGGGCTTCGACGACGCCTCCTTCTGCGCGGTCACGAACCGCGACGTCGGGCGCAGCGACGCCAGTCGCCTCTGGACGGCGTTCGAGCTCTCGAGCGAGCGGGTCGGGTCCACCAGGATCGCGGGCAGGCTCGTGTCCTTGGCGAGGTCCTCCTCGAAGCGGACGTCGACGTTGAAGATCATCAGGACCCCGGTCGCGAGCAGCACGACGCCGAGGGCGCGGTTGATCGTGTTTCCACGCCCGACGCGGCGGATCCGGTCGATCACCGCGCGTCCGGCGAAGGCGTAGACGAGCAGCACCGCGGACAGGCCGACCGAGTACGAGATCGCGACCAGTACCACGCGAGCGCTGGCGCCGCTGGACGCGCTGACCGACGTCACCGCGGCCAGGATCGGGCCCGCGCACGGCGCGCACACGAACCCCAGCGCGGCGCCAACCCCGAGCCCCGACCAGAAGCCGGTACCGCGGCTCTTCGGGCCGAACCGGCCAAGCCTCGACAGCGGCGCCTCGACGCGCGCGGTCAGGTCGGGGACCAGCAGCGCGACGCCGAACACGATCAGGACCACGATCGCCAGCGTCCGCGCGGCGCCGCTCGCGAGGCCGACGCCCTTGACCAGCTGCGCGAGCAACACGATCGCGATCGTGAACGTGATCCCGAGCCCGATCACGATCCCGATCGGGCGGCGGCGGCCACCCGTGGCGCTCGACGCGAGCAGCGCCGGCACGACCGGCAGGACGCAAGGCGTGATCGCGGTCCCCGCGCCCGCGATCAGCGCAAACAGCATCAGGAGAAGCATCTGCGCTCTGGATGATGCTGCCTAAATTCTTGCGAAAGAGTTAACCGCCGCCAGAGTCTTATGCCGACCTTACGGACCGGTCAGCCGCCGATGGCGGACATGCTGCGGGCGGGCTGGATGAAGCCGGGCTCACCGACGTGGTGCTTGAGCTCCTTCAGCCACACGGCGTCGCGGATGATCTGCTCGAGCTCGCGGTCGTCGACGCCGTCGCGCATAGGGCTGCGCAGGTCGGTCTCGTTCACCGAGAACAGGCACGTGCGCAGGTGGCCGTCGGCGGTCAGGCGGACGCGGTTGCAGTCGGCGCAGAACGGTTCGGAGACCGGGTTGATGAAGCCGATCTTCCCGTTGCCGTCCGCGAACCTGTAGACGCGAGCGGTCGCGTGCGCCTCGCGGGGCTGCGCCTCGAGCGGGTAGACCGCGTCGATCGCATCGCGGATCTCGGCTCCGGTCAGGACCTGGTCCTCACTCCAGGCGCGGTCGGCGTCAAGCGGCATGAACTCGATGAAGCGGACCTCGTACGGGGTCTCGCGGGCGAACTCGGCCAGCGGGATCACCTCGTCCTCGGTGAAGCCCCGCATCGCGACCGCGTTGATCTTGATCGGATGGGCTTCGGGGAACGTTGCGAGGTGCTCGAGGCCCCTGAGCACCTGCGGGAGCGCGTCGCGCCGGGTCAGTTCGAAGAAGCGGTCGCGCTGTAGCGAGTCGACCGACACATTGAAACGGTTGATGCCGGCGCGGACGAGCGCCTCGGCGTCCCGCTCGAGCAGGAAGCCGTTGGTCGTGACCGACAGGTCGTGGACGGCGTCGATCCGGGCGAGCATCTGCGCCAGGTGTGCGAACTGCTTGCGCACGAGCGGCTCTCCGCCGGTGAGGCGGACATCGTGGACGCCCATTCCGCCGAACAGGCCGACGAGGCGCGCGATCTCCTCAAAGGTCAGGATTTCGGCGCGTTCGAGCCAGGGCAGTCCCTCGGCGGGCATGCAGTACTGGCAACGGAAGTTGCAGCGGTCGGTGACAGACACGCGCAAATCGCCGATCAGGCGGCCGTGGCCGTCGCGCAGTGGCTCTCGCTCCATGTGATCAAGGCTAGCTGAAGTTGCTAGTCAACTTCGGACGTCCGAGGCGAGGAGGCCGAAGGCGACCATGTCGTCGCGCCCGTTCTTGCTGATCATGAACGACCGCAGGACCGCCTCGCGAGTGAAGCCGCACCGCTCCGCGACTCTCTGGGAGGCGGGGTTGTCGGTCGCCGCGACGAGGTCGACTCGGTGCAGGCCGAGGTGGAGGAACCCCCAGTCCGTGACCAGCCGGACGGCGCGGGTCGTGTGCCCCTGCCCCCGCGCGTCTTTAGCGAGCCAGTAGCCGACCTCGCCGCGGGCGTTTTTCCACGAGAATCGCATCAGCGAGATCGACCCGAGCAGATGGTCGCGGTCTTCGGCGAGCACGATCGCGAACGGCGCGGAGGCGCCGGCGTGGAGCGCGTCGTGGCGCTGGAGCAGGTAGTTGCGGGCGTCGGACGGGCCGTATGGGAACGGCACGCGGGTCCAGCGCGAAATCTCTGGGTCCTGGCATGCGGTCACGAGGGGCTGAAGGTCAGAATCGCGCCACGCCCGCAGCGCGGTCCGACCGTCGATCAGCGGCTCGGCCGGCAGCACGATCCGGCGGGCGACGCCCTGGCGCCGGCGGATGCTCCTCACACGCTCTCCTGGCTGTCGGCCCGATCGGTCAGCGCCCGCTCGAGCGAAGGGACATCGAGCGCCGGATCCTGGGTCTCGAGCCATCGCTCGGCCTGGAGGCGTCCTCCGAGCGCGCGCAGGCCCCGCTCGCCGCGCTCCACGGTGAAGTTCTCGAGCGCGTGGCGCCGCCGGGCTCGCTGTCGGCGTTGCAGGAGGTCGATCCGCGTGCGGTGCGTTTCGAGCGCCTGCGCCAGCGCCGTGATGCCCTGCGGGGGCGGGACCGACGAGACCGCGCACACCTCGGTACCGGTTGCGCCCAGTGCGAGCAGCGCCGCCTGGAGGTCGGACATCGCGCGGGTGGCGGGCGCGCCGAGATCTGTCTTGGTGAGAACGAGCACGTCGGGCACCTCCATGATGCCCGCCTTGAGGAACTGGAGGACATCGCCCGACGCGGGCTGGAGGACGACCGCGACGGTGTCGGCCGCGTCGGCCACCTCGGTCTCGGACTGGCCGACGCCAACGGTCTCGATCACGACCACGTCGAACGCGGCCGCGAGCGCTTCTGACGCGGCCCGGGTGGCGGGGGCAAGGCCTCCGAGTCGCGTGCCCGCGGCGGTCGAGCGGATGAACACGTGGCGGTCCTTGGGGTCGGTTTCGATTCGGGCTCGGTCGCCCAGCAGTGAGCCGCCGGATCGCCGCGAGCTCGGGTCTACCGCGAGCACCGCGACCGACCGTTCGGCTGAGCGCCAGTGCTTGACCAGCTGGGAGAGGAGCGAGGACTTACCGACGCCAGGGGGACCGGTCACGCCGACGATGTGCGCGGGCGCCTCGCGGCCGAGGGCGGCGGGGGATGTTTCAGCGAGCAGCGCCTCGGCTTGCCGGCGCGCATCGGGCGCGCGACTCTCGATCAGGTTGAGCGCCGCCGGAGCGGCGGTGAGGTCACGGTCGCGCAGGCGCTTGCCGAGGTCGCGGCCGTCGGCCGGGGCGCGCGGGTGGGTCAAGCTCCGACGGCGCTTTCGATCCCGTGGCGCGCCGCGACCAGGCCGATGATGTCGCGCATCATCCCGTTGAGGTTCCAGTCCTTGGGCGTGTACACGGCCGCGATCCCGGCATCGAGCATCGCCGCGGCGTCGTCCGGCGGAATGATGCCGCCAACCACCACCGGCACATCATCGGCCCCCGCCTCGCGCAGAGCGCCGAGCACTGCGGGAATCAGCTCCCGGTGTGAGCCGGACAGGATCGACAGACCGATCACGTGGACGCCCTCCTGAGCGGCGGAGGTGGCGATCTGCGACGGGGTCAGCCGGATGCCCTCGTAGACGACGTCCATGCCGGCGTCGCGGGCGCGGACCGCGATCTGCTCGGCGCCGTTCGAGTGCCCGTCGAGGCCGGGCTTGCCGACCAGGAACTTGAGCCGGCGGCCGAGCGCCTCGCTGACGCGCTCGACCTCCTCGCGGAGCTCGGACACCTCTTCGCTCGGCGCCGCGGCGGCGTCGCCGACGCCGGTCGGGGCCCGATACTCGCCGAACGCGTCGCGGAGCGTCTGCGCCCACTCCCCGGTGGTGGCGCCGGCGCGGGCGGCCGCGATCGTCGCGGACATGATGTTCTCGTGGTCCTGCCCGGCGGTGCGTGCGAGGTCTTCGAGTGCTTCGTCGACCGCGGCCCGGTCACGGTCCGAGCGCCACTTCTGGAGCGCGGCGAGGCGCTCGGCCTCTATTTCGGGGTCGACGACGAGGATCCCGCCGTCGGCGCCCGCGGTCAGCGGAGACGGCTCGGTCGAGGTGAACTTGTTCATGCCGACGGCGACCTGCTCGCCGGACTCGATCCGCTGCCAGCGCTTGCGATGCGACTCGACCAGCGCTGCCTTCATGTAATCGACCGCCTCGACGGCACCGCCCAGCTCGGCCACGCGGTGCATCTCCTCTCGCGCGCCCTCGAGCAGCTCGGCGACGAGCCCGTCCATCACCTTGGAGCCTTCGAAGATGTCTGGATACTCGAGCAGGTCGGTCTCGTAGGCCAGGATCTGCTGCAGGCGAAGCGACCACTGCTGATCCCAAGGCCGGGGGAGGCCGAGCGCCTCATTCCACGCGGGCAGCTGGATCGCCCGGGCGCGGGCGTTGCGACCGAGCGTCACCGCGAGCGCCTCGAGCGCGATCCGGTACACGTTGTTCTCGGGCTGCGCCTCGGTCAGGCCGAGGGAATTGACCTGGACGCCGTAGCGGAGCCTTCGATGCTTCTCGTCCTCGACCCCGTAGCGCTCGCGTCCGAGCTCGTCCCACAGGATCGCCATCGCGCGGAGCTTGGCGTGCTCCTCGACGAAGCGAACGCCGGCGTTGACGAAGAACGAGATGCGGCCGAATACGCTGCCCATCAGCTCGCTCGGGACCCGCTCGCGGACCGCGTCGAGCACGGCTATCGCATTGCTCATCGTGAACGCGATCTCCTGCACCGGCGTCGCGCCTGCCTCCTGTAGGTGATACGAGCAGATGTTGATGGGGTTCCACTTGGGGACATGCTCGACGGTGTAGGCGATCGTGTCGGCGATCAGCCGCATGCTCGGGCCCGGCGGGAACGCGTAGGTGCCGCGGCTCAGGTACTCCTTGAGGATGTCGTTCTGGGTCGTGCCCTGGAGCTTGTCCTCGGCGGCGCCCTGATCTTCGGCGGCGACGATGTAAAGCGCCAGCAGCCAGGCCGCCGTGGCGTTGATCGTCATCGAGGTGTTCATCTGGTCGAGTGGGATTCCGTCCAGAAGAGTCTCCATGTCGCCTTTGTGGGCGATCGAGACGCCGACCTTTCCGACCTCGCCTTTCGCGAGCTCGTGGTCCGGGTCATAGCCGGTCTGTGTCGGGAGATCGAACGCGATCGACAGCCCCGTCTGGCCCTTTTCGAGGTTCTTGCGGTACAGCTCGTTGGACCGCCGGGCGTCGGAATGGCCGGCGTATGTCCGCATCATCCAGGGCCGGTCGGGCTCGGGGAGACGGTGCGAAGGCGGCTCCGGCATGGGGTCGGATTGTATGAATCCTTTGAGGGCCGGCGAACCGGTTCCTCGTACGGGCCAGCTCACCGGTATGGTCAGGGCCATGCCCGATCAGAGTTCAGCCTCCACCGAGCACGCGATCATGCAGGAGATCACCGCGCCGCTCTCGACGCTGCCCGACGACCCCGTCCCAGCCGTGGCCGACGTCGAGTTTCCGACTGCGCTGCGCGGGTACGACAGGCTGGCCGTCGACGCCTACGTACAGAAAACCAGTCAGCTGGTGGCAGAGCTCCAGGCGACCCGCTCGCCGGATGCGGCGATTCGCAGAGCGCTCGAGCGCGTCGGGGAGGAGGTGTCGGGAATCCTCCAGCGCGCCCACGAGGCGGCCGCGCAGATCACCTTCCAGTCCCGAAGCGACGCGGAGGACCGGCTCGAGACGGCACGCAACGAGGCCGCCCAGATCGTCACGGCGGCTGAGGAGCGGGTCCGTGAGCTCGACGCCGAGACCGACCGGATCTGGGCCGAGCGCCACCGGATCGTCGAGGACACCCGCGAACTGGCAGGCGAGCTCCTCGCCCTGACCGACTCCGCCGCAAACAGCTTCCCGGCCGAGGCGGTCGACGCCGACGAGAAGCCGGACGCGATCGCCGACGAGCTCGCCACGGATGACGACGTCGTCGCGGACGAGATCGAGGCTGATGCCGATGACGAGGAGGGGGTCGAGCCCGAGGACATCTTCGCCGACGAGCCCGATCCGCACGTCGAGCCGACCGCCGTCCTCCCGGTGGTGGAGCGTCCCGGCGACGACGACCCCGCCGCCGAGTCGCACTAAGTGGCCGAACGACTGATCGACGTCATGCACCTCGGCGTCCCGAGGGTCATCGGAGCCTGGGTCGTCGACGACGTCGTGATCGATCCGGGTCCGACGTCGTGCCTTCCCTCGCTGCTCGAGGGGCTCGATGGCGAGCGCCCCCGCGCGCTGCTACTGACGCATATTCATCTAGATCATGCCGGCGCGAGCGGCACGCTGGTCGAGCGCTGGCCCGACCTCGAGGTGTACGTCCACGAGCGCGGTGCCCGCCACATGGCGGACCCCGAACGGTTGATCAAGAGCGCCCGGATGCTCTACGGCGAGGACATGGACCGGCGGTGGGGCGAGATGGTCCCCGTGCCGGAGCGGAACCTGCGTTTGCTGCACGGCGGCGAGCAGCTATTCGACGGAGCGTTCGAGGTGGCCTACACGCCGGGGCATGCGTCGCACCATGTCTCCTACCTGCACGACGGGACCGCGTTCGTCGGCGACACGGGAGGCGTGCGGATCGCGAGCTCTTCGCTCACGATCCCACCGAGCCCACCGCCGGACATTGACGTGGAACGGTGGCATGCGTCGATCGAACTGATCAGGGCGTGGAAGCCTGAGCGGCTAGTCCAGACCCATTTCGGCTCGAGCGACGATCCCGAAGCCCAGCTCGACGAGCTCTCGGCGCGTCTGGACGACTTTGCGGCCCGGGCGCGCGAGCAGGATCTCGAGACGTTCATCGCCGGCGTACGGGCCGAGATCGAGGAGCACGCGGACCCCGCGCTGCTCGAGGCCTACGAACAGGCCGCTCCTCCCGACCAGCTTTACGCGGGACTCGAGCGGTACTGGCGCAAGCGCGCCGAGGCCGTGGCTGCGGGCTGACCGCCGGGCGCGAGGTATCCTGATTTCGATGTCGCAGACGGTTGAGCTGCCGCGCGTAGGTGGACCGGGCAGCGACCTCGGCGGGCTGTGGCGGGTGGTCGTGCTCAACGACGACTTCAACACCTTCGACCACGTCGCGGAGACGCTCTCGCGGGTGATTCCAGACGTCACGCTGGCGCAGGGCTACCGCCTGGCCGACCGCATCCACAAGACCGGCTGCGCGATCGTGTGGAGCGGCCCGCGCGACGAGGCCGAGGGCTACTGGGAGCAGCTGAACGGCGCCGGCCTGACGATGGCGCCGCTCGAAGCCGGGTGAGCCAGGAGGCGGCTATCGGCTCGCTACGGGCCGCCCGGGGAGCCTCTTCGCGCGCTGGCGCTCGGGGCTGACGCGGACGACGTTCCAGACGATCCCGAGCTTCTCGAACGCTGCGATCAGCAGCCCAGTCGGGTCGGCAATTCGCTCCCACAGGCTGAGACCGTGGAACGCCGAGGTCGGGAATGCGTGGTGGTTGTGGTGCCACGCCTCGCCCATCGACAGCGGCGCGAGCCAGAACACATTGCGCGATTCGTCCTCGACGTCGAACCTTACGCTGCCGAAGAAGTGGCAGATCGAGTTGATCGACCACGTCACGTGGTGAAGCAGGAACACGCGCACGAAGCCGCCCCACAGAAGCGCGGTCAGCGCCGCGCCGAGGCCGCCACCGACGACCCATCCGAGCGCGAACGGGATCGCGAAGCCGAGCACGACCCACACGAAGAACAGCTTGTCGATCACACGGAGCACCCGATCCCTGAGCAGGTCGGGCGCGAAGCGCTCGCGCTCGGCCGTGCCGACGGTCTCGAACAGCCAGCCGACGTGCGCATGCCAGAGCCCCTTGACTCCGCCCCAGAACCCGGGTCCACTCAGGTGAGGCGAGTGCGGGTCGCCCTCCTGGTCGGTGAACGTGTGGTGCTTGCGGTGATCGGCCACCCAGGTAATCACCGAGCCCTCCATCGCCATTGACCCGAGCACCGCGACGATCGCGCGGAACACGCGGCTCGACTCGAACGCTCGATGCGTGAACATCCGGTGATAACCGAGCGTCACGCCGAGCGCGGTCAACACGTACAGACCGATCAACAGCCCGAGCTCGAGCGGCCCGATCGCCTGGTTCCACAGGAGCACGATCGCGGCCACGAGTCCGACGAGCGGGAGCGGAACGCCGATCAGGTTGGCGATTTTGTGAGCCCGCGTCACGGCACCCAAGCATAGGACGTGATGCGGGTTCGCTGTGTTAGTTGACGGCGTGCGTCAAACGGCCGCAGACGGTGCAGGCTCCGGCTCCGGCTCGGGCTCCGGTTCGAGGCCGACCTCGGGTCCGAGCGCACCCTCTACGAGCTCGTCGTACCAGGTGTAGGTGATCGGGATCTGGTACTTGCCCGTGAGGCGGCGGCGGAACGCGATCATCTCCGGGCCCTCCCAGTACGCGTACCAGGCGGGTTTGGACTCGAACCACGCCATCTGCGTGATCTTGTAGCGATCGTCACGCGACTGATGGACCGCATAGGCGGTCGCGCCGTAGCGCAGCGCGAGCGGCGCGACCGCGCACACCTCCGTCGCGAACTGCTCATGCCGCATCACGGTCGCATACCAGTCGACATGCATTACGCCCGCCATCAGGCTCCCACCTCCGCTCGGATTGCGCCCGGACCCTCGGCGGTCTTACCCTGACCCTCGTCGGTGGCGCCGACGAGGATCGCGATCTTGCCGAGGTGCTTGTTGTCACGCAGAAGCTGGTGCGCCTCCGCGACCCTCTCGAATCCCATCGTCTGCCACAGCACTGGGCGCACTTTCGACTCCTCGATCAGCTGGTTTGCCTTCGTCGCCTCCCAGGCGTTGGCGAAGTGCGAGCCGATGATCTCCTTCTGTCGCATCCACAGATAGCGGACGTCGAAGTCGAGCTGGTAGCCCGAGGTCGCGCCGCAGATCACGACCTTCCCGAACGGGCGGACGATCAGTACCGAGGTCGGGAAGGTCGCTTTCCCGACGTGTTCGAACACGATGTCGGGCGGCTCTCCGAGAATGTGCTCGACGGCCTTGCCGAACCGCCGAGATTCTTTGAAGCGGGCCCGCTCCTCGTCCGCGGTCTCGCCGCCGACGCGCATCATTCCGGGGTATTCGGAGCGGTTGATGTAACCCACCGCGCCGAGCTGCTCGATCAGGCGGCCCTTCTCCTCGCTTGAGACGACGCCAACCGCGTCGGCGCCGCTCAGCGCGCATAGCTGGGTGGCGAACACACCTAGGCCGCCGGCGGCGCCCCAGATCAGCACTCGGTGCCCGGCCTGGAGGTGGCAGCGGTCGATCAGCATCCGGTAGGCGGTGAAGTACGTGAG
>OBLV0100000359.1_pt1 | contig 14257 bp, 11 predicted proteins | sample 1520071 | NCBI WGS metagenome assembly OBLV01 (sample SAMEA3888446, study PRJEB22518) | metagenome | reverse complement strand
CGAGAGCGCAGCCAGCCTCCGTGCGCTGGTCGACGAGACCCGTGCCGCGCCGGAGGGGCGGGCGGGAAGCCAATCGGAGTGGCCGCCGGCCGGCGGCGGCGAGGACGTCACGTTCATGCTCACCACCTCGGGCTCCACCGGCCTGCCGAAGATCGTGCCGCTCACCGCGAGCGGCGTCGACGCGTTCACCGATTGGGCGGCCGAGCAGTTCGAGATCAAGCCGGGCACCGTGGTGGCCAACTACGCCCCGCTCAACTTCGACCTTTGCCTGCTCGACATCTGGACCACGCTCAAGCACGGCGGCTGCGTGGCGGTGGTCGACCAGGACCGGGCCACCCAGGGTGCCTACCTCGCCGACCTCATCAACGACAACCAGGTCAACGTGCTGCAGGCGGTGCCGATGCTCTACCGCTTACTGATCGACGTCAACCGCGAGGACGGGCGCACGTTCGCGAGCGTCCGCCACGTGATCACGACCGGCGACAAGATCCCGCCGAGCTCGCTGGCCGAACTACCGAATCTGTTCCCCAACGCGCGGTTCTACAACATCTACGGCTGCACCGAGACCAACGACAGCCTGATCCACGAGTTCCTCGGCCTGGCAGACGGCAACGTGCCCTCGAACATCCCGGTGGGCCAGCCGATCCCCGGCGTCATCGCCCGGGTGCAGACCGAGAACGGGACCGCGCTCGACGGGACCGGCACGGGCGAATTCATGGTGTGGACCCCGTTCCAGACCCGGGGATACCTGAAGTCATCCCTGAACCACGAGAAGTTCGTCACGCTCGCGGACGACGACGGCCGCATGTATTACAAGAGTGGCGACATCGTCCGCCGTCACGACGACGGCACGCTCACGCTCGAGGGTCGCGCCGACTTCTACGTCAAGGTCCGCGGCGTGCGGGTGTCGACGCAGGTCGTCGAGCAGGCGATTCAGGAGCACCCGGCGGTGATCGAGGTGGCGGTCATCGCCGTGCCCGATGAACTCGCCGGAGCCCGGCTGCACGCCACCGTGCGCCGCGAGGCTGACGCCAAGCTCAACAGCCTGCAGCTGCGCCAGCACTGCGCAACCAGGCTGGCCCGCACCGAGATGCCGTCCACGATTCAGATCGTGACCGAGCCCTTGCCCAAAACATCAACTGGAAAGGTCGACCGCAAGGCGGTCGCCGCCGAGCTAGAGAGGAGCCGTGCGAATGGATGAGACCACCGCGAAGATCAAGACGTTCATCGTCGAGGAGTTCATGCCGGACGTCCCGGTCGAGGATCTCGAGGACGACTACGACCTCTTGACCGGCGGGGTCGTGGACAGCCTCGGCCTGCTCAAGGTGGTGGCGTGGCTCGAGGACGAATTCGATATCGGCGTCGATGACTCCGAACTCGGACCCGACAGCTTCCGCACCGTCGCCGCGATCAAGGCGTACGTCGACCAGGCGCGCGACGGGGCGCATGCCGAGTAAGACTCCGTCGGAAGCGCTGGCGGCGCTGGTCACCCAGCGCTACCCGATCTCGGAGGAGGTCTGGGGCGACTTCTGGGACCGGCTGGCCGGAAAGAGCCTCCACCCGGGCGAGGCGCTCGCGGTGCTGGCGTCGCTGACCACTCGGATCCCTGACGGCGCGTCGGTGAGCGCGCTCCTGAGTTCGCTCAAGGAGCGCAACCCGCGCCCCGATCCGCCGCCGCGTCGGACGGTCAACATCGTCGGCACCGGCGGGGGCCCCAGCACGTTCAACCTGTCGACCGCCTCGGCGTTCGTGGCCGCGGCGATGGGGGCGCGCGTGATCAAGACGGGCTCGCGCGCGTACGCCAGCCGGACGGGCTCGGTCGATCTGCTCGATCGGCTGGGCATACGCCAGACGAGCTCCTACGAACAGACCGAGGAGATGCTCGACACGTTCGGGATGGCCTGCGCCGGCCCGTTCGTGTACCCGAAGGAGCTGCGGATGCTCGCCCGGCAGATCCTGCCGTTCGACATGAAGACCGTGGGCCGGTTTTTCAACCTGATCGGGCCGTTCCTGGCAGCGGTGCCCGTGTCTCTGCAGATCACGGGAGTGTCGGATCACAGCGTGCTGCCCACGTTCCGCGCGCTCGTGTCCGAGGATCCCAGCAAGGACTACTGGGTGGTGTGGAACGACGTCGGCGTCGATGAACTGATGAGCGTCGTCGACTGTCACGTGTACGACAGCGCCCGCGGGGAGGAGTTCCTGCTCCGCCCGTCCGAGCTCGGGCTCAGCGATCGGCCGTTCGAGGACCTGCTCCCGGTGGCCGACCTCGAGCAGACCGTCGATCATTTCCTGGGCCTGATCGGAGGCGACGGCCCGCCCGGGGCCATCGAGAGCATCCGGCTGAACGCGGCTGCGCTGGCCATCAATTGCGAGGTAGCGCCGGACTGGCCCACCGCCCTGGAGCTGGCCGCCGACACGATGAGCGCCGGTGTTCCCGCGCGGCTGATCGAACGGATGCGCGAGCACGGCCAGGTAGCCGCCAAAACATGAGCTTCTTCGCCGACCCGGTGCCCGGCCGCCCCGGTCTGGCGCTGTTTCTCAACGCCGGCGACCCGCCGCTCGACACCTTCCGGGAGCTCGTCGTGATGCTCGACGACGCCAAGGTGGACTGCCTCGAGCTCGCAATCCCGTTCCCAAACTCGGCCAGCGACGGGCCGGTGATCCGGGCGTCGGCGAGCCGTGCGCTCGAGGACGGGATCGACCGTGACGCCGTTCTCGGGTTCATCCGCGACGTCCGCGCCGAACTGACCCATCTGAAGATCGCGCTGCTTGCCGACTGGAGCTATTCGATCAAGGGCACGCCGATGCGCGAGTTTCTCGAGAGCGTCCAGGCGGCCGGCGCGGACGGCCTGCTCGTTCACGGACTGCCGCCGCGGTTGAAGCCCGAGTACTACGAGGCCGCGGGGACGGTGGATTTGCCGATCGTCACCACCTGCTACGCGACCTCGAACGACGACGTGTTGAACGAAGCCGCTGAGCACGGATCCGCGTACATCTACCTGGTCGCCGCGTACGGGCGCAGCGGCACGGTCGGGCCGCCCGACCACAGCGCGCTGATCCCGGTGATGGAGACCCTGCGCGCGCGCACCAACGTGCCGGTCGCGGTCGGGTTCGGCGTCAAGGACAAGAGCCACATCGACGGGCTCGGCGCGGTCGGCGCCGACGCCGCGATCGTCGGTAGCACGTGCGTGGCGCGCGTAACCGCCGCCCGTGACGCCGGACGCGACGTCGTGGAAGATTTCCGCGGGTTACTCGTGGAACTGGGACAGATCCCAGAGTCATAGGACAACTAGAGCAAAGGGGCCGTAGATGATCATTCGTGATCTAGAGGACGTGAAGACGGTCGAGTGGGGCAACGGGCTCAGCCGTCGTTTCCTGCTCGAAGCGGACGGCATGGGATACACGGTCACCGACACGATCGTGAACAAGGGGACCAAGACGCTGATCGAGTACGCCAATCACCTCGAGGCGTGCTACTGCATCGAGGGCCGCGGCAAGGTCATCGAGATGGACGGGACCGAGCACGACATCTTCCCGGGACGGATCTACGCGCTCGACAACCACGACACGCACTGGCTGCTCGGCGGCGAGGACGAGGACCTGCGGTTGGTTTGCATGTTCACCCCGGCGCTGACCGGCGACGAGGCTCATCGCATCAGCGAGTCCGGCATTCACCCGTCCGTGTACGGGGAAGTCGTCGGGAGCTAGCCATGGCATTGACCGCCCCAACCGGCGAATGGACCGACGAGCAAAAGACGCTCAGGAAATCCCTGAACGAATACTTCGACGCACTCAACGAGGGTCACCTCGAGGATGACGCGGCGAACCGGTTCAACCGCGACAAATGGGATCTGATCCGTAAGTCAGGCGTGCTGCGGATCCCGTTCGACCCGCAGTGGGGTGGTTACGGCCTCGACGTTCTGACACTCGTGTACGTGCTCGAGAACCTCGGGTACGGCTGCCGCGACACCGGACTGCTGTTCGGGGCCGCCACGCAGGTCGTGAGCGCGGCGATCCCGCTGCAGAAGTTCGGGTCCGATGAGCTCAAGGAGCGCTATCTGGCCCGGCTGGTCGACGGCGAGATCCTGAGCGCCCACGCGATCTCGGAGCCGTCCGCCGGATCGGACGCGACCGCGATGGTCACGACCGCCACCGAGGACGGCGACGAGTACGTCATCAACGGCAAGAAGATCTGGATCACCAGCGGGCCGCTCGCCGACATCATCACCGTCTACGCCAAGACGGGGTCGGAGGGCGGCGCCGCGGGGATAACCGCGTTCCTCGTGCCGACCGACACGCCGGGATTCCACGTCGGCGAGCCGATCGAGAAGCTCGGACTGAACACGTGCCCGTTCTGCGAGCTCGAGTTCACGGACTGCCGCGTACCCAAGGACAGCATCCTGGGCAAGACGGGCGCCGGCTTCTTCATCCTCGAGCACGTCATGAACTACGAGATCCTGTGCATCTTCATGATGATGGCCGGGGAGATGCAGGAGCGGCTGGATCGCTGCATCAAGTACGCCAAGGAGCGCCAGGCGTTCGGCCGTCCGATTGGGCAGAACCAGTACATCGCCGGCAAGATCGTCGACATGAAAATCGGCGTGGAGAATTCGCGAAAGCATCTCTACGACACCGCGCGCCGGTTCAACCGGGGCCGGAGCGTCACCACCGAGATCTCGATGGCCAAGCTGATCACGAGCGAGGCGAATGTGGCCTCGGCACTGTCAGCGATCCAGATCTTCGGGGCACGTGGTTACACGCGCGAGTACGGGCTCGAGAAGGGCCTCCGCGACGCCATCGGGGCGCCGATCTACTCCGGCACGAACGAGACTCAGCGGGTCCGGATCGCGTCGATGCTGGGGCTGTAGGACTGCGCCACCCCCCGGACGAAGTTTGCGGCACTTTACGGATGTAGTTCGATGGCACGTGCCGGATGTGCGCGGGTTCTTGATCGGCTACTTTTCCGCGCGACCGGGCTGAGGCGGGGCTGCGTCGGCCGGTAGAAAACGTCAGATATCCGAGGCTGAAGGGGGCTTAGATGCCGGAACAGACGGAGGTGGCGCGCGGTCAACTGGCGAAGCGCCTGATCACGTTCTACGCGATCCTGGCCGTGATCGGCGTTGCTGTCGTCATCTTCGTGGTCGACAGGGGCGCGAACGAGAAGGCCCAGCCGTCGATCGCGGGCGGGTACACGCTGTCCGGGGCCAGCCCGTGCATCGGAGCCGTGCCCAAGCCCGCCGGTGGCGTACCGCTGCCGTCGACGGCGCCGACGCAGGTGGCGGCCGCAGGCCCCTCGTTCAACGTCCTCCAGTCCGGGCAGTTCGTCAACTTCACTAACAACCAGAACACACTCGGTGGCCAGCTGCGCCTCAACTCGAAGACCCTCCCCGGGAACTCTCATCGCCTGACCGGCACCGTGAACTGCGTCTCGGGCGGCAGGTCGCTTCACCTCGACGCGATCGCCACTCCGGGTGCGAAGGCTGCGATCACGGGGACCCTCGGCGGGCTGCCGTTCAACGCGAACTTCACGACCGCACCGCCCCCGCCGGGCGCCTCCGCGCCGCGGACGCCGTCGAACGTCCAGGGCACCTACACGTTGTCTCCCGGCTCGACCTGCTTCGGGAGCTCGTTCTCGGTCCACGGCACCGGCTCGGTCGCTCAGCTCTACTCCTCGAGCGACAAACTGCTGGGCCCGGTCACCTACTCGACGAAGACCGCCGGCGTGTTCGGCGACGTGAAATGCGTCAAGGGTGGCACCGCTCGGATGACCGCGACCGCGAACGACCTCCAGCTCCAGAAGGTCACGGTGATCCCCCTCAACGTGGCGACGCCGGTCCCGTCGGCGGCGAACAGCGCCAAGCCGGCACTGACCACCCCGTCCGGGCTCCCGCCGGCCGGCGAGAAGTTCACCGCGACCAAGCAGCGCGCGGACTTCAACAAGCTCGTGGCCGCCGTGTTCCTGTCGATCGCGATCGTGCTGATCGTCGCGCGCTTGTTCGGCGTCCTCGCGGTCAAGATCGGCGAGCCCCGGGTGATGGGCGAGGTGATCGCGGGCCTCGCGCTCGGGCCATCGCTGCTCGGCGCGATCTCGCCGAACCTCCAGGCGATGTTCTTCCCGAGTGACATCCTGCCGGCGCTCGGCGTCGTCGCCAACCTCGGCCTGATCTTCTACATGTTCCTCGTCGGGCTCGAGGTTGATCGCGGTCAGCTCAAGGGCAAGGTCGCGCCGGCGGCGGCGATCTCGAACGCGAGCGTCGCCGTGCCGCTGCTGCTCGGCATCGCGGTCGCGCTGCCGTTGTACAAGCTGATCGGGCCGGACAAGAAGTTCGTCGCGTTCGCGCTGTTCATGGGCGTGGCGATGTCGATCACAGCGTTCCCGGTGCTCGCGCGGATCCTGGCCGAGCGGAGGATGCTCAAGCGCCCGGTTGGCGCACTGACGATCGCGTGTGCCGCGATCGACGACGTAACCGCCTGGTTCCTGATCGCCCTCGCGACGACGATCGCGGTCGCGGGCTCGTTCGGCGATGTCGCCAAGACGGTCGCCGAGGCGGCGGTCTACATCCTGATCATGGTTCTGATCGTGCGGCGGATCGTCGCCCGCATGGCGATCGCGTTCGACGAGGTCGGGCGGATCCCGGGCGCGTGGTTCGCCGGGATCATCGTCGGAGTCCTGCTGTCGGCGTATGTGACCGAAGAGATCAATATCGCCTTCATCTTCGGGGCGTTCGTTATGGGGATGGTCATGCCTCGGCACGCGCGGCTGAGCGAGGAGATCACCCGCCGCATCGACGACTTCGTGGTGACGCTGCTGCTCCCGGTGTTCTTCGTGTACACCGGCCTGCGAACAAACGTCGGACTGCTTGACCGTCCGGAGCTGTGGCTGCTCACGCTCGTCTTGATCGCAGTCGCGATCCTCGGCAAGCTGGCCGGCGCGGCGATCGCAGCCCGGGTCGCCGGCTACGACTGGAAGGCGTCCGCGGTGATCGGGACGCTTATGAATACGCGCGGGCTCACCGAGTTGATCGTGCTCAACCTCGCGTTGGACGTCGGCGCGATCACACCCACGCTGTTCGCGATGCTCGTGATCATGGCGGTCGTCACCACGCTGATGGCCGGGCCGCTGCTGAAGCTGCTCGATCCCAAGAACCGGTTCGGCACCGCGGTCGAGGACGAGTTCGCTGACGCCGCGCTCGCCGCCGTCCAGGCCCACCCCGAGCTGCCGGTGCCCGAGCGGTCGATCCTGGTGGCTCCCGAAACCGACGCTGCGATCGGGCAGCTGGTCGCACTAGCCGAGCCTCTGGCGCGCTCGGAGCCGCCGCGCGAGCTGATTGTCGCCCGCCTGGTCCGGCCACCTCGAGGCGCCGGCGCGGGCGTCCGCGGCGGCCTGCAGTCCGAGAACCTGCTGCTGGAGCGGGCCTCGCGGCAAATCAACGATCTGCGCGAACAGCTTGCCTCGGATGGCGTCGTCGTCAGAGGGGTCGCGCTGACCTCGACGAACCCGGGATCCGATCTCACCCATATCGTCGAGCGCGAGCCGGTCGATCTCGTGCTCACCGAGGGCCGTCGCCGTCTGATCGGGGAGGGAGTACCGCTGGGCGACGTGACCGAGCTGCTCGAGCACGCCGCCTGCGATGTCGCCGTGCTGGTCGCCAAGGAGGGAGATCCGATCGAGCTCGGCCCGGGCGCTCCGGTGTTGGTGCCGTTTGGCGGCGCCGAGCACGACTGGGCGGCGCTCGAGCTTGGCTCGTGGCTGGCTTCGGCCACGGGGGCGCCGCTCAAGCTGCTCGGGGCCGGCGGCCAGACCGACGAGAGCAAGTCGGTAACGCGGATGCTCGCCGATGCCGGGCTGCTCGTCCAGCAGGCGACGGGGATCGCCACCGAGCCGCTCGTGGTGGCCGGCGGCCGTGACAGCATCATCGCCGCCGCCGCCGGTGCCGGACTGCTCGTACTCGGCCTGTCGGACCGCTGGCGGCGCGAGGGTCTTGGCCCGACGCGCTCGGCGATCGCCGGGGCCGCTTCGGCGCCGGTGCTCTTCGTCAAGCGCGGGACCCGGCCGGGCCTGTTCGCGCCGAAGGAGAACGTCACCCAGTTCCGCTGGTCGATGGCCGGTGGGCCGTCGGGGTTGCTCGGATCTAAGCGCGGTCAGTCCAGCGCAACGACTCCGACAACCGACGATCCCTCGGGGGAGGAGCCGCCGATCTCGGTGTCGTGAACCAGAATGTCAACGGGCTGAGCGCCGCGGCTAACGTGGCAACGGCAGGACGGCGGTCACGGAGGTAGGACCGCCGTCGGCCGAGTTGACCCAGAGACGGCCGCCCGCGAGCAGCGCGCGCTCGCGCATGCCTGTTAGTCCGAAACCGGCCCAAACCGCATCGGGATCGAAGCCCCGGCCGTCGTCCTCTACGGCGAGCTGCACCCGGTCGGACTGCTGCTCAACCCGAAGTCCGACGTGCTCGGCACGCGCGTGCCTGACGGCATTGGTGAGCGCCTCCTGAACGATCCGGTAGATCGCGGTCTCGGTGTCCGGGGCGAGGCGCTGATCCGAGTCGAGCCCGACGTTGACGTCGACCGCGAAGCCCGCGATCGCCGCCTGCCGCTTGGCCAGCGATTCGATCGCAGGACCGAGGCCGAGATCGTCGAGCGCGGCGGGACGCAGCTCGGCGATCAGATCGCGGAGCTTGCGCATCTCCTCGCCGAGGTGCGCGTCGGCATTGTCGGCGGCCCGGCGCAGCGCACCCGCGTCCTCGCGTGCGAGCCCGGCTGACAGGACCATGCGTACTCCGATCAGCCCCTGCAGGGTCTCGTCGTGCAGCTCGCGCGCCCATTGCGCCCGAGCCTGATCGGCCGCCTCGACGCTCAGCCGCAGCCGCGCGGCCGCCACCGAACGAGCCGTGGCGACAGCGGTCGCAGCGCTCGCGGCGACTGACATCAGCAGTTGCTCGTCTTCATCTTCGAACCGACGCTCGCCGGCGTCGTTGATCGCGGCAAGGACTCCGAGCGGCTCGCCCCGGAAGACCAGCGGCACGAGGATCGCCTCGGTAGTGTCGGGCGCGAGCCGCTCGAGCTCAGCCGGGCCAGCATCGGCCCCAACGCGCCGCGGGCGCCCGGTCAGCAGAACCTGGCCGACCAGCGATCCGTTCAGCGGCAGGCGAGGCCGCGATTTCGATCGCCTCGCACTTCCGCTCGCCGCTGCGAGCTCGTCTCCGTCACGTAGGTAGATGACAAGCGTGCCGGCAGCGACGACCTCCCGCCCGTGGGCGAGAATCAACGACAGCACGCGCTCAAGGTCGGTCTCGCCGCCGACTGCCCGCGCGATCTCGGCGAACGCCTCGAGGCGTTCGACGCTGCGCGCCAGGTCCCGGTTGGAGCCTTCGAGCTGGTCGGCGTAGAGCGCCAGGTCGCGCTGCGCATCTTGGCGCTCCGCGATGTCCTTGCGAAGCCGGTCGGAGAACGCGCCGACGACCACGCCTGTGACCAGGAACGCGGCTCCTCGTGACACATAGCCGAGCGCGTCGACGTGCACCGAGTTGACGACGGCCCACGCGGGAACGAGCGCGAACGCGATCGCGGCCGCGATCAACCCGGCCCGCGTCCCGAACTCGATCGCTAGCACCGCGATCGGCACGATGTAGAAGTTGGCCAACAGCGCATCGGGGTCGTTGACCACGAGGCGTGCTGCGAAGGCGATGGCGAACAGGAGCGCGGCGAGGGCGACGATCGCAGCACGCTTGCGCGTCGAGGCCGGCCGCGGGGCGGTAGCCCGCAAGCGCTCGACGACCCGGCGCTGAGCCGCTTCGAGCTCGATCCGGCTCGCCCGCGTCGTGGTCGTGCTCACCGGTGGATCACCCCGTGCTCGAGCGCATAGCGGACGAGCTCAGGCCGTCCAGTGACGCCGAGCTTCGCCTGGAGGTTCGCGCGGTGCGTCTCGACCGTGCGCGGGCTGATGTACATGCGACTCGCGATCTCGTTGTTGGTGTACCCAAGCGCGACGAGGCGCAGTACCTCGAGCTCTCGCTCGGTCAGGGCCACGTCGTCGCCGCTGGTCAGCGCCCACCCGCCGATCGCCGGGTCGAGATAGCGGCCGCCCCTGGCGACGGTCCGGATCGCCCGGACCAGATCGGTCCGCGATGCCTCTTTCAGAACGTAGCCGGCCGCGCCCGCGTTCCACGCTGGGGCGACGAACGCCGGGTCGTCCTCCATCGTCAGGATGACGATCGCCGTCGACGGCGAGGCCGATCGCAGCTCGAACAGCGCGCTGAGGCTGAGGTCACGGCCCATGTGCAGGTCGAGCAGGATCACGGCCGGCGCGCTCTCGCGGAGCAGCGCGGTCGTCTGCCCGATGTCGCTCGTCTCGCCGACGACGGCCAGGTCATCCTCGGCCTCGAGTAACAGGCGCAGCCCCTGGCGCACGACCGCATGGTCGTCGGCGATCACGATCGTGATGGGTGGCGTCGTCACTCGGGCTCTGTCGGCGGTCAAGGCGCCATGGCCAGGTACGTCTGCCCGGTGCGGACGACCACCGTCTTGTGGTGGACGAAATCGCGGACCTCGACCACCCCCTCGCGGACCACGGTCACGGTACCGTCGCAGCGGTCCCGGACGCCCCAGTTGGTGCCGAGCACAGTCGCCGCGGAGAACCGGCCAACGGTGCGGAAGTGGCCCTTGGCGCTTCCCCGCAGAAGGCCGAGGAGTCGCTTGCTGAGCGCGGCCGCGTGCGCCGGAGATGACTTGCAGCCCGATTGTCGTGTGATCGCGTCGCGGAGCACCAGGCTCACCAGTCCCCCGCCCGCGCGACTCTGTCTTACCTGGAACGTTCCTTCGAAGAACTGACCACTCTGGACGCTGCCGGGCTGGGGGTTGGCGGAGGTGAGCGTGACCCTGCCTGCGGTCGTGTCGATCTCGGTGCCGACCGGCACCACGCGAGCGGCGGTGAGACGCATGGAGTACGGCGCACCGGGCGTGCGGACCAGCACCCGGCCGCTCACGGGCGCCACGACCACCGTGTCGGCGAACGTGGGGGCCGGCGCAGCCGCTGCGGCAGCGGCCGTCGAAAACGCGCACAGCGAGCAAACCCCGGCTGCCCCCCAGATCCTTGATCGTCGTCCTGATCTCACCGTTCGGTCCCTCCGGGACGGTAGAACGCGCCCCTGCTGCTCGTCAACCCTACAAGCGGGCGTGCGCTTGTCCGATGGCGCACCAGGGCGTAGACTCAAACGGGGTGTTTCCGCCTACCGCGGGGCGAGGGCGGACAGGGGCACTAAGGGACCAATCCGCGAGGGATGATTAGAAATGAAGAGGACGCGGCTATTCGGGAGTAACCGGAACCTCAAGTTGCTGATGCTGGCGCTGGTCGCGCTCGGCGCCGCGGGTCTCGGCGTCGTCGGATACGCGACGAACCTGCTGCGCACGCTCGACCTCAACACGATGAATACGCGGTTCACGATCCGCGGGAATCAAAAGCCCCACCCCAACATCGTCGAGGTCGCGATTGACCCCAACACGCTCTCGAACATCCCCCATCAGTGGCCGTTCCCGCGCGCGATCGACGGCAAGGTAATCAGCAACATCGCGGCGCAGCACCCGAAGGCGGTTGCCTTCGACGTCCAGTTCACTCAGCCGAGCGATCTGGGGCAGAAGGACGAGATCGCGTTCCTCAACGGGGTAGCCGCCGCCAACGGCCGGCTGATCCTGTCGTGGACGTCGACCGACGCGAAGGGCGACGTTCAGCTGTTCGGGCTCGGGCAGACCCAGTCGGCGCTCCGCCAGGCCGGAGTCCAGCCGGCGAACGGCCTGTTCCCGGCCGAGCCCGGCGGCTTCGACCGCGAGATGCAGTACTCGATCTCCAAGCTCGACACATTCGCGGTGGTGACGGCGGGCGTCGCCGCCGGCCACAAGCTCAAGCCGTTCGCCGGCAAGCGGTGGATCGACTTCGCCGGCCCCTCGGGGACGTTCCCGTCGCTTTCGTTCTCGGGGGCGTATTACGGCACGACCGACGGCACCAAGAACGGACCTAAGCTGCCGCCCAACTTCTACACCGGCAAGATCGTCGTGATCGGCGCGACCGCTCCGGTTATCCAGGACATCCATCCGACGCCTACGGACCCGCTGATGCCAGGCCCCGAGGTCCAGGCCAACGCGATCGCCACCGTGCTCAACGGCTTCCCGCTGTCGTCCGTCCCCGGCTGGGTCAACGTCGTGCTGATCATCCTGCTAGGCGTGGCGGTCCCCCTCGCGAGCGTCTGGGTCCGCCCGCTCATCTCGATCGGCATCGCGGTCGCCCTCGGCATCGTGTTTGCGATCTTCATCCAGCTGATGTTCAACGGCGGCTGGGTGGTGTCGTTCGTGTATCCGCTCGCGGCGCTCGTTCTGGGCGCGATCGGGGCACTCGCCGTGCAGCTGGTAACGGAGGCGTTCGAGCGGATCCGGACCGTCGATCTGTTCGCGCGGTTCGTGCCCGAGGACGTCGTCGACGAGGTGCTGAAGAGCGCCGACGGATTGCGGCTCGGCGGCATCCAGCGCGAGGGAACGGTCATGTTCACCGACCTGCGCGGGTTCACCTCGTTCTCGGAGTCGCTCACGCCCGCCCAGGTGATCGAGGTGCTCAACCACTATCTGAGCGAGATGAGCGACGCGATCCTCGACAACGGCGGCACGCTGGTCGCTTACATGGGCGACGGGATCTTCGCCGTGTTCGGGGCGCCGCTCGAGCAGCCCGATCACGCCGACCGAGCGCTGCGGACGGCTCGGGAGATGCTCGACACTCGCCTGCCACGCTTCAACGAGTGGATTCGCTCGGAGGGCCTCGGCGACGGCTTCCGGATGGGGATCGGGCTCAACAGCGGCAGGGTGATGTCCGGCCACGTCGGGTCTGAGCGCCGGGTCGAATACGCGGCGGTGGGCGACACCACGAACACGGCGTCGCGGATCGAGGGGCTGACCAAGGGCACGCCACATCAGCTGTTGCTGTCCGATTCCACGCGCGACGCGCTCGTCGAGCCGGCGGACGACCTCGTGTTCGTCGACGAGGTCGACATCCGCGGCCGGGTCGGCAGGATGAAGCTGTGGGGCGTTGACGAGAGCAAGACGCCCGAGCCTCCCGAGGCCGTCGCCGCGCAGACCACCGCCTGATCCTGTTCGCAATACGTACGTTTGTCGAGCCGGCCTGGACGCCGGTCATGGATCCGCGCGGGCGTCCGTTAACCACCTCGGATGGAGACTTTCGCGATCACTCACCAGGAGGCAGACGAGGGAACGTGTGTAGTCGCCGTCCAGGGCGATCTCGATCTCGCCTCCGCCCCGTACCTGAAGCGGGCGCTGGTCGAGCTGGCCGGTAAGGGGTACGGCCGCTACGTGCTCGACCTCTCGCGGCTGACTCACATGGACTCGATGGGGCTCGGCGTGCTCGTCGGCTTCCACAAGCGGCTTGATCCGGACGCACGACTGGCGCTCGCCGGCGTGCCGCCCAAGCAGCGCAAGCTGCTCGAGCTGACCGGCCTGGACGCTCGGTTCGACTGCTTCGCGACGCTCGAGGACGCGCTCAGCATGCGCTCCGAGGGCGGGCTGCCGTTCGCTACCAACGCGGCGATGGCGCTCGGGCTGGCATCGACCGCGATGCCGTTCGCCACCTCGCGCCGGGCCGAGGCTCTGCGATGGCTACGGATCCTTCGCCTCCAAGGCGAAGCGGCACGGGTCCTGTGCGCGCTCGGGGTCGGCGAGACACCGCTGCCCGACGTCGACCCGGGCGAGGCCGACGACCTCGTGCCCGGCGCGGTCCGTGTCGACCGCGATCCGGTCGCGAGCGTCAGTGAGCTCGCGGTGCGCGTCGCTCGCAACCGCGGCGCCGCGGCCGTCGGCACCGGGGACATCCTCATCGCCGTGATGCGCTTCTACGGCTCTGACTTCGATCTCGTGCTCTCGGCGCACGGCACCGACCGGGACGAGGTCATCGGCCGGCTCGACGCCGCCGCCTGACGCTCGTCACGCGACCGCCGACCTGCTCAGGAGGGCGGCGGCCCCGTCGGTATCTGGAACACGCCCGACGGGCTGGGCGCCCGGCGGAGCTCCTCGGGGATCTCGATCACCGCGGCCGAGAACTTGCGCGCGAGCGGCGGTGGCCCGCCCTCGGCCAGCTCCGGAGTGAACGCGGTCACCGCCAGCGGCACGTACTCCGGCGCCACCGACCAGCTGGTAGATCGGAACTCGCCGGCGTCCTCGACCCAGCTGAGCGAGATCAACGGCAGGATCACGACCTTCGTCC
>OBLV0100000358.1_pt1 | contig 14266 bp, 14 predicted proteins | sample 1520071 | NCBI WGS metagenome assembly OBLV01 (sample SAMEA3888446, study PRJEB22518) | metagenome | reverse complement strand
CGGATCGCAACAAGGTGGCCCAGCAAGTTCCGCCCATTGCCCTGCGGGTCGCCGACCGAGTCGCCGGCGGCATCGGGCTCGGCACGCTCAAAGGCAAGCCACAGCCGTATCTCTGCCATACCCTGTGCGAGCTAGGCGCCGAACCGCTCGCTCAAGAGCTGGGCGCAGTCGCAGCCTTTCTCCGCGAGCACCCCGACCAGGTGCTCGTGCTGATCGTCGAAGACTACGTCCCGCCTTCGACGATTGAGACAGCATTCGCGGCGGCACAGCTCACTCGGTACGTCGCCACACTGACGAAGGATGCGCCGTTACCCACCCTCGGTGAACTGATCAAGGACGGCCACCGGCTCGTCGTCTTTGCCGAAGTGAAAGGCGGCTCGCCGCCGTGGTACATGCCGGCGTTCTCGTTCATCCAGGACACGCCCCTGGGCGCGGTGCACCCTGGCCAGCTCAGCTGCGCTCGCTACCGGGGCAAGGAGGACAGCCCGATCCTCCTCCTCAACCACTGGATCCCGCCGTTCCCGCCCAGCCTCACAATCAACGCGCAGATCGGTCGCGCCGTCTTTCTCCGCGCCCGAATCGAGCAATGCACCCGGGAGCGCCACACCTCCGGCGCAATCGTGGCGGTCGACTTCTATCAGCGAACCGCGGTCGTCAGGGTCGCACAGGAGCTCAACCCCCGGCGCTAATCGGAGCGTTTGATCGCTTGCAGCGTGTAACTGTGAGGTAGCCGCCACGGGCGGTCGGTGAGCCTCCATTCACCGAACTCGGTCCTGGTCATCTTTCCGGGCAGTGCCTCCCAGGGCACGCTGTCGTGCTCTACGAGCATCGTGATACCCATCCCGGACTCCAGCAACGCCGTCACGATCTCGCCGAGCCCGTGATTCCATTGATGCGTGACGTTGTAGGTGAACGTCGCGGCCGTCTCGACATAGGTACCCGGATATTCGGACACGATCGCCTCTTCGCGCTCGAAGTACGGGTAGTCGACCGTGAGCTCTCCGTCGACGCGCTCATCGTCGACCGTCCAGAGCATCGGGTGACCCTCGCGTATGAACAACCGCCCGCCCGCCACCAATAGGTCGCCCACGACATTCGCCCATCTCACGATCGACGGCAACCAGCACAGCGCCCCGATGCCCGTGAACACGAGATCGAATGACTCGCGGCCGAGCACCTCGACCGCGCTGTACACCTCCGCCTCGACGAACTCCACACGCGGTCCGGCCCGCTCAGACAGCGACCGGGCCTGATCGAGTGACGCCCGCGAGAAGTCAAGGCCGGTCATCCGGGCCCCGAGCCGCGCCAGCGAGATCGTGTCGGTGCCGATGTGACACTGCAGGTGCACGCCGCGCAGGCCGCGGATGTCACCAAGCCGAGGAACGTCGAAGCGCACGATGTCGCTCAGAAACTTCGGATCCGCAACGAACCGGTCTACGCCGTAGTCGACGGAAGCCGCGTGAGCGGGGGCACGGTCATCCCACGACTCGCGATTGACGTCGACATACCGGTCCGCCACCCCGCAACCATAACGCGCGCTAGTCCGCGCGCCGGCCGCGCGCCACCACGTCGTCGGCGAGCTGACCGCCGGGCCCGCTCCACGTCCGGCGAGTCCTGCTGGGCGAGGAGGTATTGCGACATCGGGCCGTCCAGGTCGTGTTCACCGTCTGCGAGGCCGGCGGTCGACAGGCAGGGCGGACGCTCCCACGCGCTCGTCCAGCCACGCCGTCACCGGCGCCGCCGCGCGCCATGTCTTCGTGACGAATCGAAGCCCGTCGGTGCGTGCGATGCCCCGTCCGAACTTCAGGGTCGCGCCCAACGTGAGGCTCTTCCGGCGCAGGAGCTCGATCCGCTCATGGTCCTTCGGGTACCCGCGCGGCGCGGTCGCAAGCCTCTGCCCCCACAGCTCGAGGCCGGCCTTCTGCGCCTTGCCTGTGAGCTTGGTCAGCTCGGCCCCGGGCCCGTCGTCGGCCACTGCCTCGCGGTAGCGATCGAGCTGATCCCGGGCCATCACGTGATAGCCGGTGCCGGCGACGAGACCGCGGGCGGATATCGACGTATACAGACCCTGGGCAGCGAGATCGGGGCCGTGCAGGATCCCGTAAGTATTCGTCTTGTACGGCGACTTGTCCGGCGAGAAGCGGATGTCGCGGTTCTGGCGAAACATCTTCACCTCGCCGCCGAAGCTCTCGCTGAGCTCGGTGAGCAGCGCGTCCATTTGACCCCGGACCGCCTCCTCGAAGAAGTCTCGGGTGGCGTCGAAGTAGGCCTTGCTGTTGTCCGCCTCGAGGCCCCTGAACCACTTCTGCACCTTGGGGCCGAAGCCTTCGAACATGGTCATGGCGCGATCCTCTCAGGCGCCGGCACCGCGCTGGGATGAGAGTCCCGCCACGTATCCGAGCGGCTCACGCGTCACGTCGCCACACGACGCGGCTGGGTCGCGGCGGGCTTCGGGACGTCGCTAGCTCATCGGAGCCGGGAGCCGGACCCTCACCGGCTCGACGCCACGGGTGAGCTCGACCGACACCGCGCGACGCCGGCCGAGCGACGCGAGCATGGCGAGTTCGAGGTCGTGCGTGGTCCGCAGAGGGCGGTGGTCGGCGGCGGTGAGCAGGTCGCCGGCGCGGATCCCACTGGCCGCGGCGAGGCCGGCCGGCTCGACGTGGCGCACGAGCAGGCCGGCGACCGGCGGTAGCCCGACCGCGCGTCGGCGCTCGAGCGCGACCGGCGCCGCGTCGACGACCAGCCCGAGCGACGGGACGCCGCCGCCCGGATCGGCGTCCTCGAGCGTGTAGAGGAGCTTGCCCAGCAGCCGGCCGAGGTCATGGCGCTCAGACTCGGTCAGGCCGGCGAGCAGCGCTTCTGCGTTCGCCAGATGCTCGGGCGCGCACGCCTCGAACAGCTCCCGGCCCGAGTCGGTGAGCGAGATCAGCGTGCCCCGGCCGTCGTCGGGATCGGCCTGACGGTCCGCGAGGCCTCGCCGGACCAGCCGCTCGATCCGCAGGCTGACCGTGCCCGCCGAGAGCCCCAGCTCCGATCCCAGCCGACGCTGCGAGACGCCGTCGCCGGCGAGACGGACGAGCGTGGCGAGCACCGCGAAGTCGGCGCTATGCAGACCGAAGCGGGCGAACACCGCCTCGAGCCGCGGCGCCACCTGCGCCTGGAGCCGGGCGAGCCGGGCGATCACGGCAATCGGGTCGACCGGGAGCTCGGGCCTGGTCGCGCGCCAGCCGGCGATAACCCGCGCGATCGAGTCCTCGATGTGGTGTTCCTCATCCCCGTGAACGGCTTGGAAGGTTCTGGCTCGCGGGGGCGTCATCGCCCGAGGATAGCCCCAAAACACGGATCTGTTAGTTTGGGGAAAAACTAAATACCGGAACGAACTGCTGGCGTTCCGAGTTGCGAAGGCGGGCCACCGGAACGACCTGCTGGCGTTCCGAGTTGCGAAGGCGGGCCACGCCACCGTCCAAAGGAGGATTCATGACTGAGTTGGAACAGGCTGAGGCTGTCGCCGACCATCACATGCGCGTCGACCTGATCTCGTCGACGACGAAGAAGGTGCTGATCGTCGTCGCCAACCCGTCGACGTCGACGACGATGGGTTGGCCGGTCGGGTTTTGGGGTGCGGAGCTGACGCACCCGTACTACGAGCTGACCGAGCGTGGCGTCGAGGTGACGATCGCCAGCCCTCACGGCGGAAAGGTCGACATGGACTCGTTGAGCGACCCGCGCGACCCCTCGCGCTGGTCGGCGGAGGACTTGATCACGATGGGTTTCGTCAACACGCCGGAGCTGATGGCACTGCTCCAGAACACGCCCAAGCTGGCCGATCTCGATCTCGACGAGTACGACGCGATCATGGTTGCCGGCGGTCAGTCGCCGATGTTCACGTTCCGCGACGACGACGACCTGAAAGGTGCGATCCGGCACTTCTACGAGGCCGAGAAGCCAACCGCGGTGTATTGCCACGGCACCGCGGCGCTGGTCGACCTCAAGTTGTCCGACGGCTCGTATCTGGTCCACGGAAAGACCGTCACCGGCTTCGCAAACACAGAGGAGGAATTCAGCGACGCGTTCGTCGGCCAGAAGGTGATGCCGTGGCGCGTCGAGGACGTCCTCAGAGAGCGCGGCGCGAACTACGTGCAAGGCGGCCTGTTCAAGGCATACGCGATTCGAGACGGCAGGCTGATCACCGGCCAGCAGCAGTACTCGGGCCGCAAGGTCGCGCAGATGTTGATCGAGGCATTGGGAGTGTGAGCATGAGAGTCGGAGTGATCGGGGCCGGGCGCATCGGTGGCAACTGCGCGCGCCAGGCCGTCAAGAGCGGCCATGAGGTGATGCTGTCGTTCGCACGGGACTCGTCCAAGCTCGACGGGCTCGCCTCCGAGCTCGGCGCGGGCGTCTCGGCCGGCGACGCGACCGCGGCCGTCGCCTTCGGAGAGGTCGTGATCCTGTCGGTCCCATGGAGCGTGATCCCCGACGCGCTCGCCCAGGTCGGCGATCTGAGCGGGAAGGTGGTCGTCGACACCACCAATCAGTTCGGCTCGGGCCCGATGCCACCGGCCGGGCGGACGGCCGCGTCCTTCAACGCCGAGCGGATGCCGGGCGCCCGCTACGTCAAGTCGTTTAACACCCTTACGTCCGGCTTCCAGGCGCAGGCGGCGGCGCGCGCCGGCTACGACCGAGTCGTGCAGTGGGTCTGCGGTGACGATCAGGCCGCCAAGGATCTGGTCGCCGCCCTGATCGAGGACATGGGCTACGTGCCGGTGGACCTCGGCGGCACGGACGCCTGTGGTGTGATGGAGGCGCCCCGCCGACCCGGGGCGGTGTACGGCGAGGAGTACCGGATCGCGGACGCTCAGGAGGTCGTCGACGCGGTTCGTGCCGGGGTCGCGATCCCACCCACGCCCAGGTACACATGATGTAGGGCCACCGCGAACCGCACTAGGACGGCACTCGAGCGCGGGATTATCGGTGCGCTCGGACCGAGGACGCACGTCCGGCTGGGACCCGGGGGCCGGGTCCGGCTAGGCCTCCGTCACTGCGAACACGGGCCAGGCGTCCGTCCCGGTCAGCTCGTGCTCTCCGCGGTCGGCGAATGCGATCCCCGACCCGAGCACCAGGTCCTTGACGATCCGCGAGGTGAGGATCTCGCCGGGCTGCGCGACGGCGGCCAGGCGCGCGGCGGCCCGGCTGGACACGCCGGCGATATCGTCGGCACGGATGTCGACCTCGCCGGTGTGAACCCCGACGCGGATCGGGATCCTCGCTGAGGCGCACAGGGCGGCGGCGCAACGGATCGCGCGCACCGCACTGTCGAACGTGGCAAGAACCCACTCGTCCGTGCCCTTGATCACGCGGCCGCGATGAGCCTCGACGCACCGGCGGGCGGCGTCGTCGTGAACATCGAACGGGCCGCCGGCGCACAGGATCGTGGCCAGAACGCGGTCTGGCTCCGGCTCGGCGCCGGATAGCCCCGAGAGAAAGTCCTCGATCTCCGAGAGCATCGCGTCACTGTCGTCGAGCCATGGGAGGTGGCAGCCGGGCTGCTCGAAGTACCGCGCCCGCGGAAGATGGTCGGCCAGGTACCGGCCGTGGCACGCGGGCGTGATCAGGTCGTCGAGGCGCTGGATCACGAGCGCCGGAATATGAATGGCGGGCAGGACGCCGCGGACATCGACTCCGCGGATCATCCGGATGATGCGCAGCAGCGCGCTCGGGCTCACTGCCATCCGCTCCCAGCGCGCGAACCGCTGCCGAACGGCGGGGGACTCGGCGATGCCGGCGGGCGCGAACCAATAGAGGCTGTCGCCCCGCCCCCATCGGTGCGCGGCCAGATGCTCGATCGCATCCATCATCTCGTCTGATTGGCGTCCGCAGGGATAGTCGGGAGCCGACGGCCACCGGGCCGCGCCGGCCGCGAGGATGAGGGCGCTGACGCGCTCCGGATAGGTGGCGGCGAACAGGATGCTCATCGGCACGCCCTCGGAATACCCGAACAGGACCGCTCGGTTCGAACCGCAGGCATCCATGACAGCCTCGATGTCCTCGATCCGCTGCTCCAGCGACGGATCGCCCGGCGCGCTGTCCGACAAGCCGGTGTCGCGTTTGTCGAAGATGATCAGCCGCCCGAGCGAGGCCAGGCGGCGATAGAAGGCGGTGGCGAAGCGGTCCTCCCAGAACAGGTCTAGGTGGCTGATCAGGAGCGGCACCCCGACGATGTCGATCTCGCCTTCCCCGAGGACCTGATAGGCGATGCTGACGCCGCCGGACTCCGCGTAGCGCGTCACCGGAGGCTCGAACTGCGCGTCGCGCTCGGGCGGACGCGTCGACGTCGCCCACTGCACCACCGTCGCGCGGGCCGGGCGGTAGACACATACGCGGCCGGTATGCACGCCGGCGCCCAGGTGTGCGCCCAGCGACGCGTCGTGCTCGCCCAGATGCTCGATCGCGGCCCTGATCGCGCGCGTTACGTTCAAGCGCGCCCGCTCGGCCAGAGAACCAGCTCGCCGGTCCCGGCCCCCGATTCCGAGCGCCGACCGCAGCTCCGCGGTAACCGCGTCGTACTCCCTGCGGGCCCGCTCCGCGCGCTCGGGATCGTTGAACGCTTCGGCCTCGTCGCGCTCGGACTCGAGCTCGTCGAGCCGACGCCGGTACGCGGCCTTGGCCTGGGCGTCGAGCACAGGCCCTAGGTCGCCTTCGACGCTTCGCGGCCCGGCGTCCGCCGCGGCTCGCTCGGCGGACGTCCGGCCCACCGCCGGCCCGCCGGCGAGCTCGAGCGCGGCGACCTCGACGCCGGGGCGGCCCAGTAGGACCGCGAGGTACCCGAGTCCCTTGGAATGACGCACGCGGAACTCCCGCCCGTCGAACACGACGGTCCAGTAGTCGCCCTCGCGAACCAGTTCGCCCACCAGCCCCACGCCGTCACCGGTCGCCGGCTCCATGCGGTGATTGAACCACCGACTGCGACGGCGCTACGCGGAGGTTCATTCCGGCCGAACCGCGCGTTCAGGCCGTTCTCACGCCTCACGGTCAGACCTATCCACACACCCGACCGGGGAGGCAGTTCGATGGCCGAGTACGTTCTCGACAACACCGCGGCGGAGGCCGAGCAAAGATTTGCGAGCCTCGAGTCCTGCTACGACCCGGTGACAATCCGTCAGCTCGAGCAGATCGGCGTCGCGACCGGCTGGCGCTGCCTCGAGGTCGGCGGCGGCGGCGGCTCGATCGCCCGGTGGTTCGCGGACCGGACCGGACCGTCCGGAGGGGTGGTCGTGACCGACATCAATCCGCGCTGGCTCGACGCGGGCCGCCCGAATATCGAGATGCGCCGGCACGACATCGTCGCCGACGAGCTCGAACCGGACGCATTCGACCTCGCGCACGAGCGTCTCGTGCTCCAACACCTCCCCCGGCGCCGGGAGGCGCTCGCCCGCATGATCGCCGCGACGACGCCCGGCGGCTGGGTGCTGATCGAGGACTTTGACCGCGGCTGGCTGCCGTTCACGCCCACCTGCGAGCCGGCCGACGCCAGGCTGTTCACGCGGGTGACGGACGCATTCGCCGAGGTCCTCGTCGACGCAGGCGTCGACGTGGAGTTGGGGCGCCGGCTGTGCTCTCTGTTGTGCGAGCAGGGGCTGACCGACATCCAGGTCGAAGCGCACGCGCGAGTCTGCGCGGGCGGATCGCCAGGCTGCAGGCTGCACCGCGCCAATATCGAACAGCTGGAAGACCGCGTCGCCGCCGCCGGTGGGATCCACAACGCGGAGCTCGGGCGCTTCTACGAGCTGATCGAGGATCCGTCGTTCTCGGTCAACTCCTACATGCTCGTGTCGGCGCGTGGCCGTCGGCCCGCGATTTGACGCTCGGGACCGCCGCGCGTATCGTTGTTAGGTGATTGGTTACCAAGGGGGCGCCTTGGGTGATCAAGCCGATCACCGAGGCGGTCCGGACCGGAGAAGGGGCACATGACCGATTACCTCACGAAGGCGGGGTTGACCCCGCGCAGAATCAACCGCTACGGCTGGAAGCCGTCACTCCCGGATGCGCGCGACCACATCGCCGACACCTCCGAACTGGTCGTGCTCGACGAGGTCGACCCACGCGCTGACCTCCCCGACGTGTTCGACCAGGGCCAGCTCGGGAGCTGCACGGCCAACGCGGTGGCGGCCGCCGTCGAGTACGACTCGAAGCTGAACCGAGCCGACCCGGGAGTCCTCTCGCGACTCTGGATCTATTACTACGAGCGAAAGCTGGAGGGCGCTCCCGCCGACCAGGACACCGGCGCGTACGGCCGGGACGGGCTCAAGGTTTGCCACAAGCTCGGCGTCCCGCTCGAGGCGGGCTGGCCGTACGACATCTCCAAGTTCGCCGACGAGCCGCCCGCGAGCCTCGGCACCGAGGCCCGCCGGCATCGCATCTCGAACTACCGGGTGGTTCCGCGGAATGTCGACTCGATGAGAGCGGTGCTCTCCAACCGGCAGACGATCGCGTTCGGCTTCTCCGTGTACGAGTCGTTCGAGTCCCAGCAGGTAGCTCGGACCGGCATCGTGCCGTTGCCCACCCGCGCCGAGAAGCAGCTGGGCGGCCATGAGGTCCTGCTCGTCGGCTACCTGACGGACGAGCCCAACTACGGGCTCGTGCGCAACTCGTGGGGCACGGGCTGGGGCATCAAAGGCTATTTCCTGATGCCCTGGGCCTACCTCCTCGACGCGCACCTCGCGAGCGATTTCCGCACGATCCGCCGGCCCGCGGGGAAGTGACCGCGGATCCGGTTATTGGCGCCGGGAGCACCCCGCGCGAGCAGGGGCCCTCGGACGTGGAGCGCAGTCGGTCAGGAGTTGACGTCGTTCAGCGCCCCGCACTCGGGGCACTCGATGAACACGCCAAACAATTGCCCGTCGCTGACGCCTTCGGCCAGCACCACGGTGCACCCGCCGCAGAGCAGGCGATCCGGCCCGTCGCCGCTGAATGCCATCTTCCCCTTCGGCGGGGCATGGATGATCGCGCTGGACCTGGGAACCTCGTTGATGACGGTCAGTGTTTGATCGGCCATGGTGGAAACCTATCCGCCCGCACCGGCCGCGGCAAGATCAGTGGCAGGACGCTGGATCCTCGGTCGTGCGGGCCCGAAGGTGACGGACGCAGGCCGAGAGGGCCAGAGCACCGACGGCGATCGTGCCCCAGTCGACCACCCGCGAGACGACCAGGTATGAGCTCGTCGACAGGGACACCGCGAGCGCCAGGTGAAGCAGGGCGTGTAGAACCAGGAACCCACCGATCATCGCCCCGAGCGCGGCGCGGTTGCGGGGAAGGGCGGGCATGAGCTCGATTGAGTCGGCGTGGCTGGTCATTTCGCGACCTCCTTGAGCGCTTCTCGGACCGCCTCATCGACGGTCTCGACGAGCGGCGCGCTCCTGTCGGTGTTGTTCATCCAGTGGCGAATCGCGGCGCGCTCGGCGCCGGCGACCATCGCGGCCAGCACCTTCGGCCGCAGCTCGTCCTCGCCCGCGCCGGTGCGCTCTGCGATCGCGTCGGCCAACAGCGACTCGCCGGCGTCCGACATTCGCAGGTACTCGGCCATGATCGTGGGCTCGGTCGCTGCCAGCACGCGGAACTTGCCCATCCACGATGCGGGCTGGTCGAAATCGGGAGGCGAGGAGTACATATCGCGGATCGTGGCGAGGAGCGCATCGCGGAGCGGCTCGTCGTCCGGCCGCGCCACGAGGGTGTTGGCGACGCGCGTGAAGCGACGCATCGCCGGCCAGGCGATCGCGGCCTCCTTGCTCCGGAAGTAGTTGTTGAACGTCCTGGTGGACACGCCCGCGGCCGCCGCGATCTCGGGTACGCGAACGTTCGCCAGCCCGCGCTCGCTGGCCAAATCGAGGGCTATCAGGGCCAAGTCACGGCGGGTTTCCTCGCGCTGGCGCGCGCGGCGGCTCGACTTCATCCGGGTCTCGTTCACAGAGCTCATACGCGGTACCGTAGGACAAATCTGCGTATCACGCAATCTTTGCGTATCACGCAAGCATCTACGCCCGCCGCCGGTGAAGAGGCCCCACTCGTCCAGTCGGGACGCGCGCGACTTAAAGGCCCCGCCCGGAATGCCGACCATGGAGCCCAGAGGGTTCACATGCCAGACGCATTCGTCGCTCGCCAACCGATCTTCAACCCCAAGCTCGAAGTTGTCGGCTACGAGCTGCTCTTCCGCGGCGAGGGCTACGCCAACGACGTGGCGACGTTCGCCAACGCGGAGAGCGCCACCGCCACGGTGGTCCTGAACGCGCTGACCGAGCTCGACCTCGCCCGGCTCGTCGGAAGCCGAACCGCCTGGGTCAACGTCTCACGCGAGTTCGTGGTCGGGGGACTCGCCCACGTCGTCCCCTCACACCTCGTCGGCCTCGAGATTCCCGAGACCGCGCAGTTCGATGCGGAGATGGTCGGTGCGCTGCGCGACCTCAAGCACGAGGGCTACAAGCTCGCGCTCGACGATTTCCGCTACCGGCCCGGCTCTGAAGCGCTGCTGGACCTGTTCGACGTCGTGAAGCTGAATGTCAACGAGCTCGGGCGCGACCGGCTCAGCGAGCTCGTAGAGCGGCTGAAGCCGTACCAGGGCAAGCTGATAGCCGAGAAGCTGTCCACCCAGGCCGATCACGAGTTCTGCGCCGAGGCCGGGTGCGACCTGTTCCAGGGCTACTTCTTCTGTCGGCCGGCGGTCGCGTGCACGCGCGGCATCGCCGCCAACCGCCTGGCGCTCCTGCAGGTCGCCGCGGTGCTGAACGATCCGGCGGTCGAGCTCGAGCAGATCGAGCAGCTGATCGCCCACGACGTCGCGCTCAGCTTCCGGTTGCTTCGTTACGTGAACTCGGCGTTCTTCGGTCTGCGCGGGGATGTGCGGTCGATCGGCCAGGCGCTCGCGCTGCTCGGTCTCGAGAACATCCGGCGATGGGCCACGCTGAGCGTGCTCGCCAGCATCGACGACAAGCCAACCGAGCTGACTGTCACCGCGTTGACTCGTGCGCGCTTCTCGGAACTTGCCGGCGAGACCCTCGGGATTGCCGGCCCGGCCGAGCTGTTCACGCTCGGATTGTTCTCCGTGCTCGACGCGATGATGGATGCGCCGATGATCGATGTGATCGAGTCGCTTCCACTCGCCGCCGAGATGCGCGAGGCGCTTGTAGCCCACAAGGGGAAGCGCGGCCTGCTGCTCGAGTCGGTGGCGGCGCTCGAGACCGGCGAGGTCAACGACCTCCCCCCCATCGTCCACGCCGCCGGCGAGCTGTACCTCGAGTCGATGATGTGGGCGAACAGCGCCGCCGAGGCGCTGTTCGACGCGGCCGCTCCGGCCGAGCCGGCTAAGACCAGCACGCCGCCGCCGGTCTCGCAGCCGGCCCCCGCGCCCGTGCAGGACGCTCCCCCGCCGGCGCCGGAAGTCAGCGTCCACGTCGAGCCCGCCGACAAGCGAGGCCCGTTCGCGCGCGTGTTCGGCAGGCTGTTCGGCTGGCTCGGCCGACGCGCCAGCCACGAGCCCGCGTAGACGCGCGACCCGGGCAGCCGCGCGTCAGCGCTCGAACGCGTCCCGCAGCGCGAGCTCTGTCGACCAGAACGCGAGCTCGCCCCATGGAAGCCGATCGACGGAGAACGCGCGAACTTCGGGCGCCTCGTCTGTGGTGTGAGGGATGCCGAGCGCCCGCGCGCGGTACACGATCAGCACGACGCGATCCTCGGGGCGGGAGTAGACGCCCACCAACGCGCCGATCTCGATCTCGATCTCGATCTCCTCGACGGCCTCCCGCCGCGCGGCATCCTCAACCGACTCGCCGAGATCGACGAAGCCGCCGGGGAAAGTCCACAGTCCCTGACCAGGCTCGAACCCGCGGCGCAGGAGGATCACCCTGCCCTCGTCGTCGATGGGAATGGCCGCGGCGACGGGCTTGGGGTTGTAGTAGGCGGCGTAGCCGCAGTGCGGGCAGATGATCCGTTGTGGGAACTCGACATCCGCCAGCTGACCGCACCTGGGACAGAAGCGGGCCTCGGCGAGCGCGGGGTTCAGCGACGCGTCCACGCATGCGATGCTACGGCCGTCGTGGTGGTGAGGTTCGGCGAGCGTGAGATCCCTCACGATGACGTGACGGCTCAGGCCGCCAAAATCGCGGGCGCACTCGGCGAGGGCGGCGTCGAGCACGGCGACCGGGTCGCGATCGTGCTCCGCAACGAGCCCGCGTTTCTCGCGATCAGCGCCGCGTGCTCGCAGATGGGCGCCGTGCCCGTGCCGATCAACTGGCACTCGCGGGGCCGCGAGCTTCGGCATGTGCTGTCGCACTCGGGCTCGCGGGCGGTGTTCGTCCATTCCGATCTGGTCGACACCGTCGAGCAGGAGCTGCCCGCCGGCGTCGAGCTGGTCGAGGTGCCGGTGCCCGCTGAGACCGCGGCGCACTACGGTGCGGCTCCGGTCACCGGACGCCACCCTCTGCTGGACGATTGGACCGCCGGCGCCGCGCCGTGCGCCGTCCCGGCCGAGAGCGCGCGGATGAGCCTGATCTACACATCGGGCACCACCGGCCTGGCCAAGGGCGTCCTGCGCTCTGCGATGACCGCCGATCAGTCACAGTTGGTCGCGGCGACGACGCTCGCCGCGATGGGCCTGCGGCCGGGCATGCGAACGCTGGTCACCGCGCCCATGTATCACGCCGCACCGAACTCCCAGGCCCTGTTCGCGCTCGCGCTCGGCATCGAGCTGACGATCATGCCGCGCTTCGAGCCCGAGGAGTTCTTGCGCCTCGTTGAAGCGCAGCGCATCACGCACGCCCAAACGGTCCCGACGATGTTCGTGCGGCTGCTCGACCTCCCCGACGAGGTCCGTCGGCGCTACGACCTGAGCTCGCTCGAGTGCGTCGTCCATGCGGCCGCGCCGTGCGCCGTCTACGTCAAGCGGCGAATGATCGAGTGGTTCGGGCCGGTGATCCTCGAGTACTACGGGGCCACGGAGATCGGGATCGTCGTCGCCTGCGACAGCCGCGAATGGCTCACTCACGAAGGGACCGTCGGGAAGCCGCTCGGGAACGCGGACATCCACGTGTTCGGGCCGGCGGGCGAGTTGCTTGCGCCCGGCGAGACCGGGGAGGTGTACATCCGCCCGCCTGGTTACTGGCCCGGCTTCACGTACCTCGACCAGGAGGACCGCCGGCGCGAGATCGACCGCGACGGCTACATCACGATCGGAGACATCGGTCGCCTGGACGAGGACGGATTCCTCCACCTCTCCGACCGCGCCCGCGACATGGTCATCTCGGGCGGAGTGAACATCTACCCCGCCGAGATCGAAGCCTGCCTGCTCGAGCTCGAAGGCATTCGCGACGTCGCCGTGTTCGGCATTCCCGACGACGACTTCGGCGAGGCTCTCGCCGCTCACGTCGACGCCGATCGGACCGCCGGGCTGACCGCGGCCGCCGTCCGCGGTCACGTCGGATCCCGCCTGTCCGCGTACAAGGTCCCGAAGGTCGTGGTGTTCGACGACGAACTACCGCGCGAGGAGACCGGCAAGATCTTCAAACGCAGGATCCGAGAGCGCTATTGGCAGGAGGCAGGGCGCAACATCTGAGGCGAGCAATCCCGGTCGAGCACGCTATGGTCGCGCGTGAAAGACGATGGGCCACCGCGAGAACGAGTCGCGCGAGCTACGCGCGAGCAGGCTCGACGAGTTAGAGCGAGCGTTTGCCGCGGCGCTGATCGCCGGGGACGAGGTCGCCGCAGAGACAACCATCCGCGAGGCGATGGATGCCGGGATCACCAGCGCCGAGATCGATGAGAAGATCATCACTCCCGCGCTGTGGCTGATGGGCGCGCTGTGGGAACGAGGCGAGATCTCGGTTGCCGACGAGCATCTCGCGACCGAGATCGCGATGCGGGTGCTGGCCCTCCAGCGCGAGGCCGAGCGGGTCGCACGGCAGCGGCGCGGCCAGCGGGTGATGCTCGCGACTCCGGCGGGCGAACGCCACGTCGTCGCCCTGCGAATGGTCAGCAACCTCCTGAGCGGCGCCGGCTACTGGATCGTGATGCTCGGCGCCGACGTGCCGGCGGAGGCCCTCGTGGCGAGCGTGCTGCGGCATCGGCCGGATGTCATCTGCCTGAGCGCGACCATGCCGGCGGTGTCGGGCCGGGTGGTCGACTCGATCGCGCAGGTCCAGGCGGCGTGGCCGACGGCGCAGTTCGTGATCGGTGGTCGCGGACTGAGCAGCCAGCTACGTTCCCAGGCGGGCGTCGGTAT
>OBLV0100000357.1_pt1 | contig 14350 bp, 14 predicted proteins | sample 1520071 | NCBI WGS metagenome assembly OBLV01 (sample SAMEA3888446, study PRJEB22518) | metagenome | reverse complement strand
ACCGAGATCTACACTCTTTCCCTACACGACGCTCTTCCGATCTCGGCGACTGGCGCGACGGTGGTGCCCAGGCCTACCTGGGCACCACCGTCGCCGGGTTCCCCAACCTGTTCCTGCTCACCGGCCCGAACAGTGCGCTGGCACATAATTCGGTGCTGATGGGCATCGAGAACCAGGTGGGCTACGTGCTCGACGCGTTGCGGGTGATGCGCTCCCACCGGCTGGCGGCGGTGGAGGTGCAGCCATACGCCCAGCAGGCTTTCGTGCGCGAGGTGCAGGCCCGGATGGCCGGTACGGTGTGGGTGCGCGGCGGTTGCCACAGCTGGTTTCTCGACAGCACCGGCTGCAACACCACCGTCTGGCCGTGGTTCACCAGTCGGCTGCGCCGGCTGACCCGGCGCTTCGACACCGAGAACTACCTGCTGCTTCCCGCCTGAAGCGAACTCGCCTGTGATCTCAGCCGCCGGTGGTGGCGTTCCAGTCGACCAGCTGGACGATGACGCCGTTGGGATCGCGCACCTGGAAGGCGCGCTCACCCCATTCCTCCTCGATCAACGGCATCGTGATGGCCACGCCCTCGCCCTGCAACCGGGCCAGTTCGCCTTCGAGGTCGTCCACCACGAAGGCGAGGATGACCCCGCCGGCGTGGTCGTCGCGCTGGTCGGCGGGCAGGCTCGGCAGGCCCCGGCGCAGGAACACCACGTTCATCCCGGCGTCCTGGCGGTGCAGCGACGCGAACCCCTCGGCGGCCATCTCCTCGCGGAAACCGAAGTGCTCGACCCAAAAGGAGCTGGACGCAGCGACATCCTCGACGTTCAGCGACACGGCCGTCGATGTAATCCTCACGGGGAAGCTCCTTATGGGCCCGACGACACTCACGTTTCATCGTATGTCGTACGAAATTCAGTACCGTTCCTGATCCACCAACGCTCCAGGAGGGACCAATGCCCGCTGAATCGACGATCTCCACCTCCGCCCCGATCGCGACGCTGATCAACGTGTTCAGCGTCGAGCCGGCCCGGCAGCAGGAGCTGGTGGCGCTACTCGTGCGGGCGACCGAGGAGGTCATGCAGCACCTGCCCGGCTTCATCTCGGCGAACATTCATGCCAGTAGTGATGGCGAGCGCGTCGTCAACTACGCCCAGTGGGACAGCGAGCAGTCGTTTCGCACCATGCTGAGCGACCCGCGGGCTCGGGAACACATGGCAGCGGCCACCGAGCTCGCCCATGCCGAACCCCGCCTCTATCACGTCGCGTCCGTGCACCACCACTGACCGCACAGGCCCCCCTTGCCGCCGCATGAACCCAGAGCGGGTGGCGAGGTTCCAGGCGAGCTGAGGTCAGGGTGCCAGGTGGCGCCAGAGGAACTCGTAGGCCAGGGCTGACATGAAGGCTGCCTGCTCGTTGTCGGCGGCGCCGCCGTGGCCACCCTCGATGTTCTCGTAGTAGGTCACCGCTGCCCCGTACTCCCGCATCCGGGCCACCAGTTTGCGGGCATGGCCGGGGTGCACACGATCGTCTCGGGTCGAGGTGGTGAGCAGGGTCGGCGGGTAGCGCCGACCGGCGCGCAGCTGGTGGTACGGGGAGAAGCGCAGCAGGTCCTCGCGCTCAGCCGGGTCGTCGGGGTCACCGTACTCGGCCATCCACGAGGCGCCGGCCAGCAACAGGTGGTAACGCAGCATGTCCAGCAGCGGAACCGCGGCGACGAGGGCGCCGAACAGTTCGGGATAACGGGTGAGCATCACCCCCATGAGCAACCCGCCGTTACTGCCGCCCTCGGCGCCGAGACGCGGCGGCGTGGTGAGGCCACGTGCACAGAGATCCCGGGCCACCGCGGCGAAGTCCTCATAGACCAGGTGACGGTGGCTTTTGAGGGTCGAGGAATGCCACCGTGGGCCGTACTCGCCGCCGCCCCGGGTGTTGGCCTGGACGTAGCAACCACCGCGGGCCAGCCACGCCCGGCCCAGCGCACCGCGGTAGCCCGGTTGCAGCGATACCTCGAATCCGCCGTAGCCGTAGAGCAGGGTGGGCCAACCCCCGGCGGGTACCACCTCCTGCGGCGCCACCACGAAATACGGGATCCGGGTGCCGTCATCGGAGACCGCGAAGTGCTGCTGCACCGCCAGCCCCGCCGCGTCGAAGAACGACGGTGCCCGCTTGAGCACCTCGGCCGGACCGGAGTCGATGGTGCCGATGGCCAGGGTGGAGGGGGTCAGGAAACCGTCCAGGTAAAGCAGGAACTCGTCGTCGGTACGCGAGTCGGTGCCGCCCGCGCTCACGGTGCACAGCGGCGGGGTGCCGGTCAGCGGCGCGGCGCGCCAGCCCTGGGCCGGTGTCAGCACCGAGAGGTGGCTGATCACGTCGCGCATCACGTCGAGGATCAGGTGGTGGCGGGTCCAGCTGTACCCGGCGAGCGAGCTGCGCTCGTCGGGGGTGAACAGCACCCGCCAGCTGACGTCCCCGGCGCCGCGGGCCATGAACTCCTCGAAGTCGGTGACCAGCAGGCAGCCCGCGGGGTAGGCCTGCGCGCCGGGCGCCCAGTCGCTACGCAGTTCGACCAGCATCCACTCCCGGTGCACCCCGACGAGGGCATCGTCGGGCACCTCGATGCGGCGTAATGTCCCCTCACGTAGCTGGTAGCGCTCATCGCGGTAGAAGTCCAGCGAGCGCCCGACGAAGTCACGCTCGAAACCCTCGGTGTCGTGGTGGTAGGCGTGCACGCTGATGTCATCCGGTTTGCCCTCGTAGATCAGCTCGGCCTCGGTCCGTGGGGTGCCGCGCCCCCATTTCCGGACGGTCCGTGGATACCCGGAGCTGGTGAGCGTGCCGGGACCGAAGTCGGTGGCCACGTAGAGCTGGTCCGCATCGATCCAGCTCACGGTGGACTTCGCTTCGGGCAGCTGGAAGCCGCCGGCGACGAACTCCCGGCGCTCGAGGTCGAACTCCCGCATCACGGACGCGTCCGAGCCGCCACGAGACAGCCAGATCAGAGCTCGCCGGTACTGCGCGCCGTGGACCTGGGGCCGCAGGCACTGCGCACCGCCGTAGACCCAGTTCTCGCTCTCGTCGCGGGCCAGCGCGTCGACATCGAGCAGGATCTCCCAGCTCGGCGCCTCGGTGCGGTACTCGGCCAGCGTGGTGCGCCGCCACAGGCCGCGGGGGTGCTCCTGGTCCCGCCAAAAGTTGTAGCGGTACTCCCCGAGCCGGCTGATGTAGGGGATCCGCTCGGTCGAGTCGAGCACCTCACGGATCTCGCTGCGCAGTGCCTCGAAGCGGGCCGTGCCGGTGAGCTCGGCAACCGTCTCGGTGTTGCGCTCCCGCACCCAGGACAGCGCCCGCTCACCCGTTACCTCCTCCAGCCACCGGTACGGGTCATCCGCGCTCATGCCATCTCCTCTGCGGTACCGGATTCGCTGTCCACAGCTGCCTGGTAGAGCTCGCGCTTGGGGACACCGCGCTCGCGTGCCACCGCGGCCACCGCATCCTTGAGCCGCTCCCCCGTCGCGACCCGCTCGCTCACCTCCCCGACCAACTCGACCATCTCCGGCGGACCCTCGGGCGGGGCTCCGGAGACCACGACGGTGACCTCGCCGCGCACCCCGTCGGCGGCCCACTGCGCGAGTGCTTCCAGACCACCGCGGCGGATCTCCTCGTACGGTTTGGTGAGCTCACGGCACACCGCCGCCGCCCGGTCGGCACCGAGGATCTCCGCGGCCTCACCCAGCGTCGCGGCCAGCCGGTGCGGTGACTCGAAGAACACGCAGGTTCGCGGCTCGGCGGCAAGGCCGGCCAGCCACCTCCGGCGGGGCCCGGACCGGCGTGGGGGGAAACCCTCGAAGCAGAACCGGTCACAGGGCAACCCGGACACGGCCAGCGCGGTGGTCACCGCTGAGGGCCCGGGCAGGCAGCTCACCGGCAACCCCGCCCCGACGCAGGCGGCCACCAGCCGGAATCCCGGGTCGGACACCGAGGGCATCCCGGCATCGGTCACCACGAGCACCGTGGCGCCATCCCGGATCTCGCCCAGCAGCGCCGGGACCCGGGCCGCTTCCACCGCGTCGTAATGCGAGACGATCCGGCCGCGCACGCGCACCTGCAGCGCTGCGGCCAAGGCACGTAACCTGCGGGTGTCCTCGGCGGCCACCACATCCGCACTGCCCAGCGCCTCGACCAGGCGCGGCGAGGCATCCCGGGAGTCCCCGAGGGGGGTGGCCGCCAGCACCAGCACCCCAGAACCCGGCGGCGCAGCGCCTGCGGAACTCCCCGTGACGGACGCCGGCATTCCTCGCACGACGCCGAGCCTACGATCGGGCCCGTGACCGTGGTGCGCGAGGCAAGCAGCAACGCTCAGGCAGCCGGTCCAGCAGGCATGGCTCCCCCACCCGCCAGGCCGGCTGATCCGGTGCGGAGGCTGCTGCCGCGACCGCTCACCGACCGCACTCGCGGATGGGTCGTGACGCTGAGCGTGACCCTGATCGCGGGCCTGGTGCGGCTGTGGAACCTGGGCTACCCGACCGACCGCGGTACCCCGGTGTTCGACGAGAAGCACTACGTGCCACAGGCCTGGCAGATGCTGCGCACCGGCGGGCTGGAGGACAACGCAGGCTACGAGCTCGTCGTGCACCCACCACTGGGCAAGCAGCTGATCGCGCTGGGCGAGGCGGCGCTGGGCTACGACAGCTGGGGGTGGCGCCTGTCCGCGGCGCTGGCCGGCACGGTGTGCGTGCTGCTCGTCGTGCGGATCGCGCGGCGGATGACCAGATCGACCCTGCTCGGTGGGATCGCCGGTGTGCTGCTCATCGCCGACGGGCTCAGCCACGTGCAGGCACGCATGGGGATGCTCGACATCTTCCTCGCGATGTTCGTGCTGGCCGCGTTCGGCTGCCTGATCATCGACCGGGAGCAGGTGCGCGAGCGGCTGGCCACCGTGGTCCGGGAAGGCCGCGCCGGCGACACCGAGTCCGGTCCGCGTTTCGGGGTGCGCTGGTGGCGGCTCGGGGCCGGGGTGCTGCTGGGCCTGTCCTGCGGTGTCAAGTGGTCCGGGGTGTACTACCTCGTCGCCTTCGCTGTGCTGAGCCTGGTCTGGGACGCATGCGCCCGGCGTACCGCTGGGGTGCGCCGGCCCTGGGCCGGCACCCTGGCCCGGGATCTCGGGCCGGCGTCATGGGCGATGGTGGTGGTGCCGATCGCCACCTACCTGGCGACGTGGTGGGCCTGGTTCGGCAGCGAGACCGGCATCGACCGGCATGCGGTCGGCGATGAGGTCGGTACCGGTGGGGCGTTCGCCTTCGTACCGGCGGCACTGCGGTCGCTGTGGTACTACAGCGGCGTGGTGCTGCACTTCCACGAAGGGCTGGTCACGCCGGCCCACCCGCACCCGTGGGAGTCCAAACCGTGGAGCTGGCCGATGGGGCTGCGGCCGATGCTCTACTACTACCAATCCGGAGCGGGCGCTCCCGGCTGCGGGCGCGCGGACTGCGTGTCCGCGGTGATGCTGATCGGCACGCCCGCGCTGTGGTGGGTCGCTGTCCCGGTGCTGGGCTGGTCGCTGTGGCGGGCTGCCACCGGCCCGGACTGGCGGTACGCGGCGGCACTGGTCGGCTACGGCGCCGGCTGGCTGCCGTGGTTCGTCAACATTCACCGCCAGATGTTCTTCTTCTACATGACCCCGGTGGCGCCCTTCCTGATCATCGCTGTGACGTTGGTGCTCGGCGATATCCTCGGCCGGGTGCGGGACGGCGCCGAACGGCGCGGGACCGGGCTGCTGGTGGTCTCGCTCTACGTCGGGCTGGTGGTGGCCAACTTCATCTGGCTCTGGCCGATCCTCACCGGTGGCTCGATCACGCCGGAGCACTGGAACGCCGAGCTCTGGCTGCCGTCCTGGCGCTGAGCTCACCGGCAACCCGCCGGCCACCGCACAGCTCAGCTCGATTCCAGCCTGATCTCGCCCTCGGAGACCGTGATCTGGCGCGGGGGCAGCGCGCGCGAGGCGGGTCCGTGCACTACCGACCCGTCCGCGATGGCGTACTTGCTGCCGTGGCAGGGGCAGTCGATGGTGCCACTGGCCACCTTGTTCACCGTGCAACCCTCGTGCGTGCAGATGGCGGAGAACGCTTTGAAGGTGCCCTGTGCCGGCTGGGTCACCACGACCTTGTCCTTGGCGAACACCTTGCCACCGCCGACCGGGATATCGCTGGTAGGCGCTAGACCGCCGGCAGCAGTCCCGGGAGACCCGGGAGGCTCCGCGGGAGCGTTGGTCGGTTCGGCGGGTGCAGCCGAGCCTTGGCTGGGTGGGCTGCTGCAGGCACCGAGCGCGGCAGTGACTGCCAGGACTCCAGTACCGGCCACGATCGCCCGCCGGGTCATCTCGGATCCAGGATGAGAGTTATCGGACATTCACCAGTTCTTACCATCCGAAGCTGGGAACCTCCCGCGAGACCCGAACCGCTTCCCGCCCGGCAGACGAAGGTTCCGCATAGGGAGGTATCTATGGTTAACAGTGCCGACCAAGCACCTGCCCGGGCGAACGGAACCCAGCAGCAACACCGGGCCGGCGAGCTTGCCGCCAAGCACCTCCACTGGGCGGACTCCGGACGCACCAAGCCCGTCCGGCGCAGCGTCGACCTGTCTCCCACCTATCACGTCAAGCTGACCCAGTGGTGTGCGGAGACCGCTGACATCATCGGTACCGCCCGCGTCACCGGTCAGGATGTCATCCGGGCTCTGGTCGCGCGGCTGCTCATGGACGAGGCCCTCGCGCGCCGGATCCGGGACGATCTGAGCATGGACATCTGACGCCCGCACCGAAGAAAATTACGAAAGCTTCTCCCGCAGGAATCTCAGCGTCGCGTCCCAGGCTGCCGCGGCCTGCACCGGGTCGTAGGTGCCCAGGAGGTTCTCGTCGTTGAAGAACGCGTGCCCCGCCGGATAGAAGCGGAAGTCGGGGTGCTGCCCGCTTTGCTGCTCGATGCTGCCCGCCAGCTCCCGGACCTGCTCGGGACTCTGCATCTGGTCCTGCTCCCCGAAGTGTCCTAGCACCGGGGCGCTCAGGTGCGCAAAGCTCGGGTAGTCCTCGCCGAGGACCCCGTAGAACGGGACCGCGGCGCCGATCTTGTCACCCTGCTGCGCGGCGAGCACCAGGACGAAGCCTCCACCCATGCAGAACCCGACAGCACCGATCGCCGAGCTGGTGACAGCCTCGTGGCCGAGCAGGTAGTCCACCGCACCGCCCAGGTCCCGAGCCGCCTGATCTACCGGGAGCTCGCCCATCAGCTTTCCCGCCTCGTCGGCGTCGTGGGTGGTCGCCCCCCCGAAGAGATCTGGCGCCAGCGCGACGAAGCCCTCGGCGGCGAGGCGGTTGGCGACGTCGGCGATGTGACTGGTCAGCCCCCACCACTCCTGGATCACCACGACACCGGGGCCACTACCGGAATCCGGCACCGCGAGGTAGCCGTGGGCAGTGGAACCGTTGGACGCGAAGGTCACATTCTGCAGTGAGTTCTCCATGCCCGCGATCTCACCACGGCTCGTTTCCAGGCGCACACCGGCCCTCAGCGGCCCCCTCAGAGCACCCGGAGTCCGGTTTCGGCACTGGAGTAGCCACCGAGCGCCTCGATCGAGGCACGGAAACTCTCCTGCGCCAGCAGTGCCCACAGCGGTGCGAGCGCCTCGGAGTCGTGAGCCTCCCGGGTGACCACCAGGTCGTAGGGTTCCCGCGCGACCGGTACGAAGTCCAGCCCGAACGGGCGGGCGGCCGCCAGGATGCCCAGCCCGGCATCGGCCCGGCCCGCGGCCACCGCGGCCGCCACTGCGAGGTGGGTGTGCTCCTCGCGCTGGTAGCCGGTGATGCCGGCCGGCTCCATGTGCCGGCGGCGCAGCTCGTGGTCGAGCAACACCCGGGTCCCGGCCCCGCGCTGCCGGTTGACGTAGCGCACCTCAGGGCGGGTCAGATCGTCGATGTCGGTGATCTCCAGCGGGTTACCCGCAGCAACGATCAGTCCCTGGTCCCGATGCACCAGCCGGATCACATTGACCGTCTCGGCAGCGTCGCTGCCGAGTATCCGCGCCAGGTAGGGCAGGGTGTACTCGCCGGTGACCGGGTCGAGCAGGTGGGAACCGGCGAGGTGGCACAGCCCGTCCCGCAGCGCCACCAGCCCGCCCAGCGAGCCGACGTTGGACGAGGCGAGCGTCACGCCCGGGTCGATACCGCGCAGTGCCGAGGCAGCCAGATCGAGCACCAGGTCGTGCGAGCCGATCGCCACGATGGTGCGATCGATGTCCGCCAACCCCCGCAGCAGGTGGACCTCGACGTCGCTCCCGGCATGATGGCCTTCCAGTCCGGCGGGGACGACCAGCAGACCGTCGGCTCGCACCAGCGAGGTGAGTACCCCGGCGCCGCGGGGCAGCGGGGTCGCCACGATCCGGCCACCGACCCGACCCAGCCGGACCCGCACCCAGTCGTCCATGCCCAGCGGGGAGGCGAGCTTGCGGGCCAGCCGGGCCCGGAGGGTGGGGCGGGTCAACGTTGTGGTGCCTTGAAGAGCAGCCAACAGCGGGACGGCGAAGATGTCGAAGGTCAACGCCGCCGACACCGGGTATCCCGGCGCCCCCAGCACGGGCGTGGCCCGCACCGCACCGAGCACCACGGGATGTCCTGGTCGCACCGCCACGCCATGCACCGCCAGGGTACCCAACCGGGCCACCACCGAGGCGGTGTGGTCACCCCGCCCGGCACTCGAACCCGCGATGATCACCACCAGGTCGGCGCGCTCGGCCGCGGCGCGAACCGCGGCCGCGATCCGCTCCGGATCGTCGGGCTCGATGGGCAGCCGTAGCACCTCGCACCCGATCTCCGCGGCCTGACCGGCGATCATCAGCGAGTTGGTGTCGAGGATCTCCCCCAGCACGGGCGCGGCACCCAGCGGCCGGATCTCGTCCCCGGTGGGCAGCACCGCGACCACCGGCCGGCATCGCACCAGCACCTCGGTGACGCCCGCGGCAGCGATGGCGGCGACATCGACCGGACGCAGCCGGTGCCCTTGCGGGAGCAGCAGCTCCCCGGCCGCCACATCCTCGCCGATGGAGCGGACGTGCTGGTAGGGAGGGACGGCCGCGACGATCTCAGCGGTCCCGGAACGGGGACCGGCCAGGTGGACGTGCTCGCGCATCACCACCGCATCCCGGCCCTCGGGTAGTGGGTCCCCGGTGTCGATGACGTCGAAGTCGGTCAGGGCGAGCGGGGTGGTCTCGCTGGCACCCACGGTGTCCGCCGAGCACAACGCCACGCCGTCCATCCCGGCGGAATCGAACGCCGGGGAGGACAGCCGGGCCCACACGGGTTCGGCGGTGACCCGGCCGATCGCATCCGGCAGTTCCAACCGTTCGGTACCCACCCGATCGGGGCAGCCGGCGCAGGCGCAGGCCGCCCGCCAGGCATCCAGTGCTTGGGCTGCGGGAACGTCTCGGATGAAGTGGCTGTGCGGCACAGCTGGGACGTTACCGGCGAGCCCGCAGCTCAGGTTTGCGCTCCGGTACCGGCGTAGTGGGAGTTCTTCTCGGGTCCCTCCGGGGCGTCGGTGGGGTTGTGCAGGTGGTAGAGGTGGGCGTACTGGCGGTTGCGGGCCAGGAGCTCATCGTGGGTGCCGGTCTCGGTGATGCGGCCGTGTTCGAGGTAGATGATCTGGTCTGCGTCGGTGACGGTGAGCAGGTTGTGCGAGATGATGATCGTGGTGCGCCCGGTGATCAGCCGGCGCAGTGGTTCCAGGATGCGCTGGCTGGCCTCGGCGTCCAGGCTGGTGGTGGGCTCGTCCAGCAACAGGATCGGGGCATCGCGGATCATGGCGCGGGCGATGGCGATGCGCTGGCGTTGCCCGCCGGAGAGCAGCCGGCCGCGTTGGCCGACCCTGGTCTGGTATCCCTCGGGTAGAGCCGTGATGAACTCGTGGGCATCAGCGGCCTTGGCGGCGATGATCACCTGTTCCTTGCTGGCATCGGGGCGGCCGGCGAGGATGTTCTCCTCGATGGTGCCATCGAGCAGCAAGGTCTCCTGCAAGACGATGGCGATGTTGGCCCGCAGTTCCTCGGGGTCGAGCTCGCGCAGGTCGGTCCCGTCCAGGGTGATCTTTCCGGCGGTGGGGTCGTAGAAGCGCAGCAGCAGTTTGAGCATGGTTGTCTTGCCGGCACCGCTGGCCCCCACGATCGCGGTGGTCTGCCCGGGCTCGGCGGTGAAGCCGACCTGTTTGAGAACCTCGGTACTGCTCTCGGGGTAGGTGAAGCTGACCGCATCCAGGCTCAGCTCCCCGCGGGAGCGGCCCAGCGCGACCGGGTGCTCCGGAGCGCTGACGGTGGGTTGCTCGTCGAGCAGCTCGATGATCCGCTCCGCCGCTGCTGCGGCGGCGAACAGCTGGGTGGACAGCGAGCCCAGGCCCTGCACCGGTCCGTAGAGCTGGGAGAGGAACACCAGGAAGGCCAGCAACCCACCCAGGGTGATCCGGCCCGCGGTGAGCTCCCAGATCCCCACCCCGAGAATGGTCAGCACCCCGAGCACCTGCACCAGGTCGACCAGCGGGGAGAACATCGCGCCCAGCCGGGTCGCGGCCAGCTCGGCCCGCACGCTGCCCATGCTCTGCGCGCCGAAGCGATCCACCTCCGCACCCTCACGCCCGTAGGCCTGGATGAGGGTGGCGTTGCCCAGGCTCTCCTCGGCGACGACGCTGATCGATCCGGCCCGGCGGCGGACCTCCCGGGAAGCGATCTTGATCCGGCGGGCGAAGATCCGGGCCGCTGTCCAGAACACCGGTATCGCGATCATCGACGCCAGCGCCAGGCGCCAGTCCAGGAAGAACAGCACCCCCGCGAACACCACGATCTTGAGCACGTTGGCGATGAGCCCGATGACCCCGGAGAGCACCACCGACTCGATCGCACCCACATCACCGGTCAACCGGGACAGGATGTCGCCCAGCCGGCGGCGGTCGAAGAAACTCACCGACAACGTGTGCAGGTGCGAAAACACCCGGGTCCGCATCCGGTGCAGGAAATTCTCCCCGATCCACGCCCCCAGATATGTTCCGGCGAACCCCAGCGCACCCACCAGCACCGTGATACCGATGAAGGCAGCGGCCACCGGCGGGAACGCCGTGAAGTCCCGCGGGGCCAGCACCTTGTCGACCAGCACCTTGAACAGCAGGATCGCCGCGGTGTCCACCGCCGGCGACACGATGATCAACAGCAGGCTCAGCCACAACCACCGCCGGAACGGCCGGGCATCGGGCCAGAACCGCCGGAAGACCTCCCGCAGACTCGCCGCCGGAGCCGCCTCCACCAGACCGTCCGCACCCTCAGCCGACGGCTGGCGCTTGAAACCCCACACAGCCACTCCACTCTCTCGGTTCGGCGCAGTCTAGGAGGTGGCAAGCATCGGGACCGCCTCGCCGCATTCCGACGTCCACGTTACGTCACGCCGACTTGTGAATACGGCAAGGCGGTGGCCCTGCACCCCTCCGGGAGGGGCCCAGGGCCACCGCCGAGAACCTGCTGGCTAGCCGAGGATTCCCAGCAACCGGTAGTGGCCGCGGTAGGTGTAGCCGCCGAAGTTGTAACCGTTGTAGTAGTGACCGCCGTAGGGGTAGTCGCCGTAGTAGTAGTAGTCGTCGTAGCAGTCGTGGTGGCCGTGATGACCACCATGGCAGTCGTGCCCGCCGCATCCACCGCCCATGGCGAAGACCTCTGAAACCCTCATGTCGCTCCCCTTTTCTGCTCCAGTTGCGAAAAGCCATGCAACCAGGACCCGGATCGTCCAGCGGGGTGCTACGCGACGGCGCCAGGGAACGTATCGCGGCATGATGCCGCAGTCATCGACGCAATACAGCGTCGTAGCGAACTCTCCCCCGACAGCAGCGCCGGCCACGTGGCCGAACAGCGGCGCTCAGCCGCAACCCCCAGGTGATCCGAGCTGGCCCCCTTACTCCCCGTGGTCAAGCAATGTCGAAAGTATGTCACCAGAGTTGCGATTGCAATGACAACTTTCTGTGCACAGATGACCACTGTGCGTAAGACTCGTGAGTGGCATTGGGTGCTGGAACACTGTTACGCACTCACGAGCGGGCCACCGCAGGTCGCCCCACCGTCCGGAATCCCGGCGGTACTCAGCGGTGGCCACCCGTCCGGTTACCCCAGGGGACCGTACAGCCCGTGACTGTGGGAATAGCCGTAACCACCGCCGTCGGGTTCCCACCGGTAATCGCTGTCGGCGCGGTAGGTCCAGCGACCGTTGTCGGGGTAGTACTCGCCATACGAACTGCGCCCGCCGTAGTAGCCGTGGTAACCGTCCGAGGTGTACTCACCGCCGCCACCCGCGTAAAAGACATGCGAGACCTTCATAATGCTCCTTTCTCGGCCGATGGAGGAGCCATGCAGGCCGGAGTCAATCCAACCTGCTCGTGTGTGCAGCCGCCTCACATTGTGCTGCCGAGATGCTGCCCGTCTTGGCGAACTCTCCCCGGTCTCAACGCCGGCAGCCCGGAATATTCTTATTCGGCAGCCCTGGGATCACCCAGGCCGACCCCCCCTTACTCCCCGTGGTCAAGCAATCTCGAAAGTAAGCCATACGGGTGGCGATTGCAATGGCAACTTCCCGTATACGTATGGCCACTCTCCGTGAACCGGGAAACCGTTCCGTGAATCGTCCGCAGCGTTAGCGGTAAAGGGTGATCGGCACCGGCGAGCCGGCATCCAAACCGGTGGCCGGCTCCGGCACCACCAGGTAGCCATCAGCCCGGGTGAGCACGGAGAGCAGCGCAGAGGCACCGAACACCGGTTCCGCTCGTCCCCCGCTCAACTGCACCTGCACCACGTCCCGGCGACCGGCCTCCGAGGGCACCGCACGGGACAGCGACGCGGTGACGGATGGCTCGGGAGGCGGGGTGGCGCAGCCTGCCAGGCGCCACACCAAGGGGGCACCGATCAGCCGGAAAACCACCAGAGCGGACAGCGGATTGCCCGGCAAGCCGATCACCGGCACACCGTCGCACTCCGCGAGCAGGGTGGGTTTGCCGGGCTTGAGGGCAATTCCGTGGCAGAAGATGCCCGGCTTTCCCAGACCGGCGACGGCTTCGGCAGTGGCATCGCGGACACCCACCGAGGAGCCGGCCGACACCACCACCAGATCGGCTTGCGCCAGCGCCGTGCCGAGCGCGCCACGCAGGGCCGGCAGGTCATCGGGCACGATCCCGCAGGGCATCGGCCACCCGCCCGCCTCCAGCACCAGGCCGGCCAGTGCCGGGGCGATCGCGTCGCGGACCTGGCCCGGTCGCAACGTGGCGGTCGAGGGCGCCACCACCTCGTCCCCGGTGGACAGGATGGCCACCCGTGGCCGGGCGTGCACGGCGATCTCGGTGACTCCGGCCGCGGCGAGCATGCCCAGGTCCACCGCACGCACCGGGCGCCCGGCCGGGACCAACGCCGCGCCGATGGCGGCGTCCTCGTCGGCCCGGACCGTGCCCCCGCCAGGTGCGACCGGGCGCAGCACCTCCACCATGCCGGGCATCGTCTCGCTGGTGTACTCGACCATCACCACCGCGTCGGCACCTTCGGGCAGCACCCCACCGGTCGGCATCTCCACCGCGGTACCGGCGCTCACCACCACCTGCGGCTGCGCACCCATCCGGACCGCACCCACGATGTCCAGGTAGGACGGCAGGCCTTCGGAGGCGCCATAGGTATCGGTGGCCCGCACCGCATAACCGTCCACGGTCGACCGCGCGAATCCCGGCAGCGGCGCCGGGGCCAGGACATCCCTGACCGGCACCCGGCCCAGTGCATCGGACAGCGGCACGATCTGCGCCGGGGTGCGCAGCGCGGGCGTGAAAGCGGCCAGCGCCTGCGCAACGGTACGGGTGGCGAAGAACTCCCGGCTCACGACGATGACGATAGGCGAAGCACGCTCGCGACCGGCCCCAGCGCCACCTGGCCCAGCCCGCAGATCGACGTCTTGCGCATCGCGTATTCGAGTTCGGCAAGCTGCGTGGTGCCGGTGTCGTCGAGCCCGCCGCCTTCCAGCGCCGTGGTCAGCAGCAGGTGCGCCTTGGTGGACCCGACCCGGCAGGGCACACACTTGCCACACGACTCGTCACGGAAGAACCGCAGCACGTTGGTGGCCGCGGCGAGCAGGGCGGCGCCGAGCGCGACGGCGATCCCGGCACCGGAGGCCAGCATGGAGCACGCGGCAGCGAGGGTGCCGAAGTCCAGTGGCACGTCGGGCTGGTCGGGTCCCAGGAAATTCGAGGACGCGCCGCCGGGCTACACGGCGGCGAGCGCCGCCCGCTCGGCCATCCCCCCTGCCTCAGCCAGC
>OBLV0100000356.1_pt1 | contig 14352 bp, 14 predicted proteins | sample 1520071 | NCBI WGS metagenome assembly OBLV01 (sample SAMEA3888446, study PRJEB22518) | metagenome | reverse complement strand
CCCTACACGACGCTCTTCCGATCTCGAAGATCTTCTACGTGAACTGGTTCCGGCGCGGCGCCGATGGCCGTTTCCTGTGGCCGGGCTTCCGCGAGAACAGCAGGGTGCTCAAGTGGATCATCGAGCGGATCGAGGGCCGGGCCGCGGCGGCCGACACCCCGATCGGCCGGGTGCCCGCGGCCGACCAGCTCGACCTGTCGGGCCTGGACACGCCGGCCGACGACGTCGACGCCGCGCTCGCCGTGGACATCGACGAGTGGCACGCCGAAATCCCGCTCATCGAGCGGTGGTTCGACCGCATCGGTGACGCCCTCCCGTCGGCGATGCACGACGAGCTGGCCACCCTCACCCACCGGCTGACCCATCCCTAGCCCTCCCCTGCATTCAGCGGGCTGAGCGGGGTCGTCTGCCCTCGTTTTCCCCGCTGAGCCCGCTGAATGCGCATAATGTCGGGATGTCTCGGTGGAACCTGTTGCTCCTGGTGCCGTTGGTCGTGCTGGTGACGCCGCTGTACAACAGTGACGAGCCGAGGCTGTTCGGCTTCCCGTTCTTCTACTGGCTGCAGTTCCTGTTCATCCCGGTCGGCGTGGTGTGCGTGGCGGTGGTGTATTGGAAGGCGGGTGACCGGCGATGACCGTCCGCTGGACGGAACTGATCATCTTCACGGCACTGTTCGTACTGGTCACGGTGTTGGGTTTCTACGCTGCCCGGTGGAAGGGGGGTGGCGGCCTCGATCATCTCGATGAGTGGGGCCTGGGCGGTCGCAAGTTCGGTTCGTGGATCACCTGGTTCCTCATCGGGGGGGACCTCTACACCGCCTACACCTTCGTCGCGGTGCCCGCGCTGATGTTCGGCGCCGGGGCGATGGGGTTCTTCGCGCTGCCCTACACCGTGCTCGTCTACCCGCTGGTGTTCCTCCCGCTGCTCCGGCTGTGGTCGGTGTCGCGAGTGCACGGTTACGTGACTCCGGCGGACTTCGTGCTGGGCCGTTACGGTTCGGCCACGCTGGCGTTGCTGGTGGCGGTGACCGGGATCGTGGCGACGATGCCCTACATCGCCCTGCAACTGGCCGGGCTGGAGGCGGTACTGCGCACGATGGGCCTCAACGGGGCCGGGCTCGCCGGGCACGCTCCGCTGTTCGTGGCCTTCGTGATCCTCGCGCTCTACACCTACCAATCCGGGCTGCGCGCCCCGGCGCTGATCGCGTTCGTCAAGGACGCCCTGATCTACCTGGTCATCATTGCCGCAGTGATCATCCTGCCCGCGAAGCTCGGTGGATGGGGCTCGATATTCGACGCCGCGGACGCGAAGTTCGCCGCCACGAAAACCCCGAGTGACGGCATCGTGCTGGGCGGTAACAACCAGCTGCAATACCTCACGTTGGCGCTGGGCTCGGCGCTGGCGCTGTTCCTCTACCCGCATGCGCTGACCGGTGCGCTGGCCTCGCGCAGCCGCAACGTGATCAAACGCAATATGGTGGCGCTACCGGCTTATTCGCTGGTATTGGGATTGCTCGCGCTGCTGGGATACGCTGCGATCGCGGCCGGCACGAAACCGATCGTCAACGCGGCTACCGGCCGGCCGGACTCGAACACCGTCGTCCCGATGCTCTTCGAAGGGCAGTTCTCGTCCTGGTTCGCCGGGATCGCCTTCGCCGCCATCGGTATCGGCGCGCTGGTTCCGGCAGCGATCATGTCGATCGCGGCGGCGAACCTGTGGACCCGCAACATCTACAAGGCCTACCTGCGTCGCGACGCCACTGCCGCGCAGGAGTGCCAGCAGGCCAAGATCGCCTCGCTGGTGGTGAAGTTCGGCGCGGTGGCGCTGATCGTGCTGATCGACCCGCAGTACTCCATCGACCTGCAACTGATCGGCGGCGTGATCATCCTGCAGACGCTGCCCATCGTGGCCGTCGCCCTCTACACCCGGTGGTTCCACATCTGGGGCCTGATCGCCGGGTGGGTAGTCGGTATGGGCTGGGGTCTGACGCTGCTCTACGGCATCCCGAACCCGGCCAGTGGCAAGCAGCATTTCGGCGGTTCGGCACTCGCGCTGGACAAGCTCTCGCTGCTCGGCTGGCAGCCCTTCGCGGGGTCGCAGGTACAGATCTACGTCGGGTTCGTCGCGCTCGTCGCGAACCTGGTCGCCGCCGCGCTGGTGACGATCGTGCTGCGCCAGATGCGGGTCTTCAACGGCACCGACGAGACCCAGCCCGACGACTACTACGAAGACGAAGGCTCCTCGCGCCTGCGCCCCGTCGCAGGAATGCTGAGCTGACCGAGCGCGCCCCTTTTCCCGACATGGAGACATATCGGGGTCGCAAGGCGCCCGTTCACCCCGATATGTCTCCATGTCGGGAAAAGGGGCGCGGTGCGGTGCTGGCATGCTACGTCGGCTATGAGCGTCCGGAGCGGTATCGCCGTCGTGAGCATCGCCGGCTTGGGGGTGCTCGCTGCCGGCTGCGCGACCGAGCCCAGCGAGCCCAGCGTGCCGTCAAGCCGCGCCGCACCCAGCTCTACCACTGAGGCCACCACCCTCCCGGCGCCGGCGCCCGGGGAGCGCTGGTTGCGGCTGTCCCCGGAACAAGGCACCCCGGGGATGAAGGTGTCACTCGACGTAGCGTGCCTGGACGCACTCGGTATGGTGCACTCGCCGGTGCTCGATGTCGGCCTGCTCGCCGGCAACCCGGACGGCCATCAACCTTGGCACCAGTTCGGTACGGCCACTGTCCACTCCGACGCCGCCCCCGGCCGGTATACGGTGTCCGCGACCTGCGGTACCGGCCAGGTATCCGCCACCTTCACCGTCATCCCGCGGTAGCGCGGAGGCCAGAGGAACTATGTCACGCTATCTGGTGATCGCTGTCCTGATTGCAGTCGCGGTGTTCGCCTTCATGGCGAAACACCGTTCAGCAGACGACCAGCACCATGTGACGCCATCCCACCAGCAGACGTGTGATCGCCTGGCGCACTACCTCGGCTCGGAAGCGAGATGCCCCTGGTAGGCGGGGCGCGCTACCGGGCGACCCGCCGGATGAGGGTCCGGATCGTGACCAGCGCGGTGATCGCCACGGCTGCGCCCGCGATGATGGCCTGGTTGACGTCGACCGCGGGTTTCCAGGACACGCTGCCGGGTTCGAGCACGTAGGCACCCACGGGCCGGCTCCCGCACCGGAGCCCGCCGCCGAAGCCCTGCCCGCCACTGTCCCCGTCGCTGCCGCCCCCGCTGCCGCCGGCTCCGCTGACCCGGAAGACCGGGACGATCGTCACGTTGCCACGCTCGATCGGTTCACCGAAGACCTTGCTGGCACCGATCACCTCGCCGAGGCGTGCGGCGATGTCGGTGGTGTTCCGGTCACCTGTTACCTGCTCGACCTGCTTGGTCACCATCTCTACTCCCTGCTCTGAGCGTGGCCCCCAGGATCGTCCCCCACCCCACCATCTGCCGATGGCGTGACATTTGTTACTGCTGTTACTGCTGGTGTTAGTGCTGGGACGGAGGTGATGCAGCCGCGCCGATCAAGGGATCAGCACCGCCGCACCATGCACCTGCCCGGTCGCGAGATCGGTCAGCGCCGCATCGGCCTGGTCCAGCGGGTAGGGGATGGTCACCACCTGCACGTGGTGAGCGGCGACGAACCGCAGGAAATCGTGACCGTCCTGCCGGGTGTTGGCGGTGACGCTGCGGATCTGCCGCTCCTGGAACAGGTATTGCTGGTAGCGCAGCACCGGAATGTCGCTCAAGTGGATCCCGGCGATCGCCAGCGTGCCACCCCGGTCGAGCGCGGCCAGAGCGGCGGGCACCAGCTCTCCGGCGGGGGCGAACAGGATCGCCGAATCGACCGGCTCCGGTGGAGCGTCCGCTGCGTCGCCCGCTGAGGTGGCGCCCAGCGCGAGAGCGAGCTCCCGCGCCTGCGGGCTGCGGGTCTGCACGTGCACGGTCGCGCCCTGCACCAGAGCGATCTGGGCGGTGAGGTGCGCGCTGGCCCCGAACCCGTAGAGGGCCAGCCGCCCGCCTGGCGGCACGTTCGCCAGGGCCAGCGCCCGCCACCCGATGATCCCCGCGCACAGCAACGGCGCGAGTTCGACGTCGGGATAGCCTTCGGGCAGCGGGTAGGCGTACCCGGCGGGCACCGTGGCGTACTCGGCGTACCCGCCGTCGGCATCCCAGCCGGTGTACCTCGAATGGGGGCACAGGTTCTCCACGCCGCGGGTGCAGTACCGGCATCGCCCGCAGGTGTGGCGCAGCCACGCGATGCCGATCCGCTGCCCGATCTCCCACTCGCTGCTGGGTGATTCGACGACCTCGCCGACCACCTCGTGTCCGGGCACCACACCGCGCCGGTGCACCGGGAGGTCCCCCTCGGCGACGTGCAGGTCGGTGCGGCACACCCCGCAGGCCAGCACCCGCACCAGCAGTTCGCCCTGCGCAGGGCGTGCCGCCGTGGATTCCAGCACTAACTCCAACGGACACGTGCCGATCGGTCCGGGTCGCTGCACCCGCCAAGCTCGCACTCCTCCATCCTCGCCCATCTCTGCGCATCCCCGCGCATTCAGCGGGCTCAACGGGGGTATCAGGGAGCGAGGAACCCCGCTGAGCGCGCTGAATGCGGGTGGGGGAGGGTGATTGTCATGACAATCGCTGCGAGACGGCTCACCCAGTACGCGCATGGTGGTGGTTGTGCCTGCAAGATCCCACCGGGTGAGCTGGAGGCGGTGCTGGCCGGGCTGGGCGGCGCCCCGGTGACGGACCCGGTTGGTGAGCTGATCGTCGGCCTGGACGACGGCGATGACGCCGCGGTGGTGCGGATCCAGAACGGCCAGGCCGTGATCGCCACGGCGGATTTCTTCACCCCGGTGGTCGATGACCCGTACGACTGGGGCCGGATCGCGGCGGCCAATGCGCTCTCCGATGTGTACGCCATGGGCGGGCGCCCGGTGGTCGCGGTGAACCTGCTGGGCTGGCCGCGCGAGGTGCTGCCGATGGAGCTGGCCGCCGAGGTGCTGCGCGGCGGCCGGGACGTGTGCGGGCTGGCGGGGTGCCATCTGGCCGGGGGGCACAGCGTGGACGACCCGGAACCCAAGTACGGCATGGCCGTCACCGGGATCGCCGACCCGGAGCGGATCCTGCGCAACGACGCGGGGGTGGCGGGCACGCCGTTGTCGCTGACCAAACCGCTGGGCATCGGGGTGCTCAACAGCCGGCACAAGGCCACCGGCGAGATCTTTCCGCACGCCGTGGAGGCGATGACGACGCTCAATGCGGGCGCTGCCTTTGCGGCGGCGGCGGCCGGGCTGCGGTGCGCCACGGACATCACGGGTTTCGGGCTGCTCGGCCACCTGATGAAACTGGCGCGTGCCAGCGGGGTGAGCGCGGTGCTGGACGCGGCGGCGGTCCCCTACCTGGACGGCGCCCGGGAGGCGCTCGCTGCCGGCTACGTCAGTGGGGGTACCCGGCGCAACCTGGATTGGGTGCGCCCGCACCTCGCGGCCTCGGCTTCAATCGGCGAGGACGAGTTGCTGCTGCTGGCTGATGCCCAGACCTCCGGCGGCCTGCTGGTTGCCGGCGAGGTTCCCGGTGCACCCGTGATCGGTGAGCTGGTCCCACGCCGCGAGAAGCTGATCGAGATAGGGGTCGTGAGTGCGTAACAGTGTTCTAACACTGTTACGCACTCACGACCCATTATCTTGACTCGTTCCAGATAACGCGGGATAGTGTCCAGCGTCATGGTCCCTCCGGATATCAGGCATCAGCTGCGCCGGGCGGGGTTGCGGGTGACCGCACCCCGGGAGTGCCTGCTGCAGTGGTTGTTCGATCATCCCCATGCCACCGCGGAGCAGATTCGGACCGGGGTGGCGCAACGACTGGGATCGGTCTCCACCCAGACTGTGTACGACGTACTGGCCGCCTGCACCGCGGCGGGGTTGGTCCGCCGGATCGAGCCTGCGGGGCACCCGGCCCGGTTCGAGCGTCGCACTGGGGATAATCATCATCACGTAGTGTGTCGCTCCTGCGGGCGCGCCGAAGACGCCGACTGCGCCGTCAACGTGCGTCCGTGCCTGACACCCAGCGATGACCATGGCTACCAGCTCGACGAGGCCGAGGTGGTGTTCTGGGGAATCTGCCCCGCGTGCCTCGTTTCCCCCCATTCCGCTCACCAGGAGGCAGCACAGTGACCAACATGCAGCCCAAGCCGACGACAACGGATGCGGGCGTGCCGGTCGCGAGTGACGAGCACTCGCTCACCGTCGGCCCCGACGGTCCGATCCTGTTGCAGGACGCATATCTCATCGAGCAGATGGCTCAGTTCAATCGCGAGCGCATCCCGGAGCGCCAGCCGCACGCGAAGGGCGGCGGTGCCTTCGGCCGGTTCGAGGTGACCAGTGATGTCAGTGCCTACACCAAGGCCGCGGTGTTCCAGCCAGGGGTCAAGACGGACATGCTGGCCCGGTTCTCCACGGTGGCCGGCGAGCGTGGCAGCCCCGACACCTGGCGTGACCCTCGCGGCTTCGCGCTGAAGTTCTACACCAGCGAGGGCAACTACGACATGGTCGGGAACAACACCCCGGTGTTCTTCGTCCGGGACCCGATGAAGTTCCAACATTTCATCCGCTCGCAGAAGCGCCGGGCCAACAACGGGCTGCGCGATCACGACATGCAGTGGGACTTCTGGACACTCTCGCCGGAGTCGGCGCACCAGGTGACCTGGCTGATGGGTGACCGGGGTATCCCGAAGACCTGGCGGCACATGAACGGCTACTCCAGCCACACCTACATGTGGGTCAACGCCGGGGGTGAGCGGTTCTGGGTGAAGTATCACTTCAAGACCGACCAGGGGATCGAGTTCCTCACCCAGGCCGACGCCGACCGGCTGGCCGGGGAGGATTCCGACTACCACCAGCGGGATCTGTACAACGCGATCGAGCGCGGTGAGCACCCGAGCTGGACGCTCAACATGCAGATCATGCCGTTCGAGGACGCCAAGACCTACCGGTTCAACCCGTTCGATTTGACCAAGGTGTGGTCGCACAGCGACTACCCGCTGATCGAGGTCGGCAGGATGACACTGGACCGCAACCCCACCGACTACCACGCCGAGATCGAGCAGGCCGCCTTCCAGCCCAACAACCTCGTTCCGGGTATCGGCGCGAGCCCGGACAAGATGCTGCTGGCCCGGTTGTTCTCCTACGCCGACGCGCACCGCGCCCGGATGGGAGTGAACTACCAGCAGATCCCGGTGAACACGCCGCAAGTGCCGGTGCACAGTTACAGCAAGGACGGCGCCATGCGGGTCCAGAAGGTGTCGGACCCGGTGTACGCGCCGAACTCCTACGGCGGGCCCAAGGCCGACAGCGCGCGCTACGGCGAGATGGCGGTCTGGGCGAGCGACGGGGACATGGTCCGCTCCGCGTACACGCTGCGGGCGGAGGACAGCGACTGGGGCCAGGCCGGCACCATGGTCCGCGAGGTGCTCTCCGACGAGCAGCGGGAGCGGCTGGTCGGCAACATCGCCGGTCACCTGCTGGGCGGAGTGAGCGAGCCGGTCCTGCAGCGGGCCTTCGAGTATTGGCGCAACGTCGACAAAGACCTGGGCGACCGCATCGAGCAGGGCGTGCGTGCCGGACAGTCTTGACCGAGGGGAATAGACGAGGGCCCGGCACCTGGGGGTGCCGGGCCCTCGTGCACCCGGGTGCCAGCATTCCGACGTAATGTGGGATGGCTGATAGTTGCTTCCTCTCCCTAGAGACCGGCTCTGAAGAGCCCCTGCGCGGCCACGCACCTCCAGTAGTTAGCAAGGTGAGACCGTGGTCACTCTCCGACCCGCGGTACGGCGCCACTGTCAGCGGAGCCGCGGTGACACAGGATTCAGGCGCGAGGCATGGCAGCAGGTCAAGGTCGACCGGCAGCGGCTTGCGTGATTTTCTCAATCGTCTGCTTAGTGGCAATTAGCTTCATCCCGGCCGGCCTCCGCGTCGCCGCCTTCCTGAATTTGTGAACTCCTGGCTTCATGCCCCCTTTTTTATGAGCCGCCGCTTGATTCTAAGCGCGGCGGCCATGCCAAATAAACTGATCGGCCTCATCCGGATCTGCGTCCGGCTCCGATGCCACTCCCGGCCGCTACCGAGATTGGCATCTCCGCTGTCGACCTGCCTTGTGGTGGGAGCACAATAAAGGGCCGAGTAATATGTGACACATAGCGGTGTCCTTCCATCCCTCGCTACCTGTACCATCTGCAGGTCATGATCACAAAAGACGTCAGTCGATCATACGTTGCGGATTAAAGATGGCAGGAGAGTGCCCGTGGAACCAAACAAGGTCTTGGGGTGCTCCCGTGATTGACATAAAGGGTTGGGTTGGGCAGGCGATGGTTCTCGACCGCGTTAAGGAAGTACTTCGACGGATGTGCCGTCGATATTACGACCAAACTTATCCCGAACCACGAGGTTATACTCGTTGAGTAGACAACATGCGACCGCTGGCCACACCATGGCGGTATCGACAGAGGAAGTCACCTGGCTCGTGTCCCACCTGCGGTCCGTGGTTGCCGCTAGCCCCACCGCTTGGGCGGGTAAGGGTATGACACTGTTGCAGTTTACCGCGCTGCACTTGATCAGCGCACAGGCACCGGTCACCCTCACCGACCTAGCCCAAGCCCTAGGCACCGGATTGCCAGCCACCAGCGCGATGGTCGATCGGCTGATCACCATCGGGCTGGTGTGCAGCGCGCTGGATCCACGGAATCGTCGGCGCGTTCACCTTTCCATCACTGCCTGCGCCAAACCGATGGTCGGCGACATCGACCTGCATACCGCCCAACGTCTCCAGGCGGCGCTTAATGGTATGAGCCCGCAGCTGCGCCGCCACCTTATCGACGTGCTCAGGGACGCTGTACGGCGATCCGCCGATCAGCCCAAGGAATCGTCCTCCTGCCTATAACCTCATCGCCGTGCGCTCGCATGCTGGCCTGGCGAGCTCATCGCCCCAAAGGTCGTTCTCGGTCGCGTTCCTCGGTGACGTCTTTGAGTCTACCGTCGAGCAGTTGGTCGACGGTGATCAGGCCGAGCATTGTCGAGGTGTGCTGGCGGTCAATCACGGGTGCATTGGTGATGTGGTGTTCGGCGAGGAGGTTGGCCGCTGTGCGCAGCGTGTCGCCGCTGTGCACCACCACTGGATTGGTGATCATCAGATTCGCTACCGTCGTCCCGGCTGCGTTAACGAGCTGCTGGCGAGTGACGACGCCCCGGAAATGGCCGTTATCGTCAAGCACAGGAAACAGACGCTGTAGCGGTAGGGGTAGCTCGTTGGTCGGTTGCCGGTCATTACCGGATCGGGGGACGGTGTTAGCCAGCAAGGTCGCTGGTGGGGGCAACAGATCGCACGGGTGCAGCGTCGCCGGGCGGGTGTGCATAACTTCGTCGACGAGAAGTACCTCCAGTGGGTCAACGTCGTATTCCTGGGAGAGGTGGTATCCGCGTCTGGCGACCTTCTCGGTGAGTACCGAACGGGGCAGCAGCAGCGCCGACAGGCCATAGGCAGTGGCTGAGGCGATTAGCAGTGGGAGTAGGGCGGGTCCACGCATGCGTGAGCTCCAGAGGGAACACCACACCTGTCAGAGGTAGACGCATCACTCCAGCGACGGCCGTAGCAAGCCCGATCAGTGCCCGAAACCCAGGCATGACTGTAGGAACAAATGGCCTTCCAACGCGCCGGCCGTAGCGCCGATCATGAGGATCGGGGCGAGCACCCCACCCGAGGTGCCGGAGCCCAACGACAACGCCCAGATCAGGCTCTTGACCACAAAGATACCGGTCACGAGTGACAATGTGGCGCGTCCGGTAATCAGGTCGCCGATCACGTCGTATCCCACGCCGAGCGCCCGAGGCTCCACCAACCCTCCCATGCCGACGATCAGCCCAGCGATCGCGGGCCACCACATCCAGTGCACCGGCAACCTTGCGAAGGTGTCTTCGGAGAAGTAGAGAAGCTTGGTCACGGCCAGTGCGAGTAGACCACCGACGGCTCCGGCAACGACACAGAACAGATCGGCCATTGGATGCAAGTGTAAAGCTGAGGCGTTCACTGGGAAGATCGGGTTGGTACCCAGCAGTGGTCCACGGACCACTGTGCTCACAGCAACCGCCGAGGTCACCGGGAGCAAACTGCGCGGACGCCACTCGAACAGCAGTAGCTCTACCGCGAGCAGCACCGAGGCCATCGGCGCGTTGAACGTCGCCGCCATACCTGCGGCGGCGCCGGACACCAACAGCGCCTTACGTTCATCCGCGGTGAGGTGTAGGGCTTGGGCGAGAATCGATCCTATGGCGCCTCCGGTCATGATGATCGGTCCCTCGGCGCCAAAGGGGTTACCGCTGCCGATGCTGATCGCTGCCGAGATCGGCTTGAGCGCCGCGACGCGTGGCTCAATGCAGCTACGACGTATCAGGATCGCTTGGATCGCTTCTGGGATACCGTGACCGCGGATCTGCTCCGATCCGTAGCGAGCCATCAGGCCCACCACGAGCCCACCTGCCGACGGTGCCAGCAGCGTCAGCCATGGCGGAGTGTGCACAACTCCCGCTGCAACGAGATCAAATCGTATTCGCTGGTAGAAAATCAGGTTGGTGATCAGACCGATGAGCCGTAGCAAGATCCAGGAAGCCAGCGCGCTGACTGCGCCAATCGGCAACGCGCACGCGATGATCAGCAGTACTCGCGGCCGGACAGTGAAGTCACCCAGGTACTCTAGCTTGCGCCGGATTTGATGCGCAGCACTTGCCGCAGGATCAAGCCGTCCGGCCTGTCCATCACCGTTTCGATCTCGCGACATTCCGCGACTTCCGATAAAGATTATGGAGGCATTCTCGTCGTCTGATAGGAAACACCGCCGCGCACCGATTTCCGTTACACGGCCGCAAGCAGGCCGGTTTAATCGCCGGATACTAGGCTTGAGTATCAGACCTCTAGCGACCAAGTGCCGACGACAGACGCGCCAGCTGCAGCCACAGCGGTGTTGCGCATCAACCACACATCGGTGACCGGACCAACACCGCCCGGTACTGGGGTGAGTGCTCTGGCTTTTGCCGCGACAGTGTTGAAGTCTACGTCGCCTACCATATGCACCTCACCAGTTGCTTCATCGGTCACCGGATTGATCCCGACATCGAGGACGACAGTGCCGTCACAGATGTGCTCCCCGCGGATCAACCCGGCAACTCCCGTGGCCACCACGAGCACCGTCGCCTGCCGTGTGTGCTGGGCCAGTCGACCCGTCCGGCTGGCCCACTCGTCGCAGGACACCACGACGGCATTGCGGGCGTATCCAAGGGATACGGTAGGTTTGCCCACGTTGTTGGACCGACCGACGACGACAATCGTCGAGCGGCGATAGAAAGCAGGGCGGTCTTCTCCTACCGCGTCCAGCCAGCCATCCAAGATGTGAAACACCGAGGCTGGCGTCGACGGCACGAACCGCGGTGTGCCGAGGGCGAGTAGGCCGGCGTTCTCCGGGTGTACTGACTCGATGTCCTTGTCCGGCTTCAGCGTCCGGAAGACGTCCCCCTCGGGCACCTTGGGGGGCAGCGGGCGCAACACGAGGATCCCATGCACGGCGGGGTCGGTGTTGAGCTGCTGGACTACTCGGACGACGGCCTCCAATGTCGCGTCGGGACCCAGCCAATAGTGCCGGTAACTGACGCCGAGGTCCTTTGCCACCCGCCGTAGCCTCCGCTCGTAGGCGTGCGCTGCGTAGTCGGAGCCGACCATTACGGTAGCCAGCCCGCAAGTCACACCAGCCTGGAGGAGCCGGGCCAGGTCGACCCGGACCTCGTCTTTGAGCGCCTTCGCGTAAGCTCGCCCATCGATCAAGTCAGCCGTCACCGGGTAATCCTCTCGATCGGCCACGAACACCGTAAAGCTGGCCGCCGTTGAACGGTCGTTACGAGGGTTCGGGCGATATGCGGACCGTTGAAAAGCTGGGCGAGATGCATATCACCGCCCTTGATGCCCTTAATCGCGTCAGCGGGTACCGCAAAGGACCTGCCGAAATTGGGGTATCCTTTATACTTGAGTCGACTCATGATAAACATCCTGGTAAATCCGAGACATCCCTGAGAGACCACAGTTCCAGAGGCTGCGTCTTTGTGTCTCCGCCACAAGAACGGCCCGCGTGTGGCCGCATGTGCCGGCTGACAAGGCAGCAGGCGCTCGATCGCCTGGCCGGGTCGTCCGCGGACGGAGCGCGGGATACGGCGTCAACCGTCGAAAGGTGGCCACTTTGAGTCTGGGTAGGGGATCGTCGGGTGGAAGCCCTGGTGCTGCTGCGCGGGCTCGGACTGGCCGGAGATCCCGACGGCCGGCTGACGTATCTGGTCGGCGGGCCCACCGCGGGTGCCCCGCGAACGTCGAGGGGGAATCCCCTGGACACGGCTAAGAGTGGCCACTCGTGGGGGGCAGGTGCCGTCACGCCGAGCTGGTACCCTTCGCGATCTTGTGCATCGAAAGCGGCGTCTTTGTGGTGACCCCCTAAATGCACGGCTCGCGATTTCGTGTTGATGTCCGATTGTTCTACCCGGGGGTGTACCCGTTCACTGTTGCTGTGGCCCTGCTCACGCGGGGCTACTGCAGCGCAATCGACGAATCGCCTTCGGGAGCGTGCCTTGACCGACCAGATTGGGTCGTAACGACCCAGACACCCACGATAGAGGTAGCTGTCGTGCTGGTGGCGTTGTCCTCGGTGATGTCCGAAGACGAGATGGAGGTCGCTGTCGACGTCCGGCGCCGCGGTGACGTTGCGGTCAAGGAGCCCACCCGGTACTAAACCGGGTACTTGAAGGGAGTCCATCGTGGCCTTTCCCAGCGATCTCGACATTGCTCGTGGTGCCAGTCTTAGGCCGTTGACTGAGGTTGCGGCGGAGATGGGTTTGGGTCCGCATCTGCTTGAGCCTTATGGCGAGCATGTGGTGAAGATCAAAGAAGCGGCTATTGAGGAGTTGACGCTGGCCCCTGCTGCGAAGTATGTGGTGGTGACTGCGGTTACCCCGACTCCGTTGGGGGAGGGTAAGACGACGACGACTGTGGGGTTGGGTCAGGGGTTCGCACATATTGGTAAGCGGGCTGTGGTGGCGATCCGGCAGCCTTCGATGGGTCCTACGTTTGGGATCAAGGGTGGGGCGGCGGGTGGGGGTTATAGCCAGGTTGTGCCGATGGAGACGCTTAATTTGCATCTGACCGGGGACATGCATGCGGTGACCGCGGCGCATAATCTGCTTTCCGCGATGATTGATAATCAGTTGCAGCAGCGGAACGGGGTGGTGCTGGACCCGCACAGCATCACCTGGAACCGGGTGCTTGATGTCAACGATCGGGCGTTGCGCAACATCGTGATCGGGTTGGGGACGCGGGCTGATGGGACTCCCCGGCAGAGTGGTTTTGATATCACCGCGGCCAGCGAGGTGATGGCGGTGCTGGCGCTGTCTACCTCGTTGCAGGACATGCGAGCCCGGTTGGGTCGGATTGTGGTGGGGCAGAGCCGGGAGGGGCAGCCGGTGACGGCTGAGGATCTGCGGGCGGCTGGGGCGATGACGGTGATCATGCGGGAGGCGATCAAGCCCAACCTGTTGCAGACGTTGGAGGGTACGCCGGTGTTGGTGCATGCCGGGCCCTTCGGCAATATCGCGCACGGCAACTCCTCGGTGATCGCTGATCTGATCGGTATCCATGGTGGTGACTACCTGGTGACCGAGGCTGGTTTCGGGGCCGACATGGGCGCTGAGCGGTTTTTCAACATCAAGTGCCGGGCCTCGGGGTTGCGTCCGGATGCGGCGGTGTTGGTGGCCACGGTGCGAGCGCTCAAGACGCATTCGGGCCGGTTCAAGGTCGCCGCTGGTCGTGCGTTGCCCGAGGAGATGCTGGCCGAGAACCCGGATGATGTGTATGCGGGTGCGGCCAACCTGCGTAAGCAGATCGAGAACGTGCGGATCCACGGTGTTTCCCCGGTGGTGGCGATCAACGCCTTCCCCACCGATCATCCCTCCGAGCACCGGGCCATCCGGGAGGTGGCCGAGAGCATGGGTGCCCGCTGCGCGCTGTGCACGCATTTCGCTGAGGGGGGCAAGGGGGCGGCGGAGCTGGCCACCGCGGTGGTAGAGGCCGCCGAGGAGCCGTCCCATTTCGCCTACCTTTACCCCAACGAGGCGACGTTGCGGGAGAAGATCCTGACCGTGGCGTTGCGGGTGTACGGGGCCCAAGCGGTGGAGTATGACTTCAAGGCGTCCCGGCAGCTGGAGAGCTACGAGCGTAACGGTTTCGGGAAGCTGCCGGTGTGCATCGCCAAGACGCACCTGTCGATCTCAT
>OBLV0100000355.1_pt1 | contig 14384 bp, 10 predicted proteins | sample 1520071 | NCBI WGS metagenome assembly OBLV01 (sample SAMEA3888446, study PRJEB22518) | metagenome | reverse complement strand
CGAGATCTACACCCTTTCCCTACACGACGCTTCCGATCTGGCGGTGATCGTGCGCCGCTCGGCCGGGATCCTCGACGTCGCGATCGACGACGAGGGCGCCCACACGATCGCCTCCCGCTCGCGGGGCACGCCGCGGGTTGCGAATCGGCTGCTGAAGCGGGTGAGGGACTTCGCCCAGGTCAAGGGCTCGGGAACGATCGGCGGTGAGGTCGCGGCCGCTGCCCTGGAGATGCTCGAGGTCGACGCCGGTGGGCTCGACCGCGCCGACCGCGCTCTGCTGGAGACGGTCGCGGTCAAGTTCGGCGGCGGCCCGGTCGGGCTCTCCACCCTGGCGATCGCGGTCGGGGAGGAGCAGGACACGATCGAGGACGTGCTCGAGCCCTATCTCCTCCAGCAGGGGCTGCTGAAGCGGACCCCGCGCGGTCGGGTGCTGACCCAGCGGGCCTACGACCATCTAGGGGTGCCGGCTCCCGAAGGCGCGGCCAGCCTCTTCTGAGCGCGCCTTTGTAGCCTGTCGAAGATGCCGTTCTTCATCTGTCCGAATTGCGGACACCGGGAGGTGAGCGGCGAGCGGACCGCAGGGTTCAGCTCGCGCCCGAAGGGCTGCTCGAAATGTGGATTCGGATTCGTTTTTGAATTACTCGACGATTATTATCCGGCACCCAATGCTGCCTTCTTCGTCTGTGACAAGCAGGAACGCGTGATCGACGCCGGCAAAGGCAGCTACGAGCTGACCGGCCTCACCGACGAGGACGTGATCGGCCGGCCGGTGCGCGAGGTGCTCGGCCTCGACTGGATCGACGAGGGCGACGGCGGCGAGACCGCCGATACCGACGGCGACGGGGTCACCGACCCGATCGAGACCTCGCTCGAGTGGGGCGTGCGCTCGCTCGGCAAGCGCGTCCAGGTCAACGCCGAGGGCGATCTGCCCGCCCGGGCCGTGGCCGACGTCTTCCCCGCCTACGACGACGACGGCGGGCTCCTGCTCGTCCTCACCCCGGAGGGCTAGTCGTGGGCACGAGGAAACGGCACCTCTTCGTCCTGCTCTTCGTCTTCGGGCTCGTCGTCGTCTCCGCGCTCGTCATCGCCAAGAAGGAAACGAAGCTGGGGCTCGACCTGCAGGGCGGGCTCGAGCTCGTCTACCAGGGGCAGCCGACCGGGACCTCGACCGAAGTGAGCGGGCAGGACATCGAAGACTCGATCTCGATCATCGAACAGCGGATCAACAAGCTCGGCGTCTCCGAGCCGGAAGTCGCCCGCCTCGGCGACCGCGAGATCACCGTCAGCCTGCCGGGGATCACCGACGCCAACCGTGCCGCCGAGGAAGTGGGGACGACGGCTCAGCTCTACTTCTACGACTGGGAACCGAACCTGATCGGCCCGCAGTCGGCGATCGGCGGTCACCCCGGCCAGCAGCCGCCCGAAGGCCCGCTCAAAGCCTCGGAAAAACGCTGGGAAAACGCCGGCCGCAACGTCAAAAGCACTGAGAACAAACAGCTGATCTTCGCCGGTGCATACCCGACGGCCTACGAAGCGGCCCTGCTCGCGGCCGAACAGGAACCGGACGAAAAATGCGAAAACTGCTCGGTCGCCAAACCGCGCTTCTATTTGTTCGAGAAGGAAGCGCCGCACGAACTGATCGCCGGTCCCGAGCTCAGCCGCAAGGACCTCTACATCAGCCCGACCGGCGAAAAACGGCCGAAGAACGGGATCGTCGTCGAAGTCCCGGCCGGGGTCGTGCTGGTCTCCGAATACCCCACCGACGAAAGCGGCAAGCTCGACGAGACCGCCCGGCCCGGCTGGTTCGCGATCAAGGACAACCCCTCCCTCTCCGGCAACGACATCACCGAACCCGAACAGGCCTATGGCCAGTTCAACGAACCGATCGTCAAATTCGGCTTCACGGACAAGGGCCAGGAAGCCTTCCAGGACGTCACCCGCGCGATCGCCCAGCGCGGTCAGGCCCAGGCGATCGGCCCGGTCAGCGCCGAACAGGCCGCCCAGCTCTCCGGTCACTTCGCGGTCGTCCTCGACAACGAAGTCCGCACCCGGCCGATCATCAACTTCCAGGAAAACCCGGATGGGATCGACGGTCGCAACGGCGCCCAGATCTCCGGTGGCTTCCAGAACGTGCAGGAGGCCCAGGACCTGGCGACGACCCTGCAGATCGGTGCCCTGCCGATCAACCTGAAGCTGATCAGCGAGACCCAGGTCTCGGCGACGCTCGGCAGCCAGGCCCTCCACGACGGGATCAAAGCCGGGGTCATCGGCCTCGCCCTCGTCGTCCTCTTCCTGCTCTTCTACTACCGCTTCCTCGGGCTGATCGCCTCGATCGCGCTCGGTGCCTACGGGGTGATCTTCTTCGCCCTGATCAAACTCATCCCGATCACCCTGACCCTGCCGGGGATCGCCGGGCTGGTGCTGACGATCGGGGTCGCCGCCGACTCCAACATCGTCATCTTCGAGCGAATAAAGGAGGAGGTGCGCGCCGGTCGCTCGATGTCGAGCGCGATCTCCGCTGGCTACAAACGCGGGATCGCGACGATCGTCGACGCCAACGTCGTCACCCTGCTCACCGCCTTCATCCTCTTCGTGCTGGCGACCGCGGGGGTCAAGGGCTTCGCCTTCACCCTCGGCGTCGGCACGATCGTCTCGCTGCTGACCGCGGTGGTCTTCACCCAGGCCCTGCTCGGCAGCATGAGCCGCTCGCGGCTGCTGCGCTCGCCCTCTGCCCTGGGCGCCGGCGGCAAGGGACGGCAGTGGCACTTCGACTTCATGGGCGCGAGCCGCTGGTTCTTCTCGATCTCCGGCTGCATCCTGATCGTCGGCGCCCTCGCCCTGGCGACCAAGCAGCTCAACTTCGGGATCGACTTCAAGTCCGGGACGCGGATCACCGCGGCGCTGGAAAAGCCGACCAACGAGGAAAGCGTGCGGGAAACCCTCGACGGCGCCGGGATCAGCGGCGAGGAGGTGCAGCAGGTCACCGACCCGAACTTCGGCAGCAACGTCTTCCAGATCCAGTCGCACCAGCTGCAGCCGGGCGAAGTGCGCAAGGCCGAGGCGGCCCTCTCGAGCGAGTACGGGGTGGTCGAAAACGGCTTCGACAGCACCAGCGTCGGGCCGACCTTCGGCCAGCAGGTGGCCGACAGCGCCCTCAAGGCCCTGATCTTCTCGTTGCTGGTGATCTGCGCCTACGTGGCCTTCCGCTTCGAGCCCAAGTTCGCGGTGCCGGTGCTGATCGCGATCTTCCACGACATCCTCATCACCGCCGGCGTCTACGCGTTGACCGGAAAAGAGGTGAGCAGCGGCACGGTCGCCGCCTTCCTCACCATCCTGGGCTACTCGATGTACGACACGATCATCGTCTTCGACCGAATACGAGAGAACGTGCCGCGGATGCCGCGCGCCGCCTTCTCGCAGATCGTCAACCGCTCGATGAGCGAGGTCCTCAACCGCTCGCTGGCGACCAGCTTCTCGACCCTGCTCGCGGTCGCCTCGCTGCTCGTCTTCGGTGGCGCGACCCTGCAGGACTTCGCCTTCGCGATGCTGGTCGGGATCGCCTCCGGCACCTACTCGTCGATCTTCATCGCCTCGCCGGTGCTGACGGCCTGGAAAGAACGGGAGCCGGGCTTCGTGCGGCGGCGCCTGCGGATCGCCGAAGTCGAGGGCGGGGTGGTGCCGGCCTACGCGGACGAGGTCGAGACCGCCAAGCTCGCCGCCGACGAAGAGGCGGAAGCGGAGGCTGCGCCGGCGGCCGGGGCCGAGGCCGCGGCGGAGCCGCAGGCCGGGGCGGTGGCCACCGCGGAGCGCGACGGCGACGGCAACGGCGCCGACCCGGAGCTGCGGACCGAGTCGGAGGCCGCCTCGGCCGAGCGCCGCGCCCGCCGCGCCGAGCGCCGCGCCCGCCGCCAGCAGCGCCGCAAGCACGGGAGGAAGCGTTAGATGGCACTGGTCGTCTGGTTCACGATGGGCATCGCCCTCTGGCACTTCACGGTCTTCCTGCCGGACCGCTTCTGGCAGGGGATCGTCGGCGCCTTCCTGGGGTCCGTGATCGGCGCGATGGTCTTCGGCGCGATCGTCGAGTTGATCACCGACAAGGGCCTTGGCAACACCGATCTCGTCACCGCCCTGACGGCGATCCCGGGCGTCGCCATCGGGCTGGGCATCGTCTACGCCCTCGGCGTCCGCGAGGAGTCGCGGACTGCCTGAGGCCGCGCCCCGCGGCGGACGGCGGCCCGCCGTCCTCGCGGCCGAGCCCCCCGCGCCCCGCTTTTTCCCTGCACTCTGCGGCTTTCAGGCCGATGTTTGCCGCCGCTTCGGCGCCTAGCCTGGCTCCATGCCCGATGCGCTGAAGGCCTACACCGCTGAGCCGTATTCCTACGCCGACGTGCGGGCGGTCGCCGGCGGGCTCGCGCTCAGCGAGCCGGTGGCGGTGACGCTGGTCCGGCGCGGGTACCGGACGCCGGAGCAGGCGCGGGCCTTCCTCGCCGCCGACGAGTCGCACCCCCCGGCCGCCTTCGCCTCGATGGCGGCCGCCGTCGAGCAGATCCTCGCCGCGGTGCGCGAGCGACGCCGGATCACCGTCCACGGAGACTTCGACGTCGACGGCGTCTGCGCCACGGCGCTGATGGTCTCGACCCTGCGCGAGCTGGGCGCCGACTGCGACTGGCTGATCCCGGACCGGATCGGCGACGGCTACGGCGTCAGCGCTGCCAACGTCGAGCTGCTGGCGGAGCGCGGTACGTCGCTGCTGCTGACCGTCGATTGCGGCGTCACCGCGGTGGCGGAGGTGGAGCGGGCAAAGGGGCTCGGGATCGAGGCCATCGTCACCGACCACCATCAGGCAGGGGCGGAGCTGCCCGATTGCACCATCGTGCATCCGGGACTGAGCGGGTACCCGTTCGAGCACCTCTGTGGGACGGCGGTGGCGTGGAAGCTGGCCTGCGCGCTGCGTGAGCCCGAAGAAGCCGCGCAGAAGGATCTCGATCTCGTGGCGCTGGCCACGGTCGCCGACGTGGTTCCGCTCATTGGTGAGAACCGGTCCTTGGTCAAGCGTGGCCTGGCGGAGATGAAGCGGGTGCGGCGGCCGGGGCTGCGGGCGCTGATCGCGGCGTCGAAATGCGATCCGAACCGGCTCGACGAGTCCGACCTGGGCTTCCGCCTGGCGCCGCGGATCAACGCCGCGGGGCGGCTCTACCGGGCCGACGCCGGGGTGGAGCTGATGCTGACCGGGGACGACGCTCGGGCCGAGGAGATCGCGATCGAGCTGAGCCGCGCCAACGCCGAGCGGCGGGCGACCGAGCGCGAGGTCGACGCCGCCGCCGAGGCGACCCTGCGGGAGCTGCCGGAGCGGTTGCGCGGAGCGCGGGGCCTGGTCCTGGCGGGGGAGGGCTGGCACCCCGGCGTGATCGGAATCGTGGCTTCGCGCTTGGTCGAGCGCCACCACCGGCCCACGGTCGTGATCTCCCTCGACGGGGCGGGGGAGGGGCGCGGCTCCGGCCGCAGCATTCCCGGCTTCGATCTGCACGCGGCGCTGGCGGCCTGCTCCGAGCACCTGCTCGGCTTCGGCGGCCACCGCGCCGCCGCCGGCCTCTCGCTGCGGGCCGAGAGCCTCGGGGCCTTCCGCGAGGCGTTTGCCGCCCACGCCGGCGCCGTGCTGACCCCCGAGGATCTGCTCCGCACCGAGCGCGTCGACGCGATGGTCGGTGGGGTTGGCCTCGGCCTCGAGCTGGCCGAGGAACTGGGCCAGCTGGGGCCCTTCGGCATGGGCAACCCCGGCGTGCGGTTGATGGTCCCCTCCGCCAGGGTCGCCGACGTGAGGACGATGGGCGAGGAGGGCAAGCACGCGCGCTTCAGCCTCCACAGCGGCGGCCATAGGGCGCTGGGCGTCGCCTTCGGCCGCTCCAGCCTCGGCGTCGAGGAGGACGAGCCGATCGACGCGACCGTGCGGCTGGAGGTCAACCATTGGAACGGCGCGATCGAGCCGCGCGTCGTCCTGCGCGAGGTCTACCCGCTCGACGACGGCGCCGGGGGCGAGGTTCAGTCCCCGCCGCTCCACGCCTGCGAGTGCGCGGAGGAAGAGTGGTGGGAGCGCTTTGAAGCGGAGCTGGCCCGCGATCCCTCCGTCAGGCCGGGCGGCGCCGATCGCTTGGTCGATTCTGCGTCTCGGGGATGCATAAGCGACCAAGCGATCGGCGGGCGCACGGTCATCGATGGCGCAGGGGCGGCGACGGCGCGGATCGCCGAGCTGGTCTCCAGCGGCGCCGGCGTGCTCGTCGTCTGCGCCGACGCCTCGCGACGCGCCGGGCTGGCCGGCGGGGCCAGCGGGTTGGCGCGGTTCAACGGCGGCGCCGGCCGCGTCGCCTGCCATCGCTGTGGCGGCGATGCGCTCGCTGGCCTGGCCGCCAAGGCGGAGAGCGGGCTGGCGCTGACCGACTACGCGACCCTGTCCCGCACCGGCTCCGCTATTGCCGCCGGTTTCGAGCACGTCGTCCTGGTCGACCCGCCGCCGTCGGTCGAGGCCGAGAGGCTGGCAATCTTCGGCCGCTCGGAGGACGGAGGCGACCCTGCCGGCGACGCGGACGGCTATCTGCACCGATTCTGGTCCGCCGCCGATGTGGGCTTCGCGGCCAGGGCCCTGGCCGCCGAGATGCCCTCGCGGGAGACGATCGCGGCGGTCTTCCGGCGCCTGCGTGAGGTGGGCGAGTGCGGGGGCGTGGATCTGCGCGGGGCGCTCGCCGGCGAGCCGGCGCGGCCGCTCGGGCCCGAGACGGCGGCGCGCTGCCTGCGGGTCCTGCGTGAGCTGGAGCTGGTCGCTGGAGAGCCGGCCGGGGGCGACGGTCGGGTCGGGGTCGTATCCTCAAAGGGAACGGACCTGGAGCGCTCGGCAGCGTTCCGCGCCTACAACGACCTGCACGCGGAGGCCACCCGATTCCTGGAAAGCCGCAAAATGCCCTAGCTCACAGCGAGCTCCTCGCCGACCTCTTTGCCGTGGTCGAGGAGTTCGACTCGTCGCCGGGCGAAAACGGCGGCGGGGCGACGGCGCTGGCGGTGGCGACGATCGACCGGGCGGCGGTCGAGCGGGCCTTCGACTTCGCCTGCGAGCGCCACGCCGATCAGCGCCGTTACTCGGGCGACGAGTTCATCACCCATCCCGTCGGGGTCGCCCAGATCTGCGCCGGGATGCGGCTCGACACGGCGACTCTCTGCGCCGCCCTGCTGCACGACACCGTCGAGGACACCAGCGCCAGCCTCGATGAGATCCGCGCCGAGTTCGGCGAGGAGATCGCGCAGCTGGTCGACGGAGTCACCAAGCTGACCGAGATCACCTTCGAGAGCCGCGACGAGCGCCAGGCCGAGAACTACCGCAAGATGATGGTGGCGATGGCCACCGACATCAGGGTGATCCTGATCAAGCTGGCCGACCGCCTCCACAACATGCGTACGCTGGGCGCGCTGCCCAAGCAGAAACAGATGGCGAAGTCGCATGAGACGCTGGAGATCTACGCGCCGCTCGCGCATCGCCTCGGTATCCACGCGATCAAATGGGAGCTCGAGGACCTCGCCTTCGCGACCCTGCACCCGCGCAAGTACGCGGAGATCAAACAGCTGGTCGCCCAGCAGCGCGACGAGCGCGAGAGCTACGTCTCCAAGGCGGGCGAGTTCCTCGCCAAGGAGCTGGACGAAGTCGGGATCGAGGCCGAGATCTCCGGCCGCGCCAAGCACTTCTACTCGATCTACACGAAGATGGCCAAGAAGGGCCGCGAGTTCAACGAGATCTTCGATCTGACGGCGATGCGGGTGATCGTCGGCTCGGTCAAGGACTGCTATGGCGCGATCGGCGTCATCCACTCGCTCTGGAAGCCGCTGCCGGGCCGCTTCAAGGACTTCGTCGCGATGCCCAAGGCGAACATGTACCAGGCGCTGCACACGACGGTGATCGGGCCGGAGGGAAAGCCGCTCGAGATCCAGATCCGCACCGATGAGATGCACAAGCTGGCCGAGTACGGGATCGCCGCCCACGTCGCCTACAAAGAGGGCGGCCACGGCGACCCGCAGCGGGAGAAGATGACCTGGTTGCGGCAGCTGGTCGAGGCCGAGGGCGAACAGGACCCGGCCGAGTTCCTCGAGTCGCTCAAGGTCGACCTCTTCGAGGACGAGGTCTTCGTCTTCACCCCGAAGGGCGAAGTCAAGAACCTCTCCGCCGGCTCGACGCCGCTCGACTTCGCCTACGCGGTCCACACCGACGTCGGCCACCGGACCGTCGGGGCCAAGGTCAACGGCTCGATCGTCCCGCTCCACTACCAGCTGAAGTCCGGCGACATCGTCGAAGTCCTGACCGCGAAGCAGAAGCGCGGGCCCTCGCGCGACTGGCTGAAACTGGTGCGGACGAGCCGCGCCCGCAACAAGATCCGCGCCTTCTTCAAAGAGGAAAAACGCGAGGACGCCGAGCGCAAGGGGCGGGACGGCCTCGAGTCGGCGCTGCGCCAGCGCGGGATCCCGATGCAGAAGGTATCCGGCTCGGCCCTGCTGGCGGACGTGATCCGCGAGATGGGCTACCGCAAAGCGACCGATTTCTACATCGCCCTGGGGCAGGGCAAAGTCTCGGCCAAGACCGCCGCGAACAAGGTGATCCAGCGGCTGAAGGCGGGGGAGGCGGTCGAGGAGGCCCCGGGCGAGATCGTCACCGGTCGCGAGGGTCGCGAGGACCGCGCCCGCCGGACCAAGGACGCCTCGACCTTCGGGATCGTCGTCAAGGGCGTCGACCACGTTGCGGTGCGGCTGGCCAAGTGCTGCCGGCCGGTCCCCGGCGACGAAATCGCCGGCTATGTCTCACTCGGCCGCGGCATCACCATCCATCGCGCCGACTGCAAGAACGTCAAGGCCCTGAAGAAAGCCCCGGAGCGTTTCGTCGAGGTCGGCTGGGAAGGGGAAAACGAGTCCTCCTACCGGGTCGAGCTGCAGATCGACGCCTACGACCGCACCCGCCTGCTCGAGGACCTCTCGCGCACCTTCTCGGAGGCCGGGATCAACATCATCGGCGCCACCTGCACGACCAACCCGCCGATGGTGAAAAACCGCTTCGTCGTCGAGGTCGGGGACACCGAGCAGTTGAAGACCTGCATCTCCCGGCTGCGCAACGTCGAGTCGGTCTTCGACGCCTACCGGATCACGCCAAAGCCCTGAACGGCGTCGGCGATCGTCGTCGGGCCGTCTGCGAGACGACCGGTGCGGCGCCGAGCTCGACCAGCTTCTCCTGCAGGGCGCGGCGGCCGCGGTGGTGCAGCCCGTGCACCGAGCTCTCGGTCTTGTCGAGGGCGTCGGCGATCTCGACCGGCGTCAGGCCGGCGATGTGCCGCAGGACCATCACCTCGCGCTGATCGTCGGGAAGCTCTTCGAGGGCGAGCCGAAGGTCGCGGCTGCGGCCGACGTCCATGTGGACCCGGTCGCCGTCGTCGACCCGCACTTCCTCGGTCGGGATCGCACGGCTGGCACGCATGTGATCGAGGGCGGCGTTGCGGGCGACGCGCATGATCCAGGCGGCGAACGGCACGTCGCGCTCCTCGTATTTGCCGATCCGCCTGGTCAGCTTGGCGAAGACGTTCTGGGTGATGTCCTCGGCCTCATGGTAGTCGTGGACGATGCTGTTGACGTAGCGCTGAACGTCGACGGCGAAGCGTGCGTACAAGAAGTGGATGCCCTGGGAGTCGCCGGCCTGGGCGGCGGCGACCGCTCCACGGATGGCGGCCGTGTTGGCGTTTGCGATCGACCCGCTGGAGATCCCGATCGGTTTTTGAATCTGGTGTGCGTTGAGGCTGGTCACTGGTTTGATCTCCCTGATTGCCGTTCGCTCGTCTCGAGTCGGGGGTCCGGAACGAAACGTCAATGAATAGAAATTTCGCTCCTAAATAGCGGGATGGAGGGAAACGCTTTTCGCCTGTTTCCGAGGTCGCCGCGGAGAATTAAGGACGCATGGCTGACTGTCAATGCCAACTTTTGTCCAAATTTCGACCCCCGAGGTTAAGTCGCTGCAAATGAGGGGGATTAAAAGGCTGAAGTTAGGAGGATTTGGCCGCTCCGGATGAAAATCTCGGCTGTCAGGGTAGTTCTTTAAGTGATGCACCGATGAAGGTGGCACTCGGCAAATACGCCTGCGCGCAGGTCCGCGCCAGCATCGGCCCCGATGTCCAAGCGGCGGCCCGTACGGCCCTGCTCCACTACGTCCTCAAGTTGAAACTGGGGCGGCCGCCGGTGCCGGTGCCGCGCGGCCTCGGCGGTCCGCCCGAGGATCCCGAGGTCTCCTTCGAGCTGACCGTCGATCGGGAGGCGCAGAAGCTGCTGCAGCGCGAGGCGGAACGCCAGGGCGCCACCCTCGACGAACTGGCCGTCCACTCGGTGTTCGTCTACCTGGCCGAGCTGGACCTTTTAACGGGTTCCGAGGCGCCGAGCCACTAATTCCCCCCGCTGAGGCGTTTGAGGCGCTCCCAGGCGCTCTCAGGCCGTGCTGCGCATAGACCGAGCGCCCCTTGCGGGGCGCTCGGCACTTCAATCGCGTGGAGGCGAAAGCTCAGACGCGCTGGCGGGCATCGGCGAGGACCTCCTCGACCGAGCGGACGGGCACCGTGGCGCCGCCGTTGTGCAGCGACTCCTCCAGCGCCTCCAGGGCGAGCACGATCTCGACCCCGAGGCGGGCGTTGGAGACGGGGGTCGAGCCCTCGCGGATCGCGGCGGCGAAGTCGCGCAGCTCCTGGCTGAGCGGCTCCTGGGCCTCGATCCGGGGGGCGACCATGTCGCCGGTGCGGTAGGTGAGCCGGTACTCGCCGAAGTTGGCGGGCGGCTCGGCGAAGTCGAGGCCACGGTCGTAGATCCTCACCGAGTCGTCGGCGGCGGTGTCCTCGTACTGGATCATCCGCCGGCTGCCGACCACGACCATCTGGCGCACCTTGCGCGGCGCCAGCCAGGAGAGCTGGACGTTGGCCTGGGTGCCGCCCTCGAAGCGCAGGGTGAGGAAGGCGGTCTCGTGGACGCCGTCCTGGAAGACGCTGCGGCCGCTGGCGTTGACCTCGACCAGGGGCTTGCCCAGCCAGTGCATGAGGATCGAGAGGTCGTGCGGAGCGAGGTCGAGGACGACCCCGTCCTGCTGGTAGAGGCCGAGGTTCATCCGCGAGGAGGTGATGAAGTAGATCTCTCCGAGCTCGTCGCTGCGGATCAGGTCGCGGACCTTGTTGACCGAGGGGCTGTAGACGAAGGTGTGCCCGGGGACGAGGACCAGGTCGCGGTCTTCGGCCAGGGCGACCAGTTTCGCCGCCTCGTCGGCGGTCCGGGCCAGCGGCTTCTCGACCAGCACGTGCTTGCCGGCCTCGAGCGCCTTGCGGACCAGCTCGTAGTGGGTGTGGGGCGGGGTCGCGACGGCGACCGCTTCGACCCGCGGATCGGCCAGGGCGGTGTCGAGGTCTGGCTCGACCCAGACGCCGGGGTGCCGGCGCCGGAAATCGGCCTGGCGGCTCTCGTCGCGCTCGCAGACGCCCATCAGCCGGAACTCCGGCCGCTCGATCACGTTGCGAACGAGGTTGGGGCCCCAGTAGCCGTATCCGACCACCATGGTGCCGATCGTTCCCGCGGGGTTCATGCTGCTCCCTTCCTTCCTAGGACGGTTAGTGGGGTCTTGAAGAGGATCGCCAGGTCGCCGAGAAGCGAGCGGCTCTCCACGTACTCGATGTCGAGTCGGACCATTTCCTCGTAGGTGCGTTCGTTGCGGCCGCTGACCTGCCAGAGGCCGGTCATGCCGGGCTTGACGGCGAACCGCTGCAGGTACCAGGCCGGGTAGGCCTCGACCTCGTAGGGGATCGCCGGGCGAGGCCCGACCAGGGACATGTCGCCGAGGAAGACGTTGAAGAGCTGCGGCAGCTCGTCCAGGCTCCAGTGCCGGATCCAGCGGCCGACCGGGGTGATGCGGTCGTCGACGGCGAGCTTGTAGAGGTTGTCGCGGCCCTGGCTCGCGGCCCTGCCGTCGATCAGCGCGGTGACGTACTCGCGGTGCCCCTGCGGATCGGCGTCGAGCCGCATGCTGCGGAACTTGAAGATCGTGAACTCGCGCCGGTCGAGGCCGACCCGGCGCTGGCGGAAGAGGGCGGGGCCGCGGCTGTCGAGGCGGACGGCGACCGCGACGGCGATCAGCAGTGGCGAGAAGAGGAGGATCAGCAGCGTCGACCCGGTGAGGTCGACCAGCCGCCGCGCGGCGGCCTCCCAGCGCGGCTCGGAGCCGGCCTCGACGAGGACCTGGTCGTCATGCCCGACACTCCGCTCGCTCCTGAGTTCGTGAGCCTCCATACGCACGAGACAAACGTGACGGGGCGCCGGAAGCTTGCGCGGAGGAGGCGGGAGACGGGTGAAATTCGGCTGAGCCCATATAAGGCGATCGGACGGGGTCGGAGAGGCTGAAGAAAATCCAACCGGCCGCGAAAGTCGGGGGCGTCCGGCGCGTTGATCTTGCATATGGCACCCCGGATCCTCTCCATCATCGGCTCCCGGCCCGAGATCGTGCAGGCGGCGCCTCTGTCGCTCGCCTTCAACGACTGCGTCGAGGAGATCCTCGTCCACACCGGGCAGCACTACGACCCGCAGATGTCGGACCTGCAGATCGCCGACCTGAAGCTGCCGCTGCCGGAGTACAACCTCGGCGTCGGATCGCTTCCCAACGACGAGGGCGTCACCGTCGCCCAGGAGCGGATCGCTCGCGTGATCGCCAGCGAGCGTCCCGACGGGGTCCTGGTCAGGGGAGACACCAACGCGACCCTGGCCGGCGCCCGCGCCGCCGTCGCCGCCGGCGTGCCCCTGCTTCACGTCGAGGCCGGGCTGCGCAGCTACCGCGACGACATGCCCGAGGAGGCCAACCGGATCGAGACCGACCGGCTTTCCGATCTTCTCTTCGCCCCCTGCGAGCACGCTCGCGCGGTCCTCGCCGAGGACCCGCAGGTGCAGGGCAGGGTCCACGTCACCGGCGACCCGCTCGCCGACGTGCTGCTGGCCACCCGCGACCGCCTGCCCGAGGGGGGCGAGAGCGGCGAGTACCTGCTGGCCACCGCGCATCGCAACTACAACACGGACTCGGCCGAGCGACTCGGAGCGGTTCTGAGCTGCCTCGAGGCCGCCGAGCGCCGCGTGATCTTCCCGGTCCACCCGCGCACCCGCAAGAGCCTCGAGGCCTGGGGGCTCGAGGTGCCCGCCAACGTCGAGGTGCGCGACGCCGTCACCTACACGGAGATGCTCGCGCTGGAGCGCGACGCGGTCGCGGTCGCGACCGACTCCGGCGGGGTCCAGCGTGAGGCCTATCTCTGGGGGGTGCCGTGCATAACCATGCGAGAGGAGACGGAGTGGATCGAGACCGTCTCGACCGGCTGGAACACGCTGGTCGGCGTCGACGCGGACGCGTTCCGCGCGGCGCTGGCGAAGCCGCGGCCGGCCGAGCGGCCACCGATCTTCGGCGACGGCAACGCCGCCGGGCGGATCGCCGACCTCACCGTCGCCACGCTCGACCAAGCGCTGGAGGGTTCCGTTGTCTGATCAGGTCCGCATAGGAGTCATCGGCTGTGGGCGCATGGGCGCGTTCCACGTCCGCAACTACGCCCAGATCGAGAACGCGCAGCTGGTTGCCGTCGCCGACCCCGACGAAGGCTCGCGGCGGCGGGCGCTGGGGGCGATGCAGGTCGCCGAGTACGCGAACTGGCGCGACCTGATCGAGTTCGGCGCCGACGAGATCGACGCGGTCTCTCTCGCCTGCCCGTCCGAGTTCCACGCGACGGTCGCACTCGAGGCTCTGGCCGCCGGCCTGCACGTCCTGGTCGAGAAGCCGATCGCGACGACGCTGCCGGACGCGCTGCGGATGCGCGGCGCCGCGATGGAGGCCGGCCGCAAGCTGATGGTCGGCCACGTCGAGCGCTTCAACCCGGCGGTCGCGAAGCTGCGCCAGCTGGTCGACGAGGGTCGCCTGGGCCAGGTCTACCGCGCCCACACCACCCGGGTCGGGCCGCTGCCGACGCGAATCCAGGACACCGGCGTCGCGATCGACCTCGCCACCCACGACCTCGACGTGATGCAGCACGTCCTCGGCCTCTCGATCAGCGAGATCTACGCCGACGGCGGCCGCTTCCAGCATGGCTCCCAGGAGGACCTGCTGACCTGCCTCGTCCGCTTCGCCGGCGAGGCCGAGCACGAGACCCTGGGCCTGCTCGACGTCAACTGGCTGACCCCGGAGAAGACGCGCGAAGTGATGCTGATCGGCGAGAACGGCCTGCTGCGCGCCAGCTACATCACCCAGGACGTCTGGTTCGTCGAGTCGCCCAGCGCGCCGCGCAGCATCGAGAGCCCGTCCCACTGCAGCGGCG
>OBLV0100000354.1_pt1 | contig 14390 bp, 18 predicted proteins | sample 1520071 | NCBI WGS metagenome assembly OBLV01 (sample SAMEA3888446, study PRJEB22518) | metagenome | reverse complement strand
GGGGTGCGCAGGTGCTTGCGGGCGCACCCCGGGCGAGGCGCCGCCCTTCGGCGGTCCGCCGCCTGGCGTGGACGACCGTCCCACCATTGCGATCCAGTCCTACGATGCCCCCGACTACGACGAGTACCGCACGGCGCCGGTTCCGATCGTCTACGGCGGCGAAAGGGCCCGCCGGTTTACCACCGGGAGCCTGCTTACCGCGCTGATCGTCCTGTTGACCGTCGCCGCGGGCATCGGTGTGGGCTATCTCGTCCTCGGCTCGAGTGGCAAGAAAGGCAAACCGTCCAAGCTGGACGTCACGAGCCCGACGACGGCATCGGGCTTCACCCCGGGCACGGCTTCGGTCGCCGCGACCACCTCGACATCGAGTTCGACGACCTCGGTGCCGGACACGTCGACCAGCGTGCCGGTCGTCATCGTCATCCCCAGCACGACGACCACGGTGCCGCATACCACGACCACCCGACCGACGACAACCACGACCAAGCCCAAGACCACGACCACGACGACGAGCAGCACCACAACGACGACTACCACTACCGTCCCAGCGACCACCACCAGCACCACATCGTCGACCACGAGCACGTCAACGACCTCAACGACGTCGACCACCAGCAGCACCACGATGCCGATGGCGCCGACGCCTTGACGACCTTCAGAGGTTCCTCAGGAAGGTTCTGGAGCCGTAAAGACCCGTACACAGTCCGAGCCGTGGGCGACCGCGCCGGGGTCCTGGGAGCGAGCCGTTCGATGCAGGACGGCCCTGGTGGGCTGGACCACGAGCCGGTTGTCCCCGTCGCCTGACCCGGTCGCCGCCATGGCCGTCCCGTCGACGATGAGGCTGTAGCCACCGACCTCGGTTGGTGGCCACAGCACGCTGACGAGCGGCCGGTCCTGGGCGTTGGCGACGGTCCGGTTGCCCGGGCGGAAGACCAGGCGGCCGGGTTCTTCCCACGACACCGCCAGCTCCACACTGTGAGGACGGCCGTCGGGACTGACGGTGAGGAGGAACGCCACCGACGCCTGCCGACCGATCGCGTCGTGCAGTTCGTCAAGCGCCACCGAGACACTCATGACGGCGACAGTACCGCCCCGCACCGACGCCCTACGCTCGACCCATGACCAGCATTGGTGCGATCTTGCCCCGGGTTTCGTTCCCCCGCCGGGACGGTCCCGGGACCGTCGCGCTGAACAACACGACCACGGCGACGGTCGTCTTCGTGCCGCACCGCCATCCGTGCGCCGCGTGCGCTGCGTATCTTGGCGAGCTGGGCGCTGCCCTCGGGGGGCTGCAGGAGTGGGCGACGCGGGCAGTCGTGTTGATGCCGGCTGGGTTGACGGCCTCGGCCGAGCGAGGCGTGACACTGCTCGACGACGCCTCCGGCGTCGGGCGGGCGCGGCTCGGAATCGATGACGACCAAGCCGCGGTCATCCAGGCCGACCGCTGGGGCGCGGTGTACCAGGCAAAGGCGGTCGGTCCCGAGCCAGGGTCCCACGTCGAGCTCCCGGCGCCCCACGAGCTGGTCGGGCTGGCCAAGTTCATCGACATCCAATGTCCCGAATGCGAGGTCCCGAGCAAGGAGTGGCTCGCAGCCAGCCCATTCCCGCTCGGCTAGGGGATTGCGCCGTTTGTCCGAGCGTTGTCAATCAGGGTCGGGCTCATCCAGGGGTCGAGGGATCCGTACCTTTCCGTCGTGATTACCGCTTCGGCGGCGTGTCCTGGGCCCACCACCCGCCGAGATCGGCGAACGTGGAGTGTTCGGCCGCCTGGGCGTCGATGAATGCGTTGTCGGTCGGGTACGTCCAGACGTAGTCCGGTTGCGAGTCCGCCGTTCCGACCGAAAGGCATTCGAGGACCTGGTCTGGCTCCACCGGAAAGACGTCGCTGTGCCAGCCGATCAGGCCTTGAACACCCGGACCGGGAGGACACACTGATCCGGCCGTCGACGGGTCGAATCCCTTGAACTTGTTGAGCGCGACCAGGCTGGTCGAGTAATCAGCCTCGTTGTCGAACTGGAAGGCAAAGAGCTGGCCCTCCGGCAGGTTGCGCGGCGAGCAGATCAGGGCATTGATCAGCCCGATCAGTCCACTGGGCGGTGACATGTTGCGGGTGCAGCCGGTCGCGGCGGAGACGTCTCCCGGCAGCAAGCTCGCCAGTGGCGCGATCCCACCCGGCAGCGTCGTGTCCGAGCTCGAACCAGTCACCTCCGGCGACGTCGTTGTCGTGGACGGCAGAGGTTTCGGTCCGACGACCACCTTGGCGTTGGAGGAGTTGGGGACGATCAAGGTGACGAGGGCAACTACTGCCGCCAGCGCCACGACGCCGATGGGGATGCCAATCGCCCACGGCAACCGGCTCTTCTTCGCCGGCTCCTCGTGACCCGACGTGGTCGTGGCTGGGATCGAGGAGGGTTCTGACGTCGAGGTTGTCGACTGATCGGGCTCGGCCGGACTCGATGACATCGGCGTGAGGGGCGCGAGCGGCTCTCCCGCGGGAAGGGCGGTCCCTGCCGTGGGGAGCGCCACCGCTATAGGTGCTTCGGGGACGGCGCTAGCCAGCGGCGCAGGCGCCGAGCTAGCCAGCGGCGCAGGCGCCGAGCTAGCCAGCGCCGCGGATTGCGGCGGCAACGGCGTTGTCGCAGCTGCAAGCGGGATCTGCCACCCAAGGGCCCCAAGTCCTATGGGCACGACAGGGCGAGGTGGGATGGCCAGAGGAGAAGGTAAATCGGTTGATACCGCAGCGACGTTGGTGTCGGGCTTGGGTCGCCGGATGGCCAGCATCATCTCGTGGATCATCCTTGCGGTAGGACGATCGTCGGGTCGTCGGGCGAGCGAGGCCGAAATTGGCCCGGTCAGTTCGGGTGGAACGCCCGACAGGTCGACGACCGCGGACCGGTCGCCCTTGTCCCCATCGACGGCCAGCCGGCCGGTCAGCGCATAGAGTGCGGAGCAACCCCACGCGAGGACATCGTCGGCCGACGTGAAGTCTCGGCCGGGCGGCATGGCCACCGCGATCCCGAGGCCCGTCACCTTGGTGCCGGCGGGCGGGCAGAGAATGTTGGATGGTTGCAAGTCGCCAAGGATGACCCCAACCTCATGGACGGCGACGAGCGCCTCGGCGATCTCCGACACGATGCCGAGAGCGGCTGGTAACGACGGTATCGCCCGTCCGACGACCTGGAGAAGACTCGGTCCCGCCACATACTCGAACGCCACCCAAGGTCTGTCGGCATCGGGGTCGGCATCCACTACCTTGACGGTCGTCCGGCTGGTGACCCGCGAGGCCGCCAAGACGTTGCGCCGAAAGTGGTAGCGAAAGTCCGGCCCAGCCGATACGGCGGCGTGGATCACCTTGATAGCCACTGGACGACCGTCAGGCGCTTCCGCCTGGTAAACCACCCCCATACGTCCCTCGCCGATCCGAGCCCGGATGAGGTACGACCCGACCTGCTCCGGGTCACCAGGCTGGAGCCCACCCGACGGAGCGCCCCCTGTCACCCGCAAAGCATATTTCCGTCCGGCCGCGCTGGCGTGCCGGTCGCGTCACTCGATCGGACGCCGTCACTAACGTGGACGAGATCGGGAATCCGACGTTCGAGCGCCTGCGCAACCTCAAATTCCGCCTCAGCCGGCGCCTCGCCCCCAAGACCTACTGGTACCTCATGGGCCGGCTACGTCCTGCCCGCGCCGTTACCAGCGACAAGGGGTCGGTGGAGGAATGTCTCGCATCTGGCCGGGACGTCGTAGCGTTGCTGGATCACGTCGTCGGGCTAAGCGCCGATATGGTCACGCTGCACATCGGCTCGGGCCTCGGGCGCGTCGAACTCCACTTGGCGCCAAAAGTTCGATCCTGCGTCGGTGTCGATATCAGTCGGTCGATGGTCAAGCGGGCCACCGCCCTTGTTCGGTTCAAGAACGTCGAGTTCGTCGAGAGTTCCGGCGACACGCTGGCGGCGTGGCCCGACGGGTTCTTTGACCTTATTTACTCCTTTTTTGTGTTCCAGCACCTTCCCCGGGCCCAGTTCCAGCGATACCTCGGCGACGCCCGGGCCAAGCTCCGCCCCGGGGGCCATCTCGTGTTCCAGCTATTGATCGATGACGATTGCGTACATCAGGAGCCGCCCGCCGCGCACCCCTATGGCCTCCGGTACTATCGCCACCGCGACGTCGACGCGGCGCTGCATGCTGCCGGCTTCGGCGAGGTCAGGGCGCTCGGACTCGACGGCCGTACCCTCGACCCGACAACCGCGACAAACGGCGATGTCGTCTACTGCGCGGTGGCAGACCGATCCTGACCAGGCGTCAGCACCTGTTTGGCCCGCCGCGCCATCTCGTCCTCGGGCACATCGCCGATATGGGTCGCGACGTTGCACCGATGTCCAAAAGTGTCCTCGAACTGCCCGGAGCGATCGCCGTAGAACTGGTCCTCGACCGCCCGGAGTGGGGGCCTCATAGTTGGGAAAGGTTCGACATCACCTTTTCCCCGCCTTGCGCATTGCAACCATGTTCCCACCTACCCTCTGTTGTCATGCGGCGGTGGATGTCGAGACGGTCGGCCGCGCTCGCGCCGGTTCGACCTCTCCGGGGTAACCCCGGGGAACTTTCGGTGCTCAGGCATCGCATCGCATGCGCTCATGTCCGCTATCACGGACGACCGCGCACCCACGACGGGACAAGTCGGTATCTGCCGCCGCATCCTCGATGAGGCGTCGCTCGCCTCGCTCACGGGTCGCCGCTGGGCTGGCGTCGGCGTTCCTGGCCGGCGACTGGAACGAAGTCGATCTGGTTGGCCGGGCACGAGTGGCGCTCGGCCGCCGCCCCCGATGGCTCGTCCCGCTCGCACGCGAGACGGTCGCCGCCTACCATCGCCCGCCGGCCGATCGCCCTCGGGAACTTGCGGCCTGGATCGACGCCAATCCCATCTATCAACGGGCGTGGTATCCGGCCCGGCGCGACAAGAAACCGTCGGTGCGGCATTGGTTGCCGTTCGAAACCGCGATGGGGGCGACGCGCTGGCCCGTTCCGGCGTTGCCGGGGGTAGGCGATGTGGGAGCCTTCCTGGGATTGGAGCCCGGCGAACTGGCCTGGTTTGCCGACCGACGGTCCATGGAACGCAGTGTTGTCGATGAAAACCTGCGCCACTACCGCTACCGGTGGGTCCCCAAGGCCAGCGGTGGCGTTCGATTGCTCGAGGCGCCGAAGTTCCGCCTGCGCGAGATCCAGCGGCGACTCCTGCACGAGATCGTCGATTGCATCCCGGCCCATCCGGCGGCGCACGGCTTCGTGCCCGGCCGTTCCGTCCTCTCCTTTGTCGAGGCGCACGTCGGCGCGACGGTAGTGCTCAAGATCGACCTCGAGGACTTCTTCAGCTCGGTGAACGCGGGGCGGGTGTTCGGCGTCTTCCGCGGCGCCGGCTACCCCGAGTCGGTCGCCCACATCCTGACCGCCCTGGCGACCAACGTCGTTCCCCGAGCGGTGTGGCGAGACGCGCCTCGGCCGACGGGCGGGCCGGGGCTCGAGCGGTACCACCGGCTGGGCCGGCGTCTGGCCACGCCGCACCTGCCCCAGGGCGCCCCGACATCGCCGTCGCTGGCCAACCTTTGCGCCCACCGACTCGATCGACGGGTCTCGGGCCTAGCGGCTGTCTTCGGCCTGGCCTATACGCGGTACGCCGACGACATCGCACTGTCTGGCCCGGTCAGCGGCTCAACCGTCGAACGTATCATCGAGTTGGTCACCGAGATCGCCACGAGTGAGGGCTTCAAGGTGAACGAGATCAAGACCCGGGCCGTAACCAACAGCCACCGACAGCGACTGGCCGGCGTCGTCATTAACGACCGAACCAACATGGCCCGCCGGGAATACGACGACTTGCGAGCCATCCTTCACAATGCCGCTCGCTATGGCCTGGAGAGTCAGAACCTTCATGGCTACCCTGACTTCGCTGCCCACCTGGCCGGCCGCGTCAGTTGGGCGGTGAGCCTGAATCCCGGACGGAAGGCCAAACTGGAGCATCTGCTGACCCAGGCAACGGCCCATCAGGGCCGGACCACGTGAGTTCCGGCCATGCCGCGGTGCGGTCTGAACGCTTTCAGCCTAATGATTCAGCGATTACGTCGAGCAACGGATCACCGCTTCGGAGAGGTCGCAGTGTGACGCCGGGCCCATCAGGACAATCCCATATTTGTTCCCATTCATCTGGCCGCCTCTGGTTTCGCATTTCCCCGGGCGGGCACGTGGCGTGGCGTACATGCGAGATGTCCAGCCGATATCGGGCCCGGGTACAGGCGACGTAGAGAAGCCGAAGCTCCTCAGGCGAGCACTCGTCGTCATGGGTCGGTGCTCGGAAATCCCTGGCGAGTCGCACCTCGTCCCATTCCCGGCCTTTACTCTTATGCGCGGTTGAGATCACTACATCGGCTCGGTATTCCGGACAAGAGCGTTCGAGGGCAGCGAGCACGTTTTCGGCGCCATGGTCCTTGATCAAATCGACCTGCCGTTTCAGTTCATCGCCTTGCTCATCATGGACGACGTAGTCCAGAACCTCGTCCCAACCTTTGAAACAGGCGAGTTCGGGGTGCGCGGTATGGCCGGTGGCCCGCAGTTCGAGGGCGGCGCGGCAGAACGCCTTCAGTTCATTGCTCTTGCCGACAAGGGCAACCGACCGCCCCTTCGCCAGGTTGACCAGCAGTTCGCGCGCCGCGCCGCTGTTGCTTCGCGTCAGGATCACTCGCGGATTGCTAATCGGTCCGACCCTCGACGCGATCTCCGGATAGCCTTTGAGACGGAGTTCTGCGCCAAGCCGAGCGAGGATATTGTTTCCCGCCGCCGCGATCGCGGGCCCGAAACGGAAGCTCTGAGAAAGGTAGCAGCGATAGCAGTCCCGGAGGGCACCCATGGCGTCGACGGCACCAAGCCAACCGTAAATGGCCTGGTGCGGATCGCCGACAAGTACGATCTGGGCGTCGTTTTGGCGGCGCACGATACTCAAGAGAACCGGAGACAAATCCTGGGCCTCGTCGACCAAGAGGAAATCGGCCTGGATCCTAGGCTGTGATAGTTCGAAGACCTTGAGATAGAAACCGGGTTTGAAGGGTAGTCGTCCTTGCGGACTGGAGACATCGGCCCACACCCGACGGATGACAGGCATGATCCATTCGCGGATCGCCCGGTTATTGGCCCAGCCTCGCCTTCCCTGGGCTGTCGGCCTATCAATGCCGTCGATATAGGGGACATGTGCTTCGCTCGGTTCGCGTTCCGCCGAGCGTGAGAAGTTGGAAACCGCCCGCATGGCTAGTCCGGCCAGGTACCCAGCCGTGAGCAGCTTTCGATCACCCTCAACGGGCACCAAGATCGGCTCGATATTCAGGTAGGCCGCGATATCTGCCGACCGCATCCGGCGACCGTCAAGCCGGTGCGCGAAGGCTCGGCCGACGGCCTGATAGGCGAGGCTGTGCGCCGTCGAACAGGCAACATGGGTCGGCAACCTTCGGGCCGAATCTGCCACGATCGCCTTGTTGAAGGCGATGTAGCGACCCCGTTTTCCTTCCAAAGCGTTGGCGATCATGACCAGGGTTGTGGTCTTCCCAGTCCCAGCGCCGGCGACGACAGCCAGCCGTCGTCCGGCCACCGCCTGGACGACCGCATGCCACTGTTCCTCGGTCGGGAGCCTATGCGTGTTGCCCGCCACTCGACTGGGTCCTCCCTACCCACACACGGCGGCTGCGATCACCGCCGCGTGTCTGCTGGTGCGCACGAGACGCGCACCCATCCGGACCTCGCTGTTGGATACACGTTCATGTCAGACAACATGATACATCATGACAACGTATGTAACAACAGGTCATTTTTGTGCGAAGGGACGCGGCAGTCGCGCCCTTACGACCTCTTGGGTCCTGGGTCTGGGTGGGGCGACGCCGTCGACGACCCGCCCTTAGGTGCGGAAGGGCTCGACAATGTGCTGGGCGATTCAGGAACGGCCTCGGCCAGTAGCGCGCGGCAACATCTCGGCGACGGCGCTGCTCACCATCGTGCGACGGTTTCCGCCGCCGCGACGTGCCAGCCTGACAAAAAGCCTCTGCTGTGGCGACCCCGACATCCAAAGGAGATTCGCCGAGACGACGTTCCGGGTCGGACAACCGTGCCACCTTGGAAGCGGTCAAAGTACCGCGCCGTTGTCCTATAGAACGGCGGTCGTCAGCGGGTCACGAAGCGTTGCTTCGCCACCACCCCGCGCGATTCCACGACGAGCCGCCTCGTCTATCGCCGCAGCATCAATACCACGATGACAATGATCAGGATGAGCAGGATGGTCCCTCCACCAATATACATGAGTGTTGTGTACCCCTCGGACGACATTCCAAACAGTCATCCGGAAGGCCGAGTTAGTCGACATGGCAGCCATTACGTTTTCGCAAGCACTAGCGAGGCGTTAGTGATATCGCAGACCGGACGCGTTCACCTGGAGGTTTGTCATGAACGATAATCTGATCGACCCCTTCTCGTCCACCACCACAGCATAGGCCTTGTTGGCAGAATCGCGACGTCGACGTCACGTTGATGGTGGCGACGCGCTTACCGACATCCCGGATAGCGCTTGGGACGCTTCAATCAAACGGCGATCTCGCTCGACGAATCGCATTTTTTGGATGCTCTCCAACCCGGTGAACGCCGGGTTGGAGTTGCTCGAACGCCCCTCGATCAACTGGCCAGGCCCATTCCACGCCGGCGCCGCAAACCGTCCTACCCGGAATCAGTCGCCTCGCACAGTTAACGCAGAATACTTTTCGTCGGCTTACCAAGAGGCCCGCCGTCGAGGTGGATCGGTAAGCCGTAAAGAGAGGACGGTTGGTGCTGCGATCGGACAGCTAAATGTAACGGTGACCGTGAATCGCAATTGACCGGCGCCTTAGCTCGCGTCGACACCCATTTTGTCATCGCGTCAGCCAGGGCAGCGGGGTCGTGTTCGGATCCGTGGCGGAGCTGCCGCGGGTGCTCCAGTCCTAACCAGCGAGAACGATGCGGTGGCGATTGCCTCGCGTTGCTCAGGCGAAGGCTCGGCGACGACAATGGCGACAGGAGTCGCGACGGACATGAGGGACTCCCTTCGGTCGTGGCCCTGGCCCCCGACGGGTCGGGGACCCCAGGATCACGTCGCCCAGGGCGCCCGTTTGTCGAGGTCCCCGCGGGTACCTAAGACTGTGGCGATCGAACACGGCAGGCCCAGCAAGCTTCGGGCGGCGGTCGAACGCTCTCGTTGCCGAGCACAACCAAGCAGGGAGTTGCGTCCGATCATCACCGGATCGTTTGCTCGGCCCGTCACCAGCGAACTCGCAGCATTCGTCGATCGCATCCTCACCGACGGCACCTACGTCCGAGCGGTCGCCCACCTCGTCGCCGACGATCCCGAACTCGCCGACACCTGAACAGCTCCTGAACCTTCCTCAGCGACGGTCATCGACGACGCGACGCTTCTTGCTTTCCTCACCGGTCGCGCCGCGCTACCCCTGCTGAGCGACGCGGCAGCCGGCAGGCGCGCACGTTCGGCCCGGAAATGTGTATTCTATGCGCATGTCTCGTGTGAACATCACCATGCCGGATGACCTCTACCAGGAGGCCAAGAATGCCGGTCTGAATATTTCACACGTCGCACAGCATGCCATTGCTGCCGAACTGAATCGCATTGCCAAAATCGCCGCGCTCGACGTCTATCTCGCCGAACTGGAGGCGGCGATGGGTCCGATCACGGCAACGGAACAGGCAAGCGCGGCTGCCTGGGCAGACCGCGTCCTCGGCCCATTCGACAACCAGCGCTCGGCATGACGCTGGTGTTGGACTCAGGTGGTCTGACGATGCTCGCTCAAGATCGTGCCCGACTCGCTGAGTTGCGTCGGCGCGACCAGTGGCCGCCGCTCGTCCCCACGGTCGTCCTGACCGAGGCTTTGACCGGCGATCACCGACGGGATTTCCACGAGAACCGGCTCGTCCGACTCTGCGACCTTCGCCCGGTCGACGAACTGGTGGCACGCAAGGGCGCCCTCCTGCGTGGCTCCGTTGGCGGTGCGCTGATACCGTCCGCGGTTGACGCAGTCGTGGTTGCGCTGGCCGACGAAGCCGGCGGAGCGACCGTCATCACAACCGATGCTGGTGACCTCCGCTCCCTCGCGGCCCATGCAACGAACGACGTGAAGATCCGATCAGCCTGAGCGGTTGCTGCGCTACGCAGCCTCGCCAAGTTGTCGCACGCACGATGTCAATGGGCTCCGGTGCAGCGGGGGTCGCGCGGGCCCGACGGCGAGTCGGAACTGTGAACTTCGAACCCGTGCTTGAGGCGATCATCGCAGTGGCCGCAGGCCAATCCGACAATCTCGCTAACGATGAGGTCGATCTCCTCGAGCGGGCGACGGGACTCGATCGTGGCCGATCACCCACGCCTGGATCGCCCGCAGGCTGGCTGGGCGGCGACATTCGCCAGGCACTGACATCGGCTGGCCGCCTCTTCGACCCAGCACATCTCGTTACTATCGCCACCAACACCAATAGCACGGCCGCTGCGTCCGCGGCGTCGGAGCTGCGTATTTTCTCTACCGTCGTCGTGTCGTTCACACGGATGGTCGAACGATTTGATCGCTGGGCGTTCGGGTTCGGCATGCTGGCGACCGCTTTGGACGAGATGCTCTCCGATCCAGAAGGCCAGGCAATCCTGGTGCTTTTCTGGTTGGCGTTCTACGACGGCGGGCTTGGACGGAACATCGAACAAATCGTAAGGCTCGCGCCTCAAGCGGAAGGCATGAGCGGATTCCGCACCCTCATCGCCGCCATACGCCGAGACGTTCGTGGCGCGGCTGAAGCGATCCCTGAACGACTCGTGGCGGCAGCGACTGTCTTCCCCGAACGCCAAAAAGAACTCGCAGCCCGAATCCTGGAACTCCGCAAGACGGAAGCAAACGCCATCGACGCCGTGCTTGCCAGGTTTCCTGAGGTATTAATGAGCGAACCGACAGCAACGAGAGAAATCGATGCTGCTTCGACCACAATTGGAGGCGACGAAGAATCTGGGTGATCCGATGCTTAGAAGGCAGAATCGGGCATGACTTTGACCAGCCGGTTTCCATGAACATGCTGGCTCGAGCGTCTTTTGCGTCCGCCCCTGTCCGTCCTGTGGCGCCCAAACCGTGCCCGTAGTGGCACGGAAATGGCACGAGGAAAGCCGGTCTGAACTGCCCCGTTTCCCAAGGGGAGCGACGGACCACGACGGTCGCCCCAACCAAGCGTTCGATGTTGAGACCCTTGCTTGGAACCCATTGCGATGTGGCGCGGCCCTGCCGCGGACCTCCGACCTCGTCCTTCGGCGCGTCTGCCCCTAAAAAGGCCGCAGAGGCGCCGACTCCTCGTCCGACAAGACGGTTCTCATGGGGACTGGGACTGCGCTCAGCCGCCCCCAAGTCGAACCGTCCTTGCGGTGTGGGTCGAGGGCTGGCGCGGTGCCGCGTGCGACCTGTAGGCCCGGATGCCGTGTCTCCCAGGCGAGGCCAGGTTTCTCGTAGAGCAACCGGTCGGGCATCTCCTTGTAACGGCCCAATCCGCTGCGATGTCCTCCGGCACGCAGGTACCTGCGGATGGGTTGGTTGGTGTTGAACTGAAGCTTGTCAAACGCCTGGGAGGCGTGGGGTGGGCGTAGTACGCCGCCCAGCCCGCAGCCCGTAGTTGACTTGCTCCACCATGTACTCCAGGCTGAGCCCGTTTTCCTTGGCCCTTGCTACGGATGATGTCGTCGGCGTAACGGACCAGTTTGGCATCGATCCCGTTCCTGCGCTCATAGACCCGCTCGACCCAGACGCAGTCAAGCTCGTGGAGGAAGAGCCGTTGGATTGCAGCGGGAGATCGGGCCGCCTTGGGGGACCCCAAAGCGTTGCGGAGAACTGCTCGCCCACCAAGATCAACGGCCGCGCCGGAAGCGCCCCCTGCGGTGACTCGATACATCGTCTCCGTTACGTTGTGAGGATTGAACGTCACGATGGAGGAGAGTGGGAGTCAGCCCGGCCCGCTTTTGGCGCAACATTGATCGGATCTCATACAGGACACCTAACTGTAGACAAACAAAGACCATCCACAACAGGACTACTAGTAATCGAACGGTCACCCCACCGTTGGCCGAGAACGTGAAGCCGATCGTCAATTCTAACGTTGGCACTGCTATAACGGATACCGGTAGCGTCGATATGAAAAGTGCGATATACGCGGGCACGTTCGGATTGCTCGGAAGAAACGCGGCCAGTTCGAGTCCAAGGACGACCAACAGATAACAAATGCATCCCAGGGTGGCGGTGGACAGTTTGGGTTTCATAACACTAAAAGTTGGCGTTGAATCGACGAAGATTCCTTGCGAAGTGACCCCAAAGATGTGACGCCTCGTACCTATAAATACCTTTGCCAACCAGGCCGCCCAGCGAGTAGTCTGGGACGTATCCGTGGACGCGGAGGAAAGTGTGCCCGGATCGACGAGTGAAGGTAAAATCGATCCACCCCGGATAGTCGGGGTGGAAAGGTCCCGTATTGAACCTCCAACCGGTAGGATTGTCACGTGAGACTACCACAGGAAAAGGCAATCCGCCAACACTAGGACCCATCCGCTGGCCGTTGCCGGTGAGTTGAGACGGATGTCCGTGCACGGGAAAGAGCTCTCCGAAAAATAGTCTGACCAATGTTGTGAAGTCAGTCGCCGAAAGATCTGATGCTCCTATGTTGTAGTTAAACGTATAATGGAAGGTCCCAGAACGATCAGAATCGTTGATGGGATCGCCGTGGGTGCGGCTCCCTTGAAGTGATGCTGGTCGCGACCTGACGGCCGCTCCTCAATCGTTTGTCGCGTAAGGGATCCACCACTTCTGTGCGTGCAGGTGTTGTCCTATCTGTAGATAGTTACGACTACAGCTAGGAGCTAGGATGCCTGTCATCGCCGGCAGACCCGATCCGTTGGTGCTCCACGGCACGGTGACAACGTTCCGGCGCCGCTGCGGCAAGGCGAACTGCCGCTGCGCCACCGGCGATGCCCATGTGAGCCCGGCATTGGTCTACACCGAGGGGGGTCGTACCAAGACCTTCACTCTGAACGATGCCGAGGTGGCCGAGGTGACCGCGGCCGTGGCCCGCTACGCCGCCGCCCGGGCGGAGCTGGAGAGCGCGGCCGAGGCGGGCATCGCGATCCTGCGGGCCCGTCGGGCGGGTGGGCGTCGGTGACTGACGCCGCCGGCATGACGCCCGAAGCGTTCGTCGGGTCCCGGGCCGCGTTCGAGGCCATCGTTGGTTGGCTCGACGGCGCCCCGGCGGGGACTTTGGCGCATGGCGAGATCGACAACGAGCTTGACCAGCGGGGCCGGGAGCTGCTGCGCCAGATGTTCCAGGACCACCTGGACCGCCGCGCCCAACGCGAGGAACGAGTCGAGGTGATCGATGCCGCCGGGGTGGCCCGCCCCAGCGTCGAGAGGGGCCATGGCCGGGGGTTGGCGACGATATTCGGGGCGGTGCGCGTCGAGCGCCTCGCCTACCGCCAACGAGGCGAGGCGAACCTTCATCCCGCGGACGCGGTGTTGAACCTGCCCGAGGAACGCCACAGCCATGGGCTGCGCCTTATCGCTGCCGTCGAGTCCTCTCGGGGTTCGTTCGCTGCCGCCGCCGACGCCATCGAGCGTGGCTGGGGACAGTCGGTGGGCAAACGCCAGGTGGAAGCCCTCGCCGCGGTCGCAGCCGCGGATTTCGTGGAGTTCTACCCCACCGCCGACCCCGGAGCCGCCGAGCCGGGCGACGTTGTCGTACTGACCTGCGACGGGAAAGGCATTGTCATGAGACCCGGCGAGCTACGCCCCGAAACCGCCAAAGCGGCCGCCAAGACGACCGACCAGCCAGGAACCCGCCTCAGCAAACATAAGAAACGGAACCGGAAACGCATCGCCGAGGTGGGCGCCGTTTACGAGATCACCCCGACACCCCGGACACCTGCCAGCCACTCCCCCTAAACCAATCTAGCCGTAACCGCTACGACCGCTCTCCGCTCCATCCCAGCGCAAGCCAGATCACCTGATCATCGATGTAAGCGATCAGCCTGGAACACAGCCGAGACTGGCGCAAACCCGACGGACATGCGCCCACCCCTACGCCATGATGACCACACTACCGCTGGTACTCGCCAATCGAGATCACCTCCCCGAGACAGATCCGGGTTAGAGTAGGATGATCACACACGGACAGCAGGTCTGTGGGAGCGTTCAGGCGACGAGATGACGGAGCAGGAAGCATCGAAAAACCGGCTGGGTCCGATTGCCGAGTCGTACAGTGAGCTTCAATCCTTGCCGCTATTACTGGCGACCGTCCACGACTCTAACGCTCCCACC
>OBLV0100000353.1_pt1 | contig 14394 bp, 11 predicted proteins | sample 1520071 | NCBI WGS metagenome assembly OBLV01 (sample SAMEA3888446, study PRJEB22518) | metagenome | reverse complement strand
ATGCAGCTGCGCGGCCGAGTGCTGGGGACCCGTCAACGTCCCGCCACGGAAGCAGACAGTCGGCATGTCGAAGTAGTGCCCGAACTCCTGCACCATGACGTCAGCCGCCACTTTCGACGCGCCGAATACGCTGTGCAGGCAGGTGTCGATCGACATGTCCTCGCGAATGCCGGCCTCGTAGTCGTGCCCGGGCTCGATCTCCCACCGGGTTTCCAGCTCCACGAGCGGGAGGCTGTTCGGCCGGTCCCCGTACACCTTGTTGGTGGAGGTGAAGATGAACGGCGCGGTCGGGCTGTGCAGTCGTGCCGATTGCAGGAGGTTGAGCGTGCCGACGGCGTTGATATCGAAATCGGTGAACGGGTCGCGCGCAGCCCAATCGTGCGAAGGCTGCGCCGCGGCGTGCACCACGAGCCCGACGGCACTGCCGTAGCGGGCGAACACTTTCTGGATGCCTTCACGATCGCGGATGTCGAGATCGAGGTGCGTGTAAGACCCGGCCAGGTTGTGCTCGACCCGGTGGCGGTTCCACGCCGTGGAGCCATCGGCACCGAAAAAGGTCTGCCGCATGTCGTTGTCGATCCCGACGACATCCAGGCCCAAACCGCCGAAATGCAGCGCAGCCTCGGACCCGATCAGCCCGGCGGCGCCGGTGATGACGGCAACAGTCACAGCTGATCTCTCCTTCCGAATGATGCAGATGCAGTCGGCGCGGTGTTCAGCTGCCGGGCGGTGCGCCTGGCCTGAATCCAGCTCCTGAGCGCCACCGAGAACTTGGCAGGCAGCCCGGCTAGCCGGCGCAGCCGCGCGATGAGAAGCGCGTAGCTGCTCGCCTTGGCGGCGGGAAACCGTCCCAACATGTAGACCGAGCTCGGCCACAGCTTCCGGACGACGAAGCGGGCCTGGCTACCCAGGGAATCCGTCGTGATCAGGTTCTGGATCTGTAGGGCTTCCCGCGGAGCAGACGTCATGCGCAGTACCAGGCCCACGTCGTGGGGCGGGGCAAGCCCCAGCGCGCTCGCGAGCCGCCGCCCCGGTTCACTGACGTGCAGGCCGGCCGAGAACGCTTCGCTCGCCTCGATGGAGCGGGCAATCCGCTCGCCCTCCTGCCAGAACTCGAACGGCAACCGTTCGAGCCCGCGCTCGAGATCGGCGAGAGCTTTCGTGTCGACAGGACCGTTCTGGGCGGCGTGCAGCGCGAGGTGCATCGTGCGAGCCGCCGGGTCCAGGATGGTGAGCACCCGCCCACCAACAGCCATCTGGTCGGTCCTGGTGGACAGCACTTGCCAGCAACGAGCAGGGCTGGCGCCGACGCCGAGCAGCGTGTGGTGCAGGTCGATACAGGTCCTATGCGGCCCGATCAGTTCCGTCTCGTTCGAGCCGTACTCGATGCGGTCCGCGCCCGCCAGCCAGTGCGCGTATCCGATGGTGCCGAGCACCTCGATCGCGCGGTCCCGTTGCATCGGATCTACGAGCAGGTCCACGTCCCGGTACGCCCGGATCTCGTTGGGGTACAACCACGCTGCGGTGACCTGCCCCTTCAGCAAGATCGCGGGTATCCCGTGCTGGGTCAGCAACGCGGTGGCCTGCGCCGCCACCGCGTCGAGAAGCATCGTGGACATGACGACGGCCCGCTGGCTGTCCTCCCAACCAACCCGGTCAACCATGATCAATATGCTCCTCGCCGGCCGAACACGCTGCGTGGGGTATCGCGGATGATCCGCAGATCCCACATCAGTGACCACGAGCGGACGTAGACCGAGTCGAGATGCTGGAGGTCGGCGTAGCTCAGATCGCTGCGCCCGGAGACCTGCCACAACCCCGTCATTCCCGGCGCCACGTCGAAGCGGGTCAGTGCCGCCCCGTCCAACCGGACTGATTCCTCCACGGGCAACGGCCGGGGTCCCACCAGCGACATCTCGCCTCGCAAGACGTTGATCAGCTGGGGTATCTCGTCGAGGCTGGTCCGGCGCAGGAAACGACCTACCCTCGTCACCCGGGGATCGTTCTGCATCTTGAACAGGGGCCCGTCGACCTCGTTGGAGGAGGCCAGCGTGGCGCGGCAGTTCCACGCATCCGCCGTCATGGTTCGGAACTTGAAGATCCGGAAGGGCCGGCCCCCGCGGCCTGATCGCTCCTGCCGGAAGAAGACCGGGCCGGGACTATCCAGCTTGATGGCGGCTGCCAAGGCCAGCCAGACGGGGAGGGTGAGCAAGATTGCCAGAACCGACGCTACGAGGTCGACCACGCGCTTCGTCAACTGTGCGCTGTAACCCAGGGAAGCCGGCGGTACGTGCATGAGGGCCAGGCCGTGCAGCTCCTCGATCTCGCTGCGCCAGCTATGGAGCTCATACAGCCGTGGTATCACCGAGATAGGGACCTGGCCGTCCAGGCTTCTGAGTACCTCGAGTGTCTCGCGATCGGGAGTGCGAGAGAACGCGACGATGATCCGGTCCACCTGGTTGTCCCGGCAGAGCGTTGGAAGGTCTCGGAGATTCCCGAGAACCGTGGCCTGGCTCGGGTCACCGTCATTCACAAACCCGACGACGTGAGTGTCCGGGCATCGGGCGAGCCGAGCGGCCAGGCGTTGCGCTACCTGCCCGGTACCGACTACCAGGATGCGCGACACCGTCGCCGGCCCGAATTCCCAGATGATGAGACGCCGTCCCAAGGGGATCAGCACCACGGCCGGTAGGGTCATCGCTACCGCTGCGGTGAGCGTCATCCGGTTGCCGGTCAGCACAATAGCCTCGAAACCCAGGGCGATGATGGCGGCCGTGGGTAGGCAGCGGGCGACCACCCACGGCCGCCACCAACCACTCGGTCGTAGCCGGGACGCCGGCCGCCGGTACAACCCGTGTACATGCAAAGCCAGACCCAGAGCCACAGTTATGATCAATATGTGCCATGCCGCGATATCGCCCGCGCGGACCGGGTTCAGCAATCTCAGCGTGGTGGCACCGATCACCGCTGTCAGCGCCAGCGCCAGCGCGTCGGCCACGAGCAGCAGCCCACGGTGCCGGCCCCCCAGTCGAAGGCTCTGCGAGCGTGCTCTGCGTTCCACGGCATTGAACCGCAGGGCAGCCTTGGCGCCGCTCCCGATCAGTTCCGTCGGCGACGTGACCGGTGGCATCTGGACAGGAATCCTCACCGACTTCACCAGCCGAATCCCTCGAGCCGCAAACCTGAGTCGGCGAACGCATCCTGTGCCAAGAAGTTCCGCCCATCCAGCAGGAGCTGTCCATGCATGACCCTTCTCAGCGCGCTCGGGTCGATATCCCGGAACTCCGGCCACTCGGTCGCCACGACCACCGCATCCGCTCGCACAGCGGCGTCGTAGACGTCGGTCGCCATCCGGACAGCACCCAGCTCGTCAGGAAGCGTCTTCACGATCGGGTCGTAGGCCGACACGACACTGCCAGCGGCCAGCAGCCGCCGGATGACATCGAGTGCCGGTGCATCCCGCAGGTCGTCCGTGCCGGGCTTGAACGCGAGACCGAGGATGGCGATGCGGCGACCCTTGAGGACGCGCAGCTCGCGCTGCAGCTTGCGCACTGCGGCGGCCCGCTGCAGTTGGTTCACATCCACCGACGCTCGCAGCAACGGGGGAGAGTATCCGTAGTCCTGGCCGGTTGCCACGAGTGCGGCGATGTCCTTGCCGAAACAGGAGCCGCCCCATCCGATCCCCGGGGAGAGGAAGGCAGAACCGATTCGCTGGTCAGCGCCGATCGCCGGGAGGACCTGGCGCGCATCCGCCCCGACCAGCTCGCAGAGGTTGGAGATCTCGTTCGCAAAACTGATCTTTGTGGCGAGGAAGGCGTTCGCCGCGTACTTGATCATCTCGGCTGAGGTGAGCTGGGTGGTGATGAGCAAGGGCTTGCGATCCAGCCGGCCACCGGCGAATGCCTGGTCGAGGACCGGCCGGTAGAGCTCCGTCACCCGCGCCATCCCAGCGCCGTCACCGCCCAGGACGATGCGGTCCGGATGCAGGAAATCTGCGATGGCTGAGCCCTCGCGGAGGAATTCCGGGTTGGACACGACGTGGAAAGTCGGCTGATGGTCCCGGGGCAGTGCTTCCTCGAGAAGGGTGCGAGCCCAGTTGCCCGATCCGACCGGAACGGTCGACTTGTTGACGATCACACTGTTCGTCCGGAGAAACGGGGCCAGGGACCGCACCGCGTCTTCGAGCTGTGCGAGATCCGGCATGCCGCTGGCACCCGGTGGCGTCCCGACGCAGAGGAACACGAAATCGACGCCCTTCAGGGCGTCCTGAGTGTCGTGGGTGAATCGCAACCGCCCTGTCGAGAGGGTTGCGGTAAGCAGCTCGGAGAGCCCTGGTTCGTAGAACGGCACCTGGCCCCGGCTCAGCTGGCCGGCTTGGAGCGGATCGGTGTCCAGTCCGCAGACCTCGTGCCCGAGGGCGGCCAGGCAGGTCGAGGTCACCGCCCCGACATAACCGGTTCCCACGACCGCGACCTGATGGCGTGGAGTGGTGATCTCGATCCGTGGCAGCGGAACAGCCGACGGGACCTGGTCCGCCGTCGCGGTGCCCTCCAGCAGTTCGTGGTGCTGCCGGAACCAGGCGATAGTCCGCTGGAGACCTTCGGCTAGCGCCACAACTGGTTCCCACCCGAGTGCGGTACGCGCGACCTCGATATCCGGCTGCCGGACGGTGGGATCATCCTGCGGACGTTCGATGAACTCGATGGCTGAGCGGGATCCGGCGAGATCCCGGACCCGCTGTGCAAGGTCCAAGATGGTCAGCTCGTGGGGGCTGCCGATATTGATGGGACCGCCCAGCTCGGAGAAGAGCAGCCGGACCGCGCCCTCCACCAGGTCCCCGACGTAGCACACCGAGCGCGTCTGGCTCCCGTCACCGGCCACGGTGATCGGTTCACCGGTGAGCGCCTGGCGAATGAACGTAGGGATCGCGCGGCCGTCGTTGGGGCGCATCCGCGGGCCGTAGGTGTTGAAGATCCGCATGATCGCGGTATTCACACCGTGATGGTTGCGGTAGGACATCGTCATCGCCTCGGCGAAGCGTTTGGCCTCGTCGTAGCAGCCGCGCGGACCGACAGGGTTGACGTTGCCCCAGTAGGTCTCCGGCTGGGGATGGATCAGCGGGTCACCGTAGGTCTCCGAGGTGGAGGCCAGCAGGTAGCGAGCGCCCTTGTCCTTGGCGAGGCCAAGAGTGTGCAGCGTTCCGACAGATCCCACCTTGAGCGTCTGGATGGGTAGTTCCGCATAGTCGATCGGCGAGGCTGGGGAGGCGAAGTGCAGCACGAAGTCGACCGGACCGGGCACGGAGATATGGTCGGTCACGTCGACACGCAGTAGCCGGAACCCGTCTCTGCCCTGAAGATGCGCGACGTTGTCGGGAGTCCCAGTGAGGAAGTTGTCCAGGCAGACGACGTCGATGTTCTCATCGAGTAACCTTTCGGCCAAGTGCGAGCCGAGAAATCCAGCACCCCCGGTAAGAACAGCACGCTTGCGCATCGCCGTGCACTCCGCCCATCTCAGATTACGAGGCCCACGGGTGGGCCTCTCAACGTATTACGACAGCTCAAATGGTGAGCCTGGACTACGATGATTGAAAACATCAGGACGCAAGGTCGCTACCTTGCGAATTGAATACCGTCGGCAGGTGCTCTAGGCGGCCGATTCCGTTAAGTTGCTACGGTTATTCGTGATCATGCTCCTGCGGTTTCGGCGCCAAGGCTTGCGATCTCGGTGAAGCCCTAACTCCGTCTCCCCGGCGGCGCTCGGTCTTTCCGCTGCTATCGGCGCCGTACCCGGAAGTGTTACGAATGACTGTTTTTTACGTCGAATGGACTAGTTGCGGTCGAGCCGTGAAGGTTTCGGCCACAAAAAGTTAACAAAGGTGACTCCCAGTGTCAGCGAAGCGCCAGCTCTTACGGCGTTTAGCGCCACTGACGGCTTCAGGGCAAGGTCAAGCTATGTCACCCGATCAGTTGACTTCGAGGCTGTGGCTAGCTACGCTCCGCTTCTCCCGATTGGTGTTGTCCACACAGCACGGGAGGAGGTGAATCCCGCGCTCACGGTACGAGACTGTGACTGTTGACCGATCGCGGGATCAGTAGACCTCTAGCTCAGGTTTGCGCGCGAAGCCAAACGGCCCCTTTTGAGGTTCTACTCGCCGGTGCCGGTGCCGGTGCCGGTGCCGGTGCCGTGCGCGACCCGTGAATGGCCGGCGAACTTGACTATCCCTTGGTAGATAGCCTCGGTAGGTGCGCCCAGTTCCACTGGTTCACCATATAGAAATGAAGGAGGTGCACATGCGCAAGATTTATGAGAGTCCAACGGTGACTATGGCCGGGTCTGTCAGAGATCTTACTCGGGCCAATTTGGTCGGTAGAAACCCGGACAACCTCACCGTCATAACTCTCCACATACCGGGCATCGGTGAGATCGATATTCCGGGTACCGGAGGGCTGCCATCGGGAATCACCACCACGCCTTGAGGATCCTGGGTCTGCAGCACTGCTGCTCCTGGTGAGGATACTGCAGGCCCAGACCAAGAGAGAGAATTGGAAGGCACGAGAAAGAGACTGCCGTGACGTTGTACCGGATGGATCCATTAGAGATCGCCGGTGGCTGGCTCAATGGATATGACCCAGATCCTCTACCCCCAGATCCCCGGTTAAGCCCCCGCGAAGCGCTCGACCAGATCGTGGCCGGCTTCCTGGCACGCCCACCGTGCCTGCTTGCGTTCTCCGGTGGTCGCGACTCCTCCGCGTTATTGGCGGTTGCCGTGTCGGTAGCTCGTCGGGAGGGCCTGCCGCTGCCGATCCCGATCACGCTGACGTATCCCGGTGCAGAGGGAACCGACGAATCGAGCTGGCAGCGCATGGTTCTTGACCACCTCAGGCTTACTGAACGCATCGTTTTAACCGTGCAGGACGAGCACGATGCCCTCGGCCCGGTGGCCACACCGCTGCTGCGTCACCACGGCCTGATGTACCCGCCGAACTTCGCGCCTACCTGGCGAATGATGAACCGTGCCCGCGGCGGTGTCCTGCTCACCGGGGAAAGCGGGGACGAAGTCTTCGGCATCAAACGGATCACCCCACTGACCAAGCTTCTCGCAGGTCACGGGCGAGCGGCTCGCCGCCTCTATCCCCTCGCCGGTCGTGCCCTCGCGCCGGCGCCGTTGCGCCGGCGAGCCGCGTTTCAAGAGCGCTACCGGCGACACTGGTTACGCGAGCCTGTCGAGGCGCTGCTGGCCGCCAGGGACGCTGATGACGCCGCGGCATACTCCCTGCACGCCGGCAGGAATGCCTGGCAGTTCGCGTTCCGTCGATGCGTCCGCCGATGCTACGAGACGATGCAGACCCTGGGACGCGAGATCGATGTCGAGTACGTCCAGACCTTCGGGGAGCCTGACTTCGTGGCGGCACTGGCCCATGCGGCGGGCTTCTGGGGATGGACTGGCCGAACCAGTGCCATGACACACCTATTCGCCGATCTCCTGCCGCGGGAGGTCCTTGAGCGCGCAACCAAGGCGCAGTTCACCCACGCGGTATTCACCGAGCACACCCGCTCGTTCGCCCGCCGGTGGGACGGCACTGGCGTGGACACCGAGCTCGTCGACCCAGAGGTGTTGCGGGACAACTGGCTCTCCGAAAGCCCCCACGCCCCAACAATGACCTTGTTGCAGCAAGCATGGCTGCATGCCCAGCCAGCGACCGGAAACCAGGCGGTCGCATTGGCGGCACCTTTCGATTCAGGAGTGGACACGGCCACGCCAGGCCCGGGATGAGTGGAGAACAGATGCCCGCCACCGATGGCCGGGTAGATCCACTGGAACTCTTTCAAGAGGAGCGCGGCCGTAAGCGGTCCGCGCGGGCGTTGCCCCGCGTCACTCACAGTGCCCTGCGGCTCGTGTGGCAGGCCAGCAGGTCAGGATTCCTCAGCGCGGCCTTCTTCCAGCTTCTCGGTGCCCTGATGGCCACCGCGCTCGTTCTCGCCAGCAAGCTCGGCGTGGATGCGCTGCTGGCCGCCCAACGCGGTGTGGCCACCATGACAACCCTGGCCCCGGTGATCGTGTTGATCGCGGTGGTCACTGCGGCTAGCGCCGCCTCGAGTGTGATGCAGGCCCAGCAGCAGCGCTTGCTCGGCGAATGCGTTTCTGCCGCCGCGTGGGATCGCATGCTCGACGTGACAGGACGGGTAAACCTCGACTTCTTTGAGTCGCCGCGCTTCTTCGAGCAGCTCAAGCGGGTCGAGTTCAACGCAATCGCTCGACCGGTGACCGTGACGACGGCGATCTTCGGGTTGCTGGGTGGGTTACTAAGCGTGACCGCACTGTTCGGCGCGTTACTGACCATCGAGCCGCTGTTGGTACCGCTGTTGCTCGTTACCGGTGTGCCTGCTGTGTTGCTTACCCGCCGGGCGGCCAAAACCGAGTTCGACTTCGCGGTCCGTTACACCCCCGTAGTGCGGATCAGAGACTATCTCCGCATCGTGCTGGGTGGCCGGGAAGCCGCCAAGGAGGTGCGGGCTTTCGGCGCCGAGCGCGCTTTACGGACCCGTCACGACATCGCAAGCGGGCAATTGCTGAAGGGTGTGCACAGCCAGGTACGCCGCCGCCAACGCTACGCGATCGCAGTCGTCCTGTGCAGCGCGCTCGTGCTCGCAGCGACCCTGGGACTACTCCTGTACTTCGTCGCCACCCGGCGAGTGACCATCGCCGGAGCGGGCGCCGCAGTTGTTGCCGTGCGGCTGCTGTCGTCCCGGCTGGACCAAATGGTCGGCTCAATCGGCACGTTGTTCGAGTCATCGGTGTTTTTGGAAGACCTCGAGCGCTTTCTCGCCCTTTCGGTCAAGGCAGACTCCCCGGGTACCGGCACGCCCGCTCCACACCGGCAGGAGATCGTGCTGAGCGGAGTCAGCTACACCTATCCGGGCAGCGACCGACCCGCTGTCGACCAGGTCGACTTGCGTATCGGCGCAGGTGAGGTGATCGCACTTGTTGGGGAGAACGGCTCCGGCAAGACCACCCTGGCCAAGCTCATCGCCGCGTTGTATTCCCCCACCGGCGGCAGCATTCGCTGGGATGGAGTGGATACCAGGGAACTCGAGCCGGCCGACGTTCGCCGGTCGGTGGCTGTGATCTTCCAAGACTTCGTGCGCTACCAACTGTCCGCGCTGGAAAATATCGGGTTGGGCGAACCCGACGACGTCGATGACGAACCGGGGGCGCGGCGGGCCGCCGAGCAAGCCGGCGCAGCCGGCTTCCTCGATGCGCTGCCACAGGGTTACCACACCATCCTGTCCCGGGAATACGCCGATGGGCGTGACCTCTCGGTCGGGCAATGGCAACGTGTCGCCTTGGCCAGGGCATTTCGCCGGGACGCCCCACTGGTCATCCTCGACGAACCCACTGCGGCACTGGACCCACGCGCCGAGCACGCATTATTCGCTGACGTTCGCCAACTGCTGCACGGGCGCTCGGCCCTGCTCATCTCGCACCGGTTCTCCAGCGTGCGCAGCGCCGACCGCATTTACGTCATGGAGTCAGGACGTATCATCGAAAGCGGTTGCCATAACGACCTGATGGGATCCAACGGCCTCTACTCGGAGTTGTTCCAACTACAGGCCCGCGCTTATCTGTAATCGATCTTCTCCACCGTACCGTCCCCACTCGCATCGTCCCAGCGCAGGAGCTCGAGCAGCTGCATGCCCATCTCGGTCCGGAATGGAGGACCCCACGGCACAGCGGCCAGGTATACGGGCACGCGTTCAACCAGATCAGCGAGCTGATTGAACTGCTGCTCGAGCACCTCGGCGTGCACCCACCCGGGAAGCGGGGGGAAGAATCCGAGAAGAACCAGGGCCTGCGCCGGGCTGATCGGAGTGAGCGCCAGCTCAGTCTGGTCGCGCGAAGGCATGGGGATAACCAGGGCATCCAGCGCGACCGGCCCGTTTCGCCAACCAGGTAATGATATCGCGTTACGACCGTCGCTGGTGGTCCGCACGACCCGCGGTGTGCTGAACAGCTCCTTGAGCGATGCAGACGGCGGCCGTAAACGGCTTTCTTCGGTGCCTGGTGATAATAGCGCACGGTCACCGTTGAGCTCAATTCTTGCAACATCGTCCGTCAGTATGGTCGCACCGCCGGCGCACATCAGCGTCGCCATCGTCGATTTCCCCATTCCTTTCGCGCCGCCGAACGCCAAACCGTGGCTCCGCACGTGAACCGCGCTGGCGTGTAGCACCAGATGTCCAGACATGAGCAGCCGGAATGCCATCAACGCGCCGACCGCCACCACAGAAGCCAACTCCGGATCACCACCTGTGAACAATTTCCAGGTCACTTCAGTGAGGCCGGCGCTGAGGTCGAACTCGCACAGCCCGTCAAACCGGACTCGGTACCCTTGAGATGTCCTGCTGGCAAGGTAGCTCGTTCCGCTGATCTCATCTCTTGACTGAGCCAGCAAATCAGCAGGTTTCGGCCACCAACCGACGTCGACACTATGTGATGATCGACGTAGTGTCATTTCGGGAGGCAGGCATATATCAACCTCGGGGAGGTGAAGATCGAGGTCGCTGGCGATAGTGCAGCCGTAGAGACGGTGAAACCGCATACCGTTATCCTTGAGGTGGCGGACCTAGCGGCGCGTATTGGGTGGCCAGCGAATCCAGCGCGACGCCGGCCACAGCGATCCACGCATGAGCTGCGAGAGTACCGGTGTCGTCCAGCCTGACACCGATGACGAGCGCCGGATCTAACCGGCGAATGCGCTGGCCGAGTACCAGAGCTCTCCGCAGGCAGGTATTGTCGAATGGCCAGTGTCGGAATACTCGGTTCACCGCCACTGCCCGTCGATGAATCCAACTTACCGGTAGATCCGGTGGGGGTGCCGGGTCGGGTTCCTCCTGGGTCTCCGGATTCTGAGCGAGCCGGACGCCGAGCAGCCACGTGAGCCGCGGGAGGGTGCTGTAGCGGAGGCCGACTTCCACGATGACCGCGACGATTATGGTGATGGCTACCTGCAGGTCAATCAATCGACATGCTCGGCGGGACGAAACGGCGACCTTCGCCCATCTTGTTTGGTCCATCAGGAGGCGAGCAGACCGGCGCGGGACAGGTCGGCGATGAAGGTGTCGACATCACGAACGGCCGTATCCTCGTCGACCTCGAACGCTGCCAGCAGGGCAGCGACCAACTCGTCGCGATCGTGCTCCTCATGGAGCATATCGAACAGCAGGACACCGCTCCCGTTAATCGTGAGATACCGGGAACTCTCAAGATCGAGAACCACTACTTCACCACTGATCTTCCGGCTCGACAGGCCGCTGTCTCGTAGGCGCACTGAAGCAGATTACGGCCTGAGGCCAACTCGCGGTAGGTCCCATCTGTAACGATTACCCACTTGGTCTGGGCGGATGCCAAAAGTGACGAACGGCTCCTGCGAGACAGCTCGGGGATGCGTTGATCCCTACGGGTAGTAACGGTTTCCTGACGCGAAGTAAAGATTTCCGGATTAGTAACGATCCCACTCCGCTACCGATATCATACACGTGAGCAGCGCGGGTTCTTTTCATTCTCGATCGCCTGCTGTCGCATCGCGGGATGCGGGTTTCCGGGCTGCCTGTATGGCTGTTCTCCGCACGGGGGACCGGGGCGCCACCGCGGCCCAGAAATCGGACTGGATCTTCGTATCCCGACCCATGATTCTGGAACTTGAGCAAGCCGAAAAGCCTGTTCCGCGATGGTCCTGTGGCGAGTGAGATGTCACGCAGAGTCCTCGTATTTTTCTTACTCTTCGTGATGCTCGTTGTCGCTTCAGCATGCTCTGCGCTCGGATTCCACGGGCGGCAGAACGAGGCTTCGGCGGTGCCACTCGTACGACTACCCGAGGCCGCCGATGTGCAGTACGGTCAAGTCTACGATATTCCCCCTGATGCCAAAGCGCAAACGGTCACTTTCAAAGATGCTAAAGATCAGCCTCAGGGTTTCGCGATACGCACCTACCCGAACCGGGAACGCTTACCTCTCATGTCCTGGATCAGCAAGGAGTGGGACCCTGGTCGCCTGCTCTTCCTGCGCCCTTGCCACAGTTCGATCGGAGACTGTGTTGTCGTCGTCGACTCGACGACTTATCAGACCAATGAAGATCCGCCACAGCCGGATTTTCCAATCCTGGCTGTGGCGGAGGTGGGGGATAATGTTGTCGCCGTGAACCGACTCAACGGGATTCCTTCACAGTCTTCGGATATTCTTAATCTGCTGGAAGTGGTCCGCGAATGAAACGGCGTCCCATCGTTCTGAGCATGTGGATGTTGGCTACGGTGACCCTCACTCCACTCTTGAGTTCATTGCAGGCTTCCGCTGCTGGTGACGATAGAATTGAGGGAAGTTTAGTCTTCGCCGAGGCCGAGGCGAGCGTGCACGCGGGTACTCCTGGGTTTTCGCTAGCCTGGGTGCAACACGCGTTTAACGTCTCGAAAGCTCCCCCTGGCGCAGCTTCTGCGTGGACCTACTACCTGAGCCTCGGCAAACCGAACGATGGAGCAAAACCGGCAGATGTGCCTCGCGGAGCATTAGTCTTCTTCTCCGGCTCGAGTGGAGATGGTCACGTGGGTATCGCTTTAGGCGATGCGCAGATGGTGAGCGATCTCAATATCCCGGGAGTCAGGACTGGCGTCTACGTCGGTCCATTGGGTGAAGGTGGGACCCTGGCCGGATGGACCATGCCCCCCTCTGACTGGCCGGGCCATCCCGAGCTTGCCGGTGTCGCGCCCAGCACCGTCCAGCAGAGTGTGGCCAAGCCCGTTGCGACTGCGCCCGCCGCCGTCAAACCCGCTGCCAAACCAGCTCCCGTTGCCAAACCAGCTCCCGTTGCCAAACCAGCTCCCGTTGCCAAACCAGCGCCCACGACCACACCAGCGCCCAGGACCACACCAGTCCCCACTACATCAGCCCCCGCAAAGTCGACTCCGGCCAAGGCAACCACGGCACCGTCACGGTCCTCGTCGGGCACATCCACCCCAATACCAACACCAACGCCGACACCAACAGCGATCGTGAGCACGAGCACGGTGCTTACGGCAGATCCGCCCGAGATCGAACCTGGCGAAGAGGTGACCCTTACCGCGACGATTACGCCGACGCCTTCGACGGCGACGGTGACCGGTACCGTGTTTTTCAGAGGCGGGTCTGATTTTCGTCGCACAGCGCCCGTCGCCGGCGGTACCGCATCTATGCAGACGACCTTGCCCGCCTCTGCGACCGTTACGGCTTACTTCATTCCCTCCACCGCGAACGTGAGGGGGTCAGGGTCCAACTCGGTGCCGGTGCACGTCACCGCGCCTACGACACCGACACCTGTTCCGACACCGCCCCCGACACCGCCACCCGCTCCTCAGCAACCTCCTGCCCAGCAGCCACCTGTGCAGGAACCACCCGGCCAGCAGCCTCCGGTTGACCAACCGCGCCATCGATCCGGCCGGGACGACCAGCCTCCCTTGGACCAGCCGTTGAGTCAGCAGCCCCCGTCGCAGCAACATCGGCACCGCTCAGGGTGAGGCTCCGGGCGGACCTGACCTGGGAACCCAACCGGGGGGACCCCAACCAGGAGTGCTAGTCGGGTCCGCTGGTGCGTAGCGTGGAGTTGTGGCCGTCCTTTCCCAGCACGGGTCCCTCGTGCCTCCTGCTGACCTGCCGTGCACCCTGGGCGTGTTGCGCACCAGGGGCCACGTCCAGCGTGACGTCAAGGATGAGGTGCGGGCGAACCTGCTCGCCGCGCTGCGCTCGGGCCGTGATCCCTGGCCGGGTATCGTCGGGTTCGCCGACACCGTGCTGCCGCAGCTGGAGCGGGCGTTGCTGGCGGGCCACGACCTGGTGCTGCTGGGGGAGCGCGGCCAGGGCAAGACCCGGTTGCTGCGCACCCTGGCCGGCTTGCTCGATGAGTGGACTCCGGTCATCGAGGGCGCCGAGCTGGCGGAACACCCCTTCCAGCCGATCACGCCGGGATCGCGGCGCCGCGCGGCGGAGCTCGGTGATGAGCTGCCGGTGAGCTGGTTGCACCGCTCACTGCGCTACACCGAGAAGCTGGCCACCCCGGACACCAGCGTCGGGGACCTGGTCGGCGACGTCGACCCGGTGAAGGTCGCGCAGGGCCGTAGCCTGGGGGACCCGGAGACCATCCACTTCGGGCTGGTGCCCCGCGCGCATCGCGGCATCGTGGCGATCAACGAGCTGCCCGACCTGGCCGAGCGGATCCAGGTCTCGCTGCTCAACGTGATGGAGGAGCGGGACATCCAGGTCCGCGGTTACAGCCTGCGGTTGCCGCTGGATGTGCTGGTGGTGGCCAGCGCCAACCCCGAGGACTACACCAACCGGGGCCGGATCATCACCCCGCTCAAGGACCG
>OBLV0100000352.1_pt1 | contig 14396 bp, 12 predicted proteins | sample 1520071 | NCBI WGS metagenome assembly OBLV01 (sample SAMEA3888446, study PRJEB22518) | metagenome | reverse complement strand
GCTCGGTGCTCCAGGCGGTGCCGGTGGGGTTGCCGTCGACCGCGAAGCCGACCGTTTCCGGGTCCTCTTCGCCGTCGCCCTGCGGGTCGTAGTCGGTCGCCGAGGCGATCGCGATCTTTTCGCCCTTGCCCTTGAGGGCGCCGCCGCCTCCGCCACCGCCGCTGATCACGAAGACCGCGACTATCGCGCCGACGGCGACCAGGGCAAGCAGCGCGACCGCCGCCCAGGAGAGCCGGCTGTGGCCGGAGAGCTTGCGCTCAGGCGCCGGCACCGCCTCCAGCACGGTGGTCGCCTCGCCGGTGGTGGAGCCGGCGCGGGCCGCCTCCACCTCGAGCGCGGTCGAGAGGTCGTCGATCAGCTCGCCGACGTCCTGGTAGCGCTCGGCCGGCTCCTTCGCCGTCGCCCGCTCGACCACCAAGGCCGCCGCGGCCGAGACCTCGGGCCGCCGCGCCTGCACGTCGGGCAGCTCTTCGTTGACGTGTTTCATCGCCACCCCGACCTGGCTGTCGGCATGGAACGGGACCTGCCCGATCAGCATCTCGTAGAGGACGACGCCGAGCGAGTAGATGTCGGAGCGAGGGTCGACCGGGTGTCCCATCGCCTGCTCGGGGGCGACGTAGTCGGTGGTGCCGAGCACGCGGCCGGTCGCGGTCATCCCGTCCTGCTCGAGCTGGCGCGAGATCCCGAAATCGGTCAGCTTCGCCCGCCCCTCGGAGTCGATCAGGACGTTCTGGGGCTTGATGTCGCGGTGGACCATGTTGCGAGCGTGGGCGACGGTGAGGCCGCGGGCGATCTCGATCGCGTAGGCGAGCGCCTCCTGCGGGTCGAGGGCGCCGATCCGGTTGATCCGCTGCTTCAGCGTCTCCCCTTCGACGTACTCGAAGACGATGTAGGGGTGGCCGCCGTCCTCGCCGGCGTCGATCACGGCGACGACGTTGGGGTGGGAGAGCTTCGCCACCGCCCGCGCCTCCTGGCGGAAGCGCTCCAGCTGGTCGGCCTGCTCGGACATCTCCCGGTGCATCACCTTCACCGCGACGGCGCGGTCGAGCGTCTCGTCGCGGGCCAGGTAGACCGTCGACATGCCGCCGCTGCCGAGCTTGGCCTCGAGCCGGTAGCGGCCGGAGAGCACGGTGCCGATCATCTGCGAGCTGGTGGGGCGGGAGTTCATCGGGTCGGGCGGCGAAAGTTATGCGGCTTCGGGGGTCATGGCCATAGATGATGGGGCGGTGCGATTAGAAGTTCACCGCGGCTGCGCTCAGGCCTGTCTCGCGCGGGAAAACGCCCAAATTGCGCTGACGCTCGAACATACGCCTAAATCGGCAGGCATCTCTACCAATACTGAGTAGTTAGCCTAAGAATTTGTCCGATCGGGTAACTGCGCCGCACCTGAGCCCGGACCGGGTAGACGATGGGTAGACGATCTAAAGCCGAGAAGCTGGCGAAGCTGCGCGAGCAGGCGAGCCCATCAGCCTACGGAGGCGCCGCCGCCGAGCTCGCCCGCCTGGTGCAGCGGCTGGAGGATCGCCACCCGCGGACCCACGGGCACTCGCACCGGGTCGCCACCTTCGCCGCGGCGATCGCGATCGAGCTGGGCCTGGCGCCGAAGACCGTGAACCGGGTCCGCACCGCGGCGCTGCTTCACGACATCGGCAAGATCGTCATCCCGGCGGCGATCATCGACAAGCCCGGCGCGCTCAGCGCCGAAGAGCTCGTGGAGATCAGGCGCCACCCCGAGTCCGGCGCCCGCCTGGTCGCCCCGCTCGGCGACCCGGACCTGGCGGCGATCGTCCGCCATCACCACGAGCGCTTCGACGGCCGCGGCTACCCGGCCGGCCTCGGGGGCTACGAGATCCCACTCGGTGCCCGTATCGTCGCCGTCGCCGACACCCTCGACGCCCTCGTCTCGCCCCGCCCCTACAAGCTGCCGACCTCGAAGCGGCGGGCGCTGGAGCTGCTGCGCCAGGCGGCGGGCAGCCAGCTCGACCCGACCGTCGTCCGGGTCGCCCTCAGGCTCGCCGAACCGCCCCGTCGCCGGCGACGACGGAACCGATTCGGGCAGCACCCGGATAGTGGGGCCGGAGCAGGCTCAACGCCGCCGTTTCATCCGGCGGCGAGATGACGACGCAGAAGCCGCAGCCCATGTTGAAGACGTCGTGCATCTCCTCGTCGGAGACCTCGCCCCGCTCCTGGATCAGGCCGAAGATCGGCGGCACCGGCAGCGGTGCGTCGATCTCGTAGTCGACGGTCGCCGCCAGCCGCAGCAGGTTGCCGAGCCCGCCTGAGGTGATGTGGGCGAGGCCGTGGACCTCGACCTCGGACCGCAGCAGCTCCAGCACCGGCTTGACGTAGATCTCCGTCGGCTCCAGCAGCACGTCGCCGAGCGGCCGCCCCAGCCGCTCGTCCGCGAGCGGGATCCCGGCGAGGGCCGAGCGGGCGAGCGTGTAGCCGTTGGAGTGCACGCCGCTGGAGGGCAGGCCGAGGACGACGTCGCCGGGAGCGACGGTGGAGCCGTCGACGATCGCGTCGAGGGCGACGGTGCCGAAGCAGGCACCGGAGACGTCGACGCCGCTGACCAGGGAGCCGAGCTGGGCCAGCTCGCCGCCGGGGATCTCGATCCCGGCCAGCTCCGCGCCGCGGGCGAGGCCGACGCCGATCTGCTCGCAGATCTCCGGCTCGGCCCGGTCGACGGCGATGTAGTCGAGCATCGCCAGCGGCTCGGCGCCGACGCAGATAACGTCGTTGACGTTCATCGCGACGCAGTCGATCCCGACCGTGTCGTAGCGCCCCAGCTCCTCGGCGACCAGCAGCTTCGTCCCGACCCCGTCGGTCGAGAGCGCCACCCCGAGCCGATCGTCGAGCGCGATCACGCTGGCGTAGTGGCCCGGCAGCGGCACCTGCCGCGACGGCCGCCCCAGCTGGATCGCCCCCAGCGCCTTGACCAGCCCGGCGACCGCCGAGTCGGCCGCGCTCTGGTCGACCCCGCTCTTTGCGTAGGCGTCGCTCACGATCTCTGCAGCTTTGCAAGAACGACGGAGGCCAGCCCGGCCCGGTACGCGGCGTAGGGCCAGAGCGCGCGGTCGCGCTCGACCAGGCCGATCAGCCCCTGGGAGGCGAGGGTGGAGGCGAAGGAGGCGCCGACGCCGATCGCCAGCGCCTGGCGGGTCTGCGGCGAGGTGCCGCGGCGGGCGAGGCGGGCGCCCTTGAGGGCGCTGGCGCCGACGATGATCGGCAGCGCCACGGTGCGGGAGAGCAGGTTCGCCTGCTCGCGCGAGAAGCGGCGGCAGCGGGCGGCAGTCAGGGTGGCGCCGTTGCGGGAGACGCCGGGGGCGAGCGCCGCGGCCTGGGCGACGCCGAGCGCCAGCCCGTCGGCCGGAGTGGCGTCGCCGCGGCCGCGCTGCTGCGGGCGCGTATCGGCGAGGAGCATCGCCGCGGCGCCCGCGAGCAGGCCGATCGCGGTCGCTCGCGGGCCGCCGAGCCGGCGCTCGATCGGCCGCTCGAAGACGTAGCCGACGAAGGCCGCCGGCAGGAAGGAGAGGGCGAGGACGACCGCGCGCCGGCGTTCGAACTGGCGCAGCTCCTCGGCGATCACCCGCCGCTGGCCGATCAGCAGCGCCGCCGCGGCGCCGGCGTGCAGCGCCACCTCGAAGCTCTTGCGCAGCTCCGGGTCGATCGCCTCCCAGTCCCAGCCGGCGAGCCAGGGGAGGAGCACGAGGTGGGCGGAGCTGGAGACCGGCAGCAGCTCGGCCGGGCCCTGGACGATCCCGAGCGCGACGGCGCGGCGGGCCGGGAGCGGGGCCGCGCTCAAGCGCGGGTGCTGCCGGCGGGCTCGGCGTCGGGCTCGGGGGGTGCCGGCTCGCCGCCCTCGCCACTGCCCCCGCGCCGCCGTCGCACGATCAGGTAGACGACGCCGACGACGATCGCCGCCAGCACCACGTAGTCGAGGTAGCCGAGCTTGTGGCGCCAGTCTTCCCAGTTGTCGCCGACCTTTTCGCCGACGATCGCCAGCGCCAGCACCCAGGGGATCGAGCCGAGCAGGGTGTAGGTGAGGAAGCGCCAGAACGGCATCCGGGCGACGCCGGCCGGCAGCGAGATGAAGGTGCGGACGATCGGCAGCATCCGCGAGAAGAAGACGGTGATGGTGCCGTAGCGGGCGAACCAGTCGTCGGCCCATTTCAGGTGCTTGGGGCTGATGTGGATCAGCCGGTTCTTCTCCAGCAGGTCGAGGCGGCCGTAGTAGCCGACCGCGTAGGCGAGCGAGGAGCCGACGAGGTTGCCGGCGACCCCGGCGGCGACGATCTCGAACAGCGTCAGTTCGCCTTTGGAGACGCTGAAGCCGGCGAAGAGCATGATCGCCTCGCTGGGGATCGGGACGCAGGCGGACTCGAAGATCATCAGCACGAAGACGGCGGCGGCGCCGGCCGAGCCGATGAATTCGGTCGCGACTTCGACGATCGGTTCGACCACCTTGTCGCTGATGCTGGCGAGGAAGAGCAGCATGCGAAGCGCCACATCGTAGGGGTCTCGCCTTACTCCTGCCTTAAACTCGCTGCAGCGATGAACCGGTTGAACCACCCCGTCTATCGCAACCGGGTCCTGCAGCTAGCCGCGGACGCCTGCCTGGTCGCGCTCTCCTTCTACCTGGCCTTCCAGCTGCGGTTCCTCGACGACCCGCACGGGATGCCGCAGCGCTACGAGGTGCTGTTCGCGCAATCGGTCGGCTTCGTCGTCGTCGGCAAGCTCGCCGTCTTCTACGCCTTCGGGCTCTACCAGAAGTGGTGGCGCTACGTGACCGGCCGCGACTTCATCCTCATCCTCCGCGCCGTCGTCGTCTCCAGCCTGCTGCTGGTCGTCTTCTTCGCCGTCGCCAAGCCGTTCGCGCACTCGCTGCCGCGCTCGGTCGAGGTCACCGACTTCTTCCTCACCGCGCTGCTGATCGCCGGCGCCCGCCTGGCGGTGCGGCTGATCGTCGAGCGCCCCGCCCACGGCGCCCGCGTGCCCAAGCACGAGATGCTGGTGGTCGGCGCCGGCTCCGGCGGCCAGATGGTCGTCCGCGAGCTGCAGCTCAATCCCAACCTCGGCGCCACCGCGATCGGCTTCGTCGACGACGACCCGCGCAAGCGGGGAATGCGGATGCTGGGCCTGAAGGTGCTGGGCTCGACCAAGGAGATCGAGCGGATCCTCGACGAGACCGAACCCGACGAGGTGGTGATCGCGATCCCCTCGGCGCCGGGGACGCTGCGCGCCGCGGTCGTCGCCGCCTGCCGCGAGCGCGAGATCCGCGTCCGCACCCTGCCGACCGTGTTCGAGCTGCTCCGCGGCGGTGTCCAGCTCAATCGCCAGCTGCGCGAGGTGCGGGTCGAGGACGTGCTTGGCCGCGACCCGATCGTCCGCGAGCTCGACCGCGTCGGCGCCTACCTGCGCGACCGCATCGTCCTCGTCACCGGCGCCGGCGGTTCGATCGGCTCCGAGCTCTGCCGCCAGATCGCCCAGGTGAAGCCGCGGCTGCTGGTCCTGCTCGACCACGCCGAGGACAACCTCTTCGCGATCGAGCGGGAGATGATCGAGGAGCGCCACTGCCACAACGTCGAGGCGGTGCTGGCCGACTGCCGCGAGCCGCACCGGATGCTGGAGGTGATGCAGCGCTTCAAGCCCGGCATCGTCTTCCACGCCGCCGCCTACAAGCACGTGCCGCTGATGGAGGCGAACCCGCTCGAGGCGGTCCGCAACAACGCGATCGCGACTCGGACCGCGGCCGAGACCGCGGCGGCCTCCGAGGTCGAGCGCTTCGTCCTCATCTCCACCGACAAGGCGGTCAACCCGCAGACGGTGATGGGCGCCTCGAAGGCGATGGCCGAGTGGATCGTCGAGGCGGCCGGCCACAAGCACCCCGGCACCCGCTTCGCCTCGGTCCGCTTCGGCAACGTGCTCGGCTCCTCCGGCAGCGTCGTGCCGATCTTCCGCGGCCAGATCGAGCGCGGCGGGCCGGTGACCGTCACCCACCCGGAGATGACCCGGTACTTCATGACGATCCCGGAGGCGGTGCAGCTGGTGATCCGCGCCGGCGACATCGGCGCCGGCAAAGGCGAGGTCTTCGTGCTCGACATGGGCGAGCCGGTGAAGATCGTCGACCTCGCCCAGAACATGATCCGGCTGGCCGGCTACGAGCCGGGGACCGACATCGCGATCGAGTTCACGCAGCCGCGGCCGGGGGAGAAGCTCGACGAGGAGCTGTTCGCCCCGACCGAGGAGCCGCAGCCGACGGCGGCGCGGCGGATCAACCGGGCGGTGCGGAAGACGCCGCTGGACTCCGATTGGGTCGAGTCGACCCTGAACTCGCTCGAACACCTCGTTATGGCCGGCGATGAGGCTAATTTGGCGGAGCGAGTGGTGGAGATGATCGCCTCCCCGGGCGGCGACGGGGCGGCAGTCGTCCACGACAAGTAGCCTCTCGCGGCGCCTTTGCTGAAGCTGATCGAACAAGTCGGCTCCTTCGCAGGCCTGGCCGCCTTCATCGGCCTCGCCGTCTTTGCCCTGCTCTCTTTCTCTCAGGCGCGGGACATTCGCCGTCTGCGCGAGTGGGCCGGCTCGGCTCCCGAGCGCGACGCCGAGCGCAAGGAGGCGACCTCCACCGTGGCGGCGCAGCGGGCCGAGGAGCTGCGGCAGCTGGAGGAGAGCCGGACCGCCGAGCGGGAGGCGGTGGCCGAGCGGGAGCAGCGCCGCGAGCGGCGCGAGGCGGGCCTGCCGGAACAGACTCGGGGCGAGCGCCTGCGCCAGGGCTTCGGCGGCGCCGGCGAGCGGCTCGGCGACCCGCGCTACCTCGTCGCCATCTTCCTCGTCCTGCTGGTGGTCGTTGCCGGGATCGGCTACCTGGTGCTCGGCGGCTCCGGCGAAGCCGACGGCAAGGGAGGCAAGGACGGCAAGCAGAGCGCGGCGCAGGTCAGCCCCGGCGAAATCGAAGTCGCGGTCCTCAACGGGACCGCGGTCCCGGGCCTGGCGGCGACCTACGGCGACAAGGTCGAAGGCAAGGGCTTTCAGCTCGGGGCCGTGACCAACAGCAGCTCCAGCTTCGCCGAAAGCGTCGTCATGTATCGTCGCGGCCACAAGCCGGAAGCGAAGAAGGTCTCGAAGGCGCTGTCGATCCCCAAGCTCGACCTGATGAGCTCGGAAATCGAAGCCGTCTCCTCCGGGGCCAACGTGGCGGTGATCGTCGGCGAGGACAATGCCGCCTCGGCCCCGTAGATGACCGCTTCCACGACTCGGTCATCTCGCGTGGCCGCCGTGGTCTTCGCACTCCTCGTCCTCGCCACCGTCGCCGCCTTCGCCTGGGCCCAGCGGGTCAAGCGCGACCCGCTGGTTCTCGACAAGGTCACCTTCGTCGGCCTGCCCAACCCGCACCCAAAGCACCCGGTCCACAGCTTCACCCCGAATGGCGACTGCCGCTTCGACGTGATCCGGATCCGCTTCCGCACCACTCAGTCCGACCGGGGCACGGTGCAGGTGGTGAAGCCGGGCGGCAGGGTCGTGATCACCCTTGCCCGCGACACCTTCCTCAAGCGCTACACGTTCCACACCTTCTACTGGGACGGCCGCAGCCGCGACGACGGGATCGCCCCGCCGGGCCGCTACAAGCTGCGGGTGAAATTGCTGGGCCAGGGACGGACGCTGGTGACGCCGGGTGTGATCCGGCTGCACGAGGCGCCCCCGCCTAAGCACCGTCGCAGTTGCATGACCTCGGTCCCCCAGGGGTCCATTTCGGCGAGCGGGAGCACCCTCCCTTGAGCGACTTCCTAGCCGGCGCTGGCGTGATCGTCGCCGCCGGCTCCAGCGCCGCCTCGATCCTGCTTCCCCCCGGCCGCCGCCGCTCGGCGGCGATGCTGCTGGCGATCGCCCTCTTCCCGATCCTGATCCTCGGCGACCAGTGGCACACCCACCAGATCGCCGACCTCCGCCACGACACCGCCCGGGTCGTTGCCTTGCTGGCGATGGGCGCGTTGCTGGTTGGGGCGTTGGCCTACGCCTTCCGCCGCTGGCCCGTCCTCCTGCCCCTGGCGATCGTCTTCGCGCTCCCGTTCCGGGTCCCACTCCACGCGGGGGGAGACACCGCCAACCTCCTGGTGCCCCTTTACTTGGTCATCGCCGGGGGCGTCGTCACCACCGCACTCAGGGACTGGCAGAGAAGCCGGCCGTCCACCGAGGGCGCGCCGACAGGACCCGCTGCCCGCAAACCACGGTCCCTTGTCTGGCTCCCCCGCCTGCTTGCCATCTTCGTCGTGCTCTACGCGGTGCAGACGTTGTATTCAGATGACTTCTCAAAGGGACTCCAGAACACGTGCTTCTTCCTCGTTCCCTTCACCGTCGCCTACGCCCTCCTCCGCGACATCGAGTGGGATCGCCGTCTGCTCACCTGGACCCTCGCCCTGGTCGCCGCCGAGGCGGTCCTCTTCGTCCTCGTCGGCAGCGTCGAGTACGTCACCCGCGGCCTCTTCTGGAACGCCCAGGTGATCCGCTCGAACGAATTCCACACCTACTTCCGCGTCAACTCGGTCTTCTGGGATCCCAACATCTACGGTCGCTACCTGGCGCTGGTCATCGTCGTCGCCACCGCGGCGCTGCTGTGGGCGAGGGAGCGCCGGGCCTTCTGGGTGCTGACGGCGACGATCGCGGTGCTCTGGCTCGGCCTCGCCCAGACCTTCTCCCAGTCCAGCTTCATCGCCCTGCTCGCTGGCCTTGCCGTCCTCGCGGCGCTGCGCTGGAGCCGCAAATGGACCGCCGTCGCCGTCGCCGTCGGGCTGGTCGGGGCGATCCTCGTCGTCACCCTGGTCGGCGGCTCCGGCAAGGTCAACTTCTCCCGCCTCAACATCGACACCAGCGGCCGCGCCAACCTGGTCCAGGGCGGCATCGACCTGTTCGGCGAACGCCCGCTGCAGGGCTACGGCTCCGGTTCCTTCCAGGCCGCCTACAGCGATCACCGCAAGAACAAGAACGTCCCCGTCTCGATCTCCCACACCGAGCCGGTGACGATCGCCGCGGAGCAGGGGGTCCTGGGCCTCGTCGCCTACGCCGCCCTGATCGTCTGCGCGCTGTGGGCGATGTGCGCGGGAATCACCGGCGCCTCCTCTGCTGGACCCGCTGCCCGCCCAGCTGTGCTGGCCGCTTTCGTAGCCCTGCTCATACATACGCTCTCCTACGCCGGCTTCTTCGAGGATCCGATCGCCTGGGTGCTGCTCGCGCTCGGCGCCTCGCTGGCGGCGATCCCGGCGGTCCGCAGCTCGGATTAGATTCATCGCGTGTCGGGATACCTGCGCCGCCTGGCGACGACCGGCGCCGCCTACACGGCGGCGAGCATCCTCTCCAAAGTCATCGCCGTCGTCCTGCTGCCGCTCTACACGCGGTACCTGACCCCGGCCGACTACGGCGCCGCCGAGGTGATGTTCGCCGCGGTCGTCACCGCCAGCATCGTCGTCCGCTTCGGCCTGATCGAGGCGGTGCTGCGCTTCTACTACGTCGAGGGCGAGGATCCGCGCCGGGTCGTCTCCTCCTCGTTCGCGGCGCTGTTCTGGCTCTCGACCGTCGCCGTGGTCGTGCTGATGCCGTTCGCCAAGCCGATCTCGGAAGCGCTGCTGGACGGGTCGCCGGCGGAGATGGCGCGGATCTCGGCGACCCAGCTCGGGCAGATCTCGATCGCCGGCCTCTGGGTGTTGACGATGTCGGAGTTCCTGCTCACCATGTTCCGGCTGGAGGAGCGGGCGCGGGCCTACTTCGTCACCACGATCCTCAACGTGCTGGGGACGATCGCGCTCACCGTCGTCCTCGTCGTCGGGGTCGGCGACGGCGCCCGCGGCCTGCTGCTCGCCAGCTACGGGGCGGGGGCGGCAACCGTGCTGATCCTGATTGCGCTGCAGTGGCGCAGCCTCTCGCTGCGCTTCGACCGGGCGCTGCTGCGCCGGCTCTTCCGCTTCGGCCTGCCGACGATGCCGGCCGAGGTCTCGCTCTACGCGCTCAACTTCGTCGACCGCCTGATCATCGTCCGCTCGCTCGGCCTCACCGAGGCCGGCCTCTACTCGCTGGCGGTCAAGTTCGCGCAGGCGGTCAACGTGATCGTCCGCGGCTTCCAGCTCGCCTGGCCGCCGCTCGCGTACTCGATCCGCGACGACGACGAGGCCCGCCGCGCCTACGCCACCATCGTCACCCTCTTCACCGCGGGCTGCGCCTTCGTCGTCACCGGCATGTGGCTGTTCTCGCGCTGGATCGTGCGGCTGCTCGCCGCGCCGGAATTCTTCGCCTCCTACAAGGCGGTCGGGTTGATCTCGACCGCGGTCACCCTCTACGCGCTGTACCTGGTCCTGGTCGTCATCCTCGGCCGCACCGGCCGCACCGAGTTCAACCTGCCGGCGACGCTCGCCGCCCTCGTCGCCAACGTCGCCCTCAACCTGCTGCTGGTGCCGCCGCTGGGGATCGTCGGCGCCGGCCTCGCCCTCGTCGCCTCCTATGTGGTCGTGCTGGTGCTGATGTACGCGTTCACCCAGCGCCTGTTCCCGGTCCCGTACGAGTGGGGGAGGCTGGCGAAGGTCACGCTTGCCTCAGCGGCGCTCGTCGGCCTTGCGGAGCTCCTCGTGCCGACCGCGGGGATCGCCGGCTTCCTCGGCCGGGCCGTCCTCCTCGCCGCCTACCCGCTGGCCCTCTACGCGAGCCGCTTCTTCACGCCCGGCGAGCGTGCCTGGCTCTCCCGCCTGCGCCAGCCGAGCGCGATCGCCGCCGAGCTGCGGGCGATGCGCGCCGAATCGGCCGCGGTCGACGGCCGCGTGCCCGAGGCCTACGAGGCGGAGCTGATGGACGAGGACGCGCGCTTCTAGGGGCTAGCGCGGCCCGAGGCGGTCGCGGATGCTCTCGCCGCGCGCCGGCAGCAGCGCCTGCCGCGCGTGGGCCCAGTAGACGCGGGCCGGCTGGTTGGGGATGACGCTGGCGGCGACCGCGCGCGCCGCGTAGGACCAGGCAGTCAGGACCCGCACCGCCAGGGCGGCTCCCCGGCCGTGGTGCAGGCGCATGTACCTATCTCGATTGCGGTGGAATTCGACGATCCGCGGCAGGCCCTTGGCGAGGTCGGTCGAGAGCTGGTCGTGGTGGAAGGCTTCCGCGCCCGGGACGTAGAGCGAGTGCCAGCCGGCGGCGGCGAGTCGCTTGGCGAAGTCGCACTCGTCGTAGTAGACGAAGAAGCCCGGGTCCATGTAGCCGACCGCCGCCGCCGCCTCGCGGCGGACGAGCAGGGCACTCGACTGCGCCCAGTCGACGCGGCGAGTCGCGTGCCCCTTGCTCTCGACGGTGAGCAGGCGGTGCAGGAAGAGCGCCCCGGCGAGCGCGGTGCCGACTCCCGGGAACCGCCAGGCGCACGGCACCGGCCGGCCGGCCGAGTCGAGCAGCTGTGGGCCCGCGGCGGCCGCGCCTGGGTCGGCGTCGAGAGCATCGACCAGGGCCGCAACCGCCCCCGATCGCAGCTCCGAGTCCTCGTTCAGCAGCAGGCAGTAGTCGCCGGCCGCCTCGCGCATCAGCGTCGAGTCGTTCTCGGCCTTGCCGGCGCGGCGCTCGAGGGCGATCAGCCGCAGCGGAAGGTCCCGGGGCTCGGTTTCGCCGCTCCCGTCCCCACCGTCCACCGCCAGCGTCGCCCCCAGATCCCGTACCGCCGCGCTCGAGCCGTCGTCGGAGGCGTTGTCGAGAACGAGCACCTCGGCCTCGACCTCGGCCGGATGCGTGCGCGCGATCGCCGCCAGGCAGGCGAGCAGGTACTCGCGGCCGTTCGTGTTCACGACGCAGTAGGAGAGCGTGGGCAAGGGCCTATTCCGGTAGGGATTCCACTTAACTTTTCCGCAGATGGCTCGCGGCGGTCCGCTGGCCTCGCCGCGGAAAAAGTACAAGACGTTCCATCCCCACCGGAATAGGCCCAGCACCTCGAGTGAAAGCCCAGCTCCTAGACCCCTCCGCCTTCACGCCGCCATATGACCGCGCCCTGGCGGCGGCCCTCGCACGCGCTGGCGCCGATGTCGAGCTCGTCACCAGCCGCTTTCTCTACGGGCCGGTTCCCGCTGCCGACGGCTACCGGGTCGACGAGCGCTTCTACCGGCGTGCCGCCAACCGCGGCCTCGACGCCCGCGGCCGGCTTCCCTTCAAGGCGGCCGAGCACCTCGCCGACATGCTGCGCTTCCGCCGGGACATGCGTGGTCGCGCCCGCGGCGGGACCGCTCCCGACGTCGTCCACTGCCAGTGGCTCACCTTCCCGCCGCTCGACGCGCATCTGCTGCCACCGACCCGGCCCCGGCTGATGACCGCGCACTACATCCTGCCGCCGGGTCCGAGCCAGCATCAGATCGGCGCCGCTCGGCGCCTCTACGAGCGCATGGATGCGGTCGTCGCCCACTCCGAGCACAGCGCCGCCCGGATCCGCGACGAGGTCGGCCTCGACCCGGCGAAGGTCCGCGTCGTCCCCCACGGGGCCTTCGACTACCTCACCCGCCTGCCGGAGGAGCGGCCGCTGCCGGCTGAGCTCGATGGGGCCGAGGGCCCGGTGATCCTCTGCTTCGGCCTGCTGCGCCCATACAAGGGGACCGAGGTCCTGCTGGAGGCGTTTCGGCAGCTCGAGGGCGCCGAGCTCTGGGTCGTCGGCAACCCGCGCATGGACGTCGAGCCGCTGCGCCAGCTCGCCGCCGGCGCGCCGGGACGGGTCCGCTTCGTCACCCGCTTCGTCGACGAGGCCGAGATCCCGCCGATCTTCCGCCGCGCCGACCTCGTCGTCCTCCCGTATCTCGACGCCGAGCACTCGGGCGTCCTCTACACCGGCCTCGCCTTCGGCAAGCCGCTGCTGCTCAGCGCCGTCGGCGGCTTCCCCGAGGTGGCGGCGACGGGGGCCGCCCGGCTGGTGCCGCCGGGAGACGTCGGGGCGCTCGCCGCGGCCCTGAGCGAGCTCGTCGCCGACGACTCTGCTCGCGAGGAGTTGGCGGCGGCCGCGCGCGCCGCCGCCGCCGGCCCTTTCTCCTGGGACGAGGCCGCGCGCCTCACCCTCGATCTCTACCGCGAGCTGATCGAGGCGCGGGCGTGACCGCGATCGCCGCCGTCCTCTTCTGGGCCAGCGTCGCCCTGCTGGTCTACACGCACGCCGGCTATCCCCTGGTCCTGGCGGTGCTCGTGCGGCTGCGGGGGGAGCGCGTTAGACCTTTGTCTCGCATAGGGCCACAAAGGTCTAACGCACCCGGTGCCGAGGCCCTCCCGACCGTCTCACTGATCGTCCCCGCCTACGACGAGGAGGAGGTGATCGCGGCCAAAATCGCCAATGCGCTGGCGCTCGACTACCCGCGTGAGCGCCTGCAGGTGATCGTCGCCTCCGACGGCTCGACCGACGCCACCGTCGAGCGCGCCCGCGCGGCCGGCGCCAGCCTCGTCCTCGACCTCCCGCCCGGAGGCAAGGTCGCCGCCCTCAACGCCGCCGCCGAGCAGGCCGCGGGCGAGATCCTCGCCTTCTCCGACGCCAACAGCGACTGGTCGCGCGACGCGCTGCGCCGGCTCGCCGCCCCCTTCGCCGACCCCGGCGTCGGCTACGTCTGCGGCCAGGTCCGCTTCCTCGACCCGGCTGGCGACAACCTCGAGGGGGCCTACTGGCGCTATGAGATGACGGTGCGCGAAGCGGAGTCCGCGCTCGCCGGCGTCACCGCCGGCAACGGCGCGATCTACGCGGTGCGCCGCGACGCCTACGTCCCGCTGCCGCCCACCGGCAGCCACGACCTCAGCTTCCCCTTCCGCCTCGCCAAGCGCCGGCTGCGCTCGCTGTACGAGCCGGGCGCCCGCGCGGAGGAGAAGCTGGTGCCGACGATCGAGGGCGAGTGGGCGCGCAAACGCCGGATGATGGTCGGCCTCTGGGACATCGTCGTCGGCGAAGGGATGCTCGCCCCCCGCGGCTACACGCCGCTCTTCGCCTTCGAGCTCTTCTCGCACCGGATCCTCCGCTATCTCAGCCCGCTGCTGCACCTCGTCGCCCTGCTCGCCAACCTGGCCCTGCTCGGCGACGGCTGGGTCTACGCGGTGACCTTCGTCCTGCAGCTCGCCCTCCTCGCCGCGGCGCTGCTGGGGCGCTGGCTGCCGGCGCTGCCCTTCCGCCTCGCGCGCTATTACGTGCTGACGACCGCCTCGATCGCCGCCGGCCTCTGGGATCGCGCTCGCCGTGGCGCCGGCGGTCGCTGGGAGAAGGCGGCGGGAACCCGGTGAGCGGGGACCGAGAGTAGCCATGCCTCGATTCCTCGACATCGCGATCGCCGCCCTCGCCCTCCTTCTCCTTTCCCCATTCCTGCTCGTCGCCGCGATCGCGATCAAGCTCGGCGGCCGCGGGCCGGTGATCTACCGCCAGCGCCGGGTCG
>OBLV0100000351.1_pt1 | contig 14408 bp, 10 predicted proteins | sample 1520071 | NCBI WGS metagenome assembly OBLV01 (sample SAMEA3888446, study PRJEB22518) | metagenome | reverse complement strand
GAGATCGTGATGTGACTGGAGTTCAGACGTGTGCTCTTCCGATCTCCACAGCCATCGTAGGATGGCTGTGGTGATCTGGCCGTGGAGTCTTTGTTACTTGTATATTTATTGCCGCCGGATAGGATCGCCTGAACGTAAACGCCTGCTCGTGTCGGTCTGTGCCGGCTTAGCTGTCTGCGGAGCCCTGGCGGGTTATATATGGCTCACCGCCCCGCCCATTCAGCACGCTCCGCCGTACGATAGCCAGGCGAACGGGCCGGTCCTCTATCAGCAATTCGAAGCCACCACCGACGCCCACCGCCAACCGCTGACGGTCGTCTCGCCGGCTTATCTGATTCAACCTTTGGCCCTGGTTGCGCTAATTGTTCTTTATGGCTGGAAGAACCGCGAGTCGAGACGCCTGGTTGCGGGCATGATTCTGTTCAGCCTGTTGATCTGGAGTTACGTGGGCGGAGCGTGGCTGTTCCAGCGAATCTTCCATTGGCTGCCCACGGCGGTTCGCATCTCGATGCCGGGCAGGTTTTCGAATCTGACCGCGATGCTGCTCATCCCGCTGGCAGTGGCGTTGATCGCGCGCAGCCGTCCCGCAGCCACCATTTTCAGCTTGCTGTTTCTCGTTCAGGCAGCCCTCACGCCGCAATACCACGAGTTCCTGCGGCTTTACTTCATCTACGTGATTTGGGGCGCCGCACTCGTTGCCTGTATCTGGCTGGGGCGCGAGAGACCGGAGGGACGAAGCTGGCAGGTTCCCTCGTGGTGTCCGCCAATAGCGTTCCTGATAGCCGTGGCCGTTTCTCTGGGCGTTCCATCGAATGCCGCCTGGGCCGATCTCCGCGCCCGAACCCCCGGCTATCGCATCAAGCCCTACGATCGTCAGTTGAGTGCATGGCTGGCTTCGAATGCGCGGCCCGACGAGCCGATTCTGGTTCCCAGCGGGCCTGTATCGGAGTTACAAACCAAAACGGGCCATCCCGTCATCATGGAGCTGGAGACGCTCTACATGATGACTTACAAGCCGGATTTAGCGGCGGTCATTGGGCCCATGGCAGAGGATTTCTATGGCATCGACTACGCCCATCCCGACCGGCTGCGGCCGGTGATGAACGGTGGGCGCATCTTCCCCGGCTCCTCGCGATTGACCGCCGTCTGGCAATCCAGGACGGCCGCCGAGTGGCAGGCTCTACGCCGCAAATACAATTTTCGCCTGGTGCTCTCGCTTTCCGATATTCCGCTTCCGCTAAAGCCCGTCCTCCCGGGGTCCCGATGGACGCTCTATTCCATCGAGTGAACTAAGGGGTTGCGAGTTATAGCCGCCCCGAACCGCTGGCCATCCTGGAGGTCCTCGGTGCGAACGTGCCGGGATCAGAGCTGACACTCGAGAACGTCCGCACCCAAAGCCGAATCTTGGCCCTGCTGACCAGACGCCTACTGCTGCTCGGCGACAGCAATAGAAGCGACGTTGCTGGTTGCCAGGGTGCCGTCGTAATGGAGCGATTGCAGAGTTACGGGCACAGCGTCGCCGGAAAGGCCGGCGGGGACCACAAAACTCACTTGGCATACGCCGGGACGTTGGGAGGCCGGCTCAATGGCGGCAACCGGCACGACGTAGCTGCCCAACTGGAACTGGGGCCGGCCGGAGGGGAAGCTTGCATCGCAGCTCAGTCCTGTGGCGAGAAGCGAGAGAGTTTCGCCGGCGGAGGCCGGATGGGCCGCAAACGCCGGGTTGGGGAGGGCCGCCATTTCCGCCGAGTCCGCATGGAACGCGAGAGCGTGAAGGCTTCCGGCCTGTTCGAGGGCCAGAATACCGGGGGCATCGGCCTGCATCACGCTCTTGAGAGTGTTGGACCGAAGCGAGCCGTTCTCGACCGAGATTTCCAGGGTGGTGCCCGGCGCGCTATTGGGGCACAGAAAATCGATGCGTTCCGGCGAGGCGAACAAAACGCCGGCCTGGCTTCCGTTCACCCACACGTGGGTATCCTGCGGATTTGCGGCCGATAGAAACTTTCCAGACAGAGTAGCGGCCGAACCGGAAGCGCAGGCTGCCGGCGCCGACGGTCCCGCGGCATTGAGCATCGCATTCAGCTCCGGCGTGCCCGAGCCGACTCGAACGGCGAGCGACCGGCTAACCGAGGCGCCGAATGTGTTGGTCGCGGTGAAAACGAGGGTGTGATCGCCTAAGTCGCCGGCGGCCGGAGTCCATTCGAAGATACCGCTCTGCGGGTCGAAAGCGGCGGCGGGCGGGATCCGGGAGGCGGCGAGCGACACCGGGAAGCCATCCACACTCACGGCGGAGACTTCGAGGCGCAAGGGCGATCCGGCTTTGACCGCAGTATCACCGGCGATCTTTACAGCGGCGGCAGTATTCGCCTCGACGCGCACGGAAGCCTGCGCGGAGTCGTCTTCGGCGGCGGCGCTCAGGGTTGCCGTGCCCGAGGGAGCGGCCGGATCGGTGAGCGCCTGGAAGCGTGCGCTGCGCTGGCCGGCGGGGATGGAAAGCAGGGCGGGGACCGAGACGCCGTGGGAGGAGCTGGATAAGCGTACATTCACTCCATGACCGGAACGTCTGTACACCTGGGCCTCGCAGACAATGCTGCTGCCGGAGGAGGTGGATGGGGGGCAAGAAACACTGAGGGTTTTGGCGGTTTGGCCAATCGTCAGCGTGACACTCTTGCTAAGATTTCCAAGCGTTGCGACGATACTCAGCCAGCCTACCGGATTGGGGCTGAGGGTGAACTCGAAACTGACGCTGGTCGCGCCCGCTACTATAGTCGCGGTAGCGGGGACAACTAATGCGGCATTGCCGGATTTTAGAGCGACGCTCACTTTCGAGGGTGTGGCGGTGACGAGCGCGACGGTGCAGGTTCCCGACGTACTGGTGGCTGTGAGGGGGCTGCAGGCCAAGGAAGCCAATGCGGGGGTGGACTGCGCGGCCGCGACCAGCGAGAGGTTAGTGCTGGCGCTCTTGGAGCCGTAGGTTGCCGTAATCGTCGCCGTTTGGGCGGTGGAGACGGAAGCGGTGGAAACACCGAAGGTCGCGGTGAGGGCATTCGGGACAACCGTGGCGGATGCCGGGACGGCCAGGACATTGGCAATGGCGCCGGAAACGGTGACGGGAGCTCCCGTAGACGGCGCGGCCTTGTTCAGCGAAATGGTGCAGGTGGTGCTGCCATTGGACGGCAGCGACGGGGCGGCGCATTGCAGCGCGGATATCATGACCGGCGCAGTCAGAGGAACACTCAAGGTGACGCGCGATCCATTGAGCGATGCGGCGACGGTCGCGGTCTGATCCGACGTTATAGCGGCGGTACTGATGGTGAATGTGCCGGTGGTGGAGTTCGCCGCGACGGTGGTGCTGGCGGGAACCGTCAGAACGTTGGCGATGCCGCCGGACAGAGCCACTACGCTGCCGCCGGCAGGCGCGGCTGCGGATAGGGTAACCGTGCAGCTGATGCTGACATTCGAGACCAGCGAAGCAGCGGCGCACTTCAGGGTGGAAACGGAGACCGTGGCGGGAGCCGTTAGCGTGAAGTTGACCGAGACCGAAGCTCCATCGAGGAAAGCGGTGAGAGTAGCGGTTTGGTTGGTGGTGAACGGATTGGCCGAAACCGGGAAGTGCACCACATTCGAGGAGCCGGGCACAATCGCCTGCGACACCAGGACGTTCAGAGTGGAGTTATTGGTGGAAACCGCAATCGTAGCGGTTGCACCGGCAGGAACGGAACCCGTCAAGGTCGCGGTGCAAGTAGTGGTGGCGCCGGGCGCCAGCGTGGTGGCGGTGCACTGTAACGAGGACAGAGCCAGGGTGGAGAGCGTCAGCGTGCTGGTGACCGACGATTTGTTGAACGAAGCGGTAAGCGTCGCGGACTGATTGGAGCTAAGCGCGCCCGTGGTCACCGGGAATGTGGCTGAAGCGGCGCCTGCGGGGACGGCCACGGATGCGGCGGTTTTGAGGGCGGTAGTGCTGCTGGTGAGTGAGACCACGGCGCCGCCGGCGGGGGCTGCGGCCGATAGCGTGACCGTGCAGGTGGTGGTGGCGTTGGGGGCAAGGGTGGGTAACGCACACTGGAGCGTGGAAATGCCGCTCGAATTCGAGAGCGAGACGCTGGCCGATTTAGAGGAGCCATTCATCGAAGCGGTGATGGTGGCGGTCTGATTGGACGGGATAGCGGCGGCGGCAGCGGTGAAGGAGGCCGAGGTGGCAGCGGCCGGAATAGCCACGCTGGCGGGCAAGGTGAGGATGTTGGCGATTGCGCCGGAGATGGTGACGGTAACGCCGCCGGCGGGAGCGGCCATGTTCAAGGTGATGGTGCAGGTGGTGGAGGTGGCGGAAGCCAGGCTGGAAGCCGCGCACTGCAGGGAGGAAATCAGCAGGGGAGCCGTGAGGGAGAGGCTGACGGATTTGGAGGAACCATTGAGGGAAGCGGCGACCGTGGCGGTCTGACTGGCAGAGAGGGCGCCGGTGGTGGCGGCGAAGGAAGCGGAGGTGGCATTAGCGGCGACAGCCACCGAGGCGGGCAGGGTAAGGATGTTCGCGATGGCGCCGGAAATGGCGACAGTGACGCCGCCGGCGGGAGCGGCCATATTCAAGGTGACGGTACAGGTGGTATTGGCGTTGGACGCGAGGGAGGAGGCGGCACATTGCACGGATGAAACGAGCCGCGGAACAGTGAGAGACAAACTGGCACTGGTGGAGGAGCCGTTGAGGGAAGCGGTGAGGGAAGCGCCCTGATCGGAAGTAAATTGGCCGGCAGTAATAGAGAAGGTAGTAGAGGCGGCACCGGCGGCGAGGTTGACGGAAGCGCCGGGTAGGGTAATCGAACCGGAGGAGGCGAGGGAGACGTTGGCGCCGCCAGAGCCGGCCGGTCCGGTGAGGGTAACGGTGCAGGCAGCGGTTGCGCCCGGATTCAAAGCAGCGGGGTTGCAGGCGAGGGAGTTGACGGTGACGGTGCCGGCAGGAAGAATGCCGACCGTTCCCCCCGTCGCTGTCATGGGCACGGCTGTCCCATCGGAGGCTGCAGCGAGCGCATTCCCGACCCCAATTGCGGCCGGACTCGAGCCGGAAACCGTTCCCGAAACAACAGCCACCACGCCATCGGCGATGGCATTGGCGTTGATACCTTCCGCGACACAGGCGTAGCCGCCGGAGGCGGCCGCGCAGGTGAGAGTCTTGCCGGCAGCCGTCAAAGCCGCGCCCGGCTTGACTGCCACATTGGACATGGCAGACGGATAGGTGACCGTCCACTGAACGCTGTCGACGGAAACCCCGGTGGGGGATGAAAGCGAGAGATTCAAGGATGCGGCGCTACCGGACGTCACAGTAGCCGATGTCAAGGTGAGGGAGGGTTGTGCCAGTGCATTCCAGGCAGGAAATAGGAGGGAAATGGCGCCACAAATCAGCAGGGAAGAAAAGTATTTTCGCATTCTGGCTCCGAAGCAAGAAAATACCAGTATTCCTAGGAAATGTCGCCCATTAACTTAGTAATTAGGCGTTTATGGAAGATAGTTTAGGGGGCAGTATTTACCTTGGAGAGCCAAATAGGGTTAACGTCGCGCGGAAGTGCGGGGTAATTGGGCGAAAGGTTATTACCAGATTGTAAACAAAGAGCGGAACCTTGCCTCTACGCGATTCGTCAGGCCGGCTTACGCGAGCAGGCCAGGCGCTTGCTCTCGCTATAAGAAAGATTCAGATTTTCAATAAAACAGCGGATTTCGGCCTTTGTTAAAAACCAGTAAATCACGCCGGTGGATGTTATGCCGGGTCCGATAATGGTCGTGTCGAATCCGACGCCAGGAGCACACTGCACAGCGATAGCCCGATACGGAGACATATAGTTCTACATAGCCGCAAGTAATCGGCCAATATTTAGGGCTAAAAGTTATTGGATGGCTACGGTTATTCCCGCGGAAGTACTAGAACCGGAGATGGCGAGAACGAGGGGGGCCGTCAAATTGTGGGCGAGTCCGGCGGGGAGCTGGACATTAATCTGCATCAAGCCGGCTATCTCTCCGGGTGCAGCCCCGGCATAAAGGACATTGGCCTGAACTCCGGCCACAGTCGCAGTTACGGTGGATGCGGTAAGATCGGCGGATGCGACCGTCTGGCCATCGGGAACCGGCGATTGCAAAGCGCCAAACCCCGTACCGAAAACCTGGACAATCGAGCCGGGCGGGGCCGGGTTATTGTACGCGTTGACGGTGTAGTCCTGGTTGAGGATGGTTCCGATGCCCAGACCATCCGAGTTTATGGCGAAGATGGCGGGTGATGCGGGCGCCACGGGCAGGGACAGGTTCAGGCTTTGATTTGCGTTCTGGAGCTGTAGTTGCGCGGGAGACGTCAGGTTGATGCCAAAGGGCACGATGGCATTCACCTGGCTCGCTCCCGCATACAGAACAGGAGCGGGTGCGCCATCGATCTGAAGGGAGAAAGAAGATGGCGGGAGCGCATTGAATCCGAACAGGGTGATGATTTCGCCGGGGGAAAGCGAGCCTGGAGACAGGCTGGCGGCATTGACTATCGCGCCGGCGGGCAGGAACTGGGAAGGGGTTCCGCTCTGGATCACTACGTTGAAGGGCAATGCTTCCACGGGAATGGCCGCTCCGTTGGGATCGGACGCGATTACGTTGGCTATTTTCACTTGAGTGGCAAGCGCGGACGACGACGGACCAGCGGAGAGAAAGATCCGGAGCAGTTCGCCATCGGCTATCCCCGACTGATTAAATCCGACGATCACCCAGCGGAGAGCCTGGGGCTGGGGTGAGTTGTAAATGAGCTTGGCAGCCTGACGGATCTGGTCGCCGGGCGTAAACTGGAGACTCACCGGGCCATTCCATTGAAGATCGAACTGGATGGCGGCGATGGTTTGGCCAGCCGAGGCTAGCGACAGCGAAGCGATCACGGTCTGGCCGGGACTCAGCGCCTGATCGGGGACTGAAATGCGCGGATTTTGAGCGAATGACGACAGGGCCGCAACAACCAACGATATGACCAGCCGCCGCAACATTCAGGTCGATCAGCTATTATAGGGCCACTTCATGCGAGCTATTTTTCTGATGGCCACGGCTGTCTTGATGCGGTTGCCGGTGGAGGGCCAGTATCTGCTGCTGGACCGAGGAATAAAGGATGCGCCGGCAGCGCGAGCGAGTATAGGGCTGGGTGATGGGAAGAATAGCGGATTGCTGGCCGATCGCTTCCAGGTAGGCCGGCTCGGGGAGAATTGGGTTCTCGACCGGCTGCGCGTGTGGGGCAGCTTCGGCACAGGTACGTTCGAAAAGGCCACACTCTTCGGCGGGTTGGAAAACAGCGATCCTTCGCCGGGCCCATTCGACTGCGATTGCCACAATCTCACAGCGATCCAGCACGAAGCGCGGCCGGTGCAGGTTGCTACCGCGGTTTGGCAGTTGGATTTTGACCACTTGAACTGGTCGGTGCCGGGAGGCGTGGCGATTGAGTTCGGCGTGAGCGCGCCGGGGTGGTCGATGGAGACTGTCCACACAGGAACGCCCCATCAGATCCGGATGGTCGACGCCAACGGCAAACGGCTGGGAGCGTACGGCGCGGAGTCGGACGCGGGGTTCGCCGTTCAGGTGTGGGGGCATCTGCCGGCGAATATCGAAATCCGGCCGGATGGCGAGTGGTGGAAGGTGAAGCTTCGCGACGGCGCCAAGGTGGACCGGGCGAGTTTGCGCTTCGGGCCAGGCAGCGCCAGGCCGGTCTCGATTCAGGCGGAGGGCACAGGACTGGCCATGCGCTTCCGCGCCGGGGAAACCGGAATCCATTCCGGCGACCTGAATGCGTGCCTATCCGGGAAGCGTGTGAACGGAGTGCCCTTTGAGGGATGCGATCTCCTCAAACGGCCACGGCCTTTAAAGTAGAGGGCTTCCGCTGTCAGAACCGCGCTTGACCAAAGATGGGAGATTTTCTGCCACTTTTTCGCCTCGAACGCATCCTATCCCCCTGAGTGGAAACCCTCTTGCATTGAGTCGGCACTTAAACTGCATTGGGCAAAGCTCCGGCATATTGGGAGCACTGCCAAATCATTGCCTAACAACTATATCCTCGTAGTTTTCGATAGCTGCCGTTACGATTCCTTTCAACGGGCACGCCCTCGCACCATCAAGAAGCTGGGCCCGGTGGAAAAACGGTGGTCCTACGCCTCGTGGACTTCGCCATCCCACTACAACCTGCTGATCGGGCTGATGCCCCACACCAGTCCGCGGCACGTGTACGCGTCGGAGTATTATAAGAAGGATTTCCTACATTTCAACAGGCGCCTGGGGACCGACGATTTCGAATTCAAGTCGCTGGTGCCCAAGATGTTTCTCCCCACGTTTCTCCGGGACACCTTGGGCTATCGCACGAACGCCATGGTTTCGCTTCCCGTGCTGAATCCGAAAACCATTCTCAACACGGGGTTTGACACCTATAAGCTGATGGAAAAGCATAACGACATGCGGGCCATGGTCAAGCAGATGACCTTTTCCGAGGAGAAGCCGAATTTCCATCTCCTGAACGTAGGAGAGACGCACTATCCGTATGCGCTGCCGCACGAGCCCCAGGACCAGTGGCCGCGCATCAGCGGCGTGCATGGCGTGTTCAAGCACCTCGATGACGAGGTGGTCGGCGGTAAGCTGCTGGTCCGGAACAAGGATCGCTTTTTCAATAAAAAGAAGCTGGATGAGCTGCGGCAACGGCAAATCGAGGCGGTGAAATACCTGGACGGGGTGGTGGAGGAGCTTTTCGACCTGGTTCCCAAGGACACCTACATCACCATCACGGCCGACCATGGGGAGTTATTCGGGGAAGACGGCTATTTCGGCCACGGCCCCATTTACCACAAGAAAGTCTGGGAAGTGCCGTTCGTCGAGGGCAAGCTGCGATGACGCGTCGCAAGTTGCTGCGCGACGCGCTGCTCTTTTTGGGAATTGTCTGGCTGAGCGCGCACCAGCAGGGTCACGGCGCACATTATGCTTATGTAGGTCCGGGCGCCGGGTTTGCGTTTCTGGGCTCTTTTCTTAGCATCCTGACCGGATTCCTACTGAGCTGTTTTTCGCTTTTGGCGTGGCCGTTCCGCACCGCCTGGCAGCTAATCAGGCGGCGGGCGGGATTCCGCAATGCGCGCGTGAAAAAGGTGATCTTTCTCGGCTTGGATGGCCTGGATCCGAAGCTGACGGAGCGGTTCATGGCGGAAGGTAAACTCCCGAACCTCTCCCGGCTGAAGGAGCAGGGATCGTATTCCCGGCTGCGGACCACGTTTCCGGCGCTTTCGCCGGTGGCCTGGTCCACGTTTGCGACCGGGGTCAATCCGGCCAAGCACAATATTTTCGACTTCCTGAACCGGAACATGAAGAGCTATGTGCCGGAGCTGGCCGCGGCCAGGGTGCATAAGCCCGCCCGCATCTGGAAAGTGGGGCGTTTCCGCATTCCTCTTTCACGGTCGCATGTGGAGTTGAAGCGCAAGAGCCAAACATTTTGGGCGCTGCTCGGACGGCAGCAGATTGGTTCCACCATCATCCGCGTTCCCATCACGTTTCCGCCGGAGAAGTTTCACGGACGGCTGATCTCGGCGATGTCGACACCGGATCTCAAGGGCACCCAGGGAAGTTTCGCTCAATTCACCACGCGAGTGGAGAAGGCGGAGTTCGAGAGCGGCAGCCGGTACCCGCTCAAGCGGTCCGGGGATGGGTTCGAAGGCTCGCTGGAGGGTCCGGAGGACATCCTGGTGGAGAATGGCGGACCGATGCAGATTCCCTTTCGCATCCGCCTGACGCCGGGCGCTCCGGTGCTGGAGATCCAGGAGACATCGCATGTTCTCGAGCGGGGGAAATACACGCCCTGGATCAAGCTGAAGTTCAAGGGGGCGCTGGGTGTCAGCGTGAACGGCATCGCGCGATTCCTGGCTACCGAGACCGAGCCGCAGTTTTCGCTATATGTCTCGCCGGTCCAGATCGACCCGGAAAAACCGGCACTGCCGATCAGCCACCCTTCTTATTACGCGGCCTATCTGGCCAAGCTGTTGGGCGCTTATTCCACGCTCGGCATGGCCGAGGACACCTGGGCGCTGAACGAGCGCGTGATCAACGAAGACGAATTTCTGGCGCAATCGTACCTGCTGATGGAAGAGCGCCAGGCGATGTTCCGCAATGCCCTGGAGAAGACGAGGCGGGGCGTGGCGGCTTGCGTGTTCGACACCAGCGATCGCGTCCAGCACATGTTCTATCGTTTTCTGGATGACAACGCCGACGAAGAGAGCCCCTATAAACGCACCATCGAAGAGCTGTATCAGCGAATGGACGGCATTGCCGGGATGGCTCTGCAACATGCCGACCCGGACACTGTGGTCTTCGTCCTTTCGGATCATGGTTTCTGTTCGTTCCGCCGCGGGATCAATCTGAATGCCTGGCTGCGGGATAACGGCTACCTGGTAATGGAGGACGGCGGATTGGAAAGCGGCCGCTATTTCAAAGGCGTCGATTGGAGCCGCACGCGCGCTTATACCTTGGGTTTGGGCGGACTTTATCTCAACCTCAAAGGGCGGGAGGCGGGGGGCATTGTGCGTCCCGGGGCCGAAGCGGAAGCGTTGAAGCAGGAGCTGATCGAGAAACTCACCGGATTGCGCGACGAGGAGCGGGATGCCATTGGCATCCGCACGGCTTATTCGAGCGCGGCATTATATCGGGGCCCGTACCTGGCCGAAGCGCCGGATCTGATCATCGGGTACAACGATGGGTACCGAACCTCGTGGGACGCGGCGGTGGGCAAAGTGACGGCGCACGTCTTCGAAGACAACGACAAGGCGTGGAGCGGAGATCATTCGGTGGATCCGCTGCTGGTTCCGGGCGTCCTGTTTTCGAACCGCAAAATCCAGGCGACGGATCCGGGAATCGAAGACATGGCGCCGACCGTTCTGGAGTTGTTCGGGGTGGAAAGGCCTGCATGGATGGAGGGCCGGCCGGTCTTCCAGTTCCAGGAATAAGCCCGCCATGAGGAAGGCGTTTTCGTACCCGGCACTTTTGGCAATTGCCGCAATGGGTTTCACCGGCTGCGGCAGAACCCCGGTAAGCGCGTCGAGCAAGAGCGTGGTGGTGCTCGGAATCGACGGCATGGACCCTAATTTCCTGGAGAAGCATTGGGACGTTCTCCCCAATCTGAACAAACTCCGGCAGGAAGGCGAATTCAAACACCTGGAAACCACCATGCCGCCGCAAAGCCCGGTGGCGTGGTCTACCTTCATTACGGGGCTGGATCCGGGCGGCCACGGGATTTACGATTTCGTTCATCGCAATCCGCAGACGCTGGCGCCTTACTCGTCCATGGGACAGGTGAGTCAGGGCGGCAGGACGCTGTCCATCGGTCCTTACGATCTGCCGCTTTCGAGCGGCCATGCCGAATCGCCGCGGCACGGGAAGCCGTTCTGGCAAATTCTGTCGGAACACCACGTGGCCACTACCGTCATTCGGATGCCGACCGATTTCCCGCCGGTACACTGCGCGGACGGATTTTCGGTGGGCGGCATGGGAACACCCGATCTGCGCGGCACTTTCGGCACTTTTCAGTTCTATTCCGATCAAGCATCGGAAACCTCGCGGAATGTGCCCGGCGGTCAAATCGCGCACGTGGAACTGCGCAATCACAGCGTCAAGCTGCGAATTCAAGGACCCGACAACACGCTACGGAAGGACAAGGCGCCGACCTTCGTGGAGATGACGGTCCACGTAGATCCGAACCAGCCGGCGGCCAGGTTCGACATAGGGGACGAGCAATTCATCCTGAAGCAAGGGGAATGGTCCCAATGGATTCAGACCAGCTTTCCGCTGGTGCCCGGATTGAAGAGCGCGGCCGGCATGTTTCGCGTTTATGCGAAGCGTCTGCACCCGGAGTTCGAAGTTTACGTTTCTCCTATCAACATCGATCCTTCCGATCCGGAACTGCCGGTGTCGGCGCCGGATTCCTATGGCCGGCAGGTGGCGAAAGAGGTCGGGCTGTTCTATACGCAGGGCATGGCGCAGGACACGGCGGCGTTCCGGCAGGGTGTTTTCGACTACAAGGAATATATCGCCCAGAGCCGCCGCGTGTCAGAGGATCATTTGAAGCTTCTGCGGTATGGCCTTCAGCATTTTCACGGCGGCTTCTTCTTCTTCCATTTCTTTGGAGTCGACCAGGATTCGCACATGCTTTGGGGAAAGTATGACGACGACCTGCTGCGCACCTACGAAATGGTGGATGAGGCGATCGGCTGGGTACGCAAGCAGATCGGCCCCTACGCCACCCTGATGGTAATGTCCGACCACGGGTTCAGTACGTTCGACAGGGCGGTGCACCTGAACACCTGGCTGATGAAAGAGGGTTTCCTGACGCTGGACGATCCCAAAAATACCGGCGATGAGGAAGTGTTCCCGCATGTGGACTGGTCCCGGACCCAGGCTTACGCGGTGGGGCTGAATGGGATTTATTTGAATCTGCAAGGACGGGAGCGCGACGGAATCGTGGCGCCTGGAGCGGAAGCGGATGCTGTATTGACGCGCCTGCTACAGAAAATGAAAGAGGCACGCGATCCGGAGAGCGGCAAACTGATGTTTGGAGAAAGCGCCGTCAGCCGCCGGGACTTTCACGGGTCCATGCTGGATGGAGCGCCCGATCTGATTGTGGGATACATGCCCGGCTACCGCTCGTCCTGGCAGACTGCGCTCGGCGCGGTGCCCGCCTTGGTAGTGGTGGACAACAAAGACGAATGGCGCGCGGATCATTGCATCGATGCGCGGTTCGTTCCAGGTGTCCTGATCAGCAATGTCAAAAGCCAGGCGGCCGACCCGCGATTGTCCGATCTGACGGTTTCCATACTGGAGCGGTTCGGGCTGCAGCCGGGCGCCGGAATGATTGGCCACACGATTTATTGAGGTAATTATGTTCAACACATCGATCAAGTTGAAAAAGCAGACCTGGGAGCGTGTAAAGCGCTGCAGTGAAGCGGCGGGGTATTCTTCACCCGCGGAATTCGTCGAACACGTCCTGGAGCGCGAGCTCGCCAAGCTGGAAGACGCCGAATCGGATGCTGAGATCGTGAAGAAGCTGCAGGGCTTGGGATACCTGGAGTAAGTCTCCCGCGGGTAGAGAATGGAGACGATTCGAACGGTAACAACCTTTCTGTTCTCCGGCGCCCTGGCGCCGTTCGGCGGCCACCCGGCTATGCTCAGCCTGGTTCCGCTCGGGCTGGTCATGGGAGCGGCAACCCTGCTGTTCGTGAAGTGGACGTCCAATCAGGATGCAATCCGGGCCACCAAAGCGCGCTTGTCCGCATATCTTTACGAGATGCGACTCTTTCCCGATGAACCGCTGCTGATCTGGAAGGCGCAAATGGGTCTGCTGGCGGCGAACGCGCGCTATTTGGGGATGATGCTGGTGCCGGTGCTGGCGATGGCGGTGCCGATGGTCCCGATCTTTGCCGAGCTCGAGTGCTTTTACGGCCATGCGCCGCTGGCGCGCGGACAAGAGGCCATTGTCACCATGCAGATGAAAGCGGGTGGCGGGCAGGGGAGCGCTGCGCCGGCTCTGCTGGCTCCCGCGGGCTTCGCGGTGGAGAGCCCGGCCATCCAGATCGAGGGCGACCGCCAGTTCAGTTGGCGGATTCGAGCGTTGCGCGCGGCTTCCGGGGACATGCGTTTTGTGTTTCCAGGCCAGACCGCCGGGAGCGCCATCACCAAAAGCGTGGAGGCTGGGGCTGGACCGAGTTATCTTTCCACGCGCCGGGTCAGCTCGGCGCTCGACCTCGTCCTTTATCCCGCGGAGAGCCGGCTGCCGCAGGGTGGAATCGAGTGGATTGAAATCCGCTACCCCGAAGCGACTGTGCATGCTCTGGGGCTCGATCTCCACTGGCTGATTTGGCTGTTTCTTCTATCGATGGTCAGCGCCCTCATTCTCAAAAAGCGGTTCAAGGTAGCGTTTTAAAGGGCTTTTTGGGCGAATCCCATTTTGTAGCCTAAGAGCGGACAGCGATATTGGCCGCGATCCATGCAGAGAGGCCGGCTTCATCCAGATCGCCGTTCGCCAGCGCTAGTATGAAGTGGATCGCGTCCACTGGATCCGGCTGGAACGAATCCCCGTTGATGGCAAGAAACAAGCCGATCGAGAGAAATGCGGCGCGCTTGTTGCCGTCTACAAACGGATGGTTTTTCGACAAACCGAAAGCGTAGGCAGCGGCAAGATCGGCGAGGGTGCACTCCGGCTTGTAAGCGTGGATATTCTTAGGGCGCGTCAGGGCTGAATCCAGGAGCCCTTCATCCCGCAAACCGCGTGCGCCGCCGAATTGAGCCAAGCTCTCCTCGTGCAATAGACGGAAAGCCTTCTTACTGATCCACTTTGGCTCAGCGGTCATTTCGCGAGCACTTTAAAAGTGTCGCGGTACTCCTTCATA
>OBLV0100000350.1_pt1 | contig 14410 bp, 13 predicted proteins | sample 1520071 | NCBI WGS metagenome assembly OBLV01 (sample SAMEA3888446, study PRJEB22518) | metagenome | reverse complement strand
GTGCGACTAAAGTGGCGCAGAGCGGGGCCGGGATTGATGTTAACTCCGGCACCGCAGCGGTTGTTCGACAGAACCAAACCTCGGCGGTCGCGGAGGACCAGTCGATCATTCGGTGGAACGCTGCGAAGAAAGCCTACGGCCAAGAGGTTCAGGGTGCGCAAGACGTAGCAGAAGCCACGTTAGACACTGCATCCGCCAGCAACGCTATAACCGCTGGTAGGATTGGCGCACTTAGCTCAATCCTAGGTGGTGCAAGCAGTGTTGCGAGTAAGTGGTCACAAGCGAATACACTTGGCATGGGTACTGATGATGGCTCTGGTGTTGGCACATTCTCTAATGGAGGCAACGATGGCGCTGCGCCAACTTGGGGGAGCTAACGCATGGCGCTAGCGGTACCGGGGGTAGTACCTGATGCAACACCGGATGGTGGCAATACACCGTCGGTTAACATGTCCGTGCCGGTTGACGCATTCGGCGGCGCTGTAGGACACGCGCTTAGCGGCCTCGGCGAACAGGTCGGTCGATCCGCAGATCAGCTTTGGGCCCGTGCGGTTGAGATACAAAATCTACAGAATGAAACCAATGCTAAGAACGCCGACGCCAAGTACATGCAAGAGAGTGGGATATTGCATGCGGCGTTTCTCAACAAGGAAGGATTAAATGCAGGCCCGGATGCATTAGCAGCGCATATCAAAGAGCTTCAAGACCTTCGGACGAATATCCGCAGTACGCTGGCTTCGCCTATGGCCCAGAAGATGTACGACGCGTCGAGCGTCCAGTTCATGGGGCGGAACATATTCAACGCTGCGGGGCATTCGGGTCAGCAGATGAAGGTTGCGGCTAACGCAGCGACTTCGTCGAGGATCGATGAACTCTCCGATGCAACCGGCGCCAATCCCACCGACGAGGAAATGTTCCAGCGGAATACCTACGGCATCCATAACGAAGTCGCTGCGCAAGGCGCACGTATGGGCTGGACGCAGGATCAGATCGACGAGACCAGCAAGCAGTATATAAGCCAAGCAACCGCAAAGCGCGCGGCGGGGCTGGCGCGGATAGGCAAACTCGACGATGCGCAGCATTTGCTAGATCAAGCAAGCAAGCAAGGGGTGTTGCTGCCAAACGACGAAGCCAAGGTCGATGCGATTGTGCAAACGCAACGGCGAGCCGTAGGCAGCGCCAACGTAGCGACGGATGTTTACAATGCTGGGATTGGGCCGGATGGCCAGCAGACGAAGTCGTTGAAGCAACTCCAAGATGAAGCCCGCGAGAAGGCTACCGCCCAATACCCAGATGATCCACTGTATCCACAACATGCTGTGCAAGCTGTCGATCAGCAGTACTACGTTAACCGTCGTGCTGAGCAAGATGAACGAGCGAGTAATATCAATCAGGTTGAATCGGCGATACTAACATTGCATCAGCAGAATCTACCTATCACAAGGCAGGCTCTGCTTGCTGATCCAACCACAGCTAAGGCATTCTTGGCTTTGCCGCCACAGATACAAAATCGCTACGATGGTAAAATCACGGAAATTGCTAACAGCGACAACTTTGCTAAGCTGTGGGGTATGTCCAAGTCCACCGATGATGACGTCCGTGCTGATTTCATGGATAGGGACCTTACCAAGGAGCAACTGGACAATTCTCAACGTATTCGTTTGATGAACCGCCGTGCAGATATTCTGAAGAAAGCCGAGAACGAAGATTCACGATTGCCTCGTGCGATGAACTGGCTCCGTGCCAGCATGGGCGGGCAGATGCAAGACCTATCTGTTGACCGTCTTGACCGCAAGGACGACCAGCATTCTGCAGATTATCATTGGTTCGTTGGGACCTTAGATCAAGCCTTGGAACAATGGCAGGCCGAGACTGGCAAACCCGCTACGCAAGAGGATGTCCAGAAGAAGATCGGGCCAGCTATTATCGAACAGCATGTTGCTAAGGGCTGGTTTGGTAATTACACTGAGAACCGTTTCACGCGCCCTGATCCAGTTAAGGACGAGAAGTTCATTAATACGCTCAAAGCCGAAGCAGCGAAGAATGGTCAGACCTTATCTGATGAACAAATCCGCCGCGGGTACGTACTAAGCCGTATCCAACAGCTGTATCCTGCTAAGACCAAGGACAAGTTCGGTGGACAATGACATCGACTACACCGGCTTTGCTCAATCGTTCCTTTCGAACGAACGACGCAATGCCGTCTCTGATATCGCAGGTGTACCGGAGGACAACGATCCCGAAAAGGTCTCCCGGAGCATTGAGCTTAGCGATGCGACGGGTGTGCCTGCGGAACAGATACTTCCTAATCTGGATAACTTCGAGACACAACATCAGGCGGTTCTTAACAGTGATCTAGTTGCTAGCGACCAATGGCTCCAGCGGTATATACGATCGCATCCATTAGCGGCGAAGCTCTCACATGATGACATGGCTAATCTCAGTACGGCTGGAGGTAGCATCGCGAAGCTACGCAATTATATCGAACAACCCCAGCGCGTGCTTGACGCAATGGGCCAAGGGTTCCTTCATGGTTTCACTTCAGTCGGCGGTGGACCTGAGCCGGGATCGTGGATACCACTGCAAGACCTCCAGCAACATCCATTCTTATCTAGCGTTGCTGCTACCGCAGGCATGTTCCATGAAGGATTGCTTCGCACTTTCAGTGGTGGCTTTGAGGGACTAGTCGGCGGTATCCAACAAGCCGCTAGCGAATTCGGCGCAAATCCAGACTTCGCCAAAGAAATCCGTGGCATGGTAGAAGCTGATACCATGGGCCTGACCGGCCGCCATGGTATGCCCTTGCCGGAAATGCAAGCAGTGGTGGCTGGCGCTGTGCATGCGGCTGAGCCTTTCCTACGGAATGGGGAAATGCCGCCGACGGGAGTGCATCCATATTGGGACAGCTTGTACAAGGCCGACGCGGAGGCTAAAGCCAAGCAGTTAGACGAGGCGGTCAGCGACAGCGCGGCGACCGCGACGCGCGAACGCTCGCCGGAGTTCTTCAAGAACTTTGCCGAAGGCCCGGCGGCAGATGCCAAGATTCGAATAGATGCTAACGCTGTTGCACAACTCTATGGCGACAAAGCCCCAGAGGTGGACGATGGTATCCTTGGTTGGGTTCCTGACCTCCAAGAGCGATTAGATGCTACCGCTGGCTCAGGTGGCTATATCGATGTCCCGCTTAAGGACTGGCTTGCTCATATTGATAAGGATGTTCACAAAGAACTCCGCGATGACATCCTTATCGGCGATCACGGGTTCACTGTAAACGAAGCGAAGGAGGTCCCGGACTTCGAAGCGCCGAAGGCAGAAGCAGCCCCGGAAGGCGAGGCTGACGCCGAGGCTCCCCCGGCGGTGGATCACACCGGGACGGTAGACACCCCCACGCAGGTGGTTCGTGGCGCAGCCGGGTTGGAGCCTATGCTCGCGGTGGGGGACCGTAAGCTGACGCTGGCGCAACGCGTGAAGAACGCGAAGATGGAGGATGTGGACAAGGCAGATGGGTACCATCTGCTGGATCAGGACGGTAACAAGGTTGGCTGGCTAGACGTGATCCCGTCTGCCGACGGCAAGCAGTTGTATGTCGAAAACGTCGGCGGCTTCGAGAGCAAAGGCTACAACCCGAACTCGTTTGGTCCAGCACTGGTGCGCTCGCTCCTGCGCCAACTCAAGGAGAAATACCCTGGCATCGAAGAGATCGGCGGCTTCCGCATCTCCGGTGCGCGTGAGAAGGCCGGGGCTGAAGGCGCGGCTACAGTCAAGCTCGATGCGGGTGACCCACAACACATCCGCGACTTCACGCAGTTGCTCCGTGACAACTGGGAACACGTCACCGACGACGGACAAGTCGAGGCGTTGTTTCATACTGAGGACAAAGGCCTCGCCGCGAATAGCCCATTGGGCCAGATGATTATGGCCGAAGCCCGTCGGTTTCTGCCTAATGCCAATATCGATATCGCACATGGGCTCGTGGTAGGTGACAAGCCTGCTTACGGCGCATTTATTCCTGGTGATATAAAGCAGATTATTGTTTCGCTTGAAAGCAAACATCCACTTGGTACGTTGCGACATGAAGGCATTCACTGGCTACGAGATAAGTTCACCCCTGAAGAATGGAGTACGCTGGAGGCAGCGAGTTATACTAACAACTGGGAAAAGAAATTCCGTATTGCAGAACGCTGGGGTGACCTGCCGCGTGATCAAGCGATTGAAGAAAGTATTGCCGAAGGTTATGTTCACTGGTGGAACGAAGGAGAGAAGGTCTCTCCGGAAGTTCATGGGATATTCATGAAGATTAAGGAGTTCTTCAATGGGTTGTTAAAGCGGGTCGCGGACCACCTCGGCCTTCGCGCGGACAACTGGGACGATGTATTCCATCGGGTGGAGAGCGGGGAGGTAGGCAGGCGCGATAGCTTTGAGCAGTCCGGGGGGATCATGGCGCAGCGGCCCGAAGCCCCAGAGCCGATCAACATCAAGCCGCCGTTCGCTGAAGGCAAGGCCATTGGCATTCGGCAGGATATCTACAAGCGGTATATGAAACTCATCGAGCAGCGCCACGCGTCCGACCTCGCCGCTGACTTTGCCGCTGCTCACGATGACGAGCGCCGTCGTCAGACCAAGGAGTGGAAGGACAATGCATCCGCCATCCGCGAGCAGGTCACCGCCGAGCTTGACGAAAAGCCAAATATCTTGGTTGATCGACTTATGTCAGAACGAGGAGGCTCGCTTAAGATCGATCCTCTATCGGTACGAGAAGACTTGCGGGAGGCACTTCCTAAAGACTACTTCCGCCGAACAAATTCAATCTCAGCTGATGATCTGGCAGGGCACTTTGGATACCCTTCAGGCGATGCGCTCGTGGAGCATCTCGGAGAGGTTGCGGCTGAGCGAAAAGCGAGTGGGTTGTCCCATGGAGAGTATACCCGAAAGCTTATCGATGACGAAGTCGCAAGGCGTATGGAATCGCAGTATGGATGGTTAGAAAAGAATGTATTGGAGGATGCGAAGGACCGCGCGTTCTCCCAGAACCAGATTGATATTCTCCACGAGGAGACGCTTGCGCTGGCGGAACACGCAGGGGCGCGGTTGCCGCTGGAGCGATCTGCGATTGATCGGGAGTTGACGCAGGCGTTTATGGCTACGCCGACGGGGAGCATCAAGTCGAGCCTGTGGATCAAAGCCGCAGGCAAGGCCGGGCGTGAAGCCGAAGAGGCGCTGTTGAAGGATGATCCAGCAGAAGCCTTCAAAGCCAAGCAGCGCCAGTATAACGCGACTGTACAAGGAAAACTGGCGCTAGCGTACGAGAAAGCCGCGAAGGCGTTGGATAAGACAGCGAAGCGGGTGGGCAAGTTAGAGCCTGCACGGGGTAAGCCAACGCCGATTGAGCCGGAGTATCTGAATCATGTGCAGGACTTGCTCCGCAGAGTTGGTTACAACACCCGACGCAGCTTGGAAAACATTCGCGAGAACATCTCGCGGCAATCTGCTAAGACTGTTCAACAGTTCGTCGAGAGCAAGCTCGCTGAGAGCGGCGGGTATCGGGATATCCCTCTCGCAGAGTTCCTATGGGACCCTGGGTTCAACACGCCGAAGGAGAAGCTAACAGCGCAACAGTTCTACGATTTCAAGAACACCATTGACGGACTCGTTCGCGAAGGTCGGGATGAGCAGACTGTCTACTACGAAGGCGAGAAAGCTGACACTGACGCTGTGCGTAATCAAATGATCGCGCAGATGAAGACATTCCCGGAGCAGGAGGTACACCCTGGCAAGCCAGTTGGTATCGTCCGTCGTTATGGCGCAGCAATACAAAGCATGGAAACTGTGTGGGCACGACTAGATCGTGGCGATCGAGATGGCGTGTTCCACAAGTATATCACGTATCCACTAGCACGCGCAGCCAACGGCGAACGCAAGATGCTGCGGGATATACAAGAGCCGTATCGAGCGTTGCCGGATGCGGGAGACTTGAGTAAGCTGATTGCGTCCCCGCTCGATCCACAGGTCTGGAAGTATTCCACGTTCACCCGTGAGAACCTGCTAGGGCTGATCCAGAACGCAGGGAATAAATCCAACTGGGATGTCACCGCGCGTGGCTGGGGTGCTAAGCCGGAGGAACTCTGGGATTGGCTGGTGAAGAACTCGCAGCCGGAGGATTGGCTCCGCGCGCAGCAGCTTGGGAAGACGGTGTTTAACAAACTGATCTCCGAAGCCGACACGCGATATGAGCACCGATACGGATCAACGATTGATAAGATACCACTAACGCCGTTTGAATTGGAGTTCCCACCGGGACCAGATGGGCAGCCAAGGAAGATACAACTTGATGGTTGGTACCATCCGCTGGTGCATGATCCGCAATGGGAGGGCAATGTCCGCTCACGTGGTAGCGTCTATGATGATGTGAACTATCGCCATGCAGCAACAAGCAATGGGTACACCAAGGCCCGTACCGGCGCGACGTATCCGGTGGACCTTAGCTTTAGCTCGATCCCTCGACTCGTCAACCAGATGGTTCATGATATCAACTTCCGCGACGCAGTCCTCGACGTGCAGAAGATCGTGAAGCACGGAAGCTTCCTCGACACCCTCGCGAAGAACTATGGTCCTGAATATAAGGACATGGTTATACCGTATCTGCAAGACATGGCTGGCAAGCAAGGCCGCGCCAACTCATGGCTCGAAGCCGCTACGCCGTATAGTGAGTACCTAAGGCAGAATACCATCTCGACGTATATCGGGTTCAATCCTTATACGGTCGCGAAGCATGCACCGACAGCGTTCTTTATGTCGGCGGCGGATGTGGGGTATGGGAACTTCCTTAGTACGTATTACAAGATGTTGATGACTCGGCCGGATGGTCGACCTGCATCCGGCAACGTCGGTGCTAATTTCGTCGCTTGGCAAAGCTGGATCAGAGAGCAATCCGAAGAAATCCAAGCACGTGAACGCAACTGGCAGGACACCTTTGGTGTAGCACAGAAAGAGTTGTACGGCGAACACACCCTGCGCGAACGCATGAGTGAAGCTGCATCATGGATGGTTGCTAAGAGCGATATCGCATCTGCTGGTCCACTCTGGGCTACGCGGTATTTCATGTCATTGGCTGACGGCGACAGCGTAGGGCTCGCGCGGGACAAAGCTGATATCAGCGTGCGCACTCAGCATGGGTCCACGGCGATTACCAACCAGCCTGAGATTGTAAGAATGCCAGGGCCTGTTCATGGTTGGCTCACCTCCGTTTACGGCTTCTTCGGCACGGTTATGCAGCGGCGGATCGAAGGTCTTCAGAAGATCAACGACATGTATCAGCTTGGTAAGGAAGGCGAGATTAAGGAAGCGGCCAAGAAGATGCCGGGGATATTCTGGAACATCTTGCATTATGCAGTACTGCCAACGCTGATCGAAGAGAAGGTAACTTCGTTGACGACCGAGAACCATGAAGGCTGGGGCGAGTATATGCTGAAGGCCGCAGCGCGCGGTGCAGCTAGCAGCTTCCCCTACTTGCGTGATCTTGTCTATGGATTCACCACTGGACATGATCCCGGATTTGGTCTGTTGAGTGGGCCTATGCATGATGCGGATAAAGCCATCAACGATGTTAAGAAAGGTCGTGATGCAGTGAATCGCCAGCATGCGGGGAAGTCGATACAGGATTTCCTTACCTTTGCTGGCATCGGTACAGGCTTGGCGCCAAAGGAGTTCGCGAACATAGCGCGGTTTGGTATCGACTACGCCAACCGCCAGCAGCATCCGAAGGCGGTTACCGACTGGCTACGCGGGCTCACCCGTGGCGATATGAAGAAGCGAGAGGAGAAGTAGCATGCTACAAAGTAATAAGATGGATAAGAAACAATCGGATTATGTTGCGTTCTGTTGTGATGAGCCGATGCATAACATGGGTCTGTGGCCTAGGAGGTGCACTATCGCAGCTTGGTCTGAGATGGCAGCGGACGGCAGTCGCACATGTGATTTGGGAGAGCAAAGTGAGTGTTATACAACGACGTATCATTGTCTCAAGTGTAACCGTTATATAGGATTGTCTTGGGATCAAACCGGTAGGAGGGATGAATAGCGATGCAAACATCAGCCGTTGGGCGCGAGTTCATCGAGGCCTTTGAGGGGTTGTTCCTTCGCGCGTATTACGACAGCGTGCACGTTCTCACGATTGGATACGGCCACACGAATATCGGCAATATCCCGCCACACGTTGTGCCGGGGATGGTGATCGATAAGGTGCAAGCCGACACTGCGCTTAGCAACGACCTAGCCCGCTTTGAGCTTCGCGTGATGCGGATCATGCATCCGTTCTTGCTGTCGCAGTGTCAGTTCGACGCGCTGGTTAGCTTCGACTTCAATACCGGCGACCTGCTTTCGTCTTCGATCCCGGGGGACATTAAGCTGGGCCGTGCAGCGCAAGCGATGGAGGTGCTGTTGGAATACAACCACGCAGGTGGAAAGGTTCTCGCCGGGCTGACCCGTCGGCGGAAGGCAGAGCAGTTGATGTTCTTGGGTCGGGTTGATGATGCAATCAAGATGGCGAAAGGATGAAAGCATGAGCTTAACTAAGAGCCAATGGTTTGGCATTGCGAACATTATTCTATCAGCGTGCATGGTGTCAACGACCTACTTTACAGATACCTTTGGAGCAGGCACGGCCCACATCATCGTTGGCACTGCTGCGTTCTTGAATATGATCGTTGGTGGTGTTGCCACTATCATCACGGGTACCGCTCAGCAAGTGCGAGACGTTGCTGCATTGCCGGGTGTTGAGCGCGTCTCAGTTAACGCTGGTGCTGCGCCTGCGCTGGCGTCGGTAGCCACCGACCCGGATCAACCGAAGGTCGGGCCGATTAGTCCTGAAGTACGTACTGTTCTTGTTAACACTGCAAAAGGAGCTTAAGCATGAAGAAGCTAGCCTTGATAATTGCACTTGCCCTCGGCGGGTGCAGTACATTGACTACCCTCCAGCAGGTAGCTGGCACAGCCGTCACGCCTACGCAGGCGCTGGTAGCTGCGAACGCGTTTGACGCAGCGGAGAGTGCAGCTACGGCGTATCTGGTCTACTGCAAGAGCAACCTGAGCAATGCGAATTGCAGCGTCAGCAATCGCTCTGCGGTGATCTCCTATACCCGTGCAGGTCGAGCCGCGCGGAACCAAATCGAAACTGCGATCAGCACTTCGTCTACGATCCCGGCAACGCTGTACAACGCGCTGGTTGCCGCAGTCACTAATCTCAAGGCCACCCCGGCCGCAAATGGAGGAGCACAGTAATGGAAGCCGCAATCCTTGCCGCGATCTCGACGATACTTGGAGTCATCGAAACGGTGCTGCCGGTGATCGGCACAAGCACCGCTGCAACTGGCGTGGTCGCTTCGCTTGTGACTATGCTTGAGAAGTGGGTGCCGATTGTGATCGCAGAGCTGCCATCGGCAACGACGTTGTTTGATTCGATCAAGGGGGCGATTGCTGCGCTGTCGGCGAACCCGGCTGCGACTAGCGATCAGCTTGCTACGCTTCAGCAACTTGACGCACAGGTGGATACGGCCTTCGAGGCTATTGCCACCGACCCGGCGATCACACCGCCTGCGGCCAGCTAACGCTCCCGGCGACGCCATGATCGATTGGAATCTGCGGGTTGGGGACATCTTGGTTGTGGCGTCGCTGGGTGGGACTTGTCTATATTACTCATTCATCGCTGGGCGATTTACAACAAGGTTGGAAAACATGGAAGATGCTATCAAAGGAATGAGGGAGGTGGTCACGACATTGGCAGTGCAGAAGGAGAGATTGGACACGCAAGGGCAGCGGTTGAATGTGCTAGACGCTCGGGTCGAAGACCTCCGAAACGGACGGGGGTATATCACAGATCGTTCGGTGCGGGGGGTGGATCGGGAGTATTAAGCGGGTCATCAACCCTAGCTCCCGGCACGTAAAGCACCTGCCCTTTAACCTTCGGATCAAGTCCGGCTTGTTTGATCAAGCCGGACTTTTCCATGACGGTGATGACGCGGTCGATGGAGTGGAGCGGGATGCGGGCTTTGGCAAAGTTGATGATCTTGAATGCGGGGAGCTTGCGTCCGCCGGTGCAGGAGGTTAGCACGTAGTGATAGATTTCATCCATTGCTTTCGCATCGGCGTTGCCGGCGCCAGCGAGGAAGATGTCCCCCATGTGGACTTCGGCTTCGCACAGCCACGCTAGTGCTCGCTCAAAGTCAGAAGCTGTAAGCAGTAATGAGTCTCCTCGTTCGATTGAAGAAACCATGGACAGCTTATAGAGGTGGACCCGACGACGCGTCGCATAGTGTAACAGCTTTGGGTGGGTAGGCACTGGGGGTTCGCCAGCAGTTCGCCACTTGGTGACAGCGTCACGATAAGCGGATGTGATCTCGAACTCACCGAGAAGAGAATTGATACGTTTAAGATCGTGGACAAGATCAGGGCGCAAAGCGCGATCCGTGTGGACGAAGTCATCGCCGGTGATCCTTTCGTCGGAGAAGATCAGGATGAAGCGGGAGGTGAAGCCTTGTTCCCATGCGAAGTCAGGGAGCATGGCCATGAGGTTGGAGGGGGTGGACCCGCAGATTACGTTCATCTGCGGGGCTTTGATGGCGAGCTTGAGTTCGTTGCCACGGCGCCATTGACGGAATTCGTCTGGGTCGTAGAAGGCGGACATAACGGCGATGACTTCAGAGTCGTACTTGTGCATGAATGCGCCAAGTTCGTCCGCGGTGAGGTACATGGAGTTGTAGTCAAGCGGGTCTGCGCCAGCGCGAACCATGAAGCGCTTGTTTTTGACCATGGCATCGATCATGGCTGCGCCGGTTAGGGAGGTTGGGGCTGGGTGTGGTTCGAGCGTTTCGAGATAGTACTGGCGGGAGCGGCGGATGGTGGCGGTCTTGCCAACGCCGGGGTGGGCGATCAGCATGCAGTAGATGTTTGGGTACAATGCACCCTTGCCGGTGACCATACAGACGCGTTGTTCGACCGACGCCGCGATCGTAGATATCGCGGCCCATTTACGAAAGATCGCAGGGGTATCAAGCGCGGATGTGCTTTCGATGAAAGACTCGATCCAAGAGGCGCACTTGCGGCTGGCGCTGACGCTGGTCGTTGCCGCTGTAGTCTTTGAGCCCGTCGGGGTTCGTCGTAGCATTCCAGTCGCCCTTGTTGTAACCAACCTTGCAGTCGTATGGGATACGCATGGCACGGCCGTGATGCAGAGGTAGGGATTCGGTGAGCATAGCCGCGAGGCGTGGAACGATCTCGTCCTCGCGGTCCTCGGGATACATGAACGTGAGCGCGTCATGGTCTTGCATGACGAGGATGGCAACCCGCTCACGCCAGATGCGAAGCATGGCGCGGTTGACTATGTCGGCGAGGGAACCTTGCGGATCATAAGCGATGGCCTCTCGAAGTGTAGCAGGATCGTTTCGTCGCCCCATAAAGATGCGTTTGCGTCCAGTGAGTGTAATAAGGAAACCAGATGATCGAAGTTGGCTTGCCACTTGCGCGTGCCATTGCAAGTGTGCGGGAAAAGCTCCAAAGTATGTCGGCTGGAATCGTTGCACGATTGGCTCTGGGAGCTTGGCTTGCCCGGCAAGGGTTGCGGGCTCTCCACCATAGTTACTCCCATGCCCGAGCTTCTTGCACATGAAACGATAGGTGTAATGTCGATAGTAAGGTGACTCGGCGATAGCTTTATCTCGATGGAGGTCTCCGGTCCAGGGCAAAGCGGGCCAGCAAATTCTCGCAACTGCTGTGTGAATGTCTCCAGACTCGACGGCATCGAAGTAGCGCCAGTCGTTGAAGAGGTTGCCTTCGATTGCGCCGACGCAGTAGGACTCGCCGGATTTGGCGTCGAACTTAGCAAATTTGAAGCCTGGGTCAGCAATGAAGATACTTCGGAGACTCTCTTCGACGTTCTGGAGATTTCCTCCTGTCCCAAATTCGCTAAAGCTGCTGCTAAACCGTCCCGTACTAGTTCCTGCAATGTTATAAGACGTTCGCATTCTTCCGTCACTGTCTATCTCCGTTTTGAGAACGCTGATCTTCTTGCCAATGTCACGCATTGCAAGGATATGCGTGATGATCTGACGGGCGATGAGGAAGGATTCTAGCTTTTCTAGCGCCTTGCGGTTAACCGTGACGCTACCACGTAGTCGGACCTCCGGGAGACCCAGCTTGTTGTAGAGAAGCATCTTCAGATCGTCAGGGCTGCGCCAGTTGAACCGTGTCATGCCAACGCCGTCAAGGACGATACGTTCTAGCTGCGCTTCGAGGCGCTCTAGCTTCTCGTGGAATTCGTCGATGACTTCGGCTTTGCGAGATTGGTCAACAAGAACCCCTCGGAGACGCATCTCGAGAGTTGGTCCTTGGAGAGCACGAGAGAACTCGTAGGTATTACTGGTATGCCCATCCAACTGCGGGAGGAGGGCTTCGAGGACCTCCAAGGTAATAGCGCAATCGAGTCCGTTGTAACACATTTCCTTTTCGAATTCATCCATCTCTCCGGGCTTGGTGTTATGAGTTTCAATTATTCTCATAACCGAGTTCTTTCATCCTCTTGTGAATCAAAGAGTGGTACTCGATACTCGGGCAAACAACCAACTTGCAGTACCCATGGTTGTCCCAGCGTTCGCCTGTGTGGTGAACAACAGCGCCTTTCGGCAATGGCTTTCCAAGAGCCTTCTCAGCTAAGACTACGTGCTCATAGGTTGAGCGGCCTTTAATCATAACCTTGATATAGCCGTTGCTATCAATGCAACCTGTACCATTCTCAGCTATCATACGTTCGGCGATTTCACCTTCGCCGTATCGCCACCAACGCATGTAGTGTGGACCACATAAGCCTCTAGTCTTGGCTTTCTTATCACAGTTCGCATTCGAACATTTCATTAGTCATCTCGTTTGATTGTTTCAACTGTTCGTCTCTCAGTCTTCCAAGGGCCGTGTGAGGTATAGAGTGAACCGAGGTAGCCAAGCCCCTTTAGCGCCTCAGGCAACAGCGCGTGCTGGCACAGCATAGTATCATGCACCGCACCAAAGGTCCGGATTCCGTAGGATCGGATCAGAAACGAGATGTCATACGCCCCGTTTTGGAAGACCTTATGGATTCTTCCATTCTCAAGCACCGAACGTACAAGCTCCCAGCAGCGTCGTTCAGCATGCGCATCCGGCCAATAACTACGACCCGGCTTTCTGGGGTCATCGAACGGAACCACAATCGCAAGGTCTCGTCGGGGAGCGAATCCAATGCACGTGATACGCGTTCCAGTTGTCTCGATATCACAAGCAGTGAGCGGAGCCGGGAGGATGTACTGCGTGATGAAGTCTGCGACATCGTCGAGGCTCGGTTCTATCCAGATGGAGCAGGGAGGTCTAACGACCGTGGGGGACTCGCGCTCTCGGATGGCTTTGCTAAGGTCCGCTATCGTGGTGGCCCGAAGATCATATTGGCGAAGAACGGCACTAGGATGATAGCACAGTAGAAGCTTATAGCCAGCCACGCAGTGTGAACTGGTGATAGTTGTACCACGTAGCTTGCTAATACCAGTGCGACCAGCAAGAGCCCAGAGAGGAGTATTGCCCAAGCAAACAATGAGATTAGGATCAAGCGCCAGTATTTCGTCGCCAAGTCGGTCCAGTTGGACGCTAAACCGGGCTTGGACATGGCGGGATGGGAGGAGGGCGGGATAGCCGGGGATGGCGGAGGCCTTGGGCCCGCAGAAGTATTCGAGTTTGTTGGATGGCGGATGCTCGCTGAAGACGTTCGTTCGGATGACTTCGTCACGGTGCAACTCCCAGATCAGGTTGATATGCTTACTGTCGCCGGTGCGGTAGTAGCGCGAGATGTATTCGCGGTCGGAGGGAGTAAACGAGATTACCCCGGACGCGTCGAGCATACGCAATAGCTCCACACCCGACGGCCCGACGAAGCCAACGCCGAGCTTGGCCTCAGCTTCGCCCGGCGCTTCGCCGATAAGGAGGATGGGCTTGTTCACCGCAACCCCTGCAACCGACGTATCTCATCATCGATGTACCATTGCGCCTTCTGGAGGTTTTCAATCGGGTCCCCCTTGTCCATGTAGCGCCAGAGGTACTTGATGGAATTGCCAATGTTGAAGTTCATATGTCGGGTGATTTCGATGCATTCGATCCCGGAGGGGTGGGACCGATAGTGCGCCGGGTTGATAGGGTCCCCAGCAACCTGCGGAGGGTCTTCGGACAGCGATGGAGGGCTGATGCTATCTGCGATAGCGGCATCCCTTCTCGGCACGCGGACCGGGCTAGGCACCGCTCCAGTGGCGTCATATGGTTCTTCGAGAACCTGCGGATCTTTGAGGAGTGATGTGATGTCAAATGCGGGTCGGTCATTCATGGAATACTCCGTTAGGAAAAAGATTGG
>OBLV0100000349.1_pt1 | contig 14424 bp, 16 predicted proteins | sample 1520071 | NCBI WGS metagenome assembly OBLV01 (sample SAMEA3888446, study PRJEB22518) | metagenome | reverse complement strand
GCTCGCGACGCTCACCGAGACATACTTCTCCGACCCGAACTGGCTGTACGAACGCAAACTCGACGGCGTTCGTGCCGTAGTCGTGTGCGGCGAGGACGGTACGCGACTGTATTCGCGCAACCGCAAGATCGTGACCGGCACCTATCCGGAATTGGTGGAGGGGCTGGAGGAGCGGGCTGCGACTGGGCTGGTGGCTGATGGCGAGATCGTGGCCTTCGAGGGCGAGCAGACCAGTTTCTCCCGGCTGCAGGCCCGGCTCGGGCTCAGTGATCCGCGCCGGGCCCGCAGCACCGGTGTCGCCGTTTACCTCTACCTGTTCGACGCGATGACCTGCGGCGGCCATGATTTGACGGGCTTATCATTGCGTTCACGCAAGCGCATCCTGCGGGCGGCAGTGGACTTCGGTGACCCGATCCGGTTCAGCAACCATCGCAACACCGACGGTGAGCAATACCTACAGCAGGCCTGCGCACGGGGCTGGGAGGGCCTGATCGCCAAGCGAGCTGATGCCGCCTATCATCCGGGCGAGCGCTCCCATGACTGGTTGAAGTTCAAGTGTGTCCGCGAGCAGGAGTTCGTCATCGGGGGTTACACCGACCCCTCCGGTGCCCGAACCGGCCTCGGCGCGATCCTGGTGGGTTACCACGACCGGCGCGGTCTGCGCTATGCAGGCAAGGTCGGCACCGGGTTCGATGAGCGGACATTGCGCTCGCTGCGAGAACGATTCGACGCCCTGGGCCTGCCCGATTCTCCGTTCGCAGACCCAGTGCCCCCACGGGGCGTGCACTGGCTGCGCCCCGAACTCGTCGCCCAGATCGGCTTCACCGAGTGGACGAGAGAGGGTCGGCTGCGCCACCCCCGTTTCCTCGGACTGCGCCACGACAAGCCGGCCACCCAGGTGGTTCGCGAGGAGACAACCCGGTGACCAGGCAAATTCAGGAGATCTCCCGGCATGGGTCGGTGCATAGAAGTTTCGATATCTAACGTATTGACTAACTAATCGTTAGGTATCTAACATTTTGTCCGTGACCGGTTCGGTCGCACCAGGCGGACGAAGGAGCGCGGACCCATGACGACCACCACCGACCAGTCGCCCCGAAGGCAGAGCGGTCCGCCGCTGGCGCTGCTCGCTACGATCTCCCTGCTGCTGCTCGTCGCGGGAATTGCCGGCAGCGCCGCACTGGGCGGGGTGTTCCCGTCCCCGTTCGGCGAGGCAAGCGCGATCGAGCGGTACTTCACGACACAGTCCGACGCGGTGCTGGCCAGCGGTTTCTTCGCCTTCGCCTCGGCGGTTCCGCTGGCGATCTACGCGGCCACTGCCAGTTCCCGGCTACGCACACTGGGGGTCACCGCGCCGGGAGCCACCATCGCCCTGGCCGGCGGGCTGATCAGCTCGGCGATGCTCAGCCTGTCCGGCCTCGTGCAGTGGGTGCTGTCGCGTCCGGGCGTGCGGACCGATACCCCGCTGGTACACGCGCTTCAGGACCTGTCGTTTCTCACCGGCGGAGTGGCCCATGTGGTCTTCCTGGGCCTGCTGGTCGCCGGCATCGCCGTGCCCGCCCTGCTGCTGCGGTTGCTCCCGAGACCGCTGGCCGTCACCGGGCTGGTCATCGCGGTCGTGGCCGAGGTCGCCACGTTGTCGTTGCTCTGGACCCCGGCCAGCGTGCTGCTGCCGTTCGCCCGATTCCCCGGCCTGATCTGGCTGGTCGTGGCCGGTCTGCAGCTGCCAGCACAACGTCCGCGCCGCGCCGCCGGCGCGCAGCACTGAGGAGCGCGCACTGCTGGCCGGTGCGGGTCTGGTGATGGCGCTCTGGGGAACCGGCGCAGCGCTGCTGGCGCTGTTCGGGCTCTGGGAGGCCCGCGCGGCGCACCCGCTGCTGCCGCTGCGCATCCTGGCCGGCCGCAACCGCGTCGGCACCTGCCTATCGGTGGCCTTCGCGGTCGCCGGAATGCTGGGACTGTTCCTCTTCCTGACCTACTACCTGCAGGTCGTACCCGGGTACTCGCCGGTCACCGCGGGCCTGGCATTCCTGCCACTGTCCGGGGCAGTAGTGGTCAGCTCCCAGCTGGTCGCCGGCCGGTTGCTGCCATGGGTGGCGCCCCGGCTGCTGATCGTCCCCGGGCTGCTGGTCGCTGCCGTGGCCATGGGCCTGTTCACCCAGCACGTCGCACCCCGCGACGCCGGGGTGGCCGCCGCGTCCCCGCGCCCACCGGGCAGCACGCAGAAAGGAGATCGTGATGATCCTCGTGACCGGAGCGACCGGAGGAGTCGGTGCCGAACTCGTCGCCCAGCTCGCCGCCCAGGGCGGGCGGGTCCGCGCGATGACCCGCCGCCCGCACGCCATCGAGGCCCGACCCGGCGTCGAGGTGGTCCACGGCGACGCCGAGGACCCAGCCAGCCTCGAGGCCGCCTTCGACGGTGCCGACCGGGCGTTCCTGATGTCCGCCCAGCCCACCGGGAGCGCCGAGTACCCGACGCACACCGTGGCACTGGTCCGGGCCGCGCAGCGGGCCGGAGTGCGCCACATAGTGGCGCTGTCGGTGTACAGCGGTGGTGGCGGCGGCGACGTCATCGGTACCTGGGCGGGGCAGGCCGAGGAAGCGGTCACCGGCAGCGGCCTGGACTGGACCCTGCTGCGACCCGGACGGTTCATGTCCAATGCACTGCACTGGACCCCGATGATCCAGCGGGGTGACACGATCACCATCCCGTTCGCGGGACGCCCCGCCGCGTCGATCGACCCGGCCGACGTCGCCGCCGTCGCGCTGGTCGCACTCACCACCGACATCCACTGCGGAGCCGCCTACCAACTCACTGGGCCGCAGGTGCTCAGCCCGATCGACGAGCTGGGCATTCTCGCCGGGGTCCTGGGCCGCCCACTGCGGGCGATCGAACCGCCGATCGACACCGTCCGGGCGGGCATGCTCGCCGCGGGTACCCCCGCCCCGGTAGTTGACGCGATCGTGGCCCGGACCCTCGGTGATGACGGCAAAGTGGTACTGCCGACCGTCGGCCAGATCCTCGGGAGATCACCGACCACCTTCGCCGACTGGGCAGACGCCCACGCCGGACTGTTCTAGCGGAAGGGTGGGCACCGTCGACTGGGGCCGGTGCGCTGCCCGGGACCCCCGCCATCGCCGCGCATCTGCAGGAGGGGCAGGATATCGCGCAGATCGTCGGTGTCCAGAACGTGGTCGGCCGCGGCTCTCGCGTCGCTGGTGGCGTTCAATGCGATTGCTGTCCCGACCTTCTGGAACAACGGGACATCGGACCGGGAGTCACCGATGGCAGCGACGTCGGCGAGTTGATAGTCGTGCGCCACACACCAGCATTCGACGAACCGCAGCTTGTCCTCCTCGTCAAAGTGCCGGAACGTCGCACCGGACAGGAGCGAGCCCTCCAGGTCCATCTCAGCTCCGGAGACGGCGGCGAACCAGGAGCGGTGTTCCAGGGCTTCAGTGACGAATCGCCAGGCGAGTGTCGCCAGCAGCAGGATGCAGCCGGCGTCGGTGAGAGCAGCAAAGGTCTCGCGCAGGCCGCCGATCCAGGGTGCGCCGCGTAGGTGGTCGCGGAACTGTTCAGGCTGCGTGCCTGCGAATAAGGCCGCCTCCCGTGCGCTGAACTCATACATGGATATCTCGTAGTTGTGGTAGAGGCGCTCGAGTTCTTCGGCCGCTGCCCGGCGGCCCAGTGACTCGGCGAGCACAAGCGATGCCGTCGTACCCGGGAGCAGGGTTCCGTCCAGGTCAAAGACGATCACGGGGTGTCGGGGAACCGTCACTTCGCTTTCTCCTAAGCCTGGATCCACCGACCGACCGTGAGCGATCATTAAGGGCCTAATGCTGCGTTGTTGATCGTGCTGTGTGGTCGCGAGCAGGCGAATACCGCTGGTCTCGGTCATCCATCGAGATCAAGAAGACCGTGGATGCTACCGCGTGGTCTGCGATCGATACCCTGCGCCACCAGACCGAGGGGTGGCGTGGCGGCCTGGTTCACGCGATGGGGGCGGTCACCGGGGTACCGATCGCACTGAGGGGTCAGGGTCGCCCGCTCGGAGGCTCACGCGTGATGTTGAGCAGCTGGCGGTGTGATTGGTCACGAAAACCGACAGGAGATCGGCCGGCACTGTAACAAGTATGACGCGTCTGCTACGTATGCGCCCTCGATATCCACCGGCCAATCGAGCTCCGACTCCAGCTGTGTTGCCAGTTGCGCGATAGCCTGCACCTGTCCACCAGTCAACGTGGCTTGCCTCCGCAATATCCGCGGGGTGGCGACATCCTCAGCACCGGCAGACCTGACCACAGTCATGCGTTGCTTCTCAGCGATCGTTTGCGTGGTTAGCGACCAGTCGAATTTCCGGACTATGTACGTATCCGGCACCACTGCACCGTCCATAATGCTCTCACCCAGGCCCCAATTTGCGTTGATCACAACCTCACCAGGGTCGCCGGTCACGGGGTGCGCACTAAACGCCACGAATGCGACATCAGCGGGAACCAACTCCTGGACGAGCACCGCCATTCCCTGCGACGGGGCTGCGTGCCCCCGGTGCTGTCGATACGCTCGCACCCACTCCGTCTGCGCCGAGACCCAACACCGCGTCACCGCGTCCGCTACTTCATCGAGCCCTGACACGTTCAAATACGTCGCGTATTGCCCGGCAAACGAAGCCTCCTGGCCATCTTCGCCAATCGCTGATGACCGCACAGCTACCCGCAGTGGTGTTGCGCAACTCTGCTGCGCAAGGGCGGAATACGATCTTGCCAGCAGCCCGTGGATCTCGGCCGGCAAGCTGCCCGGATCCGATTCGATGGCCCAGAGCGCGTGCGCTTCGGTGGTAACGCAGAAGCCGGGTGGTACCGGGTACTTCGCTGCCAGCCTGCTGAGGTTGGCAGCCTTGCGACCCGACAGGGCGGGATCCTGGCAGGCAGCTTCATCAAGCCAGGTGACCAGCATGCCCCGTCCCTTCGCCAGCCACTACTTGATCCGCAACCTTGTTCAACGTGTGTCCAATTCGCTCTACCCAATCCAGGTGCTCCGGCTTCATCAAGCAGGAGCGGAGACACACAACATCACCCCGATCCCACACGATATCGCGCCACGTCGATTCCAACAACGCTGCCGGGACGCTGGCCACGGCCAGATGGAGGCCCGCCAGCGCCGCAGCAGAAAAGATAGCGTGCGACCGGCGTGAAATCTCGCTGGCGTTAATCCCTCGCGGCGCCCAGATCACGACATCCAGTTCGGGCTCGAAAGCGAGCAACCACCGCGCATCGGCTCTGATATTCCCTGCTAGTCGCAGCGCCGCACTACGACTCTTCTCCAAACGAGAGGAGAATGCGCCACCGCGCACGAGAGGCAACAGACGTTGAGTCGCCCATAGCGCGACTGCCGACGCGCCTGGACGGGAGCACTCCATGCTGATCTCGCCGAGATGCAACGATTCGGACGTAAAGTAGGTGTAGGGAGAAGCGTGCTCGTACCACACCCCCACGCCAGGATCACGAAAAATGATGCACCCACAGCCGTACGGTTGCAAACCGTGCTTATGCGGATCTATGGCAATTGAGTCCACCCTGTGTAGATTTTCGTAAGCCTCCTGCGTGTCGGGTCTCAAGTTCTCTACCAGCGTGAAGTAGCCACCGTAAGCGGCATCAGCGTGCAGACGGAATCCATACGTTTTCTGCAGGTCCAGCAGCGCAGGCAGCGGATCAACCGAACCCGTCGCGGTGGTACCCATGGTAGCGATCACTGTGCCCACGACGCCCGATTCGAGTACCGATTCCAATTGCCTCATATCCATCCGTGCCGCCTGGTCACAGGGCACTTCCTGGAACGGAACTTGCAGCACCCCCGTAAGCCGGCGGTGGGTATAGTGCGCTTGCTGTGAGGCCACAATCGTTTTCCCGGGATGAGTCTGGTTCGCCACCCAGAGAGCCTCCAGGTTGGCCATCGTTCCACCACCACAAAGATGGCCGAGATACGTTGTCCACCCGAACATTTGAGCTATCTCGGCTACGGCCTCCTTCTCCATCGCCGAGCTGGCACGCCCGCCGTCGAGCGCGTGATTGTTCGGGTTGATCCACAAGGCCAACGTATAGGCGAGACGCGCCAAGGGATGAGGAGGCTTCAGCATCTGGCCGGCATAAATGGGATGCGGGTACGGATAGTTATCTCGCATACGAGCGGCGACCTCTAAAAGCACCGCGTCCATGCCGGCCACATCTTCTTCTTGAAACTGTGGCAATTCACTGAAACCCTTATCCAAATACTCGACAGATTGCCGTAACAATGCGAGACTTCCTAGATCTAACATAGCATTTGAACCGTTCCCGTAGTTTAACCCTTTATACCCATAATGATGGCCAAGTGGAAGACATCCTGCCCCTTCGCATTCTTCTCGAAAGCAACGGGATTGAGCCCTTCGATATAGCAGCGACTCTGCCGAGTGAACTTAGTGTCGTCTAACAGCCATTCGCGGCTGACCAAGACGGTGCCGGCCAACCCCTGTTCGGCGAGGAGCTCCATCGTCTTCTCGATACCGATGAACGAGGGTTGGATCAGGAGCATCGCACCGCCTGGGTTCAAGAAACGCGCGCCCTGAGTGATCAGAATGTCGACTAGGTCGCGTCCGTCAGCCCCGCCACTGATGTTGAGAATCTCGGAAGAATGCCCGTCGGCGATATATTCTTGCTGCAGGGAAGGATCGACAGGTATGAATGGTAGTTCGCCGAATATCAAATCGAATTTCTCATCCGCTAGAACCGGTTCGAAGAAGTCGCCGATACGCACGTCGACCTTGCTTGCAACACCGTTCAATACGGCATTCTCAGTCGCCAGCGCCTTCGCGCTCTCTTCGATATCGATTCCGATAATAACCGTGTCCTCGCCGGTCAATAGCGCCACGCCGATCGACAAGACCCCGCGGGCAATGCCGATCTCCAAGATACGCTTCAACTTGTTGCCCGTACTTGCGACGTGCTCGACGAGATCCGGCAGGTTGTATACGAAGGTGTCAAGATAATAATCCGTCTTGACACTCCAGTCTTCCTGGCGAACGGTGTATTGCTGCCCGTTCTTCATCACGGCAGTATACTGATCACCACCGGCAGAGGTCATTGTGAGCCCCGTCGGCGCGGCTGCTGTGTCGGTTGCTGGCTTCTTCACTGTAGGGTCTCCCCGTTCCTTGTATTTAGCCGGTCACCCGTCATGCATTCGAATCCGTTCCCGACGGCCTGGCCCTGGCCCCAGCTCCATCGCACGGAGCAGTTCCGAGAAGTCTCTGCCCTGACGATCGCATCGAAAGACCGTGTCCGTGCCGTCATCCTGCCTTGTCCGGCCCACTACTGGCCAGCAGTTCATCGCTCCGAACCGCCGGCGCCGGTGCCGTCCGACGGGTTGTTCATGCCGGATGCTTCACACTTACAGCGGCGAGGGGCAGGGGCTATGCCATTCCAGAATCAGTACCGTCCCGCGGGTGCCATCGACCTCGACGCGTTGCCCATCTTGCAGGCGTTGCGTTGCCCTGCTGGCGCCGACCACCGCTGGTATGCCGTACTCCCGCGCGACCACCGCCGCATGGCTCAGAACGCCACCGCTGTTGGTGACCAGACCACCCACGGTAGCGAACAGTGATGTCCATGGAGGCGCAGTGGCATCGGCTACCAGGATATCGCCGGGTTGCACCTTGGTGGCCTCGCTCAACTGGTGGACAACCTTTACGGTTCCCCGAACGACACCGGGCGAACCGGCACTGCCAACGATAAGATTGCCGGTGTCCGTCGGCGCAGGAATTTCTCCTTCCCACTTGCGAAACATCTCTGTGATCGGGTCGGGGGTGTGATGTGCCGATTCTGCCGGGATCGTTCCGAGGAGAGCTGGTGGCGAGACTCGGGCGAACCGCTCCGCCTGCGCCTTTCGTACCTTAATCCGCTCACCACACTCTGCGTTGAATTGCCCTGTGGGACTGTTACTCACCAACAGTGCCTGAAGTTCGTCCAGATACAGATAGAACAGATCGTCCTTTTCGGCTAGTAGCCCCACCGCTTCAAGTCGCTCGGCGATTGTTAACAACACCTGGCGTACGCGATAACTGACCTTGTAATCGATCCAGTACCCGTGTTCGGCCGATAAGAATGCCCCTGCCTGTGCCGCCTGGAGTAGAAAGAGAGCTCGATCACGCAGGGCCTTCGGATAGCGTTGGACATCCGCTTGGAATTTGCTAGTATGTAACTCCCGTTGCCGGGCGACATCCCGCATTTCCTCTAGTAAATCTTGATCGGGTTGCTGGATGTAGTTGCGCAGACTATTGATCACCGGGGTCGGATCTTCGACCCAGTATGGATGATACAGATTCAGCTTATCGGCGCGCTCACCGTGGACCGCCAGGTATCGAGCCAATTCGGTTGCGATTGGCGCACACTCGGCGCGATTCGTGAGCTGCCTGATCACATCTCCCGCTTCATTTTCGAGAAAGACCTCTAAGACGGCGGGCGTCGCAAGTATCCGCCTGCTGAGCGCCCACAGCTGTTGGGTACTTTCCAAGGTCTTGCTGGGAAATCCGGTCAGCAGCTTGTACGGTGCAAATCGGTCGGCGTCTTCAAATAGGTCGACATAGAGATCTACAAACTCGCTCATTGCGAACGTTGACGGGACAACGAGCAAGAAGTGTATCTCCCAGAGGCGCTGCCACCGCTGTAGGCTCTCAGCCAGATGCTGCTGCAGCGTAGGTATTGCGGCAGCCGCTCGATCGAATGCCGCCCACCAAGCCAGATGTTGCTCGATCTCCGGCAACCAGGTTGTTTCCCAGGAGGTACGCAAGTCCGCCATCGCATTGTTTAGCTTGGCGGATGACCCCTGAGCCGACGCCGCTGACTCTGGCGCCTGCGGCACATGCTGCTCGACGGCGAGGTATAGATAACCATTGATATGCCGGTCATATATCGTAAACGGGATGCCGTAGACGCGCACGGCTTCTACAAGTCCCGCGGTCACGACCTGTCCGATCAGTGAATATTCCAACGGTGTGATCTGATCAGGATAGTGCGCTTGATCGTGACACCAGAGCAACTTTTCTTCTGCCGGGTGCCGCCATGCGACGGGAAAGTCGGGTGGCGTTGACGACGCAGGTGGAGTCATTAATCTCTTGCCAATAGGTAGGCGTGATAGCTGATCTTGCCCAACATCTGATACACCTGCCAGTAGTACGTTCCTAACGCTGTTTCGTACGATGCGCGTCCAAAGTTGTCAACAACAGTTTCTTCTGCCCGTTGCAACTGTGCGATTCCGGTCAGGTAACGCGCGCAACGACCCTCCTGGTCCTCGTAAAACTCGGCGAACTCGCTGCCGTACGTTTCGCTGCGCACGAACGTGAAACCCACTTCCAAGAGAGCCGCTTCGACCTTGGGCCGCAACATGCTCTCCTCGAGGAAGCCGAGCCGTCGACGGAGGAGCGCCCCTTCCTGAAGCTCCAGCAACGTAGTGGCGAAACCGGTTTGTAACATCATAAAACCGCCGCGCGCAAGAACCCGCCAGCACTCGCGGAAGGCTGGGAGCAACGCGGGTAGATGGACGATGACGCTCCGGCACCAAACCAGGTCGAAGGTCTCGTCAGAAAAAGGAAGCTGCTCGATAAAACCTTTTTGGACCTGCACTCGGGTAGCGAGGTTGTTTCGCCTCACGCGTTCGTGTGTGTATTCAAGATTGCTTTGGACTGGATCCACGGCGACCACACGCGCTCCAAAGCGTCGGGCCAGCTCGCAGGCGTGGTCGCCTTGTCCACAGCCGACATCCAGAATGGTGGCGACCGACGTCAGACCGATGCCCGCCACCAGGTCGAACAGGTGAGATGGCGCCCGTGCCCGCAGAGCCTGCTGTTCGGTGGCCCAACAGACCAGGGCATTGACGCTCCACAGGTCGTCGTAGATTGCGTCTAAAGAACGGTCCGCACTGTTCGAAGTCATGCTCCCTCAGTTCGCGATCAGCTCAAGATCGTACGCGCATACTCGGAATCATCCTTCCGCTTATCAGCCCGGGCCGAATAATGGTCAGTCATCTACAGGTAGCCTACGGGTAAAAATAGTCGACTATGATCGGCTAAGGGTCGGCAATACCAACGAGAAGTATCGACAGATGATATCGCGGAACGCCACTCCAACGCAAGGTGAAGGATTAGGCTTGTACGGTCTCACACCCGCCGTTGTTTGATCGCCACACCGTGTGAGGATAGCCGCGCTCAGCGTGGACTGACAACGCGCCGGGGCGGCGCGAGGATCGTGGCGAGCACTCTGCGGTGCGGGGTACGTTCGGTCTCCACCCTGGAACCAGTGTGGGAATCGGCCTCCGACCATGGCCTCGCTGCACAGGCGGCTCACCAGAGGAAATAAGACTTCCCCAGAGCCTCTGAGCCTGTCTGGCACGCCTACGGGATTACCTCCACAAGGAAGAAGCCAGTGCCGTCTCAACTCTTGAGCGTGACGATAAACTTGTGCCCGTCCCGCCTGACCGGAAAGGTCTGCAGAATCCCCACATCTTCGTCCTCCGCACCGAGGTTCTCGACGCAGGTGCCATGGGCGAGCGAATAGGTGATCCTGTGGGCCTGACAGAGGATGGCTGGCGCCCCTGGATAGACTCTACCGGTCAGATCTAACCTTGCACCCTTATGAGGACATAGCAACGGGCACCCGACGTACCCATAATCTGTTTCCGCGACGAGGTGATGTGTTGCCCCAACCTGTATGCGATAGAGACCTGTCGGCTGCCCTGAGCGCCGCCTGATCAGCATCTCCGGCACAGGAACACCGATTTCCGACAAGGCTGTCCCTTTCTCGCGCGTCGCTCCTTGCGACTGGTCAAGCCCTACCATTGTCCGTCCCCCTTCATACGAACGACCCCGTGTCGTCAAGAACCTCCCTCTCCGGTCAAGAACATCGCTTTGGCTTGTGTTCGCTCGGCGACCATCCCTCGGAGAGTGTCGACGCCCGATAGTGCGGTCAGGTCAACGTGTCCGCTGCTGTCCGCAGCCAACCGTTCTTGTTTCAACGATGGCGAACGTCCAACGAGCTTCTCCGCTATAAGCACATGATGTTCGAGATCTAGTAGCTGTACGTCATAGAGGTAGCACACCACCTGCCACAGATGTTCACAACAACTCTCCGTCGCACCGATGTCTTTCTCAAGCCTGCCAAGCATTTCGCGTAGCCGGTACTTCATCAGCCTGAAGTCAAGATTATCTGTACCGCTGAATCCCGAGCCACTTGAACTCGCGAGCTCCATCGACGGCCGGATCAGCTGGGTGTATATCCGCGGCGGAAAAGCCTGTGCATACCACATCGCAGCGGTCGTGGCACGGTAGGTACGGCAGAGACGGGTAATGTGGGAAGCCTTTTCTTCCGAATTTTCGGCGGTGATAGTTTTCTCAATCAGATGGAGCGACATCGTGGCGAGCTGATTGAAAAGGTGATGACCGACTTTCCAACGTGAGAGCGACCGCGATCGAGTCTGGTCCGCAGGAATATCATCTTCGAGCGCCCGGTCACCGGTTACATCCCTCCTTGCCTCTGGTGGCATTGTCGAATCCGTCGTCCATGTCATTCCTGCGGCCACACCCCGCAGGATCATCAAGATCTCATGTCGATCGACCATGCAAGAAGAAAGATCGTGCAATACGAAATCAGTTGTTACGAGCAACTGAAGAAGGAAACGCTGAGCATCTAATTCGCCAACCCGTCGTGTGCCGAAGTACTCATCGAACCTCGCAAAGCGATCCAACGCGGTCCGCAGATCCGCGTCGAGTTTTAGGCGGAGCAGCGTGCGGTCAAGGGTGCGCTCGAGAGTCGCTCGGGACTCTCCCACGGTGGGCACCGCAAGGGAGATCCCGCGTTCCGACAACCGAGCCTTGATTCGGTTGATGTAAGCGCGGACGTCGCGTAGTTCGCGGTGAATGCTCCTTGGCGTAAACAGCGAAGTCTCGATTCGCTCAGCCGCTGACAGCAGACATGTGGCCGCTGCCAGCGCCTCTGCCGCAGAGGCATCGTCCAATTCGGCAAGAGGCCGGACCAGGTGAGGCGGAGCAGACAGGGAAAGAGGAGCATCAGGCATCTCTGGAGTTCCTCCCAGCGTCGGCAGCTTGGGACATGAGATTCAAGACCGATCCGGGGCCGACAAGTACAATACGATAAAAAGTCTGCCGGTTATGGGACGTTGACTCAGGGATTTCGAAGCCGACTCTGCACGCCTGACAATCTACACGGTACGTTTTCAGCCCCGACCCTAACATGGACCTCCCCATCTTCCCCGTCTCATCAGTATGAATTGAACTGCCGCAGAGCGAGCCGACCGAAGGCAAAATTCCGCTCTACTCCGGTGACAAACTGAGGACCGTAATGCGGACATTACTGCAGCCGCACCCGCCTCGCGCCACGTACAGAGCGCGGTGGACCGTCGGGTCCATTCACGAGGAAGGTGCACTTTCTGCTTACGCGGCGCTGCAGCTGCTGCGGGACTATCAGCACCGCGGTGCCACCGCGGGGGTCGGCCGGAACCGTGACCTGCGGCCCGAAAGTCATTGCTGGGGCGATCCTGCTGGCCGGCGAGGGTGATGTTCCCGCCGAGCAGACCGCGGCACTGATGGCGGTGAGGCAGGGCGCTCCGGTGTCGACCGGGTCCGCGACTCGGGCTTCGGAACGTTTCGCGCGGCGTCCGACCGGGGCCGGATTCGATGACGCGGTGGCAACCGCGCTGCGTGCCGAGGGCAAGCTGGGCGCCGACGAGGTACCGACCAACGTGGTCGGCAAAGGAACCGGCACCCACGGTGCTCCACTGGGCAACTCCCCGCATGCGGTCACTGTGCGCATTTCCGACACGCGGCTCGCGTGGTACGCGCCGATCCCCCCGCCACCCCAGGTGGCCATCGCGACGCTGGACCGGTTGGAGGGCTATCCCGGCTACCCGGTCAGACGGGCCGGCGATCATCTGGAGCCGGCACTGCTCGCCGAGCTGTACCGGCGTTACGACCACACCATCGGGTGAGAAATGACCACCAGCCGGTACTGCGGCTGGGCCAGTAACCACTCTGGATACAACGTCGCCAAACGCCTTGCCTACAAAACCGATTAAGTCTGGCTTTTCACCCGAAACTTCACCGTGGCCTGGGTAAACAATGTCAGTGAGTAGACCCTCAAAGGCCGCAAACGACTCCCGGTCGTCTCCGGATACCGACACACCTTCACCCCCCTTGCCCACTTCTACCTCACCAGCGCCCCGCAACCACGACATCCACAACGCCGTCACGAGCCACTGCTGGCTCTCCGCGCCCACCAAGGCCTGACATCACGGTTCTCCCTGGGAATGGACACCGAACGCCAGGCAGGGGAACAAGTTGGCATAACCTGTGAGCTTACCAATCTCGCGACGGTTGGCAATGGGACCGCATGTCCCACCAACAGGTCTTGCGCCAAGACCGTGCTTATGGGATGGCGTCAATGGCTACATCCCTTACATCATGCTTGACAGTACGGACAGGCCTGTTTTTCAATTACGACTAACCCGACCAATGGCGAAATCGGATCCCCTCCGACTATCCGGATCGATCAGCCTCTCCAACGCCACGGCACGCTACGCCTGACCTTGCTACTCCTGACCCGGAGCGGTCACGGCGATGCTCAGCCACACCTGCTTGGACCGCATTAGGATGTGCCCCGGCGCTGCCGGGGGCCCCAGATCCCACGACGGCCGTTCGACCAGGCCGGGTCTCTTATCACCTGATCCCGGCCATGCTGCTGGTGCCCACCCGATCGAGCAGAACCGAACCCGGCTGCGGGCGCAAGCCGGCGCACTGACCGGTATGCTGACGGTCCCCGAACCGCACACGCTGCGGCCCCGCTTCTCAGCGACCGCCGACCAGTTCGCCCTGCAGCGCACCTCGCGGCCGCGGTGCCCGCACTGGCGGGCGAATCGGCGGGCATCTTGTACGTCGGTGACCACCTCGTGCTCTACAGCGGTGCCAGACTCGCGGCGATGGGACCCAACGGCAAGACCATCCAGTCCGCCCTGGACCAGCCGTGACAGACCGTCCCCACGGCAGCAATCAGGCTCGGCTCCGGCCCGGTGTGCGCATTCATCTGCAGGACTCCAACGAGTACCGGCCCGTCATGCGCAGACCCGTGCACCATCACCCACGCGATCACACCTCGATCGGCATGACACACCCCATCCAGCGACCCCCCGCGTCCCATCAACTACCGACTCATGGCCTGACCCAACCTCGACTCGAGGTCATCCATCACCTGCTGCAGGAGGCCTGGTGATCGGTGATCAGATATCCTGGCGCGATCAAGAACCGACGGAGGTCCTCGTGTTCGTGTGACAAGGTGCACCCCGATGCTTTCGCTGAATGGGAGAGGCAGTGTGACTCGGGAAGT
>OBLV0100000348.1_pt1 | contig 14454 bp, 12 predicted proteins | sample 1520071 | NCBI WGS metagenome assembly OBLV01 (sample SAMEA3888446, study PRJEB22518) | metagenome | reverse complement strand
CGCGCCCATACCCAAACCCAAACCCAAGCCCGCGCCGGTCCCCGAGCCGGTCCCATTGCCCCCGCCCGAACCCCGAGTGGCGACGATCAGCACCTGACCTCCGGGCGGGGAGAAACGGGCGGCGTTCTCCAAGAGGTTCGACAGCACCTGGTCGACCTGGACGTAGTCGACGTCGACCAGTGGCATGTCGGCGGTGGTCTGGTAGTCGAGGCGGATGTGATCGCCGTCGAACAGCGGGCCGAGGCGCCGGGTGACGTCGCGGATCAGTTCGTCCAGGTCGACCGCCTGGCGGTCGGGTTGGAAGGCGCCGGCCTCGATGCGGCTCAGGCTGAGGAGGTTGGCCACGATGCGGTCGAGCCGCTCCGCCTGATCGCAGACGAGCCCGAGAAGTTCCTGGCGGACCGCAGCGCTGTGGTCGGCGCCGGCCCGGAGGTCGGAGGCGACGGCCCGGATGGATGCCAGCGGGGTGCGAAGGTCGTGGGAGACCGACCGCAGCAGGGCGGCGCGCTGCGCGTCCACCTGCTCGAGCACGGCCAGGCGGTCGGCCTCCCTGCGGAAGCGCTCCCGATCGGCGACCAAGGCCTGGAAGCGGTCGTGCATGGCGTTGATCTCCTCGGCCCGCTGCTCGGCCGAACGCCGGCGGTCCTCCTCGAGGGCGACCAGGGTCCCAACGGTGATCGCCACCAGCCCGAAGACGACCAAGGCGACGGCGTCGTCGGGGACGGAGACCCGCAAGGACCCGACCGGGGGAATGAAACCCACGCTGAACGCCACCGTCGCCACCGCCGCCGTCGCAACCGCCGCCATCCGCCCGCCAAAGACGCCCGCCGCGACGACCGGTAGGACGAGGAGAAGGGCGGGGATGGCCCGGCTGATGTCGCCAAATGGGCTGGCGGCCAGCGTGATGATCACGACGGAGGCCACCCCAAGGCCCAGGCCGGCCAGGGGTCGGGGATAGCGGCGGTGGAAGCCCACGTCCGAATTGTTACCGATCAGCCGCGGAAGCCCGACCACTCGTCCGCCGCCAGCCCGGCCGAACAGCCACCGGATGCCGTCCGGCCGTTTGCGAGCCGGCGGCGTCGAGTCCTCCCCGCCGGGGACGATCTTCAGGGGGCGACCAACCCGAGGATTACCCGAGGATCACCGGTGGTCCCAGCTGGCGCTGCAGTACCCATCCCTCGCCCCGCACGCCCAGGATCTCTAGGCCGAGAGGGGCGATGATGCGCCGGAGCCGATGCAGATGGACCCGCAGCGTGTTATCGGTCGGAGTGCCGCCGGGCCAACCGCAACGGAGCAGCTCGTCAACGGGGACCACCCGCTCCAAGGTCGCGACCAGGCTGCGGGCCAGGCGGTCGTGGATGGGGGACAGCTGGACCCAGGATCGGCCGTAGAGCAGTCGCCCGTGCTCGTCGATGACCGGGAATGGATCGCGGTTGGCCGCCCGGGTCCTCAGGTGGCGCAAGCGAGCCCGGACGTCGCGCTCGTCGCCGGGCAGGCGAACCCAGTCCTGGAGGACGTCGCACCCCTCGGGCGGGTCCGCCGTCGGGGCGACCAGCAACAGGCGCGGGACGCCCTGCGAGGCCAGGCGGGGAAGCTCGTCGCGTTGCTCGGGCCAACGGACGACGACGACGTCAGCCATCGCCACGGTTCAGGGGTCCCGGCCGGCGCCCCGCTGCCCAGGCGCTCATCAGACGGCGCGAGGCGCTCATCAGACGGCGCGAGGCGCTCATCAGACGGCCTCGTCGCCGAGCTCGCCGGTGCGCACCCGCATCAGCCGGTCCAGGTCGATGGCCCAGATCTTGCCGTCGCCGATCTTGCCGGTGCGAGCGGCCTCCGCGATCAGGTCGACGATCTTGTAGGCCTGGCTCGTGTCAACGATGACCTCGACCTTGACCTTGGGCACGAACTCCGTGCGGTACTCGGAGCCTCGGAAGACCTCGGTCTTGCCGCCTTGGCGTCCGAAGCCTTGGACCTCACTGACGGTGAGGCCCCCGACGCCGGCTGCTCGCAGCGCCTCCTTGACCTCCTCCAGCTTGAACGGTTTGATGATCGCAGTGATCAGATGGGGCACGACGCACAGCTCCTTAGACCGGGATGTCTTCGGGTGCCGCGGCGGAGGAAGCACCGTTGGCTGGGACCGTATCGACGACAAGGCCTGGCAGGTTGGGTGGGGCGGAATATGTCATCCCCTGGCCGAACTCCACGTGGTAGGCGGCGGTGCCGTGATCGTGCAGGTCGAGGCCTTCGAGCTCCCCCTCCCGGGAGATCCGCAGCGTCCAGGATCCCTTGATCTTGGAGATGCCGAACATGATGGCAAGGGCCACTCCGCCGACGACGATGACGCAGGTCATGCTGCCGATGAACTGGGCTTCAAGCTGGGCCAGCCCCCCGCCGTAGAACAGGCCCCGCACCGTGGTCGAGACGTCGAATCCGGTCGCAGTCGGCACGCCGTACTGCCCGGTCGCTAACAGGCCGAGGCTGAGCGTGCCCCAGATGCCGGCGAACATGTGGACGGCCACGGCGCCGATCGGGTCGTCCCACCGCCGCCATTCCATGAAGTCGATGCCGAGCGGCACGACGATCCCCGCGCCCGCTCCGATGAGGACTGCCCCCCACGGCGAGACCCAGTAGCACGGGCAGGTAATGGCGACCAGGCCGCCGAGGAAGCCGTTTACCGAGATACCCAGGTCCCATTTCTTCGATCGGGGATAGACCCAGAGCACCGCCATCATCCCCCCGGCACAGGCGGCGATGGTCGTGTTGGCCGATACCCGGCCGATGCCCTGCCAATCCATCGCCGACAAGGTCGAGCCGGGGTTGAAGCCGTACCAGCCGAACCACAGGATGACGCCGCCGATGGCTCCCCAGGTCAAGTCGTGGGGGGGAAGGGGCCCGCCGCCGTCTCGCTTGAATACCCGGCCCAGCCGGGGCCCGAGGACGATGCAGCCGGCCAGCGCGATGACGCCACCGACGGTGTGCACGACCGTGGAGCCGGCGAAGTCACGGAACACGATCCCGCTGGGAACCAGGTTGTGGAACCAACCCAGCGTGTTGCCCAGCCACCCACCAGGACCCCAGGCCCAGTGGCCGAAGATCGGGTACAGGAACCCCGAGACCGTGATGCTGTAGAGGATGTCGCCCTTGAAGCCGGTGCGCCCCACCATGGCGCCGGAGGTCACGGTCGAGGCGGTATCGGCGAAGGCGAACTGGAAGAGGAAGAAGGCGAGGAAGGCGACCTGGGTCGATCCGTAGGCCGGCGTCATGCCGTGCAAGAGGAAGTACTGGTGCCCGATCAGCCCGTTGCCGTTGCCGAACTGGAAGGCAAACCCGAAGGCCCAGTACAGCAGCCCGCACAGGCAGGTGTCGAAGACACATTCCATCAAGACGTTCACGGTTTCCCGGGAGCGGGCGAAGCCAGCTTCCAGCCCCATGAACCCGGCCTGCATGAAAAACACCAGGAACGCAGTCACGAGGACCCAGACGGTGTTGATCGGGCTGACCAGGTCGCTGGCCTTGACCGCCGTCTGGTGGACAAGGGGCGCGGCGCTCGCCTTCGACGAGAAGTACCACGCCACCGCCTTCATCGCCCCGAGGATCGCGGCAAGGCCGATCATCTTGCCCGCCATGACCGTGGCGATCAGCTTGCGGGTGTCCTTCTGCTTCAGGCGCTGTAAACGTGTTCTGATCATGGCGGCCGAAACTAGGGGCGCCATCTTTCGTGTTCGTGTCCGTCGCGTTAGCAGTCCGGGTCCGCTGTCTTTACGAGTTCTTTATGTCCACTTTTATGAGAACATGATGATCTGACCACTCTGTTCGAACGACCGTCGGCCGCCCTCGAGCGTGGCGCATTGCTCGCCGACACGACCCGTACCGGGAGGACCTGGTGCCGGGCCCACAGCGATTTGGTCGACCAGTGGCTCGAAGGCCTGTTTACCGCCGCGGTGGGCGGCGAGCCGAACGAAACAACAGCGGCACTGGTGGCGGTGGGGGGCTTCGGTCGCCAGGAGTTGTGCCCGCAGAGCGACATCGACATCCTCCTGGTCCACGACCGCAGGGCCAATGCTGCCTGGGTGGCGACCGTCGCCGAGCGGATCTGGTACCCGATCTGGGACGAGGGCTTCCACCTTGGCCACACGGTGGGAACTCTCCGCCAGGTCCTGTCGCTGGCCGGGGCAACGCTGGAGACCGCCACCGCACTGCTCAGCGCCCGCCATCTGGCCGGCGACACCGACCTCTCGGCCGAGGTGCGCGAAGGGGCGCGGCGGGACTGGGAGAAGCGGGCCAGCCGCGTGCTGGGCGAGGTGGCCGCCGGGGTCGAGGCTCGCCACCGCCACGCTGGTGACGCCGCCTTCCGGCTGGAACCGGACCTGAAAGAGGCGCGCGGTGGGCTGCGTGACGTCCACGCCCTGGCGTGGGCCCAGGCGGCTCGTGCCATCCTCCTCGACCACGACGAAGTGACGTTGGCGTCGGCCTATGGCGTCCTGCTCGATGCCAGGGTCGAGTTGCAACGCCGGACCGGGCGCCCGGGCAATGTGCTGCTGCTGCAGGAGCAGGACGGTGTGGCCCAAGCGCTCGGACGGGGCGACGCCGACCACCTGATGGCCGAGGTGGCCAAGGCGGCCCGCACCATCGCCTGGACCAGCGACGACACCTGGCGGCGGGTGGCGTCGACCCTGCGAGGGCCGGTTGCCCGGGGCGGGCAACGTTTCCGCGTGCTCGATGCCGGGGTCGTTCTCCGCGACGGCGAGGTCACCCTGGGCGGCGACGTCGAGGCCGCCGAGGACCCGACCCTGGCGCTGCGGGTGGCGGTGTCGGCCGCCCGCCACGGCGGCGCCATCGAGCGCCATGCCCTGGAGCGGTTGGCCGCCGAGATGCCGGCGCTCCCCGTTCCGTGGCCGGCCCCGACGACCCGGTTGCTGATCGACCTGCTGTTGAGCGGGCGGCCGGCCATCGCCGTCATCGAGGCCCTCGACCAGCGTGGGGTATGGGCGAAGATCCTGCCCGAATGGGGCGCCGTGCGGTCGCGGCCGCAGCGCAACGCCTATCACCGCTTCACCGTCGACCGGCACCTCCTGGAGACGGCGGCCAATGCCGCCGGCCTGGCCAATCGCGTCGACCGCCCCGATCTGCTGGTGCTCGGTGCTCTGCTCCATGATCTGGGAAAAGGGCAGCCCGGTGATCACAGCGTTGTCGGTGTCACCCTCGCCGGTGCCATCGCGGCAAGGCTGGGCCTGCCCGATCAGGACGTTGCGACCCTCGAAAGCCTGGTCGGCTATCACCTGTTGTTGGCCGACGTGGCCAGCCGACGCAACCTCGACGATCCGGTCACCATCCACCGAGTCGCCGGCACCGTCGAAACGGTGGAGCGGCTCCACCTGCTGGCCGCCCTGACCGAGGCCGACTCGCGGGCGACGGGTTCCGCCGCGTGGAGCCCGTGGAAGGCAGGCCTGCTGGCGACGCTGGTCGAGCGGGTCGAAGCCGAGCTCACCGGCGAATCGCCCCCGGCGCGCCCAGCACGAGGAACAGGTGGACCGACGCTGGAGCACCTGGCCCTCCTGGCCGACGGGTCGCGCCACCTGGTGGCCGCCGGCGATCTCCTGACGGTGGTCACCGATGACCGGCCCGGATTGTTCAGCCGGGTGGCCGGCGTCCTCGCCCTGCACGGCCTCGACGTGGTGGCGGCGTCGGCCGAGGTGACCGATGAGGGACGCGCCTGGTCGGAGTTTCGTGTCACCGACCGGCTCCGTGCCCCGATCCCGTGGCCGCGGGTCATCGCCGCCGTCGACAACGCCCTCGACGGGCGCCTGGCCCTGGCCGCCCGGGTGGCGGAACGGAGACGGCTCTACGACCGACCGGCCGTAGTCGCCCGGCGGCCGGCCGCCCGGGTGAGCTTCGACAACTCGGCGTCTGACGACGCGACCGTCATCGACGTGTACCTCGAGGACCGCGTGGGTGTCCTGTACGCCATCACCCGAGCGCTGGCCGAGCTCGACCTCGACATCCGCTCGGCGCGGGTCCAAACGCTCGGCGCCGAAGGCGTCGACAGCTTCTACCTCAGGGATCGGGAGGGGCAGAAGATCACCGACGCGGCCCTGCTGGCCGAGATCGAACGGGCCGTCCTCCACGCCGTGGCTGCGTAGTCAGTCGAGCGCCAGCAACGTGTACTCGGGGTTCATCATCTCCAGATGGCCGCCCCGCTCGCCGACAACGGAGTGGACCGAGAGGTAGCTCCCGGGGACGATGCCGGGGATGTGGCGCCGGCCGAGGAACACAACGCGTATGTCGCCACTCCCGTCGGACAGGGTGACTTCCACCGTGGCTACGCCGTTGCGGGGCTGGACCCGGACTTGGTGCACCCACCCGGTGACCGTGACACGGTCGCGGTGGCTCACCGTGGCGATCGGCACGGAGTCGGGCGGCACGGGCAGCTTCAGGGGAAGGAGCGATACCGGCGCAGCGTCGGAACGACGCCGCGAACCGGCGACGGGTCGGGCGCCGCCGTTGTGGCCCAGGTGGTAGGGGATCAGGGTGACGCCGACGTGGGGGACGTCGGACAGCGCACTCGCGATCTGGCTGGCGGTGCGGTCATGCAGGAGGCGGTGCCAGCTGCCCCCGTATTCGACCCGGGGGAGCAGGACGGTGAGTTCGGTGTCTTTTTCGTCTACCGCCTGGGCCGCCAGGTTGACCGCCGCCCGGGCCAGGCGGCGGTCGGGGCATTCCACGATGTCCAGCGGTATGCCGGACAGGCCCAGGTCGCACCACGCCTGGCGTAGCTCGGCGGCGCGCTCCATGTCGATGGCGAAGTGGACGGCGCGCACCTCGTCAGGTGTCAGGCTCCGGGCATAGCGGATGGCCTGGGCCGCGGCCAGGTCGAGCTGGTCGACGAGGATTATCACGATGTGGCCCCGGCGTATCGGTTCGACCGCCGCCTTGAGCGCGTTCTCGCGGAGCTCGTCGGCCTCGGCGACGTACTGGTGGTTCAGGCGGAGGAGGACCACCACCAGGATCGGTACCGCCGCGATCACGACCCAACCGCCCTCGGCGAACTTGGTGACGCAGATGATGGCGTCGACGACGAGCGACAGGAAGGCCCCGAAGCCGTTGATGGCCAGGCCTCGCCGCCACCCGGCCTCCCGCTGGGTCCAGTGGTGTCGGGCCATTCCCGCCTGGGACAGCGTAAAGCTGGTGAACACCCCGATGGCGTAGAGCGGGATCAGGCGGCTCACCTTGGCGTCGGTGACGGCCACCAAGACGGCGGCCCCGGCGGCCAGGGAGAGGACGCCGTTGGAGAAGACCAAACGATGGCCCCGCTTCGTCAACTGGCGCGGCATGAAGCCGTCGTGGGCGGCGAAGCTCGCCAGGCGTGGGAAGTCTGCGAAGCTGGTGTTGGCGGCCAGGATGAGGATCAGGGTCGTGCCCGCCTGCAGCAGGTAGAACAGCACGTGACCGGCCAGCCCGCTGCCGTAGACGACCCTTCCGACCTGAGAGATGACCGTTGGCGTGCCCCGCTCGAAGGGAGTGGCGTGCATGGCCGCGGCCAGGGTCGACAAGCCGATGAACATGATGCCGAGCAGCGACCCCATCACCACCAAGGTGCTGCGGGCGTTGCGCCACGACGGCTCCCGAAAGGCGGGAACGCCATTGGAGATGGCCTCGACGCCGGTGACGGCGGCGCCACCGGATGCGAACGCCCGCAGCATGACGAACAGGGCGGCGCCCATGAACAAACCCGAGCCGGCCCCGCCGAACTTGACGAGGCCTGTCTGGTGGATGCTCTGCGTAGGTAGGCCGGAGGTGACGAGCCGGAACATCCCCCAGCCGAGCAGCGCGGCCATGTTGGCCAGGAAGAAATACGTCGGAACGGCGAACAATTTCCCCGACTCTTTGACTCCCCGCAGGTTGCCGAACGCGATGAGGGCGATGAAGATCAACGACAGCGGCACGACCCACGGCTGCACCACCGGGATTGCCGAGGCCAAGGCGGCGGCGCCGGCGGCTACGGACACCGCGACGGTAAGGACGTAGTCCGTGAGGAGGGACACGCCCGCAACCAGCGCCGGCACCTTGCCGAAGTTGTCCTTGGTGACGATGTAGGCGCCGCCCGCACTCGGGTAGGCCTTGATGGTCTGGCGGTACGACAGGATCAAGAAGCCGAGGACGACGAGCAGGGCGACGGTGACCGGCACGACCAGCGAGAAGGCGGCTACACCCACAGCCGGCACCAACACCCGCAGGATCTCCTCGGTGGCGTAGGCCGATGACGAGAGGTTGTCGGAGGCGAACACCGCCAGGGCAGTCGGTTTGCCCAACCGCTCGTGGGCCAGGTCGCTGGTATGGAGCGGGGAGCCAAGCAACCGGGTCTTCAACCGGTAGCGGGGTGTTTCCGGAACCTCCAGCTTGGCCGGCGGCGGCGGTTCGGCCCGCGCCACCTCCTCGACGGGGGGTCGCACCAGCGCCAGGCGGGCCATCGAGCCGAGAGTATAAGGATTACATAAGCGTCAATGTTAAGACTGTGTGTTGATGGGGCGGTTGCCTCCGCCCGGTGCCGGAGTGGCAACATGGGAATGGTGACGTTCCTCCGAGGCCGGTTGCTGGTCGCCAACCCGGCGATGCCTGACCCGAACTTCCATCGAACCGTGGTGCTGGTGCTGGCCCATCAAGACGATGGCGCGCTCGGCGTCATACTCAACCGTCCGAGCGAACTGGACGTGGACTCGCCGCTGCCCCGATGGGAGCGCCTGGTCGCCGATCCGCCGGTGGTGTTCGTGGGTGGCCCGGTGGCGCCCGGAGCGGCGATCTGCCTGGCCCGGGTGCCCGACGCGCCGGACCCGAGCACCGTCGGGTCGGATTCGGCGGGGCTCGGCGGTTGGTTGCCCCTCGTGGGCGAGCTCGGCACCCTCGACCTCGAACGCGATCCCGACGACCTGACCATCAAGGTCGACGCCATTCGGGTCTTCGCCGGCTATGCCGGCTGGGGGCCGGGCCAGCTCGAGGGCGAACTGGAAGCCGACGCCTGGTTCGTGGTCACCGCCGAGGCCGGCGACGCCCTGGTCGGCGACCCCGAGGAGCTGTGGAAGCGGGTGTTGCGCCGCCAAGGCGGGCGGTTGGCCCTGCTGGCGGCCTACCCGCGCGATCCCAGCCTCAACTAGGCGCTTGGGGGTACGCACCCCCAGGATTCAGCGCACCGTTTGGCGCACCGTGTTGCACCCTGCCAGGCTCGGCGGTGACTCGGGCCGGAAGCTATCCTCGCCCGGTGCGCAGGTTGGCGTGGCTCGGTGTCCTGCTGGGCGTGGTGGTGATCGCCGCCTGCAGCGGCGGCTCGAAGGCGGCGGCGCCGACGGGACCGACGACCACAACGATCCCGAAGTTCAGCGGGTCGTCGAGCTCGAAGTACTGCAACCTGGCTCGCCAGCTGCCGACCGCCATCAACCCGAACCTGGCAACCAACACCAAGGCCGCATTCGCCGAATTCGAATCCTTCGCCACCCAGTTCTTGGCGACCGTCCCCTCCACGATCAAGGGTGACGCCAAAACCATCGTGGACGCGGTCAGGCAGCTGGAAACGGCGGCCGCGGCGGTGAACTACGACCCGACCAAGCTGACCGCCGCCAATCTGGCCCCACTCGAGACGGCGGCGTTCAGCACCGCCAGCAACGCCATCGTGGCCTACGACGCCCAGGTTTGCGGTGTCACCACCTCCTCGACGACCTGAGTTCAGGCCTGTTCGAGGGACCGCCGACGCCACGGCCACGAGCGGCGCCGACGGGTGCGGCGGCCCTCCTCCATGCGCTTGCGGATGACCGCTCGCCGGGCCTGGAGGTCTCGGTAGGTGAGGCGGTCGACGTCGTTGGACAGGCCGAAGCTGGCCTTCACGCCTTCCAGGTCGACCGGCTGGGCCCTGGGGTCGATGCCCACGTCGTGAGCAATCCGGTCCCCGTAGCGGGTCGCGAAGTACATGGCGATGGAGGTGATCTCCGAGAACAGGTCGACATCGGGGGCCAGGGTCGCCAGGGCGCTGTCGAGGAACAGCAAGTCCTTCAGGAACAGCATCAGCTCCTTCGGCATCCGGGCGCCATAGGCCAAGAGGGCCTTGGTCAGGTCACGGATCTCGCCCACGAGCTCGTCGGGCGCCATGGTCGTGGGGTCCTTCACCGGCTGGTCGACGCCGAGGTCGTGCATCACGGCGTCGAGGTCGGTGTCGGCCGGCAGCGCGCCGAGGTCGCGCAGGGCCGCCATCTGCAGCTTGACGTTGTTGACCGTCCCACCCATGAGCAAGCGGAGGAAGGCCAGCCGGCGGGTCTCATCCAGTCGACCGGTTATCCCGTAGTCGAGGAGGACGACCTTGCCGTCGGGGCGTACGAAGAGGTTGCCGCCATGGAGGTCACCGTGAAAGACCCCGTAGATCATGGCCCCTTCGAGGAAGGCAACCATGCCGGCGTGCACCACCGCCGAGGTGTCCACGCCGGCGCCGTGCATCCCGGCTACGTCGTCCCATCGAAAGCCGTCCAGGTGCTCCATGACCAGCACCCGGCGGGTTACCAGCGTCGGATGGGGACGGGGCACGATGAGCGTGCGGGCACCCGTTACCGCCAGCATGTGGGCGATGTCCATCATGTTGTCGGCTTCCAGGCGGAAGTCGAGCTCCTCCACGATGGTCTCGGCGAACAACTCGACCAGAGCCGGTGGATTGGCCAGCGACGCCACCCGGATGCGGCCCACCAGGGCCGGGGCGATCCAGCTCATGACGCCGAGGTCGCGGCGCACCGAGGTGGCCACGGTGGGGCGCTGCACCTTGACGACCACTGGCTCACCGGTCAGAAGCGTGGCGGCGTGGACCTGGGCGATCGACGCGGCCGCCAGTGCCTCGGTGCCGAACTCCTTGAAGACGGCGTCGAGCGGCTGGCCCAGGTCGTCCTCGACGATGGTCTTCACGGTCTCGAAGGACTCGGCCGGGACCTGGTCTCGGAGCAGCTTGAACTCGTCGACCAGTGGCTCAGGAAAGATCCCCTCGCCCGAGGAAAGGATCTGGCCGAGCTTGATGTACGTCGGTCCGAGCCGCTCGAACGCCTCACGCAGCCGGCGCGAGAACCCAGCCTGGGAGACTTCGGGTCGTTTGGTGAACCGCGCCCGCCATCGGTCGTAGAAGTACCACCCGCCCAACGCCCAGCCGAGGCGGACGGCGGTGAGCGCCAGCCGCCGCAGCGGCGGGACCCGCCGGCGCCGCAGCAGGTGGGGTACCTCGGCCCCGGTGGCCCGGCGCAGGCCGGTGAGGCCATGGCGCCACGCCAGCTCGGACGGAACCACGATCCACGGGGGCGTCTCGCTGAACGCGCCGACGTCGAAGTCGCTCGGTCGCCCGTCTTCGGCGGGCGCGGCCGCCGCGGCCGGCGTCGAGGTCACCTCGTGACCGTACCGCGGTCGCCGCGGGCCGGCGGCGTCTAGGGGCGATTCGAACGGCCATACTGGGCAGATGAGCGACAGGCTTTCGGTGGGCGCGCCGGCACCAACGTTTACCCTCCTGAACCAGGGAGGGGAGCCGGTCGACCTGGCTGGCCTCCATGGTCGGCGGGTCCTCGTCTACTTCTACCCCAAGGCCGACACCCCGGGATGCACGACCCAGGCGTGCGGGCTACGCGACATCATCGGCCAGATCGGCGACACCGTTGTGCTCGGCATCAGCCCCGACGCCCCGTCCAAGCAGGCCAAGTTCGACCAGAAGTACGCCTTGGGCTTCCCGTTGCTCGCCGATCAGGACCACGCCGTGGCCGAGGACTACGGCGTGTGGGTCCAAAAGTCGATGTACGGCCGCACGTACATGGGTATCGAGCGCTCGGCCTTCTTGATCGACGCCGAGGGCGCGCTCGAGCAGGTCTGGTACAAGATCTCGCCCAAAGACACGCCACTCAAGCTGCTGGACGCGCTCGGCGCGTCGTAGGAACCTTCAGGCTGCGACGATGTGCGCGGCGACGGGGGCAACATGGCCCTGCTCCGCTACCGGCGCCAACTCACGAGCCGTCTTCACCATCGGGTTGATCGTCACCGCTTCGGCTGCCGGCGGCGGACCAAAGGGTCCGGCCCACGGCGCTTGGTCTGCCTTGCGATTCGCTCCATTGCGAAACAAGCCCATTTTCCACCGTCCTCATCGTCCGATACCTAGGGGATCGGCATTACTTACCCATTCCTTCACCAGAACGCACCTACGCGGCGAAACATTCCGCTAGTATTCGCGCTCTTTTGCTCCGGAAGGGTCTTAGGCCGGGCTGATGACGAGGCAGCCGTTGTGGCCGCCGAAGCCGAACGAGTTCGACAGCGTGGGCCCCGGCTCCCACGGGCGGGCCTCGCCCGCGACCACATCGAGATGAACGTCGGGGTCGAGTTCGACCAAGCCGGCGGTCGGTGGGATCAGGCGGTGGGTGATGCTGAGCACCGAGGCCACCGTCTCGATCGCGCCGGCGGCGCCGAGGGCGTGGCCGATCACGCCCTTGGTCGAGGTGACCGGAGGTCCTGGGGTGCCGAATACCTTGTTGATAGCCTCGGCCTCGGCGGCGTCGTTGAGCGGCGTCGAGGTGCCGTGGGCGTTGATGTGGGCGATCTGTGCAGGGGTCAGGCCGGCATCCACGATCGCCTGTTCCATGCAGGCGGCGGCGCCCGGCCCACCCGGCGACGGGGCGGTGATGTGGTGGGCGTCGGCGTTGGATGCCGCGCCGGCCAGCTCGCCGTAGATGGTGGCGCCCCGGGCCACGGCCCGGTTCCACTCCTCGAGGACCACGATGGCGGCGCCTTCGGCCATGACAAAGCCGTCCCGCGTGGCATCGAAGGGCTTGGACCGGCCACTGCGGGAGAGGGCGGTCATATTGCCGAAGGCCGCTTCGGCCACGGGTGTGCAGCCGGCCTCGGTTCCGCCGGCCAGCATGACGTCGGCGCGGCCGGTGGCGATCACCCTGGCGGCATTGCCGATGCTGTGGGTCCCCGACGCGCACGCCGTCACGGTGGTCTCGCACGGCCCCCGCATACCGAAGCGCATGGAGACGTTGGCGGCGCCGGCGTTGGACATGATCATCGGGACCATGAACGGGCTGACCCGCCGCGCACCCTTCTCGTGGTGGGTGATGATCTGGGTCTCGAGCGTCGCCAAGCCGCCCACGCCCGAGCCGATGAAGACGCCCACGCGATCGGGATCGACCGCCAGGTCCTCGAGGCCCCCGGCGTCGGCGATGGCCTGCTCGGCGGCCGCCACCGCCAGTTGGGCGAAGCGGTCGACCCGGCGGACCTCTTTGGCTCCGAAATAGGGGGTCCCGTCGAAGTCGTCGATCCGGCGAGTGCCGTCACCGGGTGTGGCGAGCAACCCGTCCCAGAACGCCTCCTTGCCGATCCCGCAGGAGGCGATCACGCCCAAGCCGGTGATCGCGACCCTTCGACCCGTTACGGAGCCGGTGCCGTCGGCTCCGCCCGTTAACGCCAGCATCAGCTTTTCGTGGGGACCTTCGAGGTGACCAACTCAAACGCCTGTTGAACCGTCTCGATGCCCTCCAGCTCGGCCTCGTCCACGGTGACATCGAAGGACTCCTCGAGCGCCATGACCAACTCGACCAGATCGAGGCTGTCGGCGTCGAGGTCGTCGCCGAAGCGAGCGTTGGGGGTTATCTTCTCGGGGTCGACCTGCAGTACTTCAACTGCACACTGCTTGAACTGGTCGAACGCGGCTTGGTCGTCCATCACAATCCTCCGGTCAGGAATCACGCGAATCTACTTCGTTACCCACGATAGGTTTCGATTGTTGCTGGTTAGACCGATCGGAATCCCGGTCACGCACCAGCGATGCCGTCGGTGACATCTTGGAACGGATCCGTCGACCAGCGCCACACCGCCGACGCCCACGTCATGCCGGCGCCGAAGCCCGACATCAAGATGAGGTCGCCGTCGCCAACCCGGCCGGCCTCGATCGCCTCGACCAAGGCCAGCGGGATCGATGCCGAACTGGTGTTGCCCGTCCGGTCGAGCATGATCGCGGCCCGCTCGAGCGGGATGTCGAGGCGGCTGCACGCGGCCTCGATGATCCGCGAGTTGGCCTGGTGGGGCACGAAGAGGGCGATGTCATCGGGGGTGACCTTGGCCCGCTCCATCGCCGCCTGGGACGACTCGACCGTCGCCCGCACGGCCCGGCGGAAGACCTCCTTGCCCACCATCTGCATGTAGCCACCGAGATCGGCGTAGAGGATCGGCTGGAGCGAACCATCGACGCCGACGTCCCAGCCGAGCAAGGAACTGTCCCCCGGCACTTCCTCGACCACTACCGCGCCGGCGCCGTCGCCGAAAAGCACCGCCGTCTCTCGATCGGTCCAATCCACGATGCGCGACAGTGTCTCGGAGCCGATCACCAGGACGCGATGGGCGCCACCGGTGATGAAGCTGGCCGCCGTGACCAGGCCGTAGACGAAGCCGGCGCAGGCGGCG
>OBLV0100000347.1_pt1 | contig 14508 bp, 14 predicted proteins | sample 1520071 | NCBI WGS metagenome assembly OBLV01 (sample SAMEA3888446, study PRJEB22518) | metagenome | reverse complement strand
AGGCGACGAAGGACACCAGCGGATTCCTCAACATCTTCCAGGACTTCCTGCTCGCGTTCGGAGGCATCGCCTTGTTCGTCGGGAGTTTCGTGATCGCCAACACCCTGTCGATCACGATCGCCCAGCGCACGCGCGAGCTGGCGACGCTCCGCACGTTGGGCGCGACCCGCCGCCAGGTCCTCCGCTCGGTCCTGGTCGAGGCGTTCGTGATCGGAACGCTCGCGTCGATCGTCGGCCTGTTCCTCGGGCTGCTCCTGGCCAAGGGGCTCAACTCGCTGCTGGTGTCGTTCGGGATCAACCTGCCTCAGGCATCGACCGTGTTCAAGACCCGGACGATCATCATCTCGCTGCTCGTCGGGATCGTGATCACGATGATCGCCGCGGTGCGACCGGCGCTCCGCGCGACACGTGTTCCACCCATCGCCGCGGCGCGCGAGGGCGCGCTGCTGCCGCCGTCGCGGTGGGCCAAGTACGGCACCCAGGCGGCCTACGGGACGATTCTCGGTGCGTTCGCCCTGATGCTCGTGGGGCTGCTGGTCAACAGCCTGTCCACCGGGCTCCGCCTGCTCGCGGTGGGCGTCGGAGCGATCGCGTTGTTCATCGGCTTCTCGATGCTGGCTCCCAGGCTGGTGCCGCCGCTCGTCAAGGTCCTCGGCTGGCCGGCGACGAAGATCGGCGGTGCCGCGGGCAAGCTCGCCGAGGGCAACTCGGCGCGCAATCCGTCGCGCACCGCATCGACCGCATCCGCGCTGATGATCGGGCTGGCGCTCGTGACGCTCGTCGGCGTGCTTGCGGCCGGCCTGCGAACCGGGTTCAAGAGCAGCGTCAACAAAGCATTCGTCGCCAACTACGCGATCACGGCCACCAACAACTTCTCGCCGATCAGCCTTTCCTCCGAGAAGGCCGTGCGGACCGTCCCCGGCGTGACCGGTGTGGTGGGCGTCCGCGCCGGCGAGGGACGGGCGTTCGGGTCAAATATCAACGTCACCGGCGTTCCGCCGAACGCGAACGAAGCGATCAAGGTCGATTGGCAGGCGGGCGGTCCGGGCACTCCCGCGCAGCTCGGTACCGACGGCGCGTTCGTCGACAAGGCGTACGCGAAGGCCCAGCACCTGCAGGTCGGCTCGCGGCTGTCGGTAGAGACTCCGACCGGCCGGTTCCTGAACCTGAAACTGATCGGGATCAGCAACCCGCCGAAGGGGGCGTCGCCGTATGGGGACGTCTCGATCTCCCAGGCGCTGTTCGATCGCGAGTACCAGAACCCGCAGAACCTGTTCACGTTCGTGAACATCCAGGGCGGCGTCACCCAGGCCAATACGAACACTCTGAACTCGGCTCTGAGCGGATTCCCGGACGCCAAGCTGCAGACGAAGTCCCAGTTCATCGACAACCAGCTGCAGGGGCTCACCCTGTTGCTGAACCTCCTGTACGTGCTGCTGTCGCTGTCGATCGTGGTCAGCCTGTTCGGGATCGTGAATACCCTCGTGTTGACCGTGTTCGAACGCACCCGTGAGCTCGGGATGCTCAGGGCGGTGGGAATGAGCCGGCGTCAGGTGCGGCGCATGATCCGGCACGAAAGCGTCATCACGGCGCTGCTCGGCGCGGCGTTCGGGATTCCGCTCGGGGTCCTCCTGGCGGCGCTGATCGGCGCGACGATCAACTTCGGGACGTTCACCGTCCCGGTGGGCACGCTAATCGTGTTCGTGATCGCCGCCGTGATCGCCGGGCTGATCGCGGCGATCTGGCCGGCGAGGCGCGCCGGCAAGCTGAACGTGCTCCAGGCGCTCCAGTACGAGTAGTCAGGGGCGTCCCGGCGGGACCCCGCGAGGACCGTGGCCGCGTAGTCCGCCGCCGCCTCTTGGGTCGCCGGTGGCGTTCCCCACCGAAGAACCCGCCACTCGACATCCTCGCCGCGCCGAATGGTGGTTCGGTCGGCTCTGGCACGAACAACGACCCACTCGAGCGCGGATGGGCGGCGAGTGTCGCATTACTCGGGGTGCGATCGCCGGCGTATCACGGCCGCATCACCGCGATCGAGCTCGTGGCATGCCCGACGAGCTTGCCGTCCCCGTTGCGGGCGTGGGCCTCGGCGAACGCCACCTGACGGCCGACCCGGAGCGCCTTCCCGATCACCTCGATCTCGCCGCTGTTGGACCGGAGCGCGCTCAAGAAGCTCACCTTGATCTCGATCGTCGAGATCCGCTCGCCGGCACGCAGAACGGATTGGACCGAGCAGCCGCACGCCGAGTCCAGCAGCATGCACAGCAGCCCGCCGTGGACCATTCCGCCCGGGTTGTAGGTGGATTCGTCGGGGGTGCAGCGGAACACGGCCTCGCCCTCACCGACAGAATGCAGCCGGGCTCCAACCAGCGCTGCGAACGGCGGAGCCGGCAGCTCGCCGTCAATGATCGCCTGAAGATGCTCGCGCCCCGGAGTCGAAACGCCGGCGCCGGCCGAGATCGCCGGGTCGTACCAGCTCACGGTCTTGGTGCGCAGCTCGCCCCAGCCGTTGCGGGCGTGCTCGGTGACCCCGCTCACGCGCCGGCCTCGATGTTCTGGAGCCTCACCTGGCCGCGGGCGATCAGCTTGCGGTCCTCGGGCCGACGGATCTCGACCTGCCACAACTGCTGCGTGCGCCCCTGATGGATCGCGGTCGCCTCGACGTTCAGCCGGCCGTCGCGGTGGGGGCGGACGAAGTCGGTGAGGTTCGAGACGCCGACCGCCTGCATCCCCCGATCCTTCACCGCCTCGAACGCGCCCGTGGTCGCGAACGTCTCGACGACGGTCGTGTAGAGGCCCCCGTGCACGAGTCCCCACGGCTGGTGGTGGCGCTCATCCGCTGCCACCGACCCGGTTACGCGCGTCGGACCGCGCTCGTCGAACTCGATCTCGAGCACGCGCATGAACTCGCTCGCGTCGGCCAGTTGATCTCGCATCGCCGCGGAGTCCATCACACATTCTCCCCGCCGGCGGCCGCGAGCCCGGCCGTTGCGACCGGGGCCGGCTCGGACACGACCGCAGCGCGGGGCCGCACGAGCAGCACGAACCCGACCACGCCGCCGGCGAACGCGATCGCGGCGGTGACAATCCACCCGCGCTGGTACGCCGCCAGTACCTGTGCCGGCGATTGAGGCGAGCCGAGCACGGCAATCAAGACCGCAACGCCGATCGCGAGCCCGACCTGGCGGAGCATGTTGACCACGGCGGATCCGGTGGCGAACGAGGTCGGCGGGAGCGAGGCCGCCGCCGTGCCCATCATCGTCGGCAACGTCAGCCCGACGCCGATTCCGGTGAGCAGCAGCCCGCCGAGCACGTCGCCCACATAGTCCGGGGCGAGGCCCGCCGCGAGCGCCATCCACGCCATGCCCGCGGCAAAGATCGTCGATCCGGCCGCGATCACGGCACCGGAGCCGAAGCGGGCGATGAGGGGACCGGCGACGAGGAACGAGAACAGCGGCACCATGATCGGGCCGGGCACGATCGAGACGCCGGTCGTGAGCGCCGACCAGTGCCACACGTCCTGGGCCCACAGGACCCGCGACAGCAACATCGCGCCGAACGCGATCGAGAACAGCAGTGCCACCGCGGACGCGCCCGTGAACGGCCGCACGCGGAACAGCGCCCGGTCGATCAGCGGATTGTGGTGCCGGGCGGTGCGAACGGCGAACAGCGCGAGTAGGACGAGGGCGAGCACGAGCACGCCGATCGTCCGCGGGTCTCCCCAGCCCCAGCTCCCGCCCTCGACCAGCCCGAGCGTGAGCGCGCCCACGCCCGCGGTGATCAGCGCCGCGCTGAGCCCGTCGGGCCACGGGATCGGGTGGCCCGGGACCTCGGGGAGCAGCCGCCACCCCGCGATCAGCGCGGCCACGCCGATCGGCAGGTTCACCAAGAACACCCAGCGCCAGCTCGCGGCCACGAGCAGGCCGCCGACGGCTGGGCCCAGCGCCGCGGCGAGACCGCCGACCGCGGTCCAGGTGCGGACCGCGCTCTGGCGGCGCTCGGCCGGGAATGTCGCCAGGATCAGCCCGAGCGAGGTAGGAGTCAGCAGCGCCGCCCCGGCGGCCTGAAGCACGCGGAAGGCGACCAGCATCGGGAGGCTCGTGGCCGCCGCACACGCCGCCGACGCCGCGACGAACACCGCGACGCCGAGCAGGAAGCCACGCTTGCGGCTGAATCGATCGGCTAGGCGGCCGAACAGCACCAGCAGCGACGCGTACACGATCGCGTAGCCGTTGAGCACCCACGAGAGGCCGTCGAGGCCGGTGGCGCCGAAGCTCTTGGACATCTGCGGGAGCGCCACGTTGACGATGAACAGGTCGAGGCTGGCCAGCACGACGCCGGCGCACACGATCACGAGGACGAGGTTGGGGTTCGGCGTCTGGTTCGGGACCGGGGAGGGCCGTGACGATCCGCGGGCGCGGTCCCCATCGCCGGGGGAGGCGTGCGAAGACCCGCCGGCACGGTCCTCGTCGTGCTGGGACCGGACACTCCGGGAGAGCTGACTTAGAGAAGGCATAGTCAGGCATCCTAGCAATGCTGGCTTATGGAGTCAAAAGTCAGCTACACTGTGGGCATGTCAGCACCCGACACAGTCCGATTGACCGGCGTCCTCGACCCCCGCGAAGGGTGGATAGCCGAGCGATGCACGATCGCCAAGGCCGTCGATGTCCTCAGCACGCGTTCGGCGATGCTGATCCTGCGCGAGGCGTTCTACGGCACGACTCGCTTCGACGAGTTCGCCGAGCGTGTCGGGATCAGCGAGCCCGTGACCGCGGCGCGGCTGCGCGAGCTAGTCGACGAGGGTCTGCTCGAGCGCGAGGATTACCGCGACCCCGGTCAGCGCACCCGCCAGCAGTACCGGCTCACCGAGAAGGGCGCCGAGCTGTTCCCGGTGCTCGTGGCGCTCATGCAGTGGGGCGACCGTTGGCTCGACGAGCGCGGCGGCCCACTCGAACTGCTCCACCGTGACTGCGGCGAGACCGTCGGCGTCGAAGTGCGTTGCGCCGCCGGCCATCGCGTCGAGACGGGCGAGATCGACGTGGCCCGCCGCCGTCGGCGGTAGTCAGCCGCTAGTGCCCGTCGGCTGACGGCGGCGTGGGCGGGTGAGGCCCGCGTCGGCGCGCGAGCGCGTCAAGCACGGCGGCCTCGTCGACCCCCAGATCTGCGAGCAGGGGCGCGATCTTCTCATCGCGCGTGAGCGCGAGCAGCACGTCGCGGGAATCGATCTCCGACCGGCCGTCATCGAGCGCCCGGCCGGCGGCGAGGACCAGCAGCCGGCGGGCGCCTGCGCCCGGCCCGGCGCGGATCCACTCCTCGAAGCCGGATCTCTGCTGCTCCTGCAGCATCTCGCCGGGGGCGCGCAGCGGCGGCTCGGCGCGGGACACCGTGCGGATGACCTCGCTGCGGATCTTGTCGGGGCTGACGTCCAAATCGTCGAGGATCCGCGTCGCCGGGCCTTCGTTCAGCGCCGCCAGCCCGAGCAGGATGTGCTCGGTGCCGATGTAAGTCTGGCCCTGGCCGAGCGCCTGCTGGAGGGCGAGCTCGAGCGTCTTCTTGGCCCGCTCGGTGAACGGGACCTGGCCCGCGACTGCCGCCTGCCCTACCCCGACCGTGCGGACGACTTCGCCCCGCACCCGCTCGAGCGTGATGTCGAACGACCCGAGGACGTGCGCGGCGATCCCTTCCCGTTCGCGCAGGAGCCCGAGCAGGATGTGCTCGGTCCCGATGTAGTCGTGCTTGAACCCGTCTGCCTCTTCCTGACCCAGGACAACGACCTGGCGGGCTCGCTCTGTAAACCGCTCGAACAGGGCCAAAGAATCCCACCGGTGGCAGGCGTGGGCAAGGCGTGATGACAGGCGCCCACCCCGCCCGGCGGCCGCCACGAGAGCGATTTGTAACCGCGATGTGCACCTGCGGTGAGCAAAATGTGTACGCGGCTCGAGCGCCGCGACGGCCGCTTCAGTACTCCGCGGCCGTCCTCAGCGCGACGGCCGGTCGGGGCGACGGCGCTCGGCTCGGTAGCCGCGCGCCAGCCCCGGGGTCAGTCGCCGGTCTCGAACTTGAACGAGATCCCCAGCCGCACGCGGAAATTGACGAGCGCTCCGTTCTCGATCGTGACGTCCTGCCGTATGACTTCGGCGACGCGGAGGTCGCGGACGGTCTTCGCCGCGGTCTCGACCGCGTTGCGCGCCGCGGCGTCCCACGATTCGCTGCTGACGCCGATCACTTCGGTGACGCGGTAGACGCTGTCTGCCATTGAAGGCTCCCCTCGTTTGATGATGGTCATCGACTGCGGTCCGGCGTGGCCGCGAGCCTATCGCCGCGAGGTGTGCGGAGCCACCCCAAGGGGTAGTTACGTCTGACCGGAGCGGTCGCCAGACTTTCTGGCTACGGAAGCGCTCTTCGGGACGAACGGCTTCAGGCAGGCAAACCCACGCTGATCGGCGTGGAGGAACGCCACGGCGTGAACTCTGGCCGCTCGTCCCAAGAGCCGCTACCCCTCGGCGGCCAGCGACAGCGAAACGTCGCCATGGTGCTCGCTGACAGCCGTCACCCGCGAGGCGACTGCGCGCAGCGCCTCGATCACGGCCAGCAGTGCGGGGTGCTCCTCGGCGCCGCGCCGGCATGCGATGAACAGGTGACGGCAGGGTGGCTCCCCGGCGATCGGGCGAATCGCGACCCCCGGCGGCGGCTCGTCCTGTGCGAGCCGGGGTACGCAGGCGACGCCCAGCCCCGCGCCGACGAGCGCCATCACCGCGGTCCAGTCGGCGGAACGGTGCGCCACGGCGGGCGAGAAGCCGGCCGCCGCGCAACCGACGCGGATCACGTCCTCGCATGACCAGCCGCGCGGTGGCGCGACGAACGGCTCCGCCGCCAGCGCGGCCAGCGGGACCGCCGACCTGCGCGCGAGCCGATGATCGTTGGGGAGCGCGACGTCGAGCAGATCGCGCATCAGCGCCGTCCGCGTGAAGCGCTCGTCGTCATGGCGCGGCGCGCTGTCGGACTCCATCGAGATCGCCAGGTCGAGATCGCCGCGGGCCAGGAGGTGGAAGACCTCGGGGCTTTCGAGATCCTGCACGGCCAGGTCAACCCCCGACGCCCGTTCGCGCAGCAACCCGACGGAGGGGACGACGAGGCCGACGATCGCCGTCGCGAACGCCCCGATCCGGACGCGGCCTCGCTCGCCGCCCGCGAGCGCGGCCAGCGTCGCGTCCATCCGCTCGAGCTCGCTGAACACGGCGTCGGCATGGCCAAGGACCGCCTCGGCCGCCGGCGTCAGCCGGACCGTCCGTCCGCTCGGGATCAGGAGCGGCTGTCCCACCTGCTGCTCGAGCGCCGCGAGCTGCTGCGACACCGCCGACGGAGTGAGGTACAGCGCGTCGGCCGCCGCAGCGATCGTGCCGCGGTTGGCGAGCTCGCGCAGGGCGCGCAGTCGGCGAAGCTCGATCATGAAGAGCAGCTTACGAGTTCGGTCAAGAAGGTCTAGTCGAACTTGGCTAATCGCGGCGTCACAGTCGTGGACATGCCGACCCGTCACGTCCTCCTCGCGGTCGCGGTGGCAGTGGTCTGGGGCATCAACTTCGTCGTGATCGACGTGGCCCTCGGCTCGTTCCCGCCACTGCTGTTCGCCGCGCTGCGCTTCACGCTCGTCGCCTTTCCGGCCGTCCTCCTGGTGCGCCGGCCGCGGGTGCCGCTGCGGTGGGTGATCGGGGTCGGCATGTTCATGAGCGCCGGGCAGTTCGGGCTGTTGTTCGTGGCGATCCACGACGGGCTGCCCGCGGGACTCGCGTCGGTCGTGCTTCCGACCCAGACCGTGTTCACGATCGCGCTCGCGGTCGCTTTCCTCGGCGAGCGCCCGGGACGCGCGCAGCTGATGGGCGCCGCGGTCGCGGTCGGTGGCGTCGGGTTGATCGCCGCCGGCCGCGCCCACGGCGTCCCGCTCGGCGGCCTGGTGCTGTGCATCGGCGCCGCCGCCTCATGGGGGGTGGGGAACATCTGCAATCGCCGCGCTCAGGCTCCGGACGCGCTGGGGCTGCTCGTGTGGTCGAGCCTGGTCCCGCCGCTACCGCTGTTCGCGCTGTCGCTCGCGTTCGAGGGCTCGCATCAGATCGGCGCGGCGTTCGCGGATCTCCGCCCAGGTGGACTCCTGGCGCTCCTCTACGTCGTGATCGTCTCGACCGGCTTCGGGTTCGGGACGTGGACCTGGCTGCTCCGCCGGCATCCCGCCTCTCGGGTGGCGCCGGCCAGTCTGCTCGTCCCGCCGGTCGGGATCGCCGCGGCCTGGATCGCGCTCGGCGAGTCGCCGAGCACCGGTGAGCTCGCGGGCGCCGCGATCATCCTCGCCGGGCTCGCGCTCGCGACATCGGCCGTGCGCGTCCCGCGGTCGCGCCGCCGCCGTCACGCGACCGTCGCGCACCCGCCCGGCATCCTCAGCGCCGGTGTGGTTCGATCAGCGGATGGCGACTGAACAACCGATCGCGGCCGAGCGGCCGGTCGGCGAAGACGTGGACTGGCGGCCTGCCCGCCGCCCCGAGCGTACGGAGCTCCGCGGCACGCACGTGCTCCTGCGGCCGCTCGACGCCGACCGCGACGCCGAGCACCTGTACGCGCAGTCCCATCCGCCGGCCGCGGACCCAGGGCTGTGGACGTACCTCCCGAACGGCCCCTATCGGGATTCCGGCGAGCTGCGCGACGCGCTGCGGGTCGTCGCGGCCTCGGACGATCCGCTCTTCTTCACGCTGGTGACACTGCCCGCCGAGCAGGCGGCCGGCGTGGCCTCGTACCTGCGGATCACCCCGGACCACGGCGTGATCGAGATCGGGCACATCTGGTTCGGCGCGTCGCTGCGGCGCACGACCGCGGCCACCGAGGCGATCTACTTGCTCGCGGCGCACGCGTTCGACGACCTCGGATATCGCCGGCTCGAATGGAAGTGCGACTCGCTCAACCAGGCGTCCCGCCGCGCCGCCGAACGGTTCGGTTTCCGCTTCGAAGGCGTGTTTCGCCGGCACATGGTCGTCAAGGGACGCAATCGCGACACCGCCTGGTTCGCGATCACCGACGACGAGTGGCCGGCCGTTCGCGCTGGCTTCCGCGCGTGGCTCGGCCCGGACAACCTCGATGAGGGCGGAGGGCAGCGACGGACCCTGGGGGAGCTGATCGCGGGCGCTCGGACCTGATCGATCATGGCCTTCACCGTCATCCGGTACCCGGAGCGCCCAGCGCTGTGGGAGGACACGGCGGACATCTCCGACGAGGTGTGGCCGGAATACAACCAGCACGGCGAGGTCCTGAACCCGTACTGGTCGCGCCTGTTCGACGAGTTCGCGGACTATCAGTTCGCCCTGTTCGACGGGGAGGCCCAGGAGGTCATCGCCGAGGGCCACACGGTGCCGTGCGACTGGGACGGGACGACGACCGGACTGGGAGACGGGATCGACGCGATGATGGTCGCGGCCTTCGACGCGCGCGCCGCCCGGCGCCCGCCGACCGCGCTGTGTGCGCTCGCCGCCGAGGTCAGGCCGCGGTTCCAGGGCGGCGGGCTCGCCGACCGGATGCTCGACGTGATGGCCGACATCGGCCGGCGGGCCGGTCTCGGCCATCTGATCGCGCCCGTCCGCCCGAGCCTCAAGCACCGTTATCCGATCACGCCGATCGAGCAGTACCTGACGTGGACCCGCGAGAACGGCGAGCCATTCGATCCATGGATTCGTGTCCACGTCCGCCGAGGCGGGACGATCGCCAAGCCGATCCCGAGATCGATGTCGATCGCCGGCACCGTCGCCGAGTGGGAGCGGTGGACCGGGATGCGGTTCCCGGGCGACGGCGCGTACACATTCCCGGACGGGCTCGCGCCGGTGGAGATCGACCATGACCGGGACCGCGGCTCGTACTGGGAGCCGAACGTCTGGATCGTGCACGCGCTCGAGTAGCGATGAATCTTGCACTGAGGAGTGGTCCTAAGAGCATGCGCTCAGTCAAATGCCAGATTTCGATATCGCTCGACGGCTACGTCGCGGGTCCCAACCAGAGCCTTGAGAACCCGATCGGGGAGGGCGGCATGCGGCTGCATGAATGGCTGTTCAGGACCGACTCCTGGCGCCGGCAGCACGGCCCCGGTGACGACGGCGAGCCGGGCCCCGACTCGGATGTCGTCGAAGCGGCCGTCGCGGACACCGGGGCCTACATCATGGGTCGCAACATGTTCGGCGGCGGCCCCGGGTCGTGGGACCAGGCATGGCGGGGCTGGTGGGGAGAGGACCCGCCCTTCCACGTGCCGGTGTTCGTGCTCACCCACCATCCGCGGGAGCCGCTGCCGATGGACGGAGGCACGACCTTCAATTTCGTCACCGACGGCGTCGAATCTGCGCTCGACCAGGCGCGGAGCGCCGCGGGCGAGTTGGACGTGTCGATCGCCGGGGGCGCGAACGCCATCCAGCAGTTCCTCGCCGCGGGCCTGCTCGACGAGCTCCAGCTGCACATCGTCCCGGTGATCCTCGGCTCCGGCGAGCGGCTGCTTGTGAACGTAGGCGATCCGACGCTCGAGCCCGTCGAGGTGATCGCCTCGCCCGCGGTCACGCATGTGAAATACCGCGTGCTCCGCTGACCGAGATCACGCGCTACGTTGCGTGCATGCAGCCTGCCCCTCCGCTGACTGTCCGTGGGCTCAGTCGCAGCTACGGCGGGTTCGAGGCGCTCCGGGGCCTAGACCTCGAGATCCGTCCCGGGGAGTGCGTGGCGATAGTTGGTCAGAACGGGTCGGGCAAGACCACCGCGGTCCGGACGATCGCCGGACTGCTCGAGCCGAGCGCCGGCATCGTGGAGGTGTCCGGCTTCGCGGTAGCGGACGAGCCTGCGGGAATCGAGGCTCGCGCTGCGATGGCGGTCGTTCCCGACACGCCGTCGCTGTACTCCGACCTGACCGTCCGCGAGCACCTCGAGCTGGTTGCCGTCGCCCACGGTGTCGCCGGCGACGATCTCGACGAGCGGATCGACGGGCTGCTGGGTCGCCTCGGACTCGACGGCAAGCGCGACGCGCGCCCAGGCGAGCTCTCGCGGGGAATGCGCCAGAAGGTCCAGCTCGGCTGCGCGTTGATCCGTCCGTGTCGCCTGCTGGTGCTGGACGAGCCGGTGGTCGGCCTCGACCCCGCGTCGCAGCAGACGCTTCGAGAGCTGCTGCTGGAGGCCAAGCGCGCCGACGTCGGGGTCATGCTGACCACGCACCAGCTGGAGTTCGCGCGCGGAATCGCCGATCGGGCCGTCGTACTCGCCGACGGCGCGGTCGTGGCCGACGGTCCGTACGACGAGATCGTCGACGGTGGGCTCGCGTTGTCATGAGCGCCGGCGCCCGAGCGGATACGCGGGACCGCGCGCGGGACGTGCGCGCATTTCTGCGGGCGCGCCGGACGCGGTGGCGACCGACTGCCTATCAGATCTACGCCACGTTGCTGATCGGCGCGATCGCCGGAGCGCTCGCCGGCCATGCCGTCTCATCGCTGATCGGTGGCAGCCTCGACGCGCACAAGTTGGCGGTGTTTGGGCCGGCCGTGTTGATACTCGTGCTGCTGGCCGCGATCCGATTCGGGACTTGGCAGGGGCCGGTCGGCTTCTCGACCGCCGATGTCGGCTTCCTACTCACGGCGCCGATCGCGATCGCCGCGCTGGTGAGGCCGAAGCTCGATCTCGGGCTCTGGCTGGGAGCAGTCGCGGGTGCCGTCGTGGCCGGAGTCGCGCTGCTGGTGATGTCGGGCGGGGCGGGTGACGTCGGGGTCGCCCGGGCGCTCGGCGCCGTTGTCGGGCTGGCCGGCTTTGCGGTGGTGGGGGTCGCCGCGAGTTGGCTTGTGGAGTCGTCACGACGGTTGTCGGCGTTTGTGCGTCGCGCGAGTCCGGCCGTACTCACCGTCGCCGCCGTCCTGATCGCCGTCAGCGCCGCCTCGGTCGGGCGCTCGATCGCCGTCTGGTCCGGGCCGTGGGGCTGGGCGATCGCTCCGTTGGCCGGGAGCGCGGGTTGGCCGCTCGCCGTGCTGCTGATCGTGTTCGCAGCCGGGGCCACCACTGCCCTCGCGCGGGCCCGAGCGGGTGCGGCCGGCGCGGAGGCGTTCCTGACCCGAGCGGAGACCCGATCCGGGCTCACCGCCTCGGCCTTCACGCTCGACTATCGCAGCGCCGCGCTCACGTACCGCTCCGCGTTGCCGGCGCGGGTGATCAGGCGCGCCCGCGCTCCCCGGCCGACGCAGCCCCGGCGCGTGGTTCTCTGGCGCGACGCGCTCGCGCTGCTCCGGGAGCCGTCGCGGCTCGGCTGGGCGATGCTGCTGGGCGCCGCCGGCACGGTCGAGGCGCTCACGCATCCGGGACGAGCGCTTCCTGCCGCGGTCGCCGCTGTGCTCCTCTATTTCGCCGCGAGCTTGCTGTGCGAGCCGCTGCGCACCGACGTCGACGCACCCGATACGAGCGCGCTGCTGCTCTCGTGGCCGTTCGCCCGCGTGCTCTTGGCCCACTGCGTGCTCCCGGTCGCGGTCATGTTCGGGCTTACCGCGGCCACGATCGTCGTGGTCGTGCTCGCCGGCGCCGCCGGCGCCGGCGCGCTCATCGTGATTCCCACCGTGCTCCTGCCGATGATCGTCACGGCCGTGCTGTGCGCTGCGCTTGCCGCGCGCGGTGGCGGTCGGGTCGACGAGAACCTGCTTGGGCGACTGCTGACCCTGGATGCGTCCAATCCGATGGGCGCCACCCTCGTCGTCCTGTGGCTCATCCCCTGGCTGCTCGCCGCGGTTGCCGTGATCGGCGGAGCGGTCCTGATCCTCGGGCACGCCGCCGCACATCACCGCGCCGTGATCGTGGCCGGCATCGTCGCGCTGGGGCTGACCGCCGCGGCGGGCGCGGCGCTCGCCGCCGTCGCCCGGGGATCAAAACGCCCCGACGGCTGAGCCCCCGGGCTTCGTCGACCAGCGAAAGTCCTCTGGCAGGTTCGCCCCGCGGACCGTGCAGTCCGCCGCCGCGACCTCGACCGCCGCGCTCGCGGCCCTCACCAACGCGTCGGGGTCGCCCGCATCGTGTTGGTTGAGCGCGTGGGCCGTCCACCAGGTCAGGAATCCCGCGACGAACGCATCCCCGGCACCGATCGTGTCGACCACCTCGACGACCGGGACCGGGATCGACCGCTCGCCGAATTCGGTCAACACGGTGGCCGGCGCCGATCCGTCGGTGACGAGCACGGCCGCCGGCCCCAGGTCGAGCAGGCTGCGAGCGGCCCGGAGGGGCGGGTACGCCGGGCGCAACAACGTCAGGTCATCGGTGCTCACCTTGACCACGTCGACCTGCCTGACGACGGTGTCAATCATCTCGCGGTACGCGGGCACATCGGTCACCGCCGCCGGACGACAATTGGGGTCGAGCAGGATCGTGGCCCCGGGTGGCCGCTGCCGGATAAGCGCGGTGAGGCTCGACGCCGTCGGCTCGATCAACAGGGCCAGGCCACCGAGCGCGATCGCATTCGAAGCGTCGAGGAGCTCGGCAGGCACGTCCGCTGGGGTGAGCTCCGCTGCGGATGTTCCCCCGAGGTAGAACTTGTACTCGGCCGCGCCGAGCGCGTCGAGCCGCGCGATCGCGAGCGTCGTCGGCGCGGGGGTGGGATCCGGGACCGCGATCCGCACGCCGGCCCGCTCGAGCGAGGCGCGCAGCTGCTCGCCGAACGCGTCGTCGGAGAGCTTGCCGAGGTATTGGCAGTCGCCGCCGAGCCGCGCGATCGTCCGCGCAGCGTTGAACGAAGCGCCGCCCGGCACCGCCGTGACCGATCCGGATGCGTCTATCACGAGGTCGATCAACGCCTCGCCGGCGACCGTAATCATGACGGCTGCCTGCGGATGCGACGGCCGAGATCGAACACGCGCGGGATGTTATGGCCGATCGGGGTCGGCGGCTCCGCTCCCTTTTGCGAGCGATCATTCGGTCGCGATCGCGCCAAGCACGTCGAGGTTGGCCGCCCGCCGCGCCGGCCAGGTGGCGGCGATCAATCCGAGCACGCCGGCCAGGATCACGAACCCGATCAGGCTCGGGATCGGCAGAGCGATATTCGTGACGCCGTTCTGCCGGAGCGACGAGGCCAGCGCGACGCCGAGGCAGGCCCCGATCGCGATGCCGACGGCGGCGCCGAACAGTGCGACGATCACCGACTCCGAGCGGATCATGGCCCGGACCTGGCGTCGCTTCATGCCGACGGCGCGGAGTAGGCCGATCTCGCGCGTGCGCTCGAACACCGACAGCATCAACGTGTTGACGATGCCGATCAACGCGACGAGCACGGCCAGGGCGAGGAGCACGTACACGAGCCCGAGCTCCTGGTTGATCATGTTCTGCTGGGACTGCTCGAACTGGGCGCGGGTCTTGTAGCCGACGTTGGCATACGGCGTGAGCACACGGTTCAGGGCGGGGCCCAGGTCGGGGGAACCAGAGGTCGTGCTGAGCAGGACTCCGATCGGGAGCGGGTTGTCGAAGTGCGAGAGGAAGAAG
>OBLV0100000346.1_pt1 | contig 14542 bp, 10 predicted proteins | sample 1520071 | NCBI WGS metagenome assembly OBLV01 (sample SAMEA3888446, study PRJEB22518) | metagenome | reverse complement strand
AAACCTGCATCCGGGCGGAAATCACCGGTGGGCACTTCCAGATGGGTAGCAAGAACGTGCCGATCGAAAAACCGATGGTTCTGAGTGGTGGGGTGGAAACCATCCTCGGTCTTTCGCCGCTCTACTACAACTCCGAAGGCGGACTCTCGAAAGTCAAACAGAAAGTCCCCGGCGGCGTCATCGGCCTTACTGGCCTCACCTGGCTGCTGGAATTCCTCGGCAGTGAAGCTCTGACGCTGTACGCCGTGACGGAACTCGCGGGCACCCCGATCATTGGCAGCACCGCGTTCGCGCAGCTGCCGATCAAAGTGCACCTCGAAAACGGTGTGCTGGGCAGCAAATGCTACGTCGGCTCGAACTCCGAACCGATCACGCTGAATCTGACCACCGGGACCACGAGCCCGCCGCCGCCGAACACCCCGATCACCGGTAAAGAACCGCGGATCACGTTCGAACCGGAACGGGAAATCACCCAGGGCCACGAAGGCGAATACGTTGACAATTCCTTCGCTGCCCCCGGTGCCAACGGCTGTGTCCTGACGCTGTTCGGCTTCATCCCGATCAGCATCAACGGGCTGGTCAACTCGCAGTCCGGCCTGCCGTCGGCTGCTGGCCACAACGAGACGCGACAGAACTTCAACGTCGAAGCTGTCAACGCCTTCTTCCCTTACGAATAGGCGTTTTGTCTCAGGCTGAAAAGCCAAAGCTCGAGCGCGTGGCGGTTCGCCGCCACGCGCTCTTTTTTTTGGTTTTACTCGGGCTCAGCATTGGCATTGTCGAGCCCGCGGCCGCCGCCGGGCCTCAGGTTCGCGCCACCTGGGCCGCTTCGGTCGGCCCGACCGAAGCCTCACTGCGCACCCGTTTTGACTGCGGGGGGCTCAGCACCGGCTACCGCTTCGAATACCTCACCGCCCGGAAGCTCCAGGCCAACGTCGACGCCGGAGGGGATGGCTTTGCCGGTGCGTCATCCGTTCCGCAGCCGGAAGCCCAGGCCGGGGAATGCACCGAAAACGCCATTCATACTCAGGTGCTGAAGGGGCTCCAGCAGCAGACCGCCTACGTCTATCGGGTCGTTGCGCGCAACTCCGATGGCATGACCGCGGGCCCGGAAGAGGAATTGACGACGCTCGGAGGCGCGGCCCCGTTCGCGCTCCTCGACGATCGCGGCTGGGAGATGGTCTCACCCGTCGAAAAAAACGGCGGGACGATCGAGGGGTTCGGCGGCGACGACGGGGGAGGGGTGCTGCAGGCGGCGGCGCAGGGCGCGGCTGTCACCTTCAGCTCCGGCACCTCGTTCTCCGCGGGCGCCGAAGGCGCTCCGGGGGGGAGTCAGTACTTCTCCCGTCGCTCGGAAGCCGGCTGGTCGACGACCAACATCAGCGCGCCGCTCTCGGCGGGCGCCTACGGCACCGAACCCGAAGGGGTGCCCTATCAGCTGTTCTCACCCGACCTCAGCCGCGGACTCCTGGCCGGTACGCCGGATCTTCCCCTGGCGGGAAGCGGTGCTCCGGCCGGATACGCCGATTACTACCTGCGCGAAGCCGGCGGTTCCTATACCGCTCTCCTGCGGCAGGCCGACATCGCCGATCTGCTGCTCGCGCCGCGGGACTTCCTCCTCTCCTTCGCCGGCGCGTCCGCGGATCTCACCCACGTGGTTCTCTCGACCTGCGCGGCACTCACCGCCGAAGCGGTCGAAGTGCCAGCCGGCGAAGGCTGCGACCCCGGGAGCCCCAACCTCTACGAGTGGTCGCCGGCCGGGCTGCGGCTCCTCAACCTGCTTCCCGGCCACTCCACCGGCACCGTCCCCGCCCGCCTTGCCGCCCCCGCCGGTGCGGTCTCCGCCGATGGCAGCCGCGTCTATTGGACCGATGGCTCCGACCTCTACCTGAGGGAAGGTGCCCGTACGGTCACCGTCGCCACGGGCGGTGAATTCCAGCTCGCGACTCCCGACGGCGCTGTTGCCTTCTTCACCGAGGCCGGCCACCTGTATCGCTACGACGCCGCCGCGGAATCGGCTGTCGACTTGACTCCGGCCGGCGGCATCATCGGCGTCCTCGGTGCTTCGGCCGACGGCACCTACGTCTACGTCGCCACGGCCACCGGTATCTCTCTCGCTCATGGCGGCAGCGTCGAAGCGGTGGCCGGCGCGCCCGACTCGGTCAACTTCCCGCCCGCGGTCGGTACGGCCCGGGTCAGCGCCGACGGCACTCGCCTGCTCTTCCTCTCCTCGGCACGGATAACCCGCTACGAAAGCGCCAACCCGCTGACCGGGCAGCGCTACGACGAGGCCTATCTCTACGACGCCGATAGCCGGGCCGTGACCTGCGTCTCCTGCAATCCCAGTGGCGAATTCCCAACCGGATCCGCCACCGTCCCCGGCGCGGTCGCCAACGGCGTCGGGCCAGGGGCGACGCGCGCCTACAGGCCCCGCGCTCTCACCGACGGAGGTCGCCGGGTCTTCTTCGATTCGCCGGATCCGCTCGCCGGGAATCAGGACACGAACAAAGAGCCGGATGTCTACGAGTGGGAGGCGGGGGGGACCGGGAGCTGTGCCCATCCCCAGGGCTGCCTGCAGCTGATCTCAAACGGTCGCAGCGAAGGCGGGGCCACGTTCGTCGACGCCAGCGAAGACGGGCGCGACGTCTTCTTCCTCACCGATGGCTCGCTGGTGCAGTCGGATCCGGGTGCCGTCGACCTATACGACGCCCGCGAGGGGGGCGGGTTCCCGGAAGCGCCGAACCCGATTCCCTGCGAAGAGGACGCCTGTCAGCCGGTTCCTCCTCCGCCTGACGACCCTTCGCCGGGCAGCCTCGCTCCCAGCACCGGCAATCCGCCGCCGCACCACTCGAAGCCCAAACACGGGAAGCGCGGCAAGAGCCACCGCGCGAAGCACAAGAGGCATCGTCCCCGGCACGCCCGGTCAGGGGCGCGGCGGTGAGGCTCCGCCGGATCCCCGCCGCCCTTGCCGTGGCGCTGGGGGCGACGCTCCTCGCCGCCTCCGTCAGCAAGGCCGCGCCGCCGACCGTGGCCGCCGCCGGCGTCACTGACGTCCAGGGGGTCTCGGCGACCCTCACGGGCGAGGTCGCTCCGGGCGGTCTCGCCACCGACTACCGCTTCGAATACGTCAGCGAAGGGATCTTCGAGGCGTCTCTGCCCAACGGCTTCGCGCGGGCGCTCCTCACGCCGCCCGCCACCCTCGGCGCTGGCGGTGGCGAACGCACGGTGACGGCGGCGATCGGTGGGCTTACGCCCGACACCGCCTATCGCCTTCGAATCCGAGCCGAAAACGCCGCAGGTGTGACCCTCGGCGGCGAAGCGAGCTTCTCCACCTCTCACGGTTTCGGCTTCCAACCGGGTCGCCCCGGCTTCGACGTCGCGATCAACGGCGAAGGCAAACCGGAGACGCGAGCCGGCACGCATCCCTTCTCGATCGTTACCACCATCAACTTCAACCAGGCGGGGGAACGGGCAAGCCAGCCGGGGGTGCCGACCACCGACGGCGACGCGCGCGACCTTCAGCTCGAGCTACCGCCGGGCTTGATCGAAAACCCCGGCGCGATCGAAAAGTGCGATCAGAAATCGTTCCACACTCAGCGAAGCTCCCCGTTCGAAGCCAGCCGCTCCGGTGAGAGCTGTCCCCCGCTGAGCCAGATCGGCGTCGTCACGCTGCGCTCGAGCGCCGAGGGGGGAGGCAGCCGCACCTTCGGCCTCTTCGAGCTGGAACCGCCGCCGGGGCTCCCCTCGCAGATCGGCTTCAACCCAGATGGGATCCCGATTGCCTTCACGCCGCACATTCGCGATCTCGACGGCGAATACGGCGTCACTCTCGACCTTCAGAACCTCACCCAGCAGATCGACGTCTACGGGATGACGATCACGCTGTGGGGGACGCCCTGGGGCGTGAGCCACAACGGCGAACGCGGCAGTTGCCTCGACGAGGCCGAGCCCTCCTTCCCCTGGGCCAAATGCCCGGTCGTCCCCGGTGAACGCCCCCACGTCCCGTTCCCCTATCTCACCCTGCCGGCTTCCTGCACGGGGCCGCTCGTCTTCAGGGCGACCGCGAGCTCCTGGCAGCAACCCTTCCCGGCCGCTGCCACTGCCCTCAGCCGGGATGCCAGCGGCGCTCCGGCTGGCCTCGAAGGCTGCTCGGAACTGCACTTCGAACCTATCGTCACCGCTGAGGCGACGAACCCGCGCGCGTCTTCCCCCAGCGGCTTCGATTTCACCCTCACCCCCAAGGAAGAAGCGCTAACCGAACCGAAACGTCCCGTCCCTTCACAGGCACGCACCGCTGTCGTCACCCTGCCGGAAGGGCTCACGCTCAATCCCTCCCTCGCCGCCGGCCTGGGATCCTGCAAGCCGCAGCAGTATGCGGAAGAGACCGCCGCCTCGCCGCTCTCGGTCGGCTGTCCCGAAGACTCGAAGATCGGCACCTTCACCGTCCAGAGCCCGCTGTTCGAAGAAACGGTCGCCGGCGCGATCTATCTGGCCGAGCCCGACGATCGCAACACCCCGATCCCCGGCGCCGAGAACCCCTTCGACTCGCTACTCGCCGTCTACCTCGTCGCCCGCAACCCGGCCCGCGGCGTCCTCGTTCGCGTCGCCGGCCGGCTGACGCCGGACCCGGTCAGTGGCCGCCTCACCGCGACCTTCGACGACCTGCCGCAGTTGCCGTACTCGAATCTGAAGCTGCACTTCCGCGAAGGCCAGCGGGCGCCGCTCGTCACCCCCTCCGCCTGCGGCACCTTCGCCACCCAGGTGGCGCTGACGCCTTGGAACGAACCGGCCGCCGCCGCGCTCTCGGCCCCGCAGTTCGCGATCGCCAGGGGGATCGGCGCCGGCGAATCCTGCCCGACCGGTGCCACGCCGCCCTTCGCACCGGGCGCGAGCGGCGGCACCCTGAACGGCAACGCCGGCTCTTACACGCCCTTCTACCTGCACCTGACGCGCAGTGACGACGAACAGGAGCTCACCTCCTACTCGGCGACGTTGCCTCCGGGGTTGACCGGGAAGATCGCCGGCATCCCCTACTGCCCCGACGCGGCGATCGAAGCGGCCAAGCGCAAGACCGGGCGCGAGGAGGAACGGCACCCGTCCTGCCCGGCGGCGAGTCAGATCGGCCGCACGGTCAGCGGCTACGGCGCCAGCCAGGTGCTCGCCTACGCGCCGGGTCGCCTCTACCTGGCCGGGCCGTACCACGGCTCCGCCTTCTCGGTGGTGGCGATCGACTCGGCCACGGTCGGGCCCTTCGACCTCGGCGTCGTCGTCGTCCGCTCGGCGATCCGGGTAGATCGGAACACCGCCCAGGTCTCGATCGACTCCGCCGACTCCGACCCGATCCCACACATCCTCCAGGGCGTGCCGATCCACCTGCGCGACGTCCGTGTCTACATCGACCTACCCGAAGGCACCCTCAACCCGACCAGCTGCGAACCGAAGACGCTGACCTCGACCCTGACCGGCTCCGGAGGGGCCACGGCGAAGGTCCCCACTCGCTTCCAGGTGTCCAACTGCTCGGCGCTGAAGTTCCGGCCGCGGCTCTCGCTGCGTTTGCGCGGCAAGACCAGGCGCGGCGCCTTCCCCTCGCTGCGCGCCAGCCTGCGACCGCAGCCGGGCGACGCCAACATCGGCACCGCCGCCGTTACCCTGCCGCCCTCTCTCTTTCTCGCCCAGGACCACATCGACACCGTCTGCAGCCAGCGCCAGTTCGCGGCGGAAGATTGTCCGGCCGGCTCCGTCTACGGGCAGGCGACGGCGATCACGCCTCTGCTGGCGCAGCCCCTGCGCGGCAAGGTCTACCTGCGCTCCTCACAGAACCAGTTGCCGGACCTCGTCGTCGCCCTGCGCGGCAACGGGATCGCGATCGATTTGGTCGGCAAGATCGACTCCTTCAGGGGTGGCATTCGCACCACCTTCGGTGTCGTCCCCGACGCCCCGGTGACCAAGTTCGTCCTCAGTCTGCGCGGTGGCAAACGGAGCCTCCTGGTCAACGCCGAAAACTTCTGCAGGGCGCCGCAGCGAGCGCTCGCCCGCTTCGTCGCCCAGGACAACGCCGGGGAGGCGACCCACCCGTTGATGCGGGCCGCCTGTGGCAGGCGAGGCCGGCGATGAGCGTGCGACGGGCGATGCCGCTGCTGGCGCTGCTGGCCGCGAGCTTCGTGCTGCGGCTGCCTCTCGCGGCGGCGGCCGAACCGGCCAACCACCTGCGCCAGGGGACGATCGCCGTCGGCTTCCCCGAAGCGGAACCGCTGAAAGATGCCTGCGGAGTTGCCATCGACTCGGCCAAGCGCCTCTTCGTCTCCAACTATTACGCGCACGCGGTCTACGTCTTCACGATGGGGACGAACGGTTATGAATTCGACACCCAGCTCGAAGTGCCGGAACCGCCGCTGGCGCCGAACCGGAAACCGTTCGATGGTCCTTGCGATCTCGCAGTCGACTCGAACGGAAACCTCTATGTCAACAACTGGCACGCCGACGTGGTCAGGTTCGCGCCGACCGCGCCCGGCGCCCTCACCTATGAACCGGGCGTCGTCATCGACTCCGATCACCCGACCGGGGTGGCGGTCGATCCCACCGACGACCATGTCTTCGTCGACGACCGCACCTCGGTCGCCGAATACGAACTCGCCCCGACCGCCGGGTCCATGCCGCTGCGCCTGATCGGCGCCAACCAGATCGGGGACGGCTACGGCGTCGCCGTCTCCGGCTTTGCCGGCTCGACCGGTTTCCCGGCGACCGCCGGCTGGGTCTACGTCGCCGATGCCGCCAACAACACCGTCAAGGTCTTCGACCCCGCCTTCAGCGTCACCGAACCGAGGCAGACGATCGACGGCGAGGGCACGCAGCGGGGCGATTTCAACCACCTCGCCGACGCCGACCTCGCGGTCGACCCGCATGACGGCCACCTCTACGTCGTCGACAACCTCGAGCCCGGTTTCGAACAGCCGGAAGCCGTGATCGACGAGTTCAGCTCACTTGGCCACTACCGCGGGCCGGTGCCAGCCGAATTCGCCAGCGGCCACCCGACGAACATCGTCGACGCCGAACCGACGTCGGTTGCGGTTTCCAGCAGCGGCGAACTCTTCCTCACCAGCGGCAACTACTTCGATGACAACGCGAACCATGCCGACTCGCAGGTCCAGGTCTTCGGGTCGGCGGCGGCGGTCGCGACTCGGATCGTCACCGTCGCCAAGTCCGGCGCCGGCGCCGGGACCGTGCTCAGCAGTCCGCCAGGCCTGCGCTGCGGCACTGCGTGCGAAGGCGAATTCCCGCTCGAACGCCAGGTGGCGCTGGCGGCCGAACCGGCGCCGCAAAGTCGCTTCGTCGGCTGGATCGGCTGTCCCGCTCCTCCCAACCTGGAAGGGCACTGCTTGGTGGCGCCGGGCGTCGCGGCGGAAGTCGAAGCCGAGTTCGAGCCGGCGCCGCAGCGAACGCTGAGCGTGGCTGTCGGGGGTGCCGGCCAGGGGTCGGTGGCGAGCGCGCCGGCGGGGATCGATTGCGGCGGCGGCTGCGGCGCCGAATTCGACGAAGGCTCCGAGGTGACCCTGACCGCGACCGCCTTCCCCGGCAGCGCCTTCGCCGGCTGGAGCGGCTGCGACTCCGAACCAGCACCGGGCACTTGCACGGTGACGATGACCGCGGCGCGGTCGGTTGGCGCCGAGTTCGAGCCGATCCCCGTCCCGCCACCGCCACCGCTCTCTCCGCCACCGCCGCGAACGCTTTCGGTTGCCGCGACCGGCCTCGGCGCCGCCACCGGCAGCGTCACCAGCTCGCCCGGGGGGATCGACTGCGGCGGGACCTGCACCGGCCTCTTTGCGGACGGCACGGCGGTGACGCTGGAAGCGCACCCGGCCGCGGGGTCGTCCTTCGTCGGCTGGGGCGGCTGCGACTCCAGCGATGGGACCCACTGCACGGTCGGCCTCGGCGCCGACAGGGTCGTGGTGGCCGCATTCGGGCCCGGCTCGCCGGGACCTCTGCGGGTCCGTGGCGTCAGGGTCGAGGGAGGTTCGGCGACGCTGCGGGTGACGGTTCTGGCGCCTGGCGAGCTCTCGGCCACCTCGCCCAGATTGCAGGCTGCGAGCGCATTGCCGATCCAGGCTGGCGTCGTATCCCTCCGCCTGAAGCTGAACCCGGCGGGCGCCCGCGCGCTCGCCCGCTCGAAAGGCGGCCGGGTGACCGTGAAGGTGAGCCTCCGCTTCGCGCCTTTCGAAGGCGGCGGCAGCTCGGCGGCCGTCAAGGCCGTCACCTTCGGCGCCGGGGGCCGCAAATGACTCGAGCGCCAGTTCGCATCTGCCTCATTGCCCTCCTCCTCCTCGCCGCCGCCTTCGTTGCCTCCTCCTCGGCCGAGACCGTGCAGAAGGAACACCTGCGCGTCACCTTTTCGAGCGCTTTCGCGCCGCGCTCGCTGCCGCGTAAGGGCAGCGCCCCGATCTCGGTCTCGATCGGCGGTCGCATCTCCACCACCGACGGCAAGCCGCCGCCGCAGCTGCAGCGGATCGAGCTGGCAATCAACCGTCGCGGGGAGCTGCGGACCGCCGGCAGGCCGATCTGCCGCCTGAACCAGATCCAGCCTTCGACGAACCGCGGCGCGCTCGAGTCCTGCCGGCGCTCGCTGGTCGGCGAAGGGACCTTCAGCGCCAACGTCGAGCTGCCCCAGCAGGCACCCTTCCCTTCCCGTGGCAAGGTGCTCGCCTTCGTCGGTCGCGAAGGAGGACACCCGGTCCTGCTCGCCCACGTCTACGGCACCGACCCGGTTCCCACCTCCTACACCCTGCCCTTCCGGATCGGCAGCGCCCGCGGCACCTACGGCACGGTCCTCACGGCCTCGCTGCCTCAGGTGACCTCCGACTGGGGCTTCGTCACCGGGATCGAGCTGAAGCTGGACCCGAGCTTCGTCTCCGCCGGCTGCCCGGCGGCCGCCGGCTTCCCGGGCGCGGTCTTCCCCCTCGTCCGCGCCAGCTTTGGCTTCGCCGGCCCGCGTCCGCTTACCCTCAGCTCGACGCTCGAACGCAGCTGCCGCGCCCGCGGCTAGGAGGGATCGGAGGGATTCTGGCCGCCCTCGCGGCCCTGGTCGCGCCGTTCTTCGAGCCAGCGCATCGCTTCCTCCGGGATGTCGTGCTTCTGTTCGATCAACATCGCCGTCAGCTCGGTTTCGCTCGATTTGACGCCGGCGACCATCGCCTGCGAGAGGTAGTCCCACATCCGCAGGGTTTCCGAGATCGTCAGGTTGAGGATGTCCGCCGATTCCTCGACCAGGGGTTTGACGCGGGCTTCGAAGTCGCCCAGCTCGAGCGGGTTGTCGAGGACCTTCGAGGTCATGTTGGCGTGTCCGGCGAGGGCGCCGGCGACCCAGGCCTGGGCGAGAAAGGCATCCATCTCGATCAGCTGCTCGGCGTCGAGCTCGAGCGAGTCGGCGCTTTCCCTCAGTAGCGGCTCCAGTGCTCGTCGCTCTGCAGCGAGCATATTCTGCATAAAGTTCTCTTGATCAAACACGCTGACACCGTAAACAGGATGTTCAAAGTGTCAAGGCCTAGAGGCCGGATGGATGCCTGATGGTGAAGTTCCGCGGGTCGACCTGAACGGTGTGCCAACGCGGCCCGCTGACACCAGGCGGGTCGTCACGGGTGTCGTACCGGAGGCCGGCGATCTCCATGTACACATGGTGTGAGTTGGCGAAGACCGTGATCCAGCGGCCGACTCCGGCCGCCCCCCAGGCGGCGAGCTGGCCGGAGACCATCGTCGTCGACAGAAGGCTGCCGCCGTGCAGGGCGTAGCTGACGGCGCCGGAGCAGTCGTAGCCGTGGGTGAAGAAGCTGAGGTGGCCGCCGCCCCAGACGTAGGGCCGTCCGTCGATCCTGTTGGCCGCGGCGATCACCGACCGCACCACCGCTGGCGCCCCCGGCGGCGCCAGCGCCCGCCCGTTCTCCAGCGTCGCCCCGCAGGTGGCGCTGGTCCGCGGCACGCCGGCCACCGCTTCGGTGCAGCCGCTGCCGCCCCAGGGGACTTCGGCGGCCCGCGCGGAGGCCGCTCCGATCGGCGGCAGGACAAGGAGGGCGAGGCAGAGAGCCGCCACCCGCGCCGCTGGCCGATTTCCCTGTCGAACGCTGACGACGATGCGAAAAGCCTACGCGACGCCGGTTAAGGTGACCGCGCTTTGATCTACCGGGCCCTCTTCCGCCTCGTGCTCCAGCGCCTCGACTCGGAACGGGCGCACGCGATCGTCGCCGGCTCGCTTCGCCTCCTTGCCGAGGTCCCCGGTGTTCTCTGGCTGCTGCGGCGCCTGCTCGCCCCGCGCGGGGGCGCTCTGCGGGTAACGGCCCTCGGGCTCGAGTTCGAGACCCCCCTCGGCGTCGCCGCCGGCGTCGACAAGAACGCGACCTGGTTCGAGCCGTTGCTGGCGCTCGGTTTCGGCACGGTCGAGGTCGGCACCGTCACCGCCCGCGCTCAGCCGGGCAATCCGCGCCCGCGCGTCACCCGCTTCCCGGCCCGGCGGGCGCTGCTGAACGCGATGGGCTTTCCCAACGACGGCGCCGAGCGGGTGGCGCCCCGGCTTGCCGGCGAGCGCCACGGCGTCGTCGGCGTCAACGTCGGCAAGTCGAAGGCCGCCGAGCTGGACGAGGCGGCCGCCGACTACCGGGCCGCCGTCCGCCTCCTCGCGCCGCGAGCCGACTACCTCGTGCTCAACGTCAGCTCGCCGAACACGCCGGGGCTGCGGGAGCTGCAATCGGTAGAGCGCCTGGAGGAGCTGATCGACGGCGTCAGCACGGAGCTGAAGGCGGTTGACCGCGACGAGTTGCCGCTGCTGGTCAAGCTCGCTCCCGACCTCGAGGATGCCGAGATCGAGCGCATCGCCGACCTCGCGGTCGAGCGCGGCCTGGCCGGCATCGTCGCCACCAACACCACCGTGGACCACGGGGTGCTGCCGGGTGACGCCGCCGCGACCGCGGGACACGGCGGCGGCGTCTCCGGCGAGCCGCTGCGACCGCGTGCCCTCGCGGTCCTGCGGCTGCTCCACGCGCGGGTCGGCAGCCGGATCGTCCTCGTCGCCGCCGGGGGCATCGACGACGCCGACGACGCCTGGGAGCGGATCCTCGCCGGCGCCACCCTGCTGCAGGCCTACACCGGCTTCGTCTACGGCGGCCCGCTCTGGCCCCGGCGCATCAACCGGGGCCTGGAGCGGCGCCTGCGCGATTCGCCCTGGACCTCGCTGGCCGAGGCGGTCGGCCAGGGCGGCGCGGCTCAGGCCGCACGGACGTAGGTCTGGATCCCGATCCCGTCGCCGACCGTCCGCGACGCGGCCAGCCGCAGGGTCTTCTTCTCGCCGAGCGGGCCGAACAGCCGCTTGCCCTCGCCAAGGAGGACCGGGAAGACCATCAGCCGCAGCTCGTCGACGAGGTCGCGCTCGAGCAGTCCCTGGACGAGCTGGGCGCTGCCGGCGACGAGGATCGCGCCGTCGAGCTCGCCGCGCAGCGCCGCCACCGCGTCGAGGTCGGGAAGCACGGTCGAGTTGTTCCACTCCGGGTCGGCCAGGGTGGAGGAGACGACGTACTTCGGCATCGAGTTCATCTTCTCGGCGAAGCCGGCTTCGCCGCCCATCCTCGGCCAGGCCGCGGCGAAGCCTTCGTAGGTGACGCGGCCCAGCAGCTGCGCCTCCGCCTCGATCAGCTCGTCGAGCTTGAACCGATCGCCGTCTTCGCCGCGGTCGAACTCGAAGGTCCAGCCGCCGTGCCGGTAGCCCTCGGCTCCCCCCGGGTCCTCCATCACGCCATCGATCGACACGAACTCGGTTACGACGATCTTCCCCATGGTGCTCTCCTTGCTCGGTTGAGGCTGCGTCTACCCGATCGACGAACGACAGAGTCGGAAATCGACACGTTGCACTCTCGGCACAGACAATTTCCAGAGAAGTCACTTTTCAACACAGACATGTAACTTGCTGTCTGCAATGATCGATGGCAGGATGGAGGCCATGCGACAGAGCTGGAGCGACGACCGTCTCGACGATCTGAACTTGAAGGTCGACCGTCTCTCGGAGCGCGTTGACCGTCTCTGGGAGCGCGTTGACCGTCTCTCGGAGCGCGTCGACCGGCGCTTCGATGCCGTCGACCGTCGTTTCGAAAGGGTCGAGGACGAATTCGTCGCTGTCCGCCGGGAGATGAAAGAAGGCTTCGAAGGCCTGCACAAGACCATCATTCAGGTGTTCGGTGGCCTTGCCTTCATTCTGATCAGCGGTTTGCTGGGCATCATCGCGACGCAGCTCTAAGCCACGTAGCGCACCGCGATGTAGGCGGTGGCCAGCAGCATCGAGATCAGGGTCGCGGGGAGGCCGACCTTGAGGAAGGTGACGAAGCCGATCGGCTTGCCGGCTTTTTCGGCGACGCCGGCGGCGGCGACGTTGGCGGCGGCGGCGATGATCGTCGCGTTGCCGCCGAAGCAGGCGCCGAGCGAGAGGGACCACCAGTAGGCGTCGTCGCCGTTGGTTCCGGCGGCGTGCTGGAGGTCCTTGACGACCGGGACCATCGCCGTGGTGAAGGGGATGTTGTCGACCAGGGCCGAGCCGAGCGCCGAGGCCCAGGCGATGCCGAAGAGCTCGGCGCCGCGGTTGCCGCCGGTCACGTCCTTGACCGCTTCGGCGACGTGGTCGATCGCCCCCGTCACCTCCAGCGCCCCGACCATGACGAAGAGGCCGAGGAAGAAGAAGAGCGTCGGCCACTCGATCCCAGATAGGACCTGCTCGAGGTCGACCCGGGTGATCAGCAGGCCGACCGCCGCGCCGGTCAGGGCGACGGTCGCCGGCTCCACATGCAGCGCCTGGTGGGCGAAGAAGCCGAGGATCGTCAGCAGCAGGACCGGGCCGCTGCGGCGCAGCTCGGCCGGGTCGCGGATCGAGGCGCGCGGGTCGAGCTCCATCACCGCCCGCCGCGCTCCCGGCGCGATCCGCAGCCGCTCTCTCGCGGCCAGGTAGAGCAGCGGGATCACCACGCCGAAGGCGATCAGCACGATCGGTGCGAGGTTGGCGATGAAGGCGTTGAAGCTCAGGCCGGTGGCGCCGGCGATGATCAGGTTCGGCGGGTCGCCGATCAGCGTCGCGGTGCCGCCGAGGTTGGCGGCGACGACCTCGACGATCAGCAGCGGTACCGCCTCGATCTCCAGCGCCTCGGCCAGCATCAGGGTGATCGGAGCCACCAGCAGGATCGTCGTCAGGTTGTCGAGGAAGGCGGAGAGCAGCGCCGTCGTCCCCGCCAGGGCCATCGTCAGCGCGAACGGGCGGCCGCCCGAGAGCTGGCCCGCGCGGATCGCCAGGTAGTCGTAGACCCCGGTCTGTTGGGTCAGGTAGACGAGGATCATCATCCCGACCAGCAGCCCGATCGTGTTGAAGTCGATCGCCTCGATCGCCTGCTGCTGGGAGTAGTCGCCGACGAAGAGGACGACGATCGCCGCCCCCAGCAGGGCGACGTTGGTGCGGTGCATCCGCTCCGCGGCGATCACGCCGATCGCGATTAGGAAGGTGGCGACCGCGATTGCCATCGGGGCAGCATTTCAACGGCCGCCGAGGCGTGAAAGACTCCCCGGGTGAACGTGCGCCGAATGGTCAGAGCGGGGGTGGCATTGGCGTGCGTCTCGGCGGCTGTCCCTTCGAGCGCGATTGCCCTGGCCGCGGGGGCCCCGATCGCCGCGACAGCGAGCCGATCTGCGCTCGCCGCGAGCGCCAGCCGCTCCTCGTCTGCCGACCGCGCCGCCTCGGCACCGGCGGCGCCCGGTGAATTCGTCTCGCCAGCCGGCGCCGCCGACTTTTGGACCCCCGCCCGATTGCGCCAGGCCACGGCACTCACCGCCACCCCGTCTGTCGCCTCAGGCCCACTCCTCGCCAGCCCCGACGACACCGCGCCCGGCCGCATCCCGCCGCTCGACCCCGCCGGCGCCGGCGCCAGCTCCGCCTTCGACCCGGTCGCCGACCCCGAAGCGCCCGGCAACCGCGAGAGCGGCGCGATCTTCGTCGCGCTCGCCCACGGCGAAGGGGTTGCACGCTGCTCCGGCACCTCGGTCAGCGCCGGCAACCGCAGCCTCGTCTTCACCGCCGGCCACTGCGTCTACGACGGCGGTGCCCGCGGCCGCTGGCTCGCCGGCAAGTGGGTCTTCATCCCCGGGTACCACAACGGCGAGCGCCCCTTCGGAGTCTTCCCGGCCAAGTGGTTGGGGACGACCCAGCCCTGGCAGCAGCACGGCAGCGAGAACGGCGACGTCGGCGTCGCCGTCGTCGGCCGCAACGAACGCGGCCAGCTGCTCGCCGACGCGGTCGGCGCCGCCGGCATCGCCTGGGGCCTGCCGGCGCAGCAGAGCTTCGACATCCACGGCTACCCGGTGGCGCCGCCCTACAACGGCTCCAGCCAGCGGCTCTGCGCGGCCACGCCCTTCCTCGGCCACGACTTCGGCTCCTTCCTCTGGCAGGGCCCGCTCAATCTCGCGGTCGACTGCCCGGTCACCGGCGGTGCCTCCGGCGGCGGCTGGCTGATCGACGGCAACACGATCAACAGCGTCA
>OBLV0100000345.1_pt1 | contig 14615 bp, 9 predicted proteins | sample 1520071 | NCBI WGS metagenome assembly OBLV01 (sample SAMEA3888446, study PRJEB22518) | metagenome | reverse complement strand
CACGTCGCCTTCGTGATGACCTGCGAGACGATCGCGCGCTACGGCTGCGCGTCGACCGCGATGTGTTACGTGATGCACATGGGCGCGGTCAACACGATCATGCTCCGCCCCACGGACGCGCTGATCGAGAAGTACATAAAGCCGCTGAACAGCGGCAAGATCGGCACGCTCTCCTACAGCGACCCCGAGACCGGCTCGCACTTCTGGTACCCGATCTCTTCGGGCGCCGAGCGCCGGAACGGCGGCTACAACGTCCGCAAGAAGGCGTCGTGGACGACCTCCGGCGGGTTCGCCGACTTCTACGTCGTCCAGACGACCAGCCCGGACTTCACCGGCTACGACGACCTATCGGTGTTTGTCATCGACGGCGAGAACGTCAAGTCGCAGCCGTCGACCTGGGACGCGCTCGGACTCCGGGGCAACCAGTCTGGGCCGATCCAGGTCGACGGCGTCGACATCCCCGGCGATCAGATCGTCGGGCCCGAGGGCGACGGCGCCGCCTCGAACGACGAGGCGGTCGACCCCTGGTTCCTGATCGGGTCATCGAGCGTGTGGAACGGATTGGCCATGGGCGCTATCGACATCGGCAAGCGCCAGACCACGCGCAAGCGCCATGTCGACGTCGGCCTGCGCGTCGCGGACTACCCGACGATCCAGGATTACATCGGCGAGGCCGTGATGGACACGAACGCCGCCCGGCTGTTCGTCTACTCGGTCGCGCAGGCGATGGACAACGCCACCGAGCACAACACGATCCAGCCGCCGCCGGGCGAGTTCGCGCGCGCGAACTTCCTGCACTGGGCGTGGCAGATCAAGTTCAACGCGGCCAAGAACACCGCCCACGTCGTCGACAAGATGCTGCACGCCTGCGGCGGCACCGGCTACAAGCGCGACATGGAGCTCGAGCGCTACCTTCGCGACGCCAAGGCCGGCTGGGTGATGGGCCCGACCAACGAGGTTCTGCGTCAGTTCGTCGGCAAGGCGGTCCTGCTCGGATTCGAGAGCCTCGACTACTGGAATCAGCACTACAACCGCCGCGCGGTCGAGAACGAGCTCAAGAAGCTCGACGCCGACGGCAAGCGCGAGCTCGCCGAGCAGCTGCTCGCCGAGGTCGAGAAGGCCTCCGCTCCCGCAGCCTCCTAAAGGAAAGCCATGGCGGTCCTCATCAACGGGCTGCGGCCGACCGAGCCCGGGCTGGAGTTCTACCGGGTGGCCCCGGGAGGGTCCACCGAGATGGCGATCCGCGGCGACGACCGGATCCGGGTGATCGACCGCCACGGAGGCCAGACCGCGGAGCTCACCGCCCGCGGAGGCGGCGGGCTGGCGGCGCTGGGGCTGAAAGCCGAAGCCGGGAACGGTGGGCTCACGCTGTTCGGAAGAGAATCAAGGCCCGGCAGCGAGATCACGCTGACGGCCGAGGGCGCCACCACGCTGAGCGTCAAAGCGCCCGGAGGGCGAATCGTCGACGGCGACCCGCCGGCAACCGAATTGCTGGTCGAGATCCGGCGCGCCAACCCAACGACCCGCGACGAACCGCCCCTCCCACCCCCGCTGGCCGAGCCGCGGCTCGACTTCCGGGTCGACCGGGCCAGCGCCCTGAGCTACGACGTCAAGCAGGGCGAGTACATCCAGGTGATCGACGTCCAGGGCCGCCAGTGCTCGGACTTCCTCGCCTTCCACGCCGCCAAGCTCCAACAAGGCCTCGAGCGCGGCCTCGACGCAACCGTCACCCGGACGCTCATGGGCCAGGCGTACCCGACGCCGGGGCTCCAAGGGAAGTTCTACGACCTAGATATGGACCCGCTGGTCGAGGTCATCAGAGACACGGTCGGCCGCCACGACACGTTCGCGCTCGCCTGCCAGGCCAAGTACTACGAGGACCTCGGCTATCCGGGCCACATCAACTGCACCGACAACTTCAATGGCGCCCTCAAGCGATACGCGATCGCCCCCCGAAAAGGCTGGGAAGCCCTGAACTTCTTCTACAACACGGCCTTCGACAGCAACATGCAGCTGGTGTCCGACGAGCCTTGGTCGCGGCCCGGGGACTACGTGATGATGCGCGCGATGACCGACCTCGTGTGCGCGTCGTCGGCCTGCCCCGACGACGTCGATCCCTCAAATGCCTGGGAGGTGACAGATGTCCACGTACGCGTCTACTCGCCGCAGAACCGATTCTCGGTGGCCATCGCCCACCGCGTGACCGCCGACGCCCCGCCGGTGCTGACGCAGGAGACCGCGTTCCACCCGCGCACAAGCGCCCTCACCAAATCATTCCTCGAGTACCGCGGCTACTGGCTCCCGCACTGCTTCAACAACGAGGGCGGGATCGCCGAGTACTGGGCCTGCCGGGAAAAGGTCGTCGTGATGGATCTCTCGCCTCTGCGCAAATTCGAGGTCCTCGGACCCGATGCCGAGACGCTCATCCAGAAGACCATCACACGCGACGCCCGCAAGCTGTCGGTGGGCCAGGTCGTCTACACCGCGATCTGCAACGAGACGGGCGGGATGATCGACGACGCCACGGTGTTCCGCCTCGCCGACAACAACTTCCGCTTCGTCGGCGGCGACCCCTACGACGGGGTCTGGCTCCGCGAGGTCGCGGACAGGCACAACCTAAGAGTCTGGATCAAGCCGACGACCGATCAGCTCCACAATCTCGCCGTCCAGGGTCCGCTGAGCCGTGACGTCATGGCCGAGATCGTGTGGACGCCGCCGACCCAGCCGTCGCTGAGCGAGCTGAAGTGGTTCCGCTTCCTCGTGGGGCGGATCAATACCCACGACGGGATCCCGATCATCGTCTCTCGCACCGGGTACACCGGCGAGCTCGGGTACGAGGTGTTCTGCCACCCGAGCGACGGTCCGGCGGTCTGGGACGCAATACAAATAGCCGGCGAACCGCACGGGATCAAGCCCCTCGGGCTCGAGGCGCTCGACATGCTCCGGATCGAGTCCGGCCTCATCTTCGCCGGCTACGAGTTCGACGACCAGGTCGACCCGTTCGAGGCGGGCATCGGTTTCACGGTCGCCCTCGCGACGAACGATGAGGACTTCGTCGGCCGCGACGCGCTGCTCGAGCGCAAGGAGCACCCGCAACGAAAGCTCGTCGGGCTCGAACTGGACAGCAATGAAACCGCCGGTCACGGCGACCCGGTGTACGTCGGCCGACAAAAGGTCGGCGTCGTCACCAGCGGGACTCGGAGCCCCACGCTCAAGCGCTCGATCGCCCTCGCACGAATGGCCGTGCAGTACGCCGACATCGGCACGCAGGTCGAGGTGGGCAAGCTCGACGGGCTCCAGAAGCGGATCGCCTCGACGGTCGTGCGGATCCCGTTCTACGACCCCGACAAGACCCGCCCTCGGTCGTAAACCGCTGGAGCAGCCTCGATCGGAGATATCGTGAGCACCGTGACCGAGCGCAAGGGAGTGGCGCGGCTCACCCGGGTGGCCCGGCCGACCGAGACCTCCGGCGGCCTGATGCCGCCGCCACGCTCGGCCGGCAAGCGCGCGCCGGCGAAGTCCGGCTCGGACCTCCTCCCACCGACCGGGGTCGCGAGGCTGACTCCGAAGGCGGCCGCCGTCGAGCAGGCGGCGAGGGCCTTCCGTCAAGTGATGGGAAGGTTCGCCACGGGCGTTACCGTGGTCACGACGGTCGAGAAGGACACGGTTCACGGGATGACCGCGAACGGCTTCCTGTCAGTCTCGCTCCGACCTCCGCTCGTGCTGGTCTCGCTCGGGCGCTGTCGGATGAACGAGATGCTCCCGCGCAGCGGACGCTACGGCGTGAGCGTCCTGTCCCACGATCAGCACCACTTCGCTTCGCACTTCGCGGCGCAGAAGCCCTCGCCCGTCGAGCCCACGTTCACGTGGCAGGGCGGGCTCCCGCTGCTCGACGGCGCGGTCGCCCACCTTGTCTGCCGCGTGGCCGACGTTCATCGCGCGGGCGATCACGTGCTCTGGATCGGCGAGGTCGAGTACCTGGACCATCGCGACGACGAGCCGCTCCTGTTCTACACGGGCCGGTTCGGCACGATGCGCGAGCTCGGCGACGCGGGCTAGGAAGCCACCTCGCGCCTTACCCCGTCGGCGTGACCCAAACGAGACACGGCGCGTCCCGCCGCACCACCTTTTCGGCCGAGCGGAACTGCCGGCGCGAGATCCGCGAGCGGTCAGGCCCGAACACGAGCAGGCCCACCTCGCGATCGTGTGCCAATTCGATCAGTGCGGTCACGGGACGAGGGCTGCGGACGCGCAGCAGCTCGGTCGCAATCCCCAGCGACGCGGCCCGTTGTGCGGTCGCGCGAACGGCCTCCAGATCCTCCTCGTGGGCCAGCGTTATCCACTCGGGCGCAATGATGGCCGTGAGCGGATACGGGGGCAGCGGGACGATGTTGGCCAGGATCAGCTTCGCGCCTACTTCCAGCGCCGTATCGATCGCCATGCGCTCGGCGGACGGTTCCACCCGCACCCCCAGCGTCCCGAGCAGCACGGGCCGGGAGGGCGACCGTTGGTCGCGCATCGCTGCGTCCGGTGACCGCCGGCGATCCAGCAGGAGGCCCATCGCGCGAGCGAGTCTACGCCTCGCCCTCGCAAACGCCCCGTCGTGCGATCTTAGGCCTCGATGAAACCGCTCTCAATCAGGTTGACCACCTTTGTACAAACTGGTATAAGCCTGCCTGCAGCGGGGGAATGACTTCACAGGAGAGGTGAGATGGCGACAGCCGTAGTCGAGGAGCGTCAGCTGCTGAAGTCGCTCCGCTGGTGGGATGGGTTCACGATCGCGATGTGCAACCCGGGCTTTCTGTTCGGATCGCTCGGGTTCACCCTAGGTATCTTCGGGGTCTGGGGGTCGGTGATCCTGTGGGGGATCTCGGCCATCATCGGATGGATCCTGACCTGGATCTATGTCGAGCCGGCGATGATGTTCCCCGAGAAGTCGGGCGGGATCTCGGTGTACGCCAACGAGGCGTGGCGCAAGTACACGACGTTTGTCGGGCCGGTGGCCGCGTTCGGGTACTGGATCGGGTGGTCGGTCGTGCTCTCGATCTTCGGAAAGATCATCGGCGACCTGGTCGAGGCCCGGTGGTTCCCGCACACGACGTTCACTGTGTGGGACGGCGTCGTCCACCTGAGCCTGTCGAGCTTCATCGCGATCGGCGTGATCATCGCGGTGTGGGCGTTCAACATCTTCGGGATCCGCCCGTTCAAGGGGTTCACGTACGTGACCGCCGGTCTGCTCACGGTTGCGCTGATCGGACTCATCATCCTTCCGTTCGCGACCGGCCACTGGCACTCCAGCAACGTCAAGGCGACGTTCACGGGTCCGTGGGGCGGGACCAAGCAGGCGTTCGTCTACCTGTTCATCCTCGCCTGGTCGGCGTGGGCGGCGGAGGTGTGCGCCACCTTCGCGCCCGAGTACAAGACCAAACAGGACGCGCGCATCGCGTTGCGGAGCTCCGCGGCGTTCGTGGTCGGCGTGTTCATCCTGGTGCCGTTCGCGCTCGGTGGCGTCACCGGCGTTCCCGCGACCGCCACCCAGGAGGGCCAGTTCTACTCTTCTGCGTTCCAGACGGTCGCAGGCCACACCGTTGGGACCTTCTTCCTGATCTGCCTATTGGCTAGCCTGGTGCTGTCGATGTCATCCTCGACGGCCGACGGAGGCCGCGCGCTCTATGGAATCTCCAAGGCCGGGATGACGATCAAGCAGCTCGGCGTACTCAACCGCTTCCACGTTCCGGGTCGCGCTATGACCGTCGACCTCGTCGTCAACGTGCTGCTGGTGCTGTTCATCTCGAGCAACCTGGCCATCCTCTACATGAGCAACATCGGCTACGTGCTCTGCCACCTGCTGGCGGTCAGCGGCTTCCTGCTGTTGCGCAAGGACCGTCCGAACTGGCCGAGACCCGTCAGACTCGGAACCGTCTGGGTGTGGGTCGCCGGGTTCATGACGGTGCTCGTCGCGTTCCTGCTGATCGTCGGAGCCGGCGCGCCGCACCTCAACGGCTACGGCACTTGGGGCGACTTCGCGATCGGCGTCGGCGTGCTCGTCGGCTCGGTGCTGCTGTTCATCTTCCGCCGGGTCGTTCAGGACAAGGAGCACGTCCACTTCCGCGAAGCGATCCCGCAAACCCCGGAGGAAGAGGCGGCACTGCTCGGCATCGAGACGACCCCGCCGGCCGCACTGCCCGCGTAAGCTGCACTGCAAAACACGAGGAGGGGCCATGAGCACGATTGTCGTCGCCTACGACCAGACGCCGGGATCGCAAAGGGCATTGGAACGGGCGGCGACGCTCGCCAAGGCGCTCGGGTCCAAGCTCGTGGTCACGAGCGTGACACCGATCATGATGAGCGCGGGACGCTCGGCGGGCCCGATCGACCCGACCGATCCGCCGGAGAAGCACGCCGCGGAGCTCGCGGCGGCGCGCACCTACCTAGAGGGCGAGGGGATCGAAGCCGACTACCAGGGCGCGATCGGCGAGCCGTCGGACGCGATCGTGCAGCTCGCCGACGAGCGGAACGCCGACATGATCGTCGTGGGCCACGAGCACGGGGTCGTGCATCGCCTGTTCGGAGCAAGCGTCAGCGACACGGTGTCGCATCACGCGCACTGCGATGTGCTGATCGTGCACACACCGCACGATTAGCCGGCGGGACGGCTTAACCGGGCCGCTTCGCGGCGTCCCTCGGACGTGGCGCGGTTCCCGACGCTCGTGCGCCATGTTCAACGTTGAACGCGTTCACCGGTGAACGCAAGGGGGGCGAGAAGCCCCATACGCAGCCGCTGCGGGAGCCGACAGACTGGTGCCCGGGTGGATCCCGTTCGGGGGTCTAGGACCGGCATCTGACGTTGCGCCTTCGGGCCTGGTGCTGGTGGTTTGCGTGGTCTTCAAATTTGAAACCGAGCTTCGTATGAGACGTGTGTTTGCATTTGTCGCCGTTGCCGGCTGCCTCGTGGCGCTCTTTGCCATTTCCGGAAGCGGGTCGGGTCCTGCGGTCGCATCGGCTGCAGCTCCCGCGCAGCGGATCGGAATGCGGATCCTGCTCATCACCGACGGAACGGACACGAATTTCGCCGACGCGACCTGCGCCGCCAATCCCGGCATCTGCAACGCCGGGATCGCCTACCAGGACTGGGCCAACACACTCCAGCGCGAGGGAGTTCCGTACACGTCGGTGGTCACGAACAGCGCGAGCCCCGGCAGCGTGGCCCTGCCCGCCCTCTCCTCCACGCTCCCGAACGGAACCGATGTCGCCAACTACCAGGGCGTGGTGGTGGCGGTTTCCGGCACGATGGGCTTGACCGATGCGCAATGGAGCAAGCTGCAGACGTTCGAGCACGACTTCTCGGTTCGTCAGGTCACCGCCTACGTCGTTCCGAGCAGCGATTACGGGCTGGGTTCGGCCAGCCCTGTCGGTGGCGCTCAGCTGCCGCTCTCGACCTCGCTGACACTGACCGCGAGCGGAGCGAAGGTCTTCCCGTACCTCAAGCACGTTGCCGTCGACCCGACTCAATCCACCTGGGCCTACGAGGCGGCGCCGTTGCCGGGCGCGAGCGTCGAGACGCTCATCTCCGGCCCGAGCTCAAGCTCTCTGCTGGGCATCTACACCGCTCCCGACGGGCGCCAGACGATGTTCCAGACCTTCAACGAGAGCCAGTACTACCTCCAGAGCGAGCTCCTGCGACACGGCGAGCTCGACTGGCTGACGCGGAACACCTACTTCGGCGACCAGCGCAATTACCTGGAGACCGACGTCGACGACAACTTCCTGGCCGACGACACGTGGAGCATCGCCGGCAATGCCACCACGGCGCCGCATTCCACCGACTTCACCCCGGCCGACGCCTTGCGTGAGGTTCCCGCCGACGTCGTCACCGCGGCCAACTGGTCCAGAGCCAACAACTTCCGGATCGACATGCTGTTCAACGGCGGCGGCAGCGTCGCCTGGGCGGCCGGGTGCACCGTGGCCACGGGCGGCGACGGCGGGTCGGGCGGGACCGACACCGGATGCAACCCCTCCGCTCCGGGGACCGATCCCCTTCTGGCCCAGTTCCAGACGGCCGATCCGTCGACCGGCAAGCCCTACACGAGCGATTTCGGCTGGATCAGCCACACCTGGGATCACCCGAACATCGACCAGGGCTGCGCAACCCAGGACTACATCGAGGCCGAGCTCAACCAGAACACGATCTGGGGCGGCACCCCGGCATCGACGCCGGGTGATCCCAATGCCGGCGGGCTCGGTCTGAGCGCGAGCACCGACCCGGCGGCAACGCTCGGCAGCGAGAACCCGAACGCGATCATCACCGGCGAGCATTCCGGCCTGGCGAACCTGCTTCCCGGTAATCCGGGTCAGGTCGACCCGCCCGCTCTCGACGACGCTACTGGAGCCACGACGGGCGGGACGCTCCCGGCCGGCCAGTATGTCTATGCCGTCAGCGACCAGTTCAACACCGCGGCGCCGGGCGCTGCACCGGTCGCGGGTTCCGGGCAGTCGGCCGCGTCCGTATCCGCGCCGGTAACCGTCACCGGCACGACCTCGTCGGTCTCGCTCACCTGGGGCGCGGTGTGCCACGCCGCGAACTATCTGATCTACCGAGCGCCGTACACCGGGACGATCGGCGCCTGGTCGCTGATCGGGACGGTGGCGGCGAACACTGCCACCGACTTCACCAACCCAACCGGTAACTCGACCACCAACACCACCGGCGGAGGGGCGATCGAAAAGACCTTCACGGACACCGGGATCACCGGGACGGCGACGGGGAGCACCGGCGCACCCACCGCCAGCACCGTCCCGGCTGACGAGGGCAGCGCGGTCGAAAGCCCCTATGAGCAGAACCCAGCCCTCGACGCCGCGTTCGCCGGCACGATGGACGGCGGCATCAAGTACTTCGGCTCCGATGCCTCGAAGCCCTACCCGAATCCGGCCGACGGCTCGTTTGCCACCGGAGCCTACGGTGGCGCGGAGTACCCAGCCGGCGCCACCTTCCCGGACGCCGGCGGAACGGCGATCCCGCGGTACCCGACGAACATCTACTACAACGTCGCGACGAACGCCCAGGAGGTCGACGAGTACCAGACCCTGTACGACCTCCCCACGTGCAAGCCAGTCGCCGGGGTGACCACGTGCAACCCGGCCGGGACCCCGTTCACGATCGCGCAGATCATCGCGAGCGTCGATCAGGGCATGTTCCAGCACATGATGGGCAACGACCCCCGCCCACACTACTTCCATCAGACGAACCTGATGAGCCAGGCCGGACAGGGCGACGGCCTTTTCTACGAAACGATCAACCCGCTGCTGAGCGAGTACAACACTTATTTCGCGGCCAACGCCCCGATCCAGCAGCCGACGATGGCTCAGATCGGCATCCTGCTCAGCGAGCAGGCCGGCTGGGCGGCGGCCAACGCCTCGCAGATCACCGGCTTCATCCAGAGCAAGGCGGTCACCGTCCAGAATGGCGGCGCGCCGACCGAGATCCCCCTGACCGGCACCAACGTGGGCACCCCGTACGCCGGAACTCAGTCCGGCTGGACGTTGGCGCCGAGCGGCACGAGCAGCTACACCGCCGCGGCGGCCTGGCCGGCTCCCCCAACGGGCCCCGCGATCCCGACCCCACCGACCGGATCCGCACCCGGCAACCCGGCTGGACCACTCGCCTACATCGCGATCCAGGCCGCCCCGAAGACGGTGTCGATCAAGAAGGGCAAGGTCATGGTGTCGCTGAGGTGCGTGGCCACGCGGGGCAAGACCAAGAAGGGAAAGGTCTGCCAGGGCCGGTTCAAGGTCAAGGTGGCGGGCCGCGTGATCAGCCACAAGTTCCGCTTCAAGTCAGGCAAGATCGACCACGTCAAGGTGATGCTCCCCAAGCGCGTGCAGGCACGTGCCGCATCCCTCCATCGCAAGCACCGCAAGCTCATCGGCGCGCTCGTGATCTCGACGAAGCAGCCGAAGGGAGCGGCGCGAATCACCTACGGCAAGCTCACGATCAAGAAATGATGCGCCGGCGACGGTTGATCCTGGGCGTGGCCGCGACGGTCATCCTGAGCGCGTGGCTGCTGCCGACCACCTCGGCAGCGGCGGACGAGACGGTCAAGGTCAAGTTCGCGTCCGACAGCATCGTCGCCGACGGCACTTCCACTACCACCGTGACCGCCGTCGTCACCAGCGCAGGGGTCCGGGTCACTGGACACACGATCGTGTTCACGGCCAGCGACCCCGGGGTCCAGTTCGGAGCGACCAGCGAGAAGGCCAACGGCGCCTACGTCGCCACTCTCACGAGTTCGACCGTCGCCGGGACTGTGATCGTGAGCGCGACCGACGAATCGGTCACACCAACGGCCGCCGGGGACGGGACGCTGACGCAAACCGCCGGTCCGGCCAGCACCATAGGTCTCGCCCTTTCGCCCACATCGATCGTCGCCAACGGCAACTCGTACACAACGGCGACAGCGACAGTTGCGGATGCTCACGGCAACCCGGACACTGCTGACAACGTCGTGTTCTCCTCGTCCGATCCCGGGCAGGTCGTGGAGAGCGTGACGAACAGCGGCAATGGCACATACAGCGCGCTGATCAAAAGCTCGACGACGCCGGGCCAGATCACGATCACCGCAACCGACACCACCGTGAACCTGAGCGCGGTCGCCTCGCTGGCGCAGACGCTGAGCGGGAGCAATCTGTCCCTCGACGCGTTTCCGTCGTCTGCGGTGACCAATCAAAGTGTGACATTGCTGGCCGCCGTGACCTCCAGCCCCGGTTTCCCATCTGGGACCGTCACCTTCTCGAACGGCGGCCGCCCGATCGCCGGGTGTGCCGCCGAGCCGATTACCGCCGCGACACCGGCCGCCACCTGTGCGACCTCGTTTGCGGCGTCCACATCCCCCGAGTTCGTAACGGCAGATTTCACGCCGGACTCCTCTTCCGGCGTGGCCAACGCGACCGGATCCGCAACGGTGATCGTCGGTCCAGACTCTACGTCGACATCGCTCGACGCCTCCAAGACCACCGGGGTCGGTGCCCCCACGACGTACACCGCCACGGTGCAGCCGCCGGTCGGCAGATCGGGCCCGGTCGAGCCCACCGGCACGGTCGAGTTTCTCGACGGGGGTCAACCGATCGGGTCGTGCCTCAGCCAACCGCTCACGAACGGAGGCGCGGTCTGCACGGTCAGCTACCCCTCAAACGGTACTCACAGCATCACCGCGATCTACAGTGGCGATGCGAATTTCAGCACCTCCACATCGCAGCCGGAGACGGTGAGCGCCGTGCCGATACCGGCCGACGCCGCTGGAATCATCGCGGCGACGATGCAGTGGACCTTCAACTACTCGCCGAGCTACACCAAGGTCCTCGCGCTCGTCGTCAACGGCTTGCCCCCCAACTCCACCGTCAGCGTGACTTGCCACGGACGAGGCTGCCCGATTGCCAGGCGCCTCGCGACGATGGCGCGAAGCAAGCGTTGCCAGTCGCCCCAAAAGAACGGCAAGTGTCCCGGCCTTAAAACCGTCAGCCTGACACCCGCATTCCAGAATCGCCGCCTCCGCCCCGGAACACGGATCTCGGTGAAAATCACCCGGCCGGGCTGGATTGGCAAGTCCTACACGTTCACAACCCGCGCGGCCCGTCGGCCGATCATCCAGGTAGGCTGCTTGGCCCCAGGATCGACGCGTCCGAGCACGGGGTGTTGAACGAACTCCGGCAACCCGGTTGCTGTAGACGCGGGCTAAAGCGGGAACAACTGATCGTCGCCGTTTCCGCGATCGTGATCGCGCTTGGTGCCGCGTGTTGCCTGACGCCGGGAGCGAGCGCCGATGCTGGCCTGACGCCCGGCGACATCTACACGGCGGTTCCGAGCGCTGGCTCCCAGTACCTCCATTCGCCGCAAGGGGTCGCGGTCGACTCCGGCGGCAACGTGTATGTCGTCGATGCCGGCGCAAACAACGTCAAGGAGCTCCTCCCTGGTGTCACATGCACCACATCGCTCGCGCCGGCATCTTGCTACGCGATCGTTGCCGGCGGCGGCGCCGCCGCGTCTTTCCCGTGGACGTGGACGACCGACGGAAGCGCAGGATTCTCCGGCGACGGTGGACCGGCGACACAGGCCGAACTCAACGACCCGCTCGGCATCGCGGTCGATGCGGCCGGCAACCTGTACATCTACGACACCGGCAACTATCGCATTCGGATGGTGCCCGCGGTCGCCGGCACGTATTTCGGGCAACCCATGACCGCCGGCGACATTTACACGATCGCCGGCGACGGGACGCCCGGCGACACGGGCGACGGCGGTCTCGCCGTCAATGCGGATGTGGACATCGGCGAGACGCTGGCCGTCGGATCAGACGGGAGCGTTTACTTCAGCGACCTCGTTTCCGGCTGCGTTCGAAAGATCTCACCCGACGACACCATTAGCTCATTCGCGTGCGGCCTGGGCGCGCCGTTGGGGCTGGCGTTCGACGCGAGCGGCAACCTCTATGTCTCGAGCGTCGACGCAAACCAGGTCTTCCAGGTCACGCCTGCCGGCGCCGTGTCCGTGTTCGCCGGCACCGGCACCCCGGGATATGCCGGAGACGGGGGACCTGCCACGGGCGCACAGTTGGATGTCCCGCACGGAGTGACGGTCGCGCCGAACGGAGACGTGCTCATATCTGACAGAGACAACTGCGTCATTCGTTCGGTCTCGTCTGACGGCACCATCAGCACCTACGCCGGCGACAGCTACGCCAACGCCACCGGGGTTGGTCAGGGCTGCGGGTATGGGGGATATTCGGGCGACGGTGGCCCCGCCACCGCTGACGAGGCACAGCTGGGTTATCCCGAAGCGCTCACGGAAAGCCCGAGCGGCAACCTGTACATCGTCGACACCGGAGACGACGCCCTGCGTGAGGTGATCGGGGAACAGACCTCCGCCTCGAGCGATTCGCAGCCGAGCATCAGCGGCGATGACGCCGTGGGGCAGGTCCTGACGGCGAACCCGGGCGAGTGGGCGGGGACCCCGTACCCCTCGCTCGGCTATCAGTGGTGTGTGAGTGGCGGCGCGGGGGTGCAGGGCAACTGCCCGGACGGCTATTCCGCCGTCGATGGCGCCACGAGTCAGACCTACACCGTCGCCCAGGAGGACATCGGCGAGACGCTGACGGTCGTGGTGTCAGCCACCAATCCGCTCACGACCGCATCGGCGTCGGCCGCGCCGACGTCCAGCATCACGAGCGCTCAGTAGACGCTCGGCACGGCTCGAACGTCACGTTTCCCGCGCCGCCCACTCGAGCAGCGGCTCGAGCGAGAACACCGCGTCGTCGATGCCGGCGTGCGGGTCGCCGATCGCGGCGAATCGCGCCGGCACGGTCGCGATCGTGAACTCGCTCGGATCGACGTCGCCTAGCTCTTCCCACGAGATCGGCGTGGACACGGTTCCGCGCGGATTGCCCCGCACCGAGTACGCACTCGCGATGGTGTGGTCCCGCGCGTTCTGGTTGTAGTCGACGAACACCTTGTGCGGATCGCGATCCTTTCGCCACCACGTCGTGGTCGCATCGGCGGGGATCCTTCGCTCCACCTCGTGCGCGAACGCGAGCGCCGCCTCGCGCACCTCGGCGAAGCCCCATCGCGGCTCGGTCCGTACGTAGATGTGGAGGCCGTTGCCGCCCGAGGTCTTGGGCCAGCCGACCGCGCCGATCTCGTTCAGCACCTCGTGCGCGACGTCCGCCACCCTGCGGACCGCGTCGAACGAAGCCTTCGGCATCGGATCGAGATCGATCCGCCACTCGTCGGGCTTCTCGACGTCCGCCCTACGCGAGTTCCAGGGATGGAACTCGACGGTGGCCATCTGCACCGCCCAGATCACGCTGCCAAGCTCGGTGACGCACAACTCGTCGGCGGTCCGGCCGAACCGCGGGAAGTAGATCTCCACGGTCTCGACCCACGGCGGCGCGCCCTTCGGCAGCCGCTTCTGATGAACCTTCTGGCCGTCAACCCCGTCGGGGAAGCGATGCAGCATGCACGGGCGCTCGCGCAGCGCGCGGACGATCCCGTCCCCAACGCTCATGTAGTACCGGGCGAGGTCGAGCTTGGTCTCGCCGCGGTCCGAGAAGTACACGCGGTCGGGGCTCGAGAGCCGGACGGTCCTCCCGTCAACCTCAAGTTCCACAAACCGGCTTGTGCCAGAGGCCGCCACGGTCATGCCAGGTTAGACCGCACCCGCGGCCGGATCTCATCGAGCCGCGGTCTGCAGCAACTGTTGCGCGGCCCGCGCGCCGCTCCGGAGCGCGCCCTCCATCAGCCCGTGCCACCCGCCCGCGGTGTGCTCGCCGGCGAACATGAGCGGCCCGACCGGCCCCGCCAGCCTCTCGCGGTCGAGCGGCACGGTGGCCGACGCGGCCGAGTAGGCGCCGCGCACCCACGGGTCATCGGCCCAGGTGGACAGCAGGACGCGATCGACATTCAGCTCCAGGTCGGGCCGGAGCGCCGCCAGCGCGTCGAGCCACCGCTCGGGACCGGCGGCGACCTCGAGTGCGTCGAGTGCGCCGGGCGACCCAGCGAACGCTGCCACGAACGCGAGCGGCTCGCCGTCGCGCCCGAGCTGGGTCCAGCACCAGAACCGTTCGTCGACC
>OBLV0100000344.1_pt1 | contig 14647 bp, 13 predicted proteins | sample 1520071 | NCBI WGS metagenome assembly OBLV01 (sample SAMEA3888446, study PRJEB22518) | metagenome | reverse complement strand
ACCGAGATCTACACTCTTTCCCTACACGACGCTCTTCCGATCTCTCGGCGACGCTCCAAACGCTAGGATTCGACCGTGCGAGTCGCCAGTTGGATGCTTCACCCGAACCGAGCAACGACGTAGGACTGTGACGGAGCCGACCACCACGTTGAACGCGAAGTTCAGCGGTCCAGGGGCTACGGCCACGAGTTGGGACGATGCACGGAGTGCACTGGAGACGGCGGAGCTGTTCTGGATAGCTACCGTACGTGCCGACGGGCGACCGCACATGACGCCCCTCGTCGCCATCTGGCTTGATGACATGCTGCACTTCTGCACAGGAGAGAGTGAGCAGAAGGCAACCAATCTGCGTGACAACCAGAACGTCATCCTTATGACCGGTAGCAACCAGTGGGATCGTGGCATGGACGTCGTCGTTGAAGGCCGGGCGGCCAGAGTGACCGATCAGACCACGCTCGAGCGGCTCGCAGAAGCCTGGACCCACAAATGGGACGGCAGTTGGAACTACGAGCCAGGTCCGGAAGGCTTCAAGGACGACGGGGACGAAGTCATTCTGGTGTTCACGGTACGACCGGACAAGGCATTCGCTTTCGCCAAGGGCTCCTTCAGTCATACTCGATATACGTTCTGATTTCGCTAACCATGTGGCGGCAGGTGGATCGAATGCTGGGACCGACCAGTTTCTGAGGCGTCAGCGGACCGCTTTCCCGATCCGGGGTACCTTGGTTCGGTCGGACGTGCCGATGAAGCACTAGTCGGCGCCCGCCGACGACCCTCGGGTTGTTCCAGGCCGTGAAAAGTGACCGAATCCGCGATTGTTAGGATCGGCTGCTGACCCGCCGTAACCGGGGTGAGTCCCAACCAGTGGAGGTGCCAGATGGCCGAGCTCCCAGCGCCGCCAGAGGGAATCGTGCTCGCTCACTTCATCGTCTCGGACGATGTCGAGCGTTCTCGGCGCTTCTACACCGAGGTGCTGGGCGGCAGGGAGGTGTTCTCCGGAGGTCCGACCTATGTCGCACTGTCCAACAGCTGGATCATCATCAATGTTGGCGGAGGCCCGACCGACGACAAGCCCACGGTCACCCTGGAGACGCCACGCGATCCCGACCGGGTCAGCAGCTTCCTCAATATCCGGGTCAGAGACATCGCAGCCGTGTACGCCGAATGGAGCGCCCGGGGTGCAAATTTCCTGACGCCGCCGAAGCAGCACCAGTACGAGATCCGTTGCTACATCCGCGATCCTGACGGCTACATCATCGAAGTAGGGCAGACCACCGACCCAAACGGGGATTGGTCGCCTCCGCATTGGCCGTCGAGCCCGTCCGGCGGGGAGTCTGACTAAATGCGTTCCGACATCAAACCAGGCGGTGTATTCCCGGATTACTCGTTGCCGGACCACGTCGGTACGGTCCGTACACTCAGCGAGTTGCAGGGACGCGATCCGCTGATCCTGATGCTCGCCCGCGGCGGCTACTGCCCGAAGGAGCATCAGCAGCACCTAGAGCTGGCGGCGAACCAGTCCAAGGTCGCGGTGGCCTACACCCAGATCGTGACCATCGCCACCGACGACCACCACGTCCTGCAGGAGTTCCGGGCCTCGGTCGGAGCCCAATGGACCTTTCTCTCCGACCCCGGTCGGACGGTCCAGCGCGACCTCGACATCGAGGAATACACCGACCCCGAGCATGACCCGATGATTCCCCACACGTTGGTGCTGAAGCCGGGACTGGTGGTTCACAGCGTCTACAACGGTTACTGGTTCTGGGGACGCCCGTCGTTCTACGAGCTGTGGCGCGACCTTCGCGCCGCCTCGAGCGAGATCCGCCCGGACTGGGACCTGAGCAAGCCAGGGTTGCGCGAAGCCTGGGATGCCCACGACTACTCGAAGTTTCACGGATGGGACCGGCGGGCTCAGTCGATGCCATCATCGTATGAGTCATAACTGTCGTATGAGTCATAGCTGACCTTGATGCGGACGCCGGTGTGCGAGCTGCTCGGGATCGAACAACCGATCGTCCAAGCGCCGATGTCGGCGGTGGCCCAGCTTGCCGCGGCGGTCTCCAACGCCGGGGCGCTCGGCATGTTGGCGTTGACGTGGTCCGATCCCGCCGGAGACGTGGTGCGTGAAACGGCGGCGCTCACCGACGGTCCCTTTGGCGGCAATCTGATTATCGCCTCCGATCAGCATGCTCGCCTTGACAGCGCCCTTGAGGCCGGGCTGCGGATCGTGTCGCTCATGTGGGGAGATCCCGCCGGCTACGTCGAGCAGGTCCACGACGCCAAGGGAATCGTTCTGCACACCGTCGGCAGCGCGGAAGAAGCACGGCGAGCAGTCGACAGCGGCGTCGACGTGGTCGTGGCGCAGGGTTGGGAGGCTGGCGGCCACGTATGGAGTCAAGTCGCAACGCTTCCCTTGGTGCCCGCCGTCGTCGACGCGGTGGCACCGGTACCAGTGATCGCGGCCGGCGGGATCGGCGACGCTCGCGGCGTGGCCGCGGTGCTCGCGCTGGGCGCGCAAGCGGCGTGGCTGGGTACCCGGTTTCTCCTGGCCCAGGAGATGCCCATCCACAAGGACTATCGCCGTCGTCTGATAGGCGCAGCCGAGACCGACGCCCAGTGGTACCCAAACCTCTTCACCGTCGGATGGCCCAACGCCCCCCACCGCGTCCTGCGAAACTCGACGGCCGAGGCGTGGGAAGCGGCGGGCCGGCCCCCATTGGGAAGTCGCGCCGGAGAGGGCGACGTCATCGCCCACTTCGCCGACGGCGAGCCAATTGTCCGCTACGAGACGGCGGCGCCGATGGTCGGTACCACCGGGGACGTCGAGGCGCTCTCGTTGTGGGCGGGACAGAGCGTTGCCCTCGCGAGGCAGTTACAACCAGCTGGGGAAATTGTGGCCGAGCTTGTCTCCGGCTTGTAACTGGCAGTACACGACGTGACGACCGCGATCAACGGCACTGGGGGGCTCGGATCGGCTATCGCCCGCCTGCTCGGCTCCTCGGGCGACGTGGTAGCCGGAACGTTCGGGTGCTGGTAGAAGGCGGGTCAAGCCGTCGGGTTGCTGCGGCGATCGGTCCCGGGCCGCTGGGCCCGCCGGACCGGTGTCTGCCACACGTGCGAAACGGCGCTCATTGCCGGGAACGTCGATTACAACCCCCAACCAGTCGAGCCCCCCGCTGACGGAAGCGTGTTCATCTGCTGCTCTCAGCCTCGCGACGACCTCGCGCTCGATCTATGAAGATTGCGAATCTGGCGGGATGCCATTTTACCCAGATGGAGAAGGAGAAAATCGTTGACGGTCGACTATGACGTGATTGTTATTGGCGGCGGTTCCCCGGGTGAGCATTGCGCCGGAGAGCTGGCAGACGGCGGCCTGCGTGTCGCTGTCGTCGAGCGCGATTTGGTCGGCGGTGAGTGCTCCTATTGGGCTTGCATCCCGTCGAAGACATTGCTCCGACCTGGCGAAGCGGTCCACGGGGCGCGGGAGGCGTCCGCCACTGCCGAGGTGGATGTTGCGTCCGCTCTGGCCTGGCGTGACTTCATGGTGTCGGGCTATTCCGACGCCGGCCAGGTGAGCTGGCTGGCCGCCAAGGGAATAGACCTCCTGCGCGGCACTGGCCGGTTGGCTGGAAACGGCGCCGTCGAAGTGAATGGCGTCCGGCACACCGCCACTCATATCGTGCTTGCCACCGGCTCCGATCCAGTCGTGCCGCCGATTCCCGGTGTATCCGAGCTCGCGGGTGTGTGGACCAACCGCGAGGCGACGGGCATGAAGACGGTGCCGCGACGCCTCGTCGTGTTGGGAGGAGGTCCGGTCGGCGTCGAGATCGCTCAGGTCGTGCGCCGCCTCGGCGGCGAAGTGGTGCTCGCCGAGGGGGCCAAACAGCTCCTGGCGCACGAGCCGGCACCCCTCGGGCAAGCGCTAGGGGAGGTCCTTCGCCGCGATGGCGTTGAGCTGCGACTGGGCGTGCGCGCCATCTCGGCCCGGCGCGACGGCGACGATTATGTCCTAGAGCTCGACGACGGCACCGAGGCGCGTGGTGATCGGCTCTTGTTGGCCACGGGGCGGCGGCCACGGGTGAACGGCCTCGGCCTCGAAACGATAGCAGTGCAGGCGGGTCCGCACGGCATTCCGGTCGACGATCACCTGCGCGTGGCCGAAGGCGTATGGGCCATTGGCGACGCCACCGGAATACGTCTCTTGACCCACGTCGGCAAATACCAGGGGGAAGTCGTCGCCGCGAACATCCTCGGTGAGCCGCGCCCGGCCAACTACGAGGCAATCCCGAGTGTGGTGTACACCGATCCACAGGCCGCGACAGTTGGCGCCGATACGGCCCGCTTCGCTGCGACGACAGCCTTGACGGAAGTGGCGAAAACAGCCACATATACCCACGCCTACGCCCAATCCAATGGTTTCTTGACCTTGCTGAGCGACGGCGAAGTATTGGCTGGCGCCTATGCGCTCGGACCCGAAGCGGGAGAGTGGCTACAGCAGGCCACGGTCGCCATCCGCGCCCACGTGCCCCTTCAAGTTCTACGCGACACGATCCAGCCGTTCCCCAGCTTCTCCGAGATTTTCGTCGCCACTCTCAAAGCACTCATCAAAGAGGTTCGGATCGCGTGAATCCGCGACGAAATCTAGTCTCGTGACTTGGCCGCTGGTGAGTGGCGTAGGTCAGGTGCGTCGCTCTCGGGGAGGGTTCGGCGCGGATCGGCTCCAGGGCCACCCGGCCTGCGTCTACGCCTTCGAACAGGCGGATTCCGGAGCCGAACAGCACCGGTGACAGCGCGATCGAGAACTCGTCGATGAGGCCGGCGTTCACGTACTGCAGGATCGTCGCGCCACCGCCCGCGATGCGGACGTCGCGGTCGCCGGCGGCCTCGCGGGCCTGGTCGAGTGCAGACTCGATGCCGTCGTTGACGAAGTGGAAGGTGGTGCCGCCCGGCCGCTGCCAGGGGTCACGCTTCTCGTGGGTCACGACGAAAACCGGCGTGTGGAACGGCGCCTCCTCGGGCCACGCCCCCTCGCCAGCGTCGAACATGCGCTTGCCCATGACGCTCGCGCCGGTGCGCTCGAACGTCTCCCGTACGATGTCGTTGTCGCGCCCTTCCTCGCCGCCCTCGCCAAGCTTCAGGTTCTCCCGGAAAAACCGCTGCGGGAAGATCCACTGCTGCAGTTCCATCCACCGCTGGCCCATCAGGTCGTCGATGGAGTCCGGCGCGATGAAACCGTCCAGCGACATTGACACGCTGAAGAACACCTTTCCTGCCATCAGCCCCCCGATCCCTCGTGAACGATCCTGGTGACGTAGGCAGCCAGATTGCTCAAAGTCTGCTGGCCGCCTTCGATCGCGTGGTACTTGTCGACCGCCTCGTCGCGCAGTTCCTTGGTCGGGAACACCGTGTGCATCTGGATCCTGGTCGCCTCACCGTCTGGCTCGAACGTCACGACCGACTCGAAGGCGTTCGGGTCGCTGCGGGACTCACCGTGTCGCATCGCGATCCGCGCCGGCGGAGTGATCTCGGTCCAAGTGATCCACTCGCGGTAATCGGCTCCGTCTGGTCCGTGCATCACGAAGTCCCACGCTCCACCGACGCGGAACTCGAACGAGTGCGTGGTGGTGGTGAACCCCTCCGGGCCCCACCACCGCGACAGGTGCCGGACCTCGGTGAACGCCTCGAACACCAGCTCCCGTGGGGCGTCGATGACCCGGGATAGCACAATCTCGCGGTCGGCCGTCGCGGACTGTGCCGGCGCTGCTTGTCCGGTGCTGCTCATGAGCTATTCCTCCTGTGTTTCCCGCTTCATGTCCTGCACGTATGCGTCGAGCCGGTCGAAGCTCTCGTTCCAGAACCGCTCGAACCCGCCGGCCCACTCGTGAACCGCTTGCAACCCACGGGCGTCAAGGCCGTACAAGCGCTGCCGGCCTGCCTTGCGGTCCCGTACCAGCCCGACCTCTCGCAGCACCCGCAGGTGTTTGGACGCCCCCGGTTGGGGTATCCCCAGCTCCTGGGCCAACTCGGTCACCGGCCGCTCACCAGCGCCCAGCAGCACCAGGATCTCCCTGCGCCGCGGCTCGGCGATTGCGTTGAAGACGTCCGACGTCGTCGCTGCCCGGGCCATGCCAACCATCATATACCTATAAAGGCATGTGTTGCGTGGCGATGAGCGAAGTCCCGCATTGGTCCGCTCAACAACGGTGGACGCGGCGTGTAGTCGGCGACGGTGACTAGGCAGAAATAGCCCAACCAGGTCATTGACCGACGGCCGCCGTCACCCGACGATAGAGAGGGTGCCCCGCCCGTCCCGTCTGGCCGCGCTCGCCCTCTCGCTCACCGTGACGATCGCGGTGGGTGCGGTCGTGGCCGGTGTCGGGTCACCGGCCAACCCCTCGACGCGTTCGGTGGCGATCGGGTCCAACCTCTACGGCCTGGGTCCCTCGACGCCTCCACCGGCGACAACACCCGAGCCGATCACACCCGAGCCGACAACACCCGAGCCGACAACACCCGAGCCGTCAACCACGACCTCGGTCACTGGCCTGAGCAACACCAACAGTCCGCCCCCGACCGCGGTTCGTCCTCCTCGCTCGACCACCACCTCGACGCGACCGCATCCAACCTCGACCACCTCCCCCGTCCGAGACCCCGGCCCCACCAGGGTCGACACCATGACATACGGATCGATGCTGGTCACCTCCACTCTGGTCGGCCCGCCCCCCACCCCGTCCGGCCAGCTCTGTCCGTGCAACCCCGCTGGCGTACCCCTCGGTGGGGCGGGCCTGCCCGGTGCCGACATAACCGGCCATGTCAGCGACGACCTCGGCCACCCCATCGCCGGGGTGTGCATCACGCTCACCGACGGCGTCATGGCGCCCACGACGGTGAGCACCGACTCAAGCGGCATGTGGCACTACCAGTTCCCCGGCCTGGGAGCTCACGGTATTGTTTGGTTCACCTACACCGAGTGCCGCCCCACGGTGCCGGGATGGGACCTGCCCGACACGTTCTTCACCGACTACACCTTCGATTCCGGGTTGACGATCACCATTGACGCCAAGGTCGAACCGGGGGTCGCGATCGAGGGAGTGCTGGTCAACGGCTCCGGCCAGCCGATGCCCGACGCCCAGGTGGCGCTCGATTTCAGCGGCGGGGACCAGTACGTGCGGCGGACCACCACCGACGCCACCGGGCACTTCGCCTTCACCGATGTCGGCGCCGGCCACGTGGGCGTCGGCTACAACCCACCGGGCGACAACGGCTCCAGCTTTCCCGACGGCTACCCCCCGAACACCGTCGAGGTGCCCGTACCCTTGTTCAGTCACGGCCAGATGGACATGATCACGACCTCTGGCATGAGCTATCCCATCAGGCTGGTTGCCCACTGAGGCGTCGCCACCGCCGGCTTCGAGCCAGGCATGATATGGCGATGACGGATCCCTCCATCCGTTCGTTCGACGCCAGCGCCCTGTACCAGGCTCTCGATGCGCAGCGAACCGAGCGTGCACTGAGTTGGCGGGGCGTCGCCGACCAGATCTGGGACCTGTCGTCCGAGCTCAACGACCGCCGCCGGGACCATCCCATCAGCCAGTCGACGCTCACCAATATGGCGAAGCAACCGAGGACCAGCTGCCAGCACGCCCTGTTCATGCTCCGGTGGCTTGGACGCAGCCCAGAGAGTTTCCTACAGGGGGCGGCTGGTGACCACCCGCGTTTCGCGCTCCCCCAGGTAGGCCCGGATCGCCGACTCCGTTGGGCGCTCAAACTCCTGTATGCCGCGATGGACGAAAGGCGGCAGGTGGACGGCCTGACGTGGCCAGCGCTTGCCGTGCTCCTCGGGTGCAGCCCCAGCCAGCTCACCGGCTTGCGCACGGCAAGGTTCGCGACCGGCATGGACCTGGCTATGCGAATCGTCCAATGGATGGGCCGGCCCGCGGCCGACTTCGTCTTCCCCGCCACCTGGTGACGACCCCGCTCTCCATGATCGGCGACGTTCGGTCCTCGCTAAAGAGGGCGGTGTAACGAGCAATGTTCCCTCGGGCCGATCAGGCCAAGAGGCGGGTCCAACAGGCTCGGCCCTTGGATGGTGACCGCTGGCGGCCTGACCAGGTTCGGTTCATCGTGCACGACGTCGTCCTCCCATCGCTTCAACCATCTTGCGGGACTCACCGGCTCAGGGACGGATTCGATCAGTCCCCAACGTGAAGAGCACCAGTGGACCGCCGTCGACGGGAGCCGTCATGCGCCTGACGACGTCTCGAGGGCCGGCGACGAGGACATACTCCACGTTGCGTACGTGAGAGATCTTGCCTACTTTTTCTCCGCTGGGGTTGTAGATACCAATCTGTGCGCCGATGTAGCGTTTGGAGTCGAAGGCTAGGACGCCAACGTGGCCGTGCACCGAGCACATCGCCACGAGTTCTTCGAGCGACACCCATGACTCGTTGTTATAGGAGACGACGACCACGTCGGCTCGAACGTCCGCGATCACCTGGCGGAGAGCAAATGGCATCTGACGGGTCGAGTTGAACACACTCTTCGTGGCGTCATCTCGACTGTCGACGCGCTTGCAGGCCACGCCGTAGTAGTCGGGCGCATCCCAGGCGACCAGTGTCTCCCAGATGTGATAGTTCGTGAAATAGCGGTGCTGGTTGTATGGGGGATCGAGGTAGGCCAAATCGACCTGGGGCAGCTCGTGGACGGCCGCGCAGGCGTTGCCGCGCACGGCATGACCAGGGCCGACGAAGAGTTCGGGCGGCCGGAGTTCCAGCGCGTGGAAGGAACGTGAGGCCCATTTTTTCACGTACGCCATCTGGACACCGGTGGTGGAGTCGACCCGGTCAGCGGCTTCGATCAGGCTGGTCAGCAGGATTGGGAACAGAGAATTGCCGCTGAACTGCCGGTCGAGCGCATTGCGGATGGCGTCTACGCGCGCCCCGTTGAACGGCTGGAAATAGTGAGACTGAATACAAAATGTCTCGGTAAAGTAGCCGCGCTCACCCGGTAGGTTGCTCAGGTAGCGCAGGGCATCTTTCAGGTCGTCTTTGTCGACGACGGATCCGTCGGTTTCGATGTAGCACTTGGCAAACATCTCGGAATATCGTGCCATGTCCACCGCCGTGACCTCGGCCCCGCGACGCTTGAACTCCTGCGCGACGCGAGTCGTGCCGGTGAACAAATCGAGTGCGGTCGAAGCACCGGCAAGGGCCAAGAGGTCGCCGAGAATCGGGACGAGCACCCGTTTGGACCCGATGTACTTGATCACGAGCGCGTTCCCGGTAGAACCATCCGGACCATCATGGGACAGTACCAACGAGATACGAGCGCGACGTGGATCGACGCCCACCGTGGGTACCGGCCCAGGGCAGTCAGCCGCGTTGGTGTCGCGGCCCACAGCGGTGAGGTGACGACGAGCAGGATCCCGGCCGACGGTTCGCGTGCGGGCGCTGACGGGCCGGGCCGGGGCGACCGCCTTTCGTAGCTGGGCGATTTCCCGGCCGACCACGCGCGGTGCCGGTCCGGGCAGATCGCGTAAGCCTCGCCAAGACATCACCGCCACTGCCAGCAGCACGGCGAGGGCCGCTACGCCGGCGCCGTGAATGGCGAGCTCCGCCGCTGCGAGTGTGGTGAGGAGAGCGACCGAAACGATCGCGGCGGCGATGTTTCCTTTGGCGACCCGACTTTGGGGAGCGAGTCTCCAACTCTGGACGAAGTATTGCAGGGCCCGAACGAAGCGAACTGCTGGCGGTACGCGGCCCCGAGGTTGTTGAGGGCCGTGTGGTTGGTTGGGTCCAATCGCAAGGCCTCCAGGGCATGAAGCCGTGCGTCGCGGGCCGCCTGGCCTTGACGGCGACGAAGCCGCTTCGAAGGCCGCAGCGCCGCTGTTCGGGCCCGCGGCGCGGTGCAAACGGCCGCCCCCACCGAGAGGTCGGAGCCGGCGAGCGATTCGTCGCCCGCCGGGGAACAACTATGGGTATGAGCGGCTCAAGCCCGTCCGCCCTTCGCGAACAGGGAGCGGTACAGACGCTGGATGTGGAGATTGTGATCCCGGTCTACGACGAGGAGGCAGCCCTCGAGGCGTCGATCCGCCGGTTGCACCGTTACCTGGTCGAGCACTTCCCACTCACGTGGATCGTTACCATCGCCGACAACGCCAGCCGGGACCACACCTGGGGCGTCGCTCGCCGCCTGGCCAGCGAACTACCGAACGTGCGGGTCCTGCACCTGGCCGAGAAGGGCCGGGGTCGGGCGCTGCGCGCCGCCTGGACGGCAAGCACCGCCACGGTGGTGGCATACATGGACGTCGACCTGTCCACCGACCTCGACTCCCTGCTGCCGCTGGTCGCGCCGCTGCTGTCGGGCCATTCTGACGTCGCCATCGGGACGCGGTTGGCGCCAGGGGCTCGGGTGGTTCGTGGCCCGAGGCGGGAGATCATCTCCCGGGGCTACAACCTGATCCTCAGAACGGTGCTGGGCAACGAGTTCTCCGACGCTCAATGCGGCTTCAAGGCGCTTCGCTCGGACGTCGCCCGGGTGCTCTTACCCTTGGTCGACAACGAGAACTGGTTCTTCGACACCGAACTGCTGGTGTTGGCCGAGCACAACGGCCTGCGGATTCATGAAGTCCCGGTGGATTGGGTCGACGACCCCGACTCCCGGGTCGACGTCGCCAGCACCGTACTCGAGGACCTGCGGGGGATCGGGCGCATGATGTTGCGACTGGCGGCCGGTGGCGGCGACCTGCCGGCGGGCGCGCTCGTCCCGGCGCCGGTCGAGCCGGCGTTGGCCGGCCAGGTCGTCCGCTTCGCCCAAGTCGGGGCGATGAGCACCGCCTTGTTCACCATCCTCTTCCTTCTCCTCGCCGGCATAGGAGGCCTCGGGCCGATCACGGCGGATGTGCTGGCCCTGGTGGTGTGCGCCACCGTTAACGCGCTGGCCCACCATCGGCTCACCTTCGCCATGCGCGGGCCGACCGGTCGCAGACGGCGCTACCGCGCCGCCGTGCTCGTCGCGACGCTTCCGCTGGTGGGCACCGTCGGGGCGCTGCTCGTCGCCGGCTGGGCTCGAGTAACGTCCTTTGCCGCCGACCTCGTGATCCTCACCGTGGTCAATGCCGTGGTGTCGCTTGGCCGTTTCCTCCTCTTGCGGCGTTGGGCGTACCGTCGATGACGACCCTCGCCCCGCCGCCTCCTGCGCCCATGCCCGCGCCGCCCGAACCGGCCCGGCAGGCAACGGGCGACTCGGCCGGTCGTCATGGGAGCCACTGGGCGCTGCTGGCGTTGTTGGCTGGCACCGCGGTGCTGTACCTGTGGGGCCTCGGTCGCTCCGGCTGGGCCAACGCGTTCTATTCGGCGGCGGTGCAGGCGGGAACGAAGAGTTGGAAGGCCACCTTCTTCGGGTCCTTCGACGCCGCCAACTTCATCACCGTCGACAAGCCCCCGGCCGCGCTGTGGGTGATGGACATCTCGGCCCGGCTGTTCGGGCTCAACAGCTGGTCGATCCTGGTGCCCCAGGCGTTGGAGGGCGTCGCTTCCGTTGGGCTGTTGTATGCGACGGTCCGGCGCTGGTTCGGCACCGTTGCCGGTTGCGTGGCCGGCGCCGTATTGGCCCTTACCCCGGTCGCGGCCCTGATGTTCCGATACAACAACCCCGACGCCCTCCTGACCCTGCTGCTCATCGCAGCGGCCTACGCCGTGGTCCGAGCGGTCGAGGACGGTCGCACCCGCTGGCTGGTCGTGGCGGCCACGCTGGTTGGCTTCGCTTTCTTGGCGAAATTGCTGGCCGCGTTCATCGTCGTCCCGGTGTTCGCACTGGTGTATCTGATCGCGGCACCGACACCGCTGCGTCGCCGGTTGGGCCAACTGGCGATCGCAACGGGCGCGCTGGTGGTCGCCAGCCTGTGGTGGGTGATCGTGGTGGAGCTGATTCCCGCCGGCAGCCGCCCCTACATCGGCGGGTCCCAGAACAACAGCCTCTGGAACGTGATGTTTGGCTACAACGGCTTCGGTCGGCTGACGGGTAACGAGTCGGGCAGCGTGGGCGGCGGACCGGTCGCGGGGAGCCGGTGGGGCCTTACCGGGCTGACCCGCATGTTCAATGCCCAGTTCGGCGGCCAGGGTTCCTGGCTGATGCCGGCCGCCCTCGTGCTGCTGGCGACCGGGCTGGCGTTGTCGTGGCGAGCGTCGCGGGCCGACCGGACCCGGGCCGCCCTCGTGCTCTGGGGCGGCTGGCTGGTCCTGACCGCGGCCGTGTTCAGCTTCGGCGAGGGAATCATCCACCCCTACTACACGGTCGCCTTCGCGCCGGCGATCGGCGCCCTGATCGGCGTTGGGGGTGCCACCTTATGGGCCCATCGCACCCATTGGCTGGCTCCGGTCTCCCTGGCCGCCGCCGTGGGCCTCACCGGCATCTGGGCCGACGTCCTATTGGAGCGGACCCCCAGATGGCTCCCGTGGTTGGGCCCGGCCGTGCTCGTGACCGGCCTGGTCGTCGCGGCGTTGGTGTTGGTGATGGGGCTGGCCGGGCTGGCTGGCCTGCCGGCGCCCCTTGGCGGGCGCGTTCGGGCCGGCATGAGCATGTTCGCGCTCGCCGCCGCCCTCGCCGTCGGGTTGGCCGGGCCGACCAGCTACACCCTGGCCACGGTGAGGACGGCCTATTCCGGCGCCATCCCCTCGGCCGGTCCCGCGGGGAGCGGCGGCCCCGGCGGCCCCGCCGCTGGGCCCGTCGGCAGGTTCGGCGGGGGCGGGCCGGGCGGTCGTTTCCGGGGTCGGCCGAGTAGCGCACCCGTAGTAGGTGGACCGGGCGCCATCGGTGGCCTCGGTGGCGCGGGTGGGGCGGCGGGCGGCTTCCCGGGCGTAGGTGGCGCAAGCGCAGCCGGTGGTCAAGGCGCGGTGGCCGGCGGGTTCGGCGGCCAGGGCGGATTCCCGGGCGGTGGAACCCCGGTGCGCCGCTTTGGAGGAGGCGGTGGCGCCGGCGGGGGCCTGCTCAACGGCAGCACCCCCAGCGCGGCCCTGACCGCCCTGCTCAAAGAGGGAAGCAGCCGGTACACCTGGGTGGCGGCGACGGTGGGGGCCAATGACGCGGCTGGCTACCAGCTCGCCACCCGGTTGCCCGTCATGGCCATCGGCGGCTTCAACGGGACCGATCCGGCGCCGACGCTGGCCGAATTCGAAGCCGATGTCGCCGCTGGCCGGATCCACTACTTCATCGGCGGCGGCGGCGGCGGGCTCTTAGGTGGGGGGTCGACGGCCAACCCGGCCAGCACCATCTCGAGTTGGGTAGCGGCCCATTTTTCCCCGCAACGTGTCGACGGGGTCACGCTCTACAACCTCGGCTGACGTCGCCTGGACCTCGAACTGGGTCCGGTACAGCTCGGCGTAGAGGCCCTGGGCGTCCATGAGCTTCTCGTGGGTGCCCCGTTCGACGATGTGCCCGTCGTCGATGACTAGGATCTGGTCGGCGTTGCGGACCGTCGAGAGGCGGTGGGCGATCACGATCGAGGTGCGGCCCTCCAGCGCCGTGGCCAGGGCTCGCTGGACTGCCACCTCGGACTCCGAGTCGAGGTGGGCGGTGGCCTCGTCGAGGACGACGACGTCGGGGGCCTTGAGCAGGAGCCGGGCGAGAGCGACGCGCTGCTTCTCGCCCCCCGAGAGCCGGTAGCCCCGGTCGCCGACCATGGTGTCGAGGCCGTCGGGCAGCGATTCGATCAGCGGCAGGATCTGCGCCGCCCGCACGGCGTCAACGATCTCCTCCTCGGTGGCGTCCGGCTTGGCGTAGAGCAGGTTGGACCGGATGGTGTCGTGGAAGAGGTGGGCGTCCTGGGTGACGGCGCCGACGACCGCATGCAACGAGCTCAGGGTGGCGTCGCGCACGTCGACGCCGTTGATCCGCACCGAGCCAGCGCTGACGTCGTAGAGACGGGGAACGAGATGGCTGATGGTCGTCTTGCCGGCGCCGGAGTGGCCGACGAGCGCCACCAGCTGCCCGGGTGCCACCGAGAACGACACGTCGAAGAGGACCTGCTGGCGCGGCGGCCGTTCCAGGATCGCCACCGATTCGAGCGAAGCCAGCGACACCTCCTCGGGGGTGGGGTAGCTGAAGTCGACGTGGTCGAACTCCACCGACGCCGGCCCCCGCTCGATCGGAACGGCCCCGGGCCGCTCGGCGATAAGGGGCGGTAGGTCGAGCACCTCGAAGACCCGATCGAAGGAGACCAGGGCGGTCATGACGTCGACCTGGACGTTGGACAGGGCGGTGAGCGGCGCGTAGAGGCGGACCAGGAACAGCGCCATGGCCACGACGGTGCCGACGGGTAACTCCCCGCGAGCGGCCAGGACGCCGCCCCACCCGTACACGAGGGCGGTGGCCAGCGACGCCGTCAGCAGCAGGGCGACGAAGAACACACCGACATACATCGACTGCCGGATGCCGATGTCGCGGACCTCGCCGGCGCGCCCGGCGAAGGTGGCGGACTCCGAATCGGGCCGGCCGTAGAGCTTGACCAATTGCGCCCCGGACACGTTGAACCGCTCGCTCATGGTGGAGTTCATGAGCGAGCTGAGGTTGTAGCCATCGCGGGTCAGTTTGGCCAGGCGCCCGCCGACCCACCGGGCCGGGACGATGAACACCGGCAGCATGAGCAGCG
>OBLV0100000343.1_pt1 | contig 14657 bp, 15 predicted proteins | sample 1520071 | NCBI WGS metagenome assembly OBLV01 (sample SAMEA3888446, study PRJEB22518) | metagenome | reverse complement strand
TTGCTTCGCGCCCCAAGCTGGCCAACCTGCTCCTGCACGGGGCCTACGAAGGCGGGACGCCGGCGCTGGAGCGGCGCGCGGACGCGCTCTGGCCACTGGAGCTGCTGCTGATCCGGGCCGCGCCGACCCGCCTGGCCGCCGCCCGCAAGGTCGTCTCCGGGGCGATCCTCGGCGGCCTGCTCGGACTGGCGCGGAAACGCTTCCTCGAGGCGGGCGCCGCCGCCCTGCCGGGGCTCACCCAGATCGGCACCTTCATCGCCCTGGCACCGCTGCTGGGAACCGAGTCGGCGACCGCGGCCGCCGAAGGCAAGAGCTACCGGCGACCGCAGCCGGAGCGCGCCGTCGCCAGGTTCGCGGGGACTCCGCTCAACAGTCGCCTGATGCTGGCGCTCAGCCACGGGCCGATGAGCATCGAGCAGATCGCCACCGAGACCGAGCTCGCGCCCGAGCAGGTCGAGCTTGCGCTGTCCGCCTTGGAAGAAGAGTCGCTGGCGGAACTCGCCGTGGTCGAGGGAGAGGACGGCAAGCGCCACTACGAGAGCCGCTGGCCCCTGATCGAGAAGGCGGAGTGGATCGAGCTGAGCCAGGGCGAGCAGGAACAGATGTCGGCCGAAATCGGCCTGCTGATCAAAAGGGAGGCGGAGGAGGCGGTTGCCGCCGGCACCTTCGACTCCCGCCCCGAGCGCGTCCTGGTCCGCCTCCCGGTCTGGCTCGACGCGCGGGGCTGGCAGGACCTGAACGAATCCCTCGACCGCACGCTCGAGGACTGCATGAAAATCCAGGACCGGGCTCGGAAGCGCATCGAGGGCAGCGGCCAGTCGGTCGACGCCTTCGGGGCCCGTGTGGTCCTCGCCTCCTTCGAAATGCCGGCGGCAGGGGCGGAAGCCCATCCAGACCGCCCCCATTAGCGCCGCCGCGACCGACGCTAGCTTCCCCCGGCCGATGGGAGCCGGGGCTACAACGACGCAAGGGTCTCCCGGCACCACCCTGGGGCGGCGGTTCCATTGGCTCTGGGGCGCCTACGCGGTCAGCGCCCTCGGCACCTGGCTCGCCTTCGACGCCTTCCCGCTGATCGCGATCCTCGCCCTCCATGCCGGGCCGGGAGAAGTCTCGGCGCTGGCGGCGGCGGGGCTGGCGGTCGGCGCGGTCGTGGCCGTGCCGCTGGGACCCTGGATCGAGTTCCGGCACAAGCGGCCGGTGATGATCGCGATGGACCTGCTGCGCTTCGCCGCCGTCGTCAGCGTCCCCGCCGCCTACGCGCTCGGCCGGCTCAGCTTTGCCCAGCTGCTCGTCGTCTCGGTCCTCGTCGCCGCCGCCGACATCGCCTTCCGCGCCGCCAGCGGCGCCTTCCTCAAAGGACTGGTCGGCGGCGGCGACCTGCTGATCGCCAACGGGCGCTTCGAATCGACCAACTGGACCGCGACGATGCTCGGGCCGCCGCTGGGCGGGCTCCTGATCGGAGCCTTCGGTCCGGTGGCGACGACGCTGCTGAACGCGGTCAGCTACCTGCTCTCGGCGCTGGGGATCCGGATGGTCGGCGATGGCGAGCCGGAGCCCGCCCGTGGCGAGGCGGCGCGGCCGCGGGCCGCGGAGCTGCTCGACGGCTGGCGCTACATCCTCGGCCACCCAAGCCTGCGCGGGCTCTTCTTCAACACGATCCTGGTCAACGGACTGATCATGGCGACGGCGCCGCCGCTGGCGGTGCTGATGCTGGGCCAGCTCGGCTTCCCGCCGTGGCAGTACGGCCTCGCCTTCGCCGCCCCCTGCCTCGGCGGCCTGGTCGGCTCGCGGCTCTCGCACCGGGTCGCGGCGCGGTTCGGGCAGGGCCGGGTGTTGCGGGTCGCCGGCAGCCTGCGCTCCTGCTGGTCGCTCGGCCTCGCCTTCATCGTCCCCGGGCTGCCGGGCCTGGCCCTGGTGATCGCCGTCCAGCTCGGCCTCGTCACCTCGGTCGGGATCTTCAACCCGGTCTATGCCACCTACCGCCTCCAGCAGACCGACGACGACCTGGTCGCCCGCGTGCTCGCCGCATGGTCGATCGGCAGCAACGCCACGATCGCGATCCTGACCGCGCTCTGGGGGCTGCTGGCCGCCACGACCTCGCCACGGCTGGCGATCGCGGCGGCCGGCGTCCTGATGCTGGCGACGCCGCTGCTGCTGCCGGGGCGGCGGCGGCTGTTGCCCCGCGGAGCCGGAGTCGGCTCGCAGCCGAAGCTCTATCGTGCGCCGCGATGACCGGTTTCGCCCGTGCCTTCCCCGGCCGGCGCACGATCCTGCCGATCCTCGGGGCGGTCGTCGCCGTCGCGACCTTCGGCGATCACCCCGGGCCGGCGGTGGCGGTCGTCGTCGGCCTGCTGCTGATCGGCTGCGTGCTCGCCGCAGTCCACCATGCCGAGGTGGTCGCCCACCGGGTCGGCGAGCCGTTCGGCTCGCTGCTGCTGGCGGTCGCGGTGACGGTGATCGAGGTGGCGCTGATCGTCACCCTGATGGTCTCCGGCAAGGGCCACGACACGGCGACCCTGGCCCGCGACACCGTCTTCGCCGCGGTGATGATCGCCTGCAACGGCATCGTCGGCCTCTCGCTGATGGTCGGGGCGCTGCGCCGCCGCTTCGCCGAGTTCAACGCTGAGGGGACGGCGACGGCGCTGGCCACGGTGGCGACGATGGTGACCCTGGGGCTGGTGCTCCCGCGCTTCACCACCAGCCATCCCGGGCCGCAGTACACCGCCTCGCAGCTGGCCTTCGCCGCGATCGCCTCGGTCGCCCTCTATGGCCTCTTCGTCTTCGTGCAGACGGTCCGCCATCGCGACTACTTCCTGCCCTCTGCCGGCGCGATCGAGGACGAGGGACACGCCGAGCCGCCCACCGACCGCGAGGCGCTGAAGAGCCTCGGGCTGCTGCTGCTGGGGCTGGTGGCGGTTGTCGGCCTCGCCAAGCTCGAGTCCTCGCCGATCGAGGAAGCGGTCGAAGCGGTGGGCGCGGCGCAGTCGGCGGTCGGCGCCCTGATCGCGCTGCTGGTGCTGATGCCGGAGGGCCTGGCCGCCGTCCGCAACGCCCGTCGCGGCCGCGTCCAGACCAGCTTCAACCTCGCCTACGGCTCGGCGATGGCGAGCATCGGCCTGACGATCCCGGCGATCGCGATCGCCTCGATCTGGCTCAGCGGACCGCTGGTCCTCGGCGTCGACGCGACCCAGATGGTGCTGCTGGCATTGACCTTCGTGGTCGGCGCCCTCACCGTCCTGCCAGGGCGGGCGACGGTCCAGGAGGGGGGCATCCACCTGGCGATCTTCGCCGCCTTCCTCTTTCTCGCGATCAGCCCCTGAGCGGCGAAGGCGGCCGCGACCGCCGCAGCCAGAGCAGGCCCAGCAGCGGCAGCACCAGGGGGAAATAGCCGTAGCCGCTGCCGTAGCCGGACCAGACGGTCGGCTCGGGGAAGAGCGCCGGGTCGAGCAGGCTCCAGGTGCCGACGGTGAGGACCGCGGCGAGCTCGATCCCGCAGGCGAAAGCGGCAACTCGCCGGCCGCGCTCGCCGCCGCGGGCCAGGCCGAAGGTGGCGAGGAGGTAGATCGCGCCGCTGAGCGCGGAGAGCGAGAAGGCGAGCGGCGCGGTCTCGAAGCGGGTCGCGATCTGGACCGCGGAGCGGGCGCAGGCCGCGAGCGCCATGAAGGCGTAGGCGGCGACCAGCGCCCGCGCCCACCCGACCCGCGCCGCCGGGGCGGCGGCCAGCTCGGCGCTCACGCGGTCGCACCGACGCGGACGATCACGATCGTCAGCGCCGCCAGGCAGACCGCCAGCGGCGCCGGGTCGAGCCCGCCGTCGGGGGCACGGGCGATCAACAGGCCGAGTGGCAGGGCCAGGACCGAGCCGAGCAGGTAGCCGGCGTGGACCGCCGGCTCCGGGCCGCCGAGGGTGGCGAGGCCGAGCAGAGCGCCGAGCGCCAGCGCCGCCTCGAGCAGGGCCGCGCCGAGCGCCAGGTACGGGCTGGGGCGGCGACGCCTGACCGCGGTGGCAAGCGCCCAGCAGGCGAGGAAGCCCGCGTAGAGCGCGCAGGTGGCGGTGGCGCGGCCGCTCATGCCGGCGCCGGCGGGGCGGCGCCACCGGACCCATTGCCGCGGCGGCGCCGTCCCAACCGCCGTCGCAGCAGCCAGGTCGTGATCCCGGTCACCGCCAGCAGCAGCGGCGTCAGCCCGAAGCCGACCCAGCCGAGGCGCGGGATCCAGCCGACCACGTAGCCCATGTGCAGGGGGCCGGTCCAGTTCTGCCAGAAGCCGGAGGTGACCGAACCGTTTTCCGGGTTGGGCCAGTAGCGCACGGCGCGACCGCTGTAGCGGTCGACGTAGACGCCGTAGTTGCCGGGGAAGGTCCCGTAGGCGTAGGGGTCGACGCCGTGGCTCCACCAGAGTTCGTAGTAGGAGGTCTTTTCGCCGTGGTCGGGGGAGTTGACCGAGACCAGCTCCGAGCCGGAGGGGACGGCGGCGCGGGCGCTGCGGATCGCCGCCGCGATGCCGATGCCGGGACCGGAGCCGGGCTTCGATTTGAATTCGAAGTCCGATTCCGGCTGCGCGTCGCCCGGGGTGACCGCGTACCAGGCGGCTTCGGCCTGCTTCGGCAGCTCGAAGTTGACCCCGGTCAGCGCCCACATCGCCAGGAACGGCAGGGCGACGAAGCCGACCACCTTGTGCAGGTCGTACTGGAACTTGTAGCGGCCGCGGCCGCGCCGGACCTCGAGGCCGCGCCGCAGGCGCCGCCGACCCGGCCACCAGAGCACGAGGCCGGAGAGGCTCAGCGCCAGCAGGGTCAGCGCCGTCACCAACAGGGTCAGCCCGCCCCAGGTGCCTTCGTTTCCGAGCGTGAGGTCGAAGCCGCCGATCTGCGCCGGCTTGGCGAGGAACCAGACGTAGCCGCTCATCCCTTCGCAGCCGAGCCCGCACTCGTGCAGGTTGGCGAGAAAGGCCATGACCCCGTGTTCGCGATCGATGCTGCCGAGCACGTGGCCGTCGTGCGGGTCGACCCGGGTCACCTTCCCTTCCGCCAGGACCTCCCAGGCGCCGCGCTGGCGGACGACCGTTGCCCCGGTCAGGTCGAGGTCAGGGAGCTCGCGGTGCACGCTCGCCAGCGCTTCGCCTGGGCTGACCCGGGCGACCCCGCCGCTGCTGTCGTAGAGGCTCGGGTGGGTCAGCTGCTCGATCTCCGGCGCCAACAAGAGGGCAGCGCCGGAGAGCACGATCCCCAGCAGCAGCAGGCCGAGAGCGAAGGAGCTCCAGCGGTGGGCCTTGGCGAGGACGAGGCGCGGGCGCCAGCGACGGCGACGCCGGGGGCGACGGGCGGGCGTCGCCGCTTGGGGTCGGGACAGGACGAGATCGGACACGAGACGCACTCCTCGGGGAAGGGATTGTTAGGGTGCCCTAATTCAGGGACGCGGGCACGTTATCCAATTCCGAGCTTGTGCGTCGGGATTTAGGTCCGGCGGCCCCCCGCGATCCGGCGGATCTCGTCCAGGTGCGCGGCCAGAAGCTTCTTGGGAGCGCGCGAGACCCAGGCTTCGGCGATCGCTTCCTCCAGCTCGGCGAGCTCGACCCGCTCGAGCAGGATCAGGACCGAGGCGTGGCCGTCGAAGTGCGGCGTCGTGAAGTAGACACCGGGGTCGTCGGCGAGCAGCGCCTCCTTCGCGCCCAGGTCCTCGACCTGGGCGCCGAGGATCGGGCCATCCGGCGCCCGGTCGCCCAGCTCCTCCAGTTCCCGCTTGCGCAGCGGCCGCTCCCAGACGAACAGCTTCCCTCCCACCCGCCAGGCGGGCAGGCCGTAGGCGGGGCGCTCCTCGGTCCCCGGCAGCGCCAGCGCGATCCGCCGCACGTCATCCCAACCGGCCACGGGAACAGGCTAGGGCTTCAGGCGCTTTTCTTCGACCTTCGCCAGCTTCGTCTTCAACCGCAGGAACTGCGCCTCCTGCGTGGCGCTGCGTTTGAACCCCTTGGCCGCGAGGTTGACCGTCTCTTCCGGGTCTTCGCGCAGGTCGTACATCTCCCATTCGGTCGGGTACTTGCCTTCCGGTTCGTAGTACCTGGCAAGCTTCCAGCGCTTTTCGCGGATGCTGACGATGTGGTTGGCGGCGTGCGGCCAGGGGCCGTTGGCCTGCCCGGACTGGTAGTCGTCGTAGGTGAAGACCGTGTAGTCCTGCGGTTCCGGTGCCGTCTTCGGGCTGAGGACGACGTCGGAGTAATCGACCCCCTGGCAGTTGGAGGCGAACGATTCCGGCGCCTTGACCAGCCCGGCCAGGGTCGGCAGCAGGTCGACGTGGGAGACGAGGGCATCGCTCTGCTGCGGCCGCGGGAACAGCTTCGGGTTCGAGAAGACGAGCGGCACCTTCAGCGTCTCCTCGTAGAAGTTGAAGTTCTTCTGCCGCAGGCCGCCGTGGCTGAGGCCCATCTCGCCGTGGTCGGAGGTGCGGACGATCAGGGTGTTGTCGAAGAGGCCGGTCTCTTCCAGCTTGTCGAGCACGTTGACCAGGTAATTGTCCGAGGAGCGCATCAGGTTGCCGTAGAAGTTCAGGTACTTGCGCGCCTGGGCCCTGCCCTTCGGTTCGCCGGTCAGGCCCATGATGCGCTTGAACTGCTCCTGGGCCTTCGGCTTGCTGGAGAGGTCCTCTTCGAAGGTCTCCGGAACCTTCATGTCCCCTTCGAGCCAGGTTTCGTCATAGCCGGATTTGCTGAAGTTCTTGCTCGGATAGAAGAGGACGTCGTGCGGGTTGACCAGTGAGATCACCATGAAGAACGGCCGTTCCCGGGCTTCCGAGGAGCCGAGGTACTCGAGCGCACCCTCGGCACCGGCCTTGGCTTCGCCTTTGGAGTCGACGAAGCGGCCGTCGTTGTCGACGTAGCCGCCGCCCGCCTCGGGAGGGTTCTGGTTGGCGCCGGCGTCCGGCGGATTCCAGCGGAAGAAGCCGTACCGTTCGAGGTCGGAGGGGAGGTCTTCTTCCTTCACCTCGGGTTTCGAGCAGTGCCACTTGCCCTTGTAGACGGTGGCGTAGCCGGCGGCCTGCATCATCGTCGCCAGGTTCGCCATCTGCGCCGGCAGCGGCAGTTCGACCTGGGGGTTGCCGTTGGCCGCCGACATTTCTTCCTCGAGCGTGTATTTGACGCCGTGCTGGGCGGGGAAGTTGCCGGTCAGCAGGGTCGAGCGCGAGGGTGAGCACATGCAGGCGTTGCAGGTCGCCGATTCGAAGCTGACCCCGTGCCGGCGCAGGCGGCGCATCCCCGGCAGGTTCTCGCGCTGCCAGTTGGGCGGGAAGTGCTGGATCGCCCGCTCCTGATCGGTGAGGAAGAGGATCACGTTCATCCCGGCGGCGCCCTGGCCGCCCTTGCCCGCGCCGAGCGCCCGCTCGACGGCGCCCTGCCCCAGCAGCGCCCCCGCGGCGACGCCGGCGCCGGCGCCGAGCAGTTGCTTGCGCGTCAGTCCCTCACGCTTCTCCGTTTCGCTCATTTGCTCCTCCTGAAGACGTCAACCGCGTTGCTGCCGAAAGAGGTCGCGTAGAGGTTGCTGCCGTCCGGGCTGAGCGCCAGCGAGCTGACGCCTTTCAGCGCCCGCGCCGGCGTGCAGTCGGGCAGCGCGGCGGCAAGGCAGCCGGCCGTGCCCGGGCGCTGGACGACGGCGCCGGTCTTGGCGTTGCGGTCGAGGACGTCGATCGCGCCGCTGGCGAAGGAAGCGACGTAGAGATTGGCGCCGCCGGGCGCGACCGCGATCCCCTCCGGGGCGCTCAGCGCCCGACCGAACGAGCAGCCGGGCGAGCGCAGGTAGACCAGGCAGGCGTAGGTGTTCGGCAGTTGCGTCAGCACCCCGTTGCTGGCGCGGCTGAAGGAGGCGACGCTGTTGCTGAGCAGCGAGGTGACGTAGACGTCCTTGCCGCCGGCGAGGTCGACGGCGTTGGCGCCTTCGATCTGGACCGCCCCGTCGCAGCCGGTCAGTGGCGCGTCGACGAAGCAGCCGCTGCCGTCGGTCGCCTGGGCGAGGGCGCCGGTCGAGGAGTTGCGGACGAGGGTGAGGATCGAGTTGGCGGTGGCGTTGGCGACGTAGAGGCTGAGGCCGTTGGGGCTGATCGCCATCCCCTCCGGCGAGCCCAGCGCCAGCGCCGTGGCGCAGCCGGAGATCGCCGCCGCGATGCAGCCCGCCGTGCCCGCCGGCTGGGTCAGGCCGCCGCCTTTGGCTTCGCGGGCGAAGACGGCGACGGCGTTGCCGAAGAAGGAGCCGGCGTAGACGTTGCGGCCATCGGGGCTGGCGACGACGACATCGGGGCCGACGACGCCGCGGCCCAGGCCACAGCCGGGCAGCGGCAGGCCGGACCAGCAGCCGGCGGCGCCGGGGAGCTGGCGCAGGGCACCGGTCGCGGGGGCGCGATGGAAAGCGGTGACGGCGTCGCTGCCGCGCGCGGTCGCGTAGACGTTGCGGCCGTCGGGGCTGACGGCGATCGAGTTGACGCCGCCGATGCCGATCGCCAGGGCGCAGCCTTCAGCGGCTTTGATCGCGATGCAGCCGGCGGCGCCGGGGAGCTGGACGAGCGCCCCGTTGCCCGGGGTGCGGCGGAAGACCGCGATCGCGTTGCCCTTCGAGGAGGCGACGTAGAGGTTGCGGCCGTCGGGGCTGACGGCGATCGCCCGCGATCCCATGAACGGCCCCGCCCCCAGCAGCGCCCGCGCCTTCCCACAGCCCCTGATCGGGGCCGAGGCCGCGGCGATACAGCCGCGCGGGCCGGGCAGCTGGACGAGGGAGCCGCGTTCGGGCCCCGGCGTCGCCGCGGGCGGTGGCTTTGGAGCGCTGGGCGGGGGAGCCGACGGGGCCGCCGACGCGAGCGCCGGCGGCGCCAGGAGAGCCGCGAGCATCGCCACGACGAGCGCAGGCGAGATGGCAAGCGGCCGTCGCCGACCGCAATCCCCGTACGTCTTCACCAGCGCAATCCTCACCGCGCCCCCGGACGAGATCGGGTGCAGTCGGGTGGCTTACGCCCGCCGAGCGTGAATGGAGCGCCGCGCTCAGACCTGGGGGCCGCGCAGCGTCGCCAGCGCCTCGGCGTAGAGGCGCTCCTTGATCGCGGCGAGGGTTGCCGGGTCGCTGCCGGCGCGGGCCCGGGCGCGCTCGTCGGCCTCCTCCCGCACCCGCTCCTCGGGGACCGCCGCGGCGACGATCGCTGCCGTGGCCGCCTCGCCGCCGCCGTAGCGCCGGCCCGTCGTCATCGCCTCGTGGGCGACCGCCGGCGCCAGCCGCGCCCGGATCAGCGCGGTCATCCCCGGGGTGAAGGGGATGCGGATGTCGATCTCCGGCAGGCAGAAGAAGCCGCGGTCCTCCCGCATCACGATCTGGTCGTGGGCGAGCGCGAACATCGCCCCGGCGGCGAAGCAGTGCCCTTGGACGGCGGCGACGGTCGGGACGCCGCTGGCGAGGAAGGAGGCGAAGAGCGCGTTGAGGCGGGCGACGAACCCCTCGACCTCGGCGGCGTTCGCCGCCATCCACTCGAGGTCGAGCCCGTTCGACCAGAACTTGCCGCTGGCGACGGTGACCAGCGCCCGCGGCGCCGGCGCCGCCACGGCCTCGTCCAGCGCCGCCTCGACCGCCTCGACCCACTCGGCGTTGAGCCGGTTCTCGCCGTCGCCGAGGTCGAGCACGAACAGATCGCCCTCGCGGCTGCAGCGCGGTGCCTTCCTCTCCCCGACCATGGGGCGGAAGCTTATGCCCCGCGCTCGTCGTCGCGCCGGGCGCGCCCGGCGTCCCGGGCCGCGTACAGGGCCGGCAGGGCGGCGCGGTCCTTCGGCCGGCCCAGCTCCTCCTTTGACGCGATCACCTCGTCCAGGGTCAGCACCCGAACGCGGAAATCGCCGAGGTTGAGGTCGAGCGTCGCCACGTCCTCGAAGCCGCCGATCCCGGCGGCGTGGGGAACGACGTCGAGCGGCCCCGCCCCGGTCTCGAAGCGCTGTACCCGCCAACCGAGGAAGGCGGCGCCCTCGAGCTCGACTGGCTCACCGCTGCCGCGATCGCGGACGCCCAGCGAGTTGAGAGCGGCGGCAAGGCGGTCGGCGTTGTCGAGATCCCGCCGCGGCATCACGTCGAGGTCGAGCGTGACCGCCGGGCTGCCCTGCAGCCAGGCAGCAACCGCCCCGATCACGCAGAAGTCGACCTCGTGCTCGACCAGGGTCCGCAACAGCCGCTCAGGATCGAGCTCGCTCATCGGCCCGCTTCCGCGAGCGCGTGCAGGCGCGCGTAGCGCGACAAGAGCCGCAACCGCTCCAGCGGTCCCAGCTCGAGCAGCCGCTCCGCCAGCTCGACGTCAGCCCTTTCGGGAATCGCCTCGCTGCCGAGCAGAAGCCGCCGTCCGCAGGCCTCCGCGAGCCGCTCGAGCGTCTCCCAGGAAGGCGTCGCCTGGCCCCGCTCGTAGCGGGCGACCGCGGGCTGCGAAGTCGCGGCGCGCTCCGCCAGCGCCCGCTGGGACAGGCCCGCGCCATGGCGCAGGCCCCGAACCAGTGCGGCTACTCTGTCCATGCCGATACCTTATCGGGTATCGGCATGCCTCCAGGACAACGGAACCGACCGCAATAGGCGGCTCAGTACCACCGCCCGCGGGCGAAGCCGCCGAAGGCGATGAGGCCGATCAGAGCGACGATCAAGCCGATCCAGAAGCTCCAGACGAGCATCAGGACGATGCCGACGATGACGATGATGCCGCCGACCGAAATACCGCCAACGCCACCGCCTCGATCCGCTCGCGTGTTCATTCGTTCCTCCTTCTTCTCCCTGTTTCCTGCCGCCTGACAGGTACCCCGGGCCGGAGGAACCGAACCTGGGCTTCAGTGCCGGCGCGGAGCCATCGCCATCCGCCGCACTTCGGGCAGGTGGGTCTCCTGCAGGTAGTCGTCCCAGTCGAGAGCGGCGGTGTCGAAGGGCAGCAGCGCCCGGTCGGCAGGCGACAGCTGAGCGGCGAGTTGGCGCGCGTTGGCGTCCTCGAAAGCGCAGTCGAGCTCGGTGTACGGAGCGTAGATGGCGACCATCCGCGTCAGCTGGGCGGCGAGGCGGGCGTTGCGCCGGAGGCCGCGCCGCGACGGCGGCGGCGCCAGAGCGGCGGCCGTGGCGACGAGCCGCTGGCGGGCGGCGGCACGACCGATCGCGGCGCGGCGGGAGACGAAGCGGAGGTCGCCGATCGTCACGGTCTTGCCGCCGCGCTGCAGCGGCTCCCGCCTGAAGTAGGCCTTGATCTGTGCCGCCAGCTCGCCCAGCGTCAGCGGGTTGCGGCCGCTGCTGGCGACGGCGAGCGCCCGCAGGCCCCGCTCCGGCGGCTGCAGCGCCGCCGCGACGCAGGCGTTGGCGACCTGGTCGACCGGAACCACGTCGATCCGGTTGTCGAGTCGGCCGGAGAGGTGGGTGAGGCCGCCGGCGGCGTAGGCGAGAATCAACGGGTCGGCGACCTTGATCCCCTCCAACCAGCCTGGTCGCGGTCGCGCCAGGGCCGACTCGATGATCGTCGGCCGGACGATCGTGGTCGTTTCCGAACGCTCGCACAGCAGCCGCTCGCCGAGCGCCTTGGTCAGCGCATAGGTGTCGGGCCAGCCGCAGGCGACGGCGCGGCGCCGACCCCGGCGGGCGAGCTCTGGGGTGGCGTCTCCCCCACCCGCCTCGACCTCCTGCCGCCAGGCGCGGGCCTCGGCCAGCATCGCCTCCGGGTCGAGCGCGGCGAGGGCGGGATGGAGCGGGCCGTCCTCCGGCACCAGCGGGCGACGGCAGTCGGCCGCGTAGGCGGTGGAGACGTGGACGAAGTGGGGTCGGGAGCCGGCGGCGCGCAGGCTCTCCAGCAGCCGCACCGGGCCGAAGGCGTTGAGCGGCAGGATCTCGTCGAGCGGGTCCTCGAAGGAGACCGAGGCGGCGCAGTGGATCACCGTCCCCACCTCTCCCCAGGCCCGGTCCGCCGCCGTCGCGGGGTCGAGGGCGGCGAGGTCCCCCGGCACGGCCCGCAGCCTGCCCTGATCCAGCAGCCGCGCCACCGCCGGCAGCGAGGTGCAGCACTCGCTCGCCAGCACCTCCTCTCGCAGGCGCCGCTCCGCCGCGGCGGCGTCGGCCGCGCGCAGGAGCAGGAGCAGGCTCCGGGGAGCGGGATCCCTGGCCAGGAGGGCCGCGAGGACCGCCTTGCCGAGGAACCCCGAGGTCCCCGTGACCAGGATCGTCGAGTCCTCCCACGGCGCCATCGAGCGGCGGCCAGACTACACCGTGTTCCTCGATCCCTCCCTCGCCCCCATCCCCGATGTCGAAAACGGGGTCGCGGCTCCGACAGACTGGTGAACGCACCCGTGAGCAGGGGCGACGAACCAGGAGGCAACGAATGAAGTTCATGCTGCTGCAGAACTACGGCTCGGTCGAAGCGGACATCGGGCCGATGAGCGAGTGGAAGCCGGAGGACGTCCAGGCCCACATCAAGTTCCAGAAGGACCTCAACGTCGAGCTGCGCGAGCGCGGCGAGCTGATCGAGGGCACGGCGCTGACGGCGCCGGAGCTGGCCAAGTTCGTCGTCTCCGACGGCAGGAGCGCGCCGGTCGTCACCGACGGCCCCTTCCCGGAGTCGAAGGAGCTGCTGGCGGGCTTCCGCGTGGTCGACGTCGAGTCGCTCGAGCGGGCGCTGGAGATCGCCGCCCTCACCTCGGCCGCGCCCGGCCCCGACGGGCAGCCGGTCGAACAGCGGATCGAGGTCCGCGAGGTGATGGGACCGGTCGAGCACTGAGGTGGGTCGGCCGCTCGAGATCGAGAGCCTGCTGCGCGAGTCGGCGCCGCGGGCTCTCGCCGCGGTCGTGCGGCGCTTCGGCGATTTCGCCGATTCTGAGGACGCGGTCCAGGAAGCGACGATCGACGCCGCCCGGCAGTGGCCGCTGCAGGGGGTGCCGGAGAGCCCGACCGGCTGGCTGGTCCACGTCGCCTCGCGGCGGCTGACCGACCGGATCCGCAGCGAGTCGGCGCGGCGCGGGCGCGAGGAGGCGGTGGCGGCCGAACCGGTGGCGCCCGTCCCCGGGCCAGGCGAGGGCGATGCGGCCGACGACACCCTGGCGCTGATGCTGATGTGCTGCCACCCGGCGCTGACGCCGGCCTCGGCGATCGCCCTGACCCTGCGCGCGGTCGCCGGCCTGACCACGGCCGAGATCGGCGCCGCCTTCCTCGTCCCGGAGGCGACGATGGCGCAGCGGATCAGCCGCGCCAAGCAGACGATCAAGCGCTCGCCGGAGCCGTTCCGGATGCCCGCGGGCGAGGAGCGGGAGGAGCGGCTGCGGGCGGTGCTGCGGGTCGTCTACCTGATCTTCAACGAGGGCTACGTCAGCAGCGGCGGCGAGCGGCTGGCCCGGGCCGACCTGGCGGAGGAGGCGATCCGCCTCGCCCGAATCGCCCACCTGGCGCTGCCGCGCGACCCCGAGGTCGGCGGCCTGCTGGCGCTGATGCTGCTGACCGACTCGCGGCGCCCGGGCCGGGCCGACGGCGAGGGCGAGCTGGTGCCGCTGGAGGAGCAGGACCGCTCGCGCTGGGACCGCGGCAAGATCGAGGAGGGGCTGGCACTGCTGGAGGAGGCAGTCGCCCGCGGCGCGGTCGGCGAGTACCAGTTGCAGGCCGCGATCGCCGCCGAGCACGCGCGGGCCGCCAACGCCGAGGCGACGGACTGGAGCGAAATCGCCGCCCTCTACGCGCTGCTCGAAAGGGTCGCCGGCAACCCGATGGTCGCCCTCAACCGAGCGATCGCGGTGGCGATGGCGGACGGCCCCGAGGCCGGCCTGGAGCTGCTGGCCGAGCTCGACGGGGAGCTGGGCGGGCACCACCGGCTGCACGCCGCTCGCGCCCACCTCCTGGAGACGGCCGGGGAGACCGAGGAGGCATTGGCCGAGTACGACCGTGCCGCCGAGCTGACCGACAGCCTGCCCGAGCGGCGCTATCTGACCAAGCGCGCGGCGGAGCTCAGGGAACGGTCGCGGTAGGTCGCTCCACTGCCGCCGCCCCCCGCGAGGACGGGAAGCGGCTGGCCAGCGGCAGGGCCGGCAGGGCTATAGCCGCCATCGCCAGAAAGGCCGGCAGCGGGTGGTGGACCAGGGCCTGGACGACGAGCGCGACGACGAGGCCGCCGAGGTTGCCGGCGAGCCAGACGATCGCGCCCGCGGTCCCGGCCTCGGCGGCGCCGGCGAGCCGCTCGGCGGCGGTGAGGACGACCGGCAGGGCCGGCAGGAGGACGAAGCCCATCGCGACGATGACGACGGCGCGGACCGGGGTCGGCGTCAGCAGCCCGAGCAGCAGCGGGCCGGCGGCCGCGGAGAGCACGGCGACGCGCATGAAGGCCGGCTCGGCGCCGCGGCGGGCGAGCCAGGGCGGCAGCAGCGCGCAGCCGACCAGGCCAAGCACCAGCATCCCGGCGAGCAGCGCCCCCGCCCCCTGTTCGGAGACGCCGGCCGGCTCGAGCAGCGTCTGCAACCAGGTGGTGAGGGCGATGAAGACGCCGAAGCCGACGAAGACGAGCCCGGCCATCGTCCGCATCTCCGGCAGCGCCCAGAGCCGGCCGACGGCGCCGCGCTCGACGCCGGCGGCGGCTGGCGGCGTGGGCACCACCGCTTCCTCCCCACTCAGCTCGCCAAGCTCCCCCGGTGCCGGCGCCCGCAGCGCCC
>OBLV0100000342.1_pt1 | contig 14677 bp, 10 predicted proteins | sample 1520071 | NCBI WGS metagenome assembly OBLV01 (sample SAMEA3888446, study PRJEB22518) | metagenome | reverse complement strand
CCACCGAGATCTACACTCTTTCCCTACACGACGCTCTTCCGATCTGAAGCTGTCCCCGCAGCTACGCCGGGACCTGCGCTGGATCGTCCGGGATGGTGAGCGCGCCAAGAATCACCTGTTAGAGGCCAACCTCCGTCTCGTTGTCTCGCTGGCCAAGCGCTACACCGGCCGCGGCATGGCTTTCCTGGACCTGATCCAGGAAGGCAACCTGGGCTTGATCCGCGCGGTGGAGAAGTTCGACTACACCAAGGGTTACAAGTTCTCCACCTACGCGACCTGGTGGATCCGGCAAGCGATCACTCGGGCCATGGCCGACCAGGCCCGCACCATCCGGATCCCCGTGCACATGGTCGAAGTGATCAACAAGCTGGGCCGCATCCAGCGCGAGCTGCTGCAGGATCTGGGTCGCGAGCCGACCCCGGAGGAACTCGCCAAGGAGATGGACATCTCCCCGGAGAAGGTGCTGGAAATTCAGCAGTACGCCCGGGAGCCCATCTCACTGGACCAGACCATCGGCGACGAGGGCGACTCCCAGCTCGGGGACTTCATCGAGGACTCCGAGGCCGTGGTCGCGGTGGACGCGGTCTCGTTCACGCTGTTGCAGGACCAGCTGCAGTCCGTGCTGGCGACGCTGTCCGAGCGGGAAGCCGGTGTGGTGCGGCTCCGGTTCGGCCTCACCGACGGTCAACCGCGCACGCTCGATGAGATCGGCCAGGTCTACGGGGTAACCCGGGAGCGCATCCGGCAGATCGAATCCAAGACGATGTCCAAGCTGCGCCACCCGTCCCGCTCTCAGGTCCTGCGGGACTACCTCGACTAGTCGGCCGCTCTTCAAGGGCTACCGACTCCGGTCGCGCTGGTCTTCAACGGCCACCAACCCAGCCCTGGCAAAGCCGGGTTCGAGTTCACGCCTGGCGACGGCCAGGAATTCCGCCGGGGCGAGACGGCCTGATTCCGTGGAGAGAGCGCCCAGCAAGGGAAGGCCCGTCACAGCAGGCAGATCCGCCAGGTTGCACCGAGCGGCAAGGTCAGGCTCAGCGGGCCAGGCACCGATCACGATGCCGGCACAGCGCACACCGCGGGCACCCAGTACCTCGGCAGTCAGCGCGGTGTGGTTGAGAGTGCCGAGTCCGGCGGCGACCACCACGAGCACCGGTGCGCCCAAGGTCGCGGCAACGTCGGCGAGCGTGCCACCGCTCCCGTCCAGGGGCACCAACAACCCGCCTGCGCCCTCGACCAGCACCAGATCGTGCTCTGTGGCGAGCTCCCGCGCGGCTTCGGCAGCGAGAGCCGGCGTCACCGGTGCCAGCCCGGCGCGACGGGCAGCGGCCGCTGGTGCCAGCGGGTCGGGGTAACGGGCCAGTTCCCGGCAGGTGAGCGGGGAGCCGACCAGACGTCGCACCTCATCGAGGTCGCCCGGCTGGCCCGCCTCGATCCCGGTCTGCGCCACCTTCACCACCGCCACCCGGCGGCCCGCTGCGGCAGCGAGCGCGGCGAGCGCTGAGGTCACCACCGTCTTGCCGACCCCGGTGCCCGTTCCGGTCACCAGCAGGACCTCCTGCGCCCGCGCCGCCACGCCGAAGGTCAGCAAGGTGTCCCGGCCAGTACGGTACCGAGCACCTGCGCCACCCGGGCCAGGTCCGGATCGGTCAGCGCGGCATGCGCGGTCAGCCGCAACCGGCAGGTCCCAGCAGGAACCGACGGTGGACGCAGGCATCCCACCCGCACCCCGTGGCGCAGGCACCGGGCAGCGGCGTCGACCGCGCGCTCCGGCTCACCCACGATGATCGGCACCACTGCCGAGGCCGGCGGGTGCGCCCCGGCGGCGGCGGCGATACCGGCTGCGGCGCGCAGCACGCGTCCGGGCAGGGCCGGCTCGGCGCGCAGGACCTGCAACGCTGCCCGAGCCGCTCCGGCCGCCGGCGGCGCCAGGGCGGTGTCGAAGATGAAGCTGCGCGCGCTGTCGACGAGATGGTCGATCACCGCGCGAGATCCCAGCACGGCACCACCTTGGCTGCCCAGCGCCTTGGACAGCGAGAGCGTGATCACCACGTCCGGCTCACCGGCCAGGCCGCGCTCGGCGAGAGCTCCGCGCCCGCCGGGTCCACGCACCCCGAGGGCGTGCGCCTCGTCAACCAGCAGGCTCGCCCCGTACTGCCGGCACACCGCGTGCAGCTCGGCGAGCGGAGCGAGGTCACCGTCGATGCTGACCACCGAGTCGGTGACGACCAGCGCGCGCTGCTCCGAGCGGGCAGCCAGCGCGGCCTGCACGGCCAGCACATCGGCGTGCGGGGTGACCACTATCCGGGCCCGGGACAGCCGGCAGGCGTCGATCAACGATGCGTGGCTCGCCGCGTCGGACACCACCAGGCTGCCCGGTCCGGACAGTGCCGTCAGCGCGCCGAGATTGGCGGTATAGCCCGAGGAGAAGACCAGGGCGCTTCCCACGCCGCAGAACTCGGCGAGCTCGCCTTCCAGCTGGGAGTGCAACTCGGTCGAGCCGGTGACCACGCGTGATCCGGTCGCTCCGGCGCCCCAGATGCGCGTCGCCTCGATGGCGCCTTCCACGACCCGGGGATCGCGGGCCAGGCCGAGGTAGTCGTTGGAGGCCAGGTCGATGATCGGGTCGTGGGCCGGTCTGGGCCGCAACGCCCGCCGCAACGTTGCGGCCCGCCGCAGGGCAGCCGCGTCGTGCAGCCAATCCAAAGCCGTACTCGTGGTTGGGAGCGCCGCCACGACTACGGAGCCTACGATGCCGGATTACCACCCATCCCAGCGCGGGAGGAGGCTCGCCCGCCTGATCCGGGACCGGTGAGCCCGCTGATGGGGCGGGCGCCGGAGAGGTAGCCGGACAGGTCGTTCTCGGACAGTGGCATGAAGCGTTCGGCTCCAGGGTCGAGCAGCAGCAGCCGGGCGGTACGGACGTCCAGGAACAGACCGATGATCCGTACCCGGCCCGCGGCGACCGCGTCGCGGGCCGCTGAGTGCCTGGCGATCACCTCGACCTGGCAGGCCACATTGACCATCGCGAGCTGGTCGACGTTGGTACATCCCTCAGCGGCAGCCGCCACACCTACCGGGTGGCCTGCGCGCCACGCTTTCAGGCTCGGGAGGCCCCACTTCAGCCACTGGCCCAGCGAGCCATCCGGGGACGAGCCCTCGAGCAGGCCGTGCATCGCCGCGCAGACCGAATGCCCGCACACCACGATCGAGGGAACTGCGAGGGTGCTCACCGCGTACTCCAGCGACGCGGCCACCGACGATCCGGACTCCAGCTCCGAGGGCGGCACCAGATTGCCGATGTTGCGCATCGTGAACACCTCGCCCGGGCCGGCACTGGTGATCGCGTCGGGGACCATCTGAGCGTCGGCGCAGGTCAAGAAGAGCGCCTGGTGCCGTGGTCGGTCAGCAGGGGGGACCCGGTCCGGCCTGCTGTCGGTGGAGATCGCCCGGTAGTGATCCGGCGTCGTGAAGCGCCGGGCCGGTGCCACCTCATCGATGACGACGGTGCCACCCCCGGCCTCGTGTTGCAGCTGCCAGCTTGCGAGATGGTCGTCGGCAGCGTGGTCGATGTAGTCGACGGCCCGCTCCACCATGACATGACTGCCGCGCGGCACCTGAGCCAGCACACGGGACAGCCGCGGGATGGCCAGGAAGGTCAGGTTGCCTTTGACCACCACCCGCCAGCGAGCGGGCCCATCCTCGGATCCCGGCTGCTCCCGATGGGCGTGTATCCGGGAGCGGACCACCCTGCGCAGCACCATGAGCAGCGACAGACCCAGCCCGATGAGCACGCCCTCGAGCAGATTGAGCAGCACCACGCTGGTCATCGTGACCAGATAAATGATCAGTTCGCCTTGCCGGTGGGCGGAGCGCAGGTCCGAGGGCCGGACCAGGCGCATTCCGATCACCACCAGCAGGCCCGCCAGAACAGCCATCGGGATCAACTCGATCAGCCCGACGAGCAGCACCGAGAACACGATCACCCAGATCCCGTGCAGCACGGTCGATGCCCTGGTCCGTGCGCCCGCGGCGACGTTGGTGGAGCTCCGGACGATCACACCGGTCACCGGCAGGCCACCGAGCATGCCGGACAGCGTGTTCGCCGCGCCCTGCCCGACCAGTTCGCGGTCGAAGTTGGTGTTGCTCTTCCCGCTGAGCTTGTCCACCGCGACGGCCGAGAGCAGGCTCTCCACGCTGGCGATGATCGCCACGGTGAGCACGCCGGTGAGAACCCCTGCCCAGCCACCGCCGGGGATCTCGGGCAGGCGCAGCGAGTCGAGGAACGAGCCGGGCAACACGACCCGCTCAACCTGGAGGGCTAACACGGAGGCGACTGCGGTGGCCCCGACCACGGCGACCAGTGGTGCCGGGACGAGCATCAAGGGCCGGGGCATCCGGTGCCAGATCAGCATCACACCGATGACCGCGAGTCCCACTATCGTGGCGGGCAGGTGGATGTTCATGACCTGAGCGGGCAACTCGCTGATGTTGGTGATGGCGTTGGTGCCCGCTGCCCCGCCGAGCAGCACGTGCAGCTGGCCCAGGGTTATGGTGATCCCGATCCCGGCGAGCATGGCGTGCACCACGGCCGGAGAGATCGCCAGCACCGCCCTGGCCACCCGGCTGATCCCGAAGAGCAGCTGGAGCACGCCTGCGGCTGCGGTGATCGCACACATGACGCCCCACCCGTATTTCGCGATGAGGTCGGCCACGATCACGGTGAGGCCAGCCGCGGGACCGCTGACCTGCAGCCGGGATCCGCCGAGCAGACCGACGACGATACCGCCGATCACCGCGGCGATCAGCCCGCCCACGATCGGGGCGCCGGAGGCCACTGCGATCCCCAGCGACAGCGGTACCGCGATCAGCAACAGCACGAGAGAGGCAGGCAGATCGTGCCGCACAATCGTCGACGCGCGTTCCCGAACTGCGGGCAGCGAAACGGCAGCGGTCAGGGGGGGTCGCATGCAACGGCCTCCGGGATGCAGGTTGTCCGAGCAATCAGGTGTTCGGCGATCGGCAGCGGTCTTCCCGCAGCGCGGTGCATCGCCGCGCTGCGACACCCCCACGAATTGTGGACCGCCCGGGGAACCGATGCCATCAACCGTGCATCGACCGTTACGGACCGGTTCCGCCCCGTCATCGGTAGCCTCTGAGATGGGACTTAAAGCCAAGGTAAGGCGATGCTTATCCGCCGGACGTTCACACTTTCGAACTTGGCCGTTACCGGCGAGAGTGACACCCACGCCCATCGCTGCACTGGGTGTCGGTTCAGCCGGCGCGGACCGCGGCGAGCACCCCCCGAGTGATGACCGTCAGATCATCGTCGCTGGTGATGTAGGGCGGCATCGTGTAGACGAGGTTGCGAAAGGGTCGCAGCCACACGCCGTGCTCCACCGCTGCGGCGGTCGCCGCTGGGAGATCAACATGATGGTCGAGCTGCACGACCCCGATCGCGCCCAGCACCCGCACATCCGCCACGCCAGGCAACCCTGCGGCCGGCGCCAAACCGGTGCGCAGGCCCGCCTCGAGGCGTCGTATCTCGGCCCGCCAGTCCTGGCTGAGCAGCAGATCGATCGACGCTGAGGCGACCGCGGCCGCCAACGGGTTGGCCATGAAGGTTGGTCCGTGGGCGAGCACGGGCACCTCACCAGCGGAAATGCCTCCAGCGACCTGCGAGGTGCACAGGGTCGCCGCCATGGTGAGGTAGCCGCCGGTGAGTGCCTTACCCACACACATCACGTCGGGACTGATCCCGGCGTGATCGGCAGCAAACAAATCCCCCGTGCGGCCGAACCCGGTGGCGATCTCGTCGAAGATCAGCAATACCTCGTGCGCCAGCGTGATCTCGCGCAGCACGTGCAGGTAGCGAGGGTCGTGGAAGCGCATTCCACCGGCGCCCTGCACGACCGGTTCGACGATCACTGCGGCCAGTTCGTCGGCGTGCTCGGCCACGGCGTCAGCGAGCTGCTGCACGTAGCTCTGGTCCAGGTCCACCGGTGGTGGTGGCACGAACACCTGCCGGGCCAGGATGTCCGCCCACATCGAGTGCATCCCGCCGTCGGGATCGCACACGCTCATCGCCCCGAAGGTGTCACCGTGATAACCACCACGCCAGGTGAGCAACCGGCGCTTGCCGGGGCGGCGCAACGAACGCCAGTACTGCAGGGACATCTTGATCGCCACCTCGACCGCCACCGAACCGGAGTCGGTGAAGAACACGTGGCGCAGTGGCCCCGGCGTGATCTCCACCAGGCGGCGGGCCAGCCGGATCGCGGGCTCGTGGGTCAACCCACCGAACATCACGTGGCTCATCTGCGCGAGCTGGTCGCGCGCCGCGGCGTCGAGCACCGGATGGGCGTAGCCGTGGATCGCCGCCCACCATGACGACATGCCATCAACCAGCTCTCCCCCGCCGGCGAGGTGCAGCCGGACCCCTGAGGCGGAGCGGACCAGCAGCGGATCGACCCGTCCAGGCATCGGTCCGTAGGGATGCCAGACATGGCTGCGATCGGCGGCGAGCAGATCCGGCACGGGGTCCACAGCCCGCGAGCCTACGATCGCCCGCCGGTCACCGGGCGACCCGAGCACATCTCCAAACACTGAGAGTAATAGTCCATCACTAAATGTACTCGTTGTAACACCATGAGCTGACATGACGATGACCTGCTGTACGAGTCCCTCCGGGGATTCGCTGGTGTGATTCTTCAGAATCACCCATCAGGGGGCAAACAGGGCGCGCTCAATCGTCTGGGACTGGATGTGGTTCGCACCTCCGTCCCCGGCACTGGGGAGGGGACAGCCCAATGGCGACACGTTGGCGACCAACCATGCTGGACGACCGAGTCGATCATGCTCGCATCTCATGATCACGCGACACGGGGGTTCGCGAAGCCTCGCGACCAGCGCAGTTGCCGCGGATGATGAGTTTCTGACCATCCCCGAGCAGGCGGTCGTCCATCACTCAGCGCAGAAACCCGGTCCAGGCTCGAAGCCGATCCGGGTGTTCCTGGCGCTCGATATGAGCCTGCTCCGCGGGGCGCTCGCGACCCTGCTCTCCAGCGAGGACGACATCGAAGTGGTCGCTGGAATGGCGATGGGCGAGCGGGTGGTCCCCACTGTGATCCGGCACCACCCAGACATCGCGGTGCTGGACGTCGACCAGGGCGGATCGGACACGCTCGCCACCGTTCAGACGCTGCAGGAACGGCTGCCCTCATGCCGGGTGGTCGTGCTCGCCTCAGCGGGGCGACCCGGCCTGGTCCGCCGGGCACTGGACGTGCCAGTGGCCGGCGCAGTGGACAAGGACGCGCAGCCCCGGCGGCTGATGGCCACCATCCGGCAGGTTGCGAAGGGGAAGCGGGCAATCGATCCCGCCCTCGCGGTAGCCGCGATCGGTGTGGCGGGCAGCCCGCTGACACCTCGGGAGCTCACGGTGCTCGACCTCGCCTCAGGCGGGGCGTCGCCGACCGAGATCGCTCAGCGGCTGTTCCTGAGCCGCGGAACGGTGTGCAACTACCTCTCCCGGGTTATGTCCAAGCTGGAAGCCCGCACCCGGATCGATGCCATTCGCATCGCCGCCGAGGCGGGTTGGATCTGAGGAGTTCAGCGGTCACCGTTTGTCGATCAGCAGGTTTGGTGACGACGGACCGGTAGCGACAAAGCGCTCCGGTCCGTCGTCCCAATGACCTACCAGGTCGCGGTACATCGGCGCGGTGGCGAGCAGTTCCTGGTGGGTGCCCGAGACCGTGCTGGTGCCGTCCATCAGCACGATCCGTTGCGCCCGCAGGGCGGAACTGATCCGGTGCGCGACAACGATCAGGGTGCCACCGCGGCCCGCCAGCACCCGCTCCACTCGCTCCTCGGCGACCGGGTCCAGGTGACAGGTGGCCTCGTCGAGGATCAGCACGGGTGCTGGTGTCAGGTGTGCCCTGGCCACCGAGATGAGTTGCTTCTCCCCCGCCGAGAGCGTCCCGGGATCGATCTCATTGTCGTACCCGCCCAGACGGGTGGCCAGGGGGCGCAATCCCAGCGCCTCGACGGCCGCGTCGAGTTCGGCGCAGGTGGCTTCCGGGTGCAGGTATCGCAAGTTCTCTCCGAACGTCCCAGCGAAGACATAGGCCTCCTGCGGGATCACCACCCGGTGGCTGGCCAGGGCCTGCGGGTCGAGCTCGCCGACCGGAACCCCGCCCAGGCGGATCTCACCACGATCGGGAACGTGCGTGGCGGCGAGTAGCCCGGCCAGGGTGGATTTCCCGGCGCCGCTGGGACCGACCATCACCAGGTGCTCCCCCTCCGGGATCACCAGATTCAGCGCCTTCACCACTGGTTCGGCATGACGGCCGTAGCAGAACGTGACCCCAGCGAGGACTACGTCATGCCCGTCCGGGATCTGGTGCGCAACCGTGCCGGGGTCCGGACTGCGACGCTCACCCGCCTCGATGAGCCGATCCAGGGTCACCACCAACCGCAAGCCACCCGCACCCAGCCCATCGACCAGGGACTTCAGCGCCGGAAGCAAGCCCTGGGTCAGGTACACCAGGGCACCGGCGATCGTGCCCAGCGTCGCGCCGGCCGCCACCAACCAGTGCGCTGCCACCAACAACCCCACCGCCGGCAGCCAGCCACCGAGCGCGACCGAGAGCGTGCGGATCGCAGCCATCCGGGCCAGGGTCCGTTCCGCTGCGGCATGCGCGTCGACGTGATGTTCCACCCACGAGCAGGCCCGGTCCTCACCACCGCAAGCAGTGACATCGCGCAGGCTGTGCGCAACCGTGCTGGCGGACTCGGCGACCCCTTCGTCGGTGAGCACCTGAGTACGCTGCCGGACCATCAAGGAACGAAGCGAGGCCACGAACAGCCCCAGTCCCACCAGCAATGGCGGCAGCACCAGCAGCCCGATGAACCCGGTCAGGGCGGCGATCCCGATCACTGCCCCGGTTGCACTCACCACGAAGCCCCTGATGAGCAGGAGCACGCCGGCAAACGTGTCGCGGACCACTTCGACCTGCTGGGTGAGCCGGGCGACGGCGCCGGAGTCGGGGCGCCCGCCGAGCACGGTGGAGCGCTGCAGCGCACCCCCCACCACCCGATCCACCAGCTCGTCGCGGAACGGTTCGACGATCTCAGCGAGGATCCGGTAGACGTGCCGGGTGCCCAGAGCTCCCACGAGCACCGCCAACCCCAGCACTCCGAGCCAGCCGAACCCGATCCCCGGCCGGCCGGCGAGAAACCCGGTATCCAGTGCGCGGGCCACGCCGTAACCGGACAGCAGCAGCGGGAGCACCTGCAACACGGACCAGGCACCCAGCCGCGCCAGGGCCCGTGGACTCCGGCACAAGGCACCGAGCAGCACCCGGGGCACGGTGTCCGTGGCGGTGCTCATGCCGGTATCCCGGTAGGCAGATCAGCAACCGATGCTGGGGTGGTAACCCCGTTGGGGGCGGCGTCGGCTGCGAACAAGGCACGGTATTCGGGGTTTCGCCAGAGCTCGCTGTGCGGGCGCAGGCTACGCAACCGGCCCCGGTCGAGCCAGGCAACCAGGTCCGTCCGCGCCGCGGTGGCCGCCCGGTGCGCGATGATCAGCCTGGTCTGGTCCCGGTTGCCACCGGCCAACACGGCGCCGACCTGCTGCTCGGTCACCGCGTCCAGGCTGGAGGTCGCGTCATCGAGGATGAGCACCCGGTAGGGGTGCGTGAATGCCCGGGCCAGCCCGAGCCGTTGCATCTCACCACCGGACAGCGGCGCTGAGGCGATCTCGGTCTGGTATCCCTGTGGCAACCGCTCGACGAATGTGTCCGCACGCGCGATCGCGGCAGCTTCACAGACCCTCGTCCCAGTCGCGCCGGGAGATCCGAAGTTGATCACTTCCTCGATCGTGCCGCCTACCAGTGCAGGGCGCTCGAACGCGAAGCCCACCGCGCTGCGTAGATGCTCCCGGGACAGCTCGGGCAGCGCCACGCCGTCGAGCAACACCTGCCCCCGATCCGGATCGGCGAGCCGGCCCGCCACCGCGGCGAGCAGGGATTTACCGGTCCCGGACCTGCCGACCACAGCCACGGTGGCACCGGCCGGGACGACCAGATCGAGCCCATCGATGACCGCCTCGCCAGCGGCGGACACCCGGACTCCGCGGAACTCGAGGCGACCGGGACGACCAGGCAGGCCGGGCAGGCTCTGCCGGCCGTAGCAGGGCGCCGGCTCGGCGAGCAGCTCAGCCGCGCGCTGGCCGCCCGCTCGGGCCCGGGAAAGCTTGTTCAGATATCCCACCGCCGAGCCGATTCCGGCGGCCATCAGCGCGTAGCGGCTTGCCGCGTAGAGCTCCCCGACGCTCACCCGGCCGGCAACCAACCCGTATCCGGCAACCGCGATCACACCCAGCTGCAGCAGCGGCGCGATCACGGCCGCCTGCCCCGTCACCCGGACCTGGTTGAGCCACATCCGGAGGCCGTGCTCGCGCAGGCCCGGCAATGGCTCGAGGATCCGGCGCCGTTCCCGTTCCAGGCTGCCCGCGGCAGCGATCGTGCGCGCGCCGGCCAGGGCTCCGAGCAGCCGCGACGCGATCTGTCCTTGGCTGTGCAAGTAGCCCCGGATGGTCTCGGTGTTGTGCTGGACGAAGACCCGCAGCAGCCCCGCCATGGCCAGTGAGCCTGCCAAGGCAGTGAGCCCCACCCAGGGGTCGATCAGAAACAAGGCGACGATCCCGCCGAGTGGTGGGACCAGGCCGACCCCGACCAGCACAGCGGTCGTTCCTACCTGCCCTGCCTCGCTGGCGTTACGGGTCACCCGAGTGACCAGATCTCCAGGTTCGAACCGGCGAGCGGCGGCCGGCCCGATCGCGACGAGATGGCGAACCAGCGTCATACGCAGCCAGGCCGTGCACCGGGCGTTGCTCGTTCCGGTGGTGATGTCGCTGATGACATTCCCGGCCACCACGATGGCGATCAGTCCGGTGCATGCCAGCAAGGCCCAGGTGACGCTGCCGCCACCGGGCAAGGCGTCGAGTGCACGTCCGAGTGCGCTGGGCAGCAGGATTTCTGCGATGGCTCCGATGAAGGTTGCCAGCGCCAGAAGCCAGAGTGAGAACCCACCTCGCCGGCCGGTCGCGAGGAGCAAGCGATCAGCTTGCCGCCAGGCGGGATCGGCCGGGTTACCTGATGCCCGGGCCGGATCGTTGTTCACGCGGCCTCCGCATCCTTGCGAATCCTTAGCGAGTCCTAGTGATCCCCGAGTGATCACTGTCTTGAATCGTTGGGTGGTCCGGGGCAACGCCGGCTGCCCCGGACCACCCGGCGATAACACACTCAGCCGCAGAGCAGCAGGCTGAGGCCACTGCCGTCGCAGTGGTCGTGACGGTCGTAGCAGTCGTCGTGGCCGTGGCCGTTCAGCTCGGAGGAAACCTCCAGGGCCTGCAGGTCGAGAATCGCCATTGCGTTCACCTCCCTCCGAATGTCGATGCGGATACCAGCCCGTTCCTCCCCACCAGTCCTGCCGGCACGGGGGCAACGTGCGGCGGGAGCTGCCGGGGTTCGCAGAGGAACGGAAGACCAGTGGGGTGCTCGTGCACTGCGGCACCCAGCGCGACCAACACGCCTGCGGCGCCACTCGCGAAGTCCATGGACAGCCGGAGAAGCTGCTCGCCGGGGAAAGCGAGATGGCCCTGGTAGCCCACCCGATGCCAGCCGAGGCTCCGGATCTGGGCGGCTACCGCCCGGTCCCACACCGCTTGTCCAGGCGGGTAGGCCCGGCTGAGATAGAGGATCATTCCGGCCCGGCCGCTGAACAGGCCCGGCTGGATGTAGAACCGGGAGCACGCGGCGCGGCGAATGGCTGCGCCCGCATCGGCGAACTCCGCATCGGGCTGATGCGCGAGGTACTCGTCGATGATCATGCCGATTCCCGCACTGCCCCGTTGCAGGTAGGGCATGGATCGCCAGCCCTCATTGACCTGCATCGAGCCGTCGTCACGAATCAGGCAGCGGCGCAGGTCCTGGCGCAACGCGGTCGCCGACAGGTCGAGGAACTCTCGGTCACCGGTGTGCTCGTAGAGCCGCAGGAACATCAGTGCCGCCCCGGAGGACCCTTGCATCAGCCCGGCATAGGCATGATCTCCGCCACTGACCGTGCCGACGCTCTCCGCGGTTCCGAGCCGATCGGCGACCAGCTCAGCAGCTCGCAGTGCGTGATCGAACAGGCTCGGCTCTCCCGCCAGGCCGGCGAAGTGAGCCAGGTTGAGCGCGATGCCGGCGAGGCCGCCGGAGAGATCCGTGCCGAGCTCCTCATAGGGCTCATCGAGGCAGAACTCGATCAAGTCCAGTGCCGCGCGACGCTACCCGAGCTCGGCCAGTACATACGCCACGCCGTGTAGCCCATCGTAGAAACCCAGCTGGGTCCCCCGCGTCGCCGCGGCGGCACGTTCGAGTAGCCAGTGCTCCCCCGCGGGGTATCGAGTCGCACCGGTGACCGACAGGGCGTACAGCACTCCCGCTGCACCATGGGCGATGTTGAGACCGCCGGTATTGAACGGCGCCCGCGAGCTGAACTGGGCGATGTCACCGGGGAACAGCCGGTCAGTACGTTTCGGCGTGGCGCTGGCCAGGATCCCGGCAACCATCGAGTCGCGGGCCGCTACCCACCCGGTCGTGCCATCCGGTAGCGGGGGGAGCTCACGAGACCGTTGCGGAGGTGCCGTCCCTCGATTGCCACCGCTGGTTCCCGAGATGGTCCGTACCGCCTCGGCCAAGAACCCGGAGGGCATCGGGAAATGCTCGGCGATGACGTCGGCGAAGTCTTCCGGCTTCCTCTCGTCAAGCCTGATAATCGTGGTCAGCGGGAGGAACAGCGCGAGTCGCAGGCAGGCCAGAGAGTAACGGTCGATGTCGAAACCGGTCCGATCCCGGGGCGCCGCGAAGGCGGGACTGCCCAGGGTTGGCCGGCGCGTCTCTTCAATTCTCGCCGCAACCTCGAAGTCAATCAGCGTGATTCGACCGTCATCCCGGACGAGGACGTTGAACAGGTGCAGATCACCATGAATGACACCGCGGTCATGAATGGCGGCGATGATCCTCTCGACCTGCGCACACACTCCCACTGCCCATTCAGCGTAGGCCGCGAACTCAGCTGGCCCGGCCCCGAGGTCCGTCATCGGGTAACGCCGCCCGAAAACCTTGTTCAGAGGCGTCCCCTCGATGAACTCCAGCGCGAGAAAGTGGTGATCGCCCACGGTGAAGTGATCGTGGACGGCGGGCACTCCCTCGATGCCGGCCAGTCTTTCTAATGTCTCCCGTTCGCGCTGCAACCGCTGCACCGCGTCCGCGCCGTCGGCGGCGAGCCCGGCATGAGGGCGCGCCTCCTTGAGTACCACCCGGGTCCCACTTCGCTGATCGGTGGCCTCGTACAGACCTCCACCGTTGGAGAAGTGCAGGACTTGCTCGACCCGGTAGGGCAGCTCCTCGACGGTCGTGGCATTGCGTGCTTCGAGTTGCGGAACCAGCAGGTCCGGCAGGGTCACCCAGGACGGGGTGGTGAACACCGCGTCCCTGCGGTCCGGTACGAGTGCTCCACTGGGATCCTCGATGGCGGGGACCCGGTCACCGCGCGCCGACAGGCAGTGGCGCAGCGCGAAGCCGCCGTAGCGGACGTAGAGCGGGCCCTCGTTCCAGCGCAGGTCGCTGAGAATATACGGGCCCGGTTCACCGTCGAGCCGCTCACCCAGGTCATGCAGGATCGTGCCGAGCGCGTCGATGTCAGCGGGGTAGATCGTGACGAATTTCCCGCTGGATCCGCGAGGTGCGTACTTCGCGTTCTGCAGGTGGACCACGCTGCGTCCAACCAGGAACTTAAAGGTGATCCCACGGGGAACACAGTAAGACCATACGACTTCCAGAATTCGCTCGGCATTGTCGAGACACGCCGATGCGTGCACTTTCCAGCCCTGCTGGGGTACCGATGCCCCCACCGGGTTCATGACTACCCATTTGCCGAGGAAGTTACGTTCCCAGCCATCGGGAATCGGACGTACCGCGGCATCGAAGGACTCCGAGCGGTTGGCCCCGGACATGGAATCGTAAAACAACGGATCCGCGATGCAGTACACCTCGTAACCGTTGTCCATTGGATCCCCCTTGGCTGACCGATCAACGCTATGCAGCAATAGTCATGCCAATCCAGGGTCGCGACAAGTGGCGTTCATCAGACACTCGATATGAAAGAATCACACGTCCCGGCAGTGATTCACACAGCAGCGTCGTGGCCTCGGCGTCGCGAACTCGACGTCAGCGACGTCTCCGCCAGCGTTGAGGTGCGTGGCGTCGAGTTCACGACCCGGGGCGAACATGATCAGGGCGGTATCGGACCGTCGTCGGGGACCGGGCCGGCTTTCTCGGCCTGTTCGGGCAGCAACGGAGCCACGGCCAAGTCCTGGATGGGTGTGTCCGGGTGCGCGGCCTGCACGGTTCGGACGCCCGGGCGGGCCACTACTGATCGTAATGCGTCGCGATCGCCCAGCACCAGCAGTGCCAGCACGCACGCACAGCCGGCCCGCAGCCGTGCGGCCTCCACAGCGGCGACGGCTGCGGCCCGGCCATCCGGTACGGCCCGGGATGCAGCCAGGCGATCCCGGGCGGCCGACTAGATCGGAAGAGCGTCGTGTAGGGAAAGAGTGTAGATCTCGGTG